>Ga0116141_10004930_pt1 | contig 11200 bp, 6 predicted proteins | sample AD_UKC097_MetaG_FD_89744 | JGI IMG/M metagenome (GOLD analysis project Ga0116141, IMG submission 89744) | Active sludge microbial communities of municipal wastewater-treating anaerobic digesters from USA - AD_UKC097_MetaG | ecosystem: Engineered > Bioreactor > Anaerobic > Digestate | place: USA... | reverse complement strand
GGTGGCGGTCATGGCAGAGACCCGTCAGGGTGGAGAAATCCGCGACCTGTATGCGGAACCGTTTACGATTAACGAGCCGCTGCTATTTGTACGAGATAATCGGGTCATTCACGAAGTCCGCCCGGTCGAGGCATATCCCCTGGACGCTATGGGGCAACGCATTGAGGGACCACGAGTTACGTTACGCACGGCGCAACGGTGGCAGTTAGAGCGTAACGGTCCCGGTATCGCCGAAATGTCGGTCATATTAGCCGATTTGGTCAACCTGCCGGATGGGGATTTGTGCATTGATCCGACGACGACGTTTGGGAATGCAGCACAGGATACACGGTTACGCTATAACGACAGCACCAATTACGGTTCCGCCACCGAACTGGGTTGGGTGGATGACGATTACCTGATTTTTGGTTTCGATGTCGATGCAGACAGCATGGAGGCAAACAAGGGAATCATCAGCGCAACGCTGGAGGTTTACGAGTATTACACCACAATTGAAGCTGGCGTAATGGGACGCGCGCACCGGGTGACAACCTCATGGAGTGAGGGAACGGCAAATTGGTATGATCCCTGGACTACGGATGGTGGCGATTTCAACGATCCCGCGTTTGAGGGGCGTTCCGTAACACTGCCCAGCAGCGGCGCTTATTGGATGAGTTTCGATGTTGCCCCCATCATGAAGATGCACTATGCAGCTGGCGGTCTGAGCGATGTTCAGAACAAGGGGATATTGCTCAAGATGGAGAATTCGACGACAGGGCAGTTGAACATCTATTCCAGCGAATGCACCGAGTATACAGACTTCCGCCCAAGATTGGTGGTCACCTATTCCATGCCGACGTTCGGGGCGGATGCCGGACCGGGGAATGATTATTCCTGGGTTACCCCAAACTGGACGATGGATATTCGTCAGGACAACATGAAGGATGACCGGCTGACACTCATTCGTCATTTTGCGGGGAGCGCGTACGACATAAACTTTGTGACACAGGCCTATCAGAACGGAATGCAGATGGTTGCGGTCTTCGCGGCGGGAGCCTCAGAGGCCAGCAGAGCCGGTGTGGAGGCGGACCCGCTCTTTGATTCGGCTGAAGAGTATGCGGAGTATGTGACGAATTGGCTGACCAGTGTCGAAGACTATGTCGACGGAACAATCAGCCGTACAGTCATCGCGGTGGAACTCGGAAACGAGGAAGAAACGCAATGGAAATGGAGCAACAATCAGTACGGGCATTATGCGGGTGGAATTAATTTCGCCACATACTATGTCGAGGCTCGGAACGCGGTCAAAGATCTGTGGCCGGAACTGGAGATCATCAGCGGGGGAAGTTTCTCACACCATGACAGTCTTGCCTACGGGGATAATGTCCCTACATTTCCCGCAGGGACCGGATGGTGGGCTAAGTCATTCCTATGCGGCTTCATCGATGGAGTGACCCAGGAGGCGCTGGGTGACCTCAAGGGGGCATACGACTATATGCCCGATACAATCGCCATCCATAGCTATACCGGAAAATATGCGCCGGAGGGACAAGTTGGGGGCACCGCTCCACAAGTGAATCACGAATGGCCTGAACGCCTTTCCGATCTGACGGATATCTGTATGGGGCGAGGTTACCTGCCGAATTTCTCCCTGACGGAATATGCATTCAGCCCCAGACATGCAACCGAGGCCTATACGAATCCTTGGGCACCGGAGGTTAAATACAGTTCGCCACAGGCTAGCGAGACAACACAGGCCGTGTATTACCTGCGATCTTGTTTGGCAAATGCGACCATGCGGGTTCGGGGATAAATTGGAAATACAGTCTCTATTTCCATCACTGCCGGGGGGCAGGCAGTTGGTTATGGGGCACTGTAATCGGCGACTGGGGATTTCATGATTTTGACAACTATCCAGGCAGCAGTCGGGCAATTCGATATATTGCTCGCGAGCTGTTCAATCCAAGTGGAGCACGGCCGGCGCTTGGACCTGGCGGAACAATCTGGATTCCCCTTACAACAGAGGACGATCCGGTCAGTGCATACATCGCAAAATGCGGCTGGCAGGCAAGTCCGGGGAATCTATGGGGCGCAATTTGGCGGTATATACATGACACTTATTACATCGACTATTCCGAGGCCAATCGGAATTTCGTCGTCGACGGAGATTACAGCTCGTATTATGCGAATCGCTATAAATTCAGCATTAGCGACGGCTCTGCGACTTTCGGGTCCGTCGGCACCCCCATTAGCGGGACTTATTCGAGTGGGCAGACGACCTGGGTGATTCCCGGTGTCGATGAGAATCCCACATTCTTGTATTTCGATTACTGAGAAGCGATTCAATCGTCAGAAAGGAGAACAATCATGTCGAAATTCCACATAGATACCATGCGATCCACTGTTTGCCTTGCAATGGTGTTACTCGTTTTTCAGAGCCTGTGCGGGATTTGCATTGCACAAGACCGGCCCATTATGACGATCAAAATGAGTGGTTCGGAGCGTGCATACATAGCTGAATTCTCTCCCGACGGAACGAAACTGCTGACCTGCGGGGACAATGGCATACTCTGGGATACCGCAACGGCACAGCGCCTGCTGACTTTGCCCCGGCATGAATGGGGAAACATTGGAGTGGCCGCGTTTTCTCCCAACGGAAGAAATGCGATAACAGGAACCTTGATATACGAGGCGATCCTGTGGGATCTGGAGACAGGGGAAGCGATCCACAAATTCATAAGCCCAAGTGTTGATGCACCCTATACTCTCCCAGGCCGGATCGACGGCGTCGCATTTTCGAGAGATGGCCGACAGGTCATCACCGGCGACACGGAGAACATCCTTCAGATATGGGATGTGCAAACCGGAGAAGAGATTCAGCGATATGAACACAAGACAAGCGGCTTCTTTTTGCACGGTTTTGTCCTGCTGCCGAATGGTAGCGATCTCATAGGGGGTGTCGGTCCCACAAAGGAATCGGGATTCAGGATATTCGATATTGAAACGGGTGAGACGCTGCCTCAACACTTTGAAGGCATGTATTCCTTCTCGGTATCACGGGACGGGAAAAGAGTCTTGACCAACGGTGGCCGATTGTATGATGTGGAAACGGGAGACTTGCTCCACAGGTTCGATGTTGACTCTGCCCATATATCCAACTCCGTAGCATTGTCGCCGGATGGGAAGCTCGCCATTCTGGGAAGCGCTATAAACGGTGACCGCACATATCCGAGGATGATATTTAATGCGGATGACGGGACCTTGTTGCGATCTCATCCGCTATCCGGCGAAACCGGCGACCCGCACAGCCAGGATAAACAGGTATTGTTCGCCCCGGACGGCAAACGCTACATAACCATCAACGGCGATACGAACGTTTACTTCTGGGACATCTCCGACCTGGCGGCGGGGGTGAAGCAGGCGGAAGAGTACGAAAAGAGGGAGTAATTCCCGACAAGATCATACCGCGAGGGGCGGGCGAATCTCCTGCCCCTCGTACGATCTTCGGGGGAGGGACAAGGACGGTCGGGGGCAAGATGCCCCCGCTCCCGTGGGAGTCGGCATCACGTAGCATCGCCCGACATCTCCCTTGCGACCTCGTCCAGCAGGTCGATGAAATAGGTCAGGACCGAGTACATTTCAGTGAGAATGTACTGATACTTGGCGTACATGCACTCCAGGAAGGCTTTCGGGCTGGTGTCGGCAGGCTGGTCGGCCTGTTGACGCCGGTAGTAGAGATAGGTCACTGAGGTATCCAGAAACACGTTGAACAGCGGGTCGCGCAGCATCTCCTGCCATAGATCTTCGAGCCGATCCCATTCGGATTGAACCAATTGCGCACCGGGCGGGACCGCGCGACACAACTCCGGCCATCCGGCGATATGAGCAAGGGCCTTCTCGCAAATCCGCCGGGAGTTCAACAGAACCTCCTGTCCCTTGCGCAGTTCGCGTACCAGCGGAGCCGGGTCTCGCGGCGGGAGCGGTGCATGAAAACGCTGCCAGAACGGTGTGATATCCAGCGCCGGGTCCAGAGTATCGACTAATTCCCGCAGCGGCCGGTTGATTGCGCCGTCTTTTCGTGAGCCGCCCTCGGTTGCGTCGATCACCTGTCTTCCGCATTCCCGGATGTTCTGTTCCAGGTCTTTGATGTATTGCTTGAACGACACCGTCGTGGGAACGGGGTCCCCATAATATCCCGGTACGAACACGAGATTCCCGGCCTCGGCGGTTGCTTTCCCCTCTTTTGCGCCGACCACGGTAAAACCATCCTCGCGCACCGCCGAAGTTGTTCGTGAAACCGCCGCATCCCGCGCGTGGGTCATGCCGCCTTTCGCGGCGAACGCAAAATCCATCCCCACCAATACAATCGGGTCGCAGCCCAGGTGGACCGCCACATTGAACGCGATCTGCCCCACGTTCATCCCGCGCTTGACACTTCCCACCTCGCCCAGAACATCCCGCAGCGCATCCCGCAGATATTTCAGGAAATTTCCCTGTTCATCTACCAGGGGAAAGAAAAACCTGTGTTTGGGATACTTGCGCGCGATCCCGAAGTAGCATTCCGGGTGAAAGGCCAGGATGGCGTTTTTCAGATCGGCTACTTTTTCAAAGTGGCTGAAGTTGAGTTCGGTTGGGTCTGCGGCACAGACTAAATGCGGCTCGATTCCATGGCGAGCCAGCGTATTCTGGCTTGTATCCACGGCGATGATCAATCCCCGATTGCCGATTCGTTTCAGTTCGTCGATGTTGCTGTCCAGCGACGGTCCCGCCGCGACAACAAAGCCGGGCAATCCTTTCGCGGCATCTCGATACTCCGAGGGCATCCGGCCTCGCCAGAATGCGCGGAGATTTTTCAGGACATTGTTCTGGTTTCGCTGCCGGTGATCGAGCACTGTCTTTGTGTTGACGCCGTCGTAGGTCGCCGCCTCGACAATCTGCCGTGCCACCTCCAGGTAATAGCTTGGATTGAGCTGTTGGGAGGGCTTGTGATGAAGGACTTTGAAGTTGTGTACCATGAATCCGGTGCGAAGCGGTCTCAATAGATCCGGGAAGTCTTCGGGTTTCTCCGCGACGAAGCAATAGCAGGTGTCGGACGCCAGCAGGCGGCGGAGGTCCATCGCGGTGAGCGCCAGGCGAAAAAGGTGCGGATCGTACTCCACCAGGGTGATACTGCGCGCATGGGCACCGAATCGTTCGAGATAGGCCAGGATGTGATATCCGAGACCGACTCCCAGGAAGAGGAGATTGATGGCGGCGGACACCGGATCAGTTTCGGCCCATCGTTGCGCTTCCCGGAGGGGATCATACAGGCTGCAAAGCGCGCGGGGATTTCCGCCTTCCGGGGGTCGATAGCGTAACGCGGCCAGTTGATTCTTTGTCGGAACCAACTCCAGGTGAGGGGGAAGTTGCGGATTCAGACCGGCCATTCGGTCCGCCAATTCAGGGTTCCGTGTCCGCAACGCCTCCAGGTTGGAATCGAGAAATGAGGGCATCGGTGATTTCAGCTATCCGCGCGAGGGCATGACATCTTCGATGGGGGCTTCGCGGGGTGGATTTTCGGGGGTATTGAGATCTCCCTCGTACCCACCGCTCTTGAATGCTTCCAGCAGAATGATGGCCACCCGGCGATTCTGGCTGCGGCCTTCCGGTGTGTCGTTGGAGGCGACCGGGTGGTTCGGACCCAGGGATTCGAAATTGAGCCGGTCATGCGCGATTCGCAACGCCGGGTCCGGATGGTCTTCCATGTATTTCAGAACGTTGTATGCGCGGGCAGCAGCCAAATCGAAATTGTCTTTGTAGAAATGCGGATTTCCCTCGCCCCAGACATTATCCGTATACCCCTCAATCCTGATTCGGTTGGGGAATTCCGCCACAATCCGCAGGATAGGATCCAGAATCGCGGTTGCCGAGGCGGCAGGAATTTCCGCGCTCCCGGATTTGAACAGAATCTCGCCTTGAATATCGAATCGGACCCCTTCCTCCACCCCGCGAATTTGCACCTCGCGGGTCTTTTCATTGGAAACCAGCTTCTCTTTGGCGTCTTTTGAGATCGCCTCCATGACCCTCTCGATGACTCGTGTGTCCATGGTCGGCTGGGCATTGGTCGGAGTGATGTTGATCGGGGGGACGTACGACATGGTCAGAAGCCCCGGAATCCGTCCGAACGATCCCTGAATGAATCCAATCGTCTGTTGGAATTTCATTTCCTCAATACTGGACAGAGCGAACAGCAAGATGAAAAAACAGAGGAGCAGCGACATCATGTCGGAGAAGGTACACATCCACTCCGGCGCACCGGCTTTTGGTTCTTCTTCTCTGGGCATCGCTGCAAACCTCTATAATTCCCGACTGGTTTCTCGAATTAGATGGGTTCCAATTCCGGGACGGGAGTGGGCGCGGCCTCTTCCTCCCGGTCGATCATATACCATGGCGCATTTTCACTGGTTTGTATCAGAGTGATCTCCACGCGGCGATATTGCGCTTGTCCTTCCTCCGTGTCGGCGGAGATTACTCGGCCTTTCTCATCCGTGGCGGGTACGGTATCCGCAAATCCTTCGTAGCTCATCCGCCCGGGGTCGAGCCATTCGAAATCCCGAAAATAAACCATCATGGCGCGCGCACGTTCGATGGACAGCTGTCATTTATCCGCATAGAGTTTCTTGGGTGGAGGCGGTCCGGTATCGCAATGACCGCTGAATTTGATGGGATTATCCGGCAGGTCCCAGAGATTTTCGCTGATTTGCTGTAAGAAGGTATACGCTTCCGGCCTAATGAGTGCACTATCCCGGTCGAACAGGGCATCTCCCATCACTGTAAATTGAATGCCCTTTTCGGTTCCTTTGATTGTGATCGTGTCATCCAGTTTCATGGACTGGTACAGTTGTTTCAATCGAGTCAGTACTTGGTCTTTCCCATACGCTTTCTTTTTTGCGTCTTGTTCGGACTTGGATATTTTTTCCGGTTGTGGATGTGTGGATCGGATATTCTCCACGGCATACGGTGCGATCATGCCGCCGAATGCTCCGCGAAAGGACCCCGCCAGGTTCACAAACTCCTTTTCCTCAAGGGAAGAAAGAGCGAACAAAAGAATAAAGAAGCAGAGAAGAAGGGACATCATGTCCGAGAAGGTACACATCCATTCCGGTGCACCCCCTGCGGCTTCTTCCTTTTTGCGTCTTCCGGCCATGGGTTCGTTCTACTCTTCTCCGGAGGGTATCCGATCCGGATCTTATTCTTCCCGTGCCGGTCGAATCGACGGCGGGAGGAACGCCAGGAGCTTCTGCTCGAGAATGCGGGGGTTATCGCCCGATTGAATGGACATGACTCCCTCGATGGCGATCTCCTTCAGGAGAATCTCCTCCGAGGTTCGGATCTTCAGTTTTCCCGCGATGGGAGTACAAAGGGCGTTGGCGATCACCGCTCCATAGAGCGTGGTCAGGATTGCCACGGCCATGGAGGGACCGATGGTGGAGGGATCGTCCAGCGTCTGCAGCATCAGCACCAATCCCACCAATGTCCCGATCATCCCGAACGCCGGTGCCGCCGTTGCCATGAATTCGAGCAACTGGGTTCCGGACTTATGTCGGTCTTCGATAAACGCAAGTTCCGTGTGCAGGATGTCCTTGATCAACTCCGGCTCGACCCCATCCACGGCCAGGCGCAATCCGGTGCGGATGAAGTTGTCCTGGACCTCGTCCATGGAACTTTCCAGGGAGAGAATCCCTTCCCGGCGGGCCTTCTCGGAGAAACTGACCAGGAGACTGACCACATCCAGGGGCGATTGTGGTTTTGTGAAAAAAGCATTCTTGGCCACACCTCCCAAGTTTAAAACCTGCGCAACCGGGAACTGAATCAACACCACGGAGAAGGTTCCCCCACAAGTAATCATAATGCTGGGCAGATCGATGAACGACATAATCCCGCTGCCGATCGCACCTACCAGCAATCCAAGAACCAATACGAGTCCGACGACGGTTCCGATATCCAAGGCTTAGGTCTCCTTTCTGCTGACAATGACACCGGCCAGCACACCTTTCCGGTAAGCCAGGATCCGGCTCAGCAGTTCGTCCGCATTCTCCCGGACGATATGTTTTCGCCCCGACAACAAGGTGATAATCGTGTCCGGGGCCGACTCGATGGTCTCAATCTGGTCTGCGTTGATCAGGTATTGCTGGCCGCTGAATCGGGTTACGCGAATCATCACGTTCCTCACCAATCTCCCGGAGATCGGCTTCGCTAAAGGATCATACTGACTCGGCCGATGAGAAGCAACATTGAGATACAATAGAACGGAGAGAGGTCGTTTGGGACCTCCCTCCGTTCTGCTCCTCATCTACCGTCGGGGGAGATCATTTCTCCACCCGTCATTCCAATTCTATTACCGAACCAGGTTCACCACTTCCTGAAGGATCTGATCGTTGGTGGTGATGATTCGGCTGTTCGCCGAGAACGCACGCTGCGACACGATCAGGTTGGTGAACTCTGTCGCGATATCCACATTGGAGAGTTCCAGGTTGCCGGACTGAATTTCGCCCATTCCGCCAATTCCGGGATCGTACACCGTGATCTGGCCGGAATTGGCGCCTTCGGCAAACAGCGTATCGCCCAGTTGAATCAGTCCGCCTTCATTGGTGACCTGGGCCAGGACAATTCCGCCGAGATAGCGGGTCGCGCCGTTGGAGAACGCGCCGATGATCAATCCGTCCGGGGAAATGCTCACACTCTCCAGACTGCCGACCCCGCGACCGTCCTGGTTCAACAGGGTCGCCGTATCGCTCGCGTTTCCATAATGAGTCATCGAGGTCAGATCCAGCTGGAAGTTAAGTGGATCGACACCGCCGTTCACCGGGTCGATTCCATCGGGATCGAAGTTAATGGTCGGAGTGTCCAGGCTTCCGTTGCCGTAACTGAAGAACTTCCCGCTGCTGTCAAAATCCACATATCCCACCGTTCCGGTCGGAATGGTGTTCGATGAATTGGGGACCACCGCCTGCCAGGCATACGAGTTTCGTCGCATATCGCTGGTGGTATGGAAGGTGTTGGTTTCGACGGGACTGGTATCCGTGGTGGAGATGGAAATGCCGGATAGGGGCAGGTGATCGGGTCGATCGATCGTAGAATCCCCGTTGAAACTGTCTGCGATTCCGTATCCGCGAGGATTGAACAGGGAGTTGAACGCATTAGCCTTGCCGTCGAAGGCCTTTGTTCCGTCAAAGAGGCCGGTTACGATTGGGTCGCCGGCACTATCCACGATGTTGCTTCCGGGGAACATCCCCGTGCTGAGCGCGACCAGTTGCACACCGGAGTCTCGAATACCCAAAGCAGCGGCCACCGTTGCGGGATTGCTCTGTTCGGGAGCCAGGCCGGTATTCGGAGCGTCTGCCGGGTTCACATTGGCCAAATTGCCGTTGTCTGTCGCGCCGACCGTGAACGCATTCGCCAGATTGGCGGCGAACGGCGACTCGGTAAACTTGGTGACGGTTGCATCCGTCACATCGTCATCCACCTGGTTGTCGGCGACGAATGTGCCGGAACCGGCCGGTGTTTCGGCAAGAGTGGAGACCCGCACGGAACGGGTTTTGGCTGCCAGGTCCATCATCAGGCCGAGGTTGGCTTCACCTCCGGCGGAGGTTGCCAGCGTGGATTGATAGTTGGAATTCGACGCCTGTCCCAACGCGGCCCCTGCTGTGTTGTCCTTGAAGGAGAATTCGAAAGAACCTTCGTCGGTCAGGTCAATCTGAAGATCCGGTACGATGTAATCGGAGTTGATGTCCAGTAAGTTTGTCGATCCGGCAAGTCCCGGAATCGTTGTGGTTGCCAGGTTTGTTTGCACATCCGCGCTGCCGATGCCGGTGACCAGGGTGGCGATCGCGTTGTTGATTCGGCTTTCAATGCGCTCCCGGATATTTTCCAGCGTGGTTTCCTCGGTGAATCCCTGATCCATGAATCCGCCGCCGATATTCAGTTGCTGCGCACCTTGCACATTGAGTGCCTGGAGAATGGCCTGATCCGCCGCAGTGAGGGCGGTGGTTCCATCTGCCCGGGTGGTTGCGGTCGGCAGAAGGAATTCCTGCCCATTGAAGGAGATTGCCCCGTCGCTCAGGCGCAGGGAAATCATATTTCCTGCGCTGTCATTGAACGAATACACGCCCTGGGTTGCCACGATATTGTCGATTTGATAGGCCGTGAATACCGCCGTGTTGTTGGTCGGATCGATCACCGGATCGACATAGGTCGGATTCTGGGGGAATCCGCCGTAGATGATCTTCCGTTGATCCCGATCCAGCAGTTCCCCGATCTGGGTGCTGCCGATCGCTTCGGGTGGCCGACTGTCGCGTGCGAACCCGAGTGTCAGTGTCCGCGAATTGCCCTGGGAATCGAATACCTCGATGGAGGAGGTTCGGTTTGCCTGTGTCAACCCTTCCGTGCGGACGATGGAATTGGCCGCAACATCAAGCGTCCGTGTGTAATTCGGATCGTCCACCGTGGTGAAAATCTCGCCGAGAACGCGATTGGCCTGTGGCGGAGGAACGGAATCGGTACCCCGTGGGGAAAGGCCGACACGAACGCCATTGAGGGCATCGGAACCGTTCTGGAAGATGAACTGTCCTGTTTCCGTATCCACGGAAACCTGGAACGCGCTCTCGGATCCCGGAATGCTCTGTTCCACAACCGAGTCCAGGGCGTTATCGATGGCCTTGGCGAGATCCTCCAGCGTAGTATCGGCGCCGACAGACAGGATAACTCCCGCGCCTTTGCCGAAGTCAAAAGTTGAAAGATTGATCGGCTCCACGACGTTATCCGGTGCATTGGCCAGATCCACGAAGCCGGTCTCGAATCGAATCACGTCGCCGTTCAAGAGGCCGACGCTTTCACCGTATCGGTTAAAGAGTCCCTGCAAGCTGCTGGACACCGTCGCGGGAATCGGTTCGCTGTTGGCATACAGGTTTCCACCGGCGGAGACGCTGGTGGTTTTCTGAGCTTCAATGGTGCTGCCGAAGTCCAGACGAAGATCGGCAACCGGTTTCGTGTTGTCGATCTGCCCGACGGCATTGGCTTGACGGCCCTGCAGGCGGAATCCATTCCCGGGATCGACCAGGTATCCGTCGGTGTCCAGGGAGAAATTCCCGGCCCGCGTCAGCACCTGCTGCAAGTCATTATCCCGGAGGACGAAAAATCCTTCTCCCTGGATGGCCAGGTCGAGCAGGCGACCCGTGGTTTG
>Ga0116141_10004929_pt1 | contig 11201 bp, 9 predicted proteins | sample AD_UKC097_MetaG_FD_89744 | JGI IMG/M metagenome (GOLD analysis project Ga0116141, IMG submission 89744) | Active sludge microbial communities of municipal wastewater-treating anaerobic digesters from USA - AD_UKC097_MetaG | ecosystem: Engineered > Bioreactor > Anaerobic > Digestate | place: USA... | reverse complement strand
ATCCCGATGATCCGTGCCATAGTCCCCCCCTCCAACCAGGGTATAGGGGCTAGGATCCAGGGGCTAGTCCCCCCTCCCGTGCCCGTTCCCGTTCCCGTTCCCGGTAACGTCCGGGCCCCGCCCGCTCGTGTCACGGCGACGTGCAGCTCGTCACGGCGGAGTCGAATGGACGGAGCCGGAAGCACGAAGCTGGATCCGCTTCCGCGCCCGGTTCCGGGCCGGGATCTGGGATCTAGGATATCGGGTCCCGCCCCCGCCCGTCTCCGTGCCCGTGCCGGTCTCCGTCAGCCCGTGAGCCGCCGGCCGGACTCGTCGAACAGGTGGAGCTCGCCGAGGTCGATCGAGAGGGCCAGCTGCTCGCCCGGACGCGGCATGGTCGAGGGGGGCAGCATGGCGGCCAGCATCTGCGCGCCGAGCTTGAGCTGGACGTGGACCAGCGACCCCAGCGGCTCGACCATCACCACCTCGCCACACACCGCGGCGCGGACTCCGGATGGGCTCGCTGGTCGACCATCATTCAGCCTCGTCACGACGGACCTGCTGCAGCATCCACTCCGCGAGCTCGGGGTCGCGGTAGGCGGCAACCCACGAGTTGTGGCCGACGCCGGGCAGGACAGTGAGCCTCGGCGACCCGCCAGCGCGCCGTGTCTCCTCGACGAGCTCGAGCGTCGCGGCGACCGGCACCGTGTCGTCGGCCTCGCCGTGGAAGGCCCAGATCGGCAGCCCGGCCAGGGCCGGCGCGAGCTCGGCAGCGCTGCCCTCGAAGCGGGGTGACAGCGAGCGCCCCGCTGGCGGGCCCGCCGGTGCGGTGGCGTAGCCGCAAATCGGCACCAGCGCCGCCCACCGGCCCGGGTGACGCGCGCCGAGCACCCAGGTGCCGTGGCCGCCCTGCGACAGGCCGGTCAGCAGCACCCGGCCCGGGTCGACCTGATAGCGGGCGGCGACCTCGTCGAGCATCGCCAGAAGCACGGCCTCGTGCTGCTCCCACTCGTCATCCGGTTCCGGCTTCTGGGGAAGGAGCACCAGGAACGGCCACCGCTCGGGCCTCGCCAGTAGCTCCGGGCCGAGGCCGACGCTGAGCTGCCGGGAACCGTCGCGGCCGCACTCGCCCTTGCCGTGCAGGAAGAGGATCAGCGGCCACGTGCGGGAGGCGTCGTAGCTGCGCGGCACGTAGAGCGCGTACGGGTAGCTGCGCCCGTCGAGCTCGAGCGAGCCAAAGACGAAGCCGGTGCACGACGGCGCGGCAGGGGCCGCCGGAGATGACGCGCAGGCCGCCGCCAGCACCGCGATGGCGAGGACCGCCGACCAGCCCGCTTGCGCAATCATCCTGACCTCCTCATTCGCTGATGACGTCCTCTGCGACAGCTTGCTCATGACGATGGCGCGGGCCACGACCAGCCCTATTCTGGCGCCTACATTGCCAGCAGCCGCTCCGCCGCCTCCAGGATGCGCTCGATGTTCGGCAGCGCCCGCTCCTCTCGGCGCCGGTCGTAGGGGATCGTGCCCTCCACGCACACCCTGGCATAGCGCGCCGGGATCCCGGCCTCGAGCACGGTGGCGGCGAGCTCGCCCGAGAGGCCGAAGTCGCGATAGTCCTCGTCGACCACCAGTAGCCGCCCGGAGCGCCGCACCGCCTCGACCACGGCCGTCCGGTCGAGGGGCTGGATGCTGCGCAGGTCGATGACCGCGGCCTCGGCGCCCCGCTCAGCCGAAAGCCGCTCGGCGGCCGCGAGGGCACTGTGGACCGCGACCCCGACCCCGGCGATCGTCAGGTCGCCGCCCTCTCGCCTCGTCCTCGAGGCGCCAAGGCGGATCGGCACCCAGGCGTCCGGCACCGGCCCCCGCGCGCCGGCCGGCGGGATGTCGTACACCTGGTTGGTGCGTCCGCCGGCCCCCAAGAAATCGAGCCAGTCCTCGGCCAGCAGCTTGTGCTCGAGGAAGACCACTGGCCCGCCGTGGGCCAGCGCGCCGAGCAGCAGCCCGCCGGCATCGTCAGGGCTTGCGGGCACCACCACGGCAATACCCGGAATGTGGGCGAGCCAGGCCCAAAGCGCCTGCTCGTGCTGGCCGCCGTCGCCGTAGCCGCCGCCGCATGTGGCGCGCACCACAACCGGCGCCTGCCAGCGGCCGCCCGAGAACGCCTCCAGCTTGGCCGCCTGGTTGACCAGGGCGTCGACCGCGACCGGGATGAAGTCGACCAGCATGACCTCGACCACCGGCCGCAGCCCGGCCATCGCGGCGCCGACCGCGGCACCGAGGAAGGCCGACTCGCTGATCGGCGCCGGCCGCACCCGGGACTCGCCGAAGCGGGCGTAGAGGTTCATGCGCAGGCCGGCCACGTCCTCGCCGAGCACCACCACCCGCTCGTCGGCGGCCATCGCCTGGGCGAGCGCGGCCTCGATCGCTGATGAGAAGGTCAGCTCCCTCATGCCGGCACCTCCTCGAGGCTCGCCAACGCAGCTCGGACCGCCGCCTGCACCGACGACTCGACCTCGCGCTCGACCGCCTCAAGACCGCCGCCGTCGGCCCGCAGCCGCGCCCGCAGCCTGGCTACGGGATCGCGGCCGCGCATGGCCGCGGCACGGCCGATCATGCCGGTGATGCCGGCGAGGCTGCCGGCGCGCTCCCTGACGCCGCCGCCGCTGGTGCTGGCCACCGCCCTCATGAGTGGGCCGACCTTGTCCTTCAGCTCATCCACCGGGTGGCGCACGAGCCGCCGCAACGGGTCACCCAGGAAATGCCCCTCGGGGTGGACGCAGGCAGCGTGCAGGTAGCCCGGCCCACCGCCCCGGCGGGCGCGCAGGATCGCCTCGCCGGCCGCCTGCCACACCGCCTCGACGTCGCCGCCGTCGACCTCCACCGCCGGCAGGCCAAAGCCGCGCACCCGGTCCGGCAGGTTGCCCGAGGTGACGCGGGCCGACGGCGTGGTGATCGCCATGCCGTTGTCCTTGCACACGAAGAGCACCGGCAGCCGCCAGCAGCTGGCGAGGTTCAGGGACTCGAGCAGCATGCCCTGGTTCATCGCGCCCTCGCCGAAGAACGCCACCGCCACCCGATCCGGCCGCAGCCGCTGGTGGGCCAGGGCAAAGCCGCAGGCGAGCGGCCCGGAGCTGCCGACGATGCCCGACGAGGCGGCCAGGTGCTCCCTCGAGAAGAGGTGCATGTGGCCGCCGAGGCCGCGGCCCAGCCCGCCGACCGCGCCCAGGCACTCGGCGACGATCGCGGTGAGGTCGACACCGCGCATCACCATCGGCGGGGTCGAGCGGTGGTCGGCCGCGACCGCGTCGCCGTCGCCGAGGTGGTCAAGGGCGCCGGCGACGATCCCCTCCTCGCCGATGCCGAGGTGCATCTCGCCCGAGATCAGGCCCTCGCGCCAGAGCCGAGCGATCTCCTCCTCGAGCCGCCGGCTGGTGAGCATCATCCGGTACAGCCTCAGGAGATCAGGGCGCATGACGTCGCCTCCTCGCCGGTCGAGTCCTCGTTCGGATCCGCTTCGCTCGGATGGACGTGCGCCGATTGTAGCGGATCGCGAGAGTGGCGGGCACGCACGCCGGCGAGCCTGCCGACCGCCAGCGCGATGGCGTCACGCCCGCCCAGGCCGCGCTCAGGAATCCACCCGGCCGGTCAGGAGCGCGCGCGCCCAGTCCACCCGGCCCCGCGAGCGGGCGCACCGCGCCGCCTCGTGCCAGTCGTACGGCACGCGGTGGAACTCCACCTCCCAACCCGTTCCGGCGCGTTCCAGGATCGCGTACGAGGCGTGCGGCGAGCCTGCCTCCATCCGATGAATGACCGGAGAATCGTCCTCGTAGGCAGGCAACCCGACGCTCCCCGGATTGACGATGAGCGGTCCCCCGGGAAGGCGGACTAGCCGAGGCAGGTGGCTGTGCCCGCAGAGCACCAGCGGATGGGTTACTCCGTCCAGCAGGTGCCGCGCCTCCGCATCGCTGCGAACGACCGCGTGACCTGAGGACACATCCTCCAGCAGGTACACGGTGTCGTCGCCCGGCGTGCCGTGAAACAGCAGCACATCGCCATCGAGCACAGCGGTGGCCGGCAGCTGCCGCAGCCAGGACACAGCTCCGGTGCTGAGTGCCTCGACGACGAACCTGAGCGTCGAGCTCCGAGCGAGCGCGCCGGCGCGGGCGTCGACGACGAGGCGGTCCTCGTTGCCGGCGACCGTGGCCAACACCGCCTCCTGCTGGAGCCTGAGGAAGGTCTCCTGAGGCTGGAGCGGGCCGTAGAGGACATCGCCCAGGTTGACGAGCTGCGTCACGCCCCGTCGTCTGGCGTGGTCGAGCACCGCCGCGAGCGCCCAGATGTTGCCGTGGATGTCCGCGAGTGCACCAACGCGGCCGGTCATGCCGTCATCGTACGGATGAGCTCACGCGGAGTTCTTGAGCAGTGCCGGGGCGAGTGCGTCCGAGGCTCTGCTGCCGGCGCCGTCGCTACGCGACCAAGATCCGGACGGATGCGGCGCGCGCGTCACGAGGGTCGGCCAGCGATGGCCTCGTTTCCACTCCCCCTTGCGATGCGCGCAGCGCATCCTTCTCGGAGCGCGTGGGGCGCAGGCCAGCCAGCGACCGCGACGCCTCACGAACACCATGAGGCCGGCGACCCGCATGCGCCGAGGGCCGATGCGGTGCGAACTCCTAGCCCTTGGCGAGGCGGACCGAGACGCCGGTCAGCGCCTGCTGCTCGATGCCGAGGTAGAACACCGGGGCTTTCTTGTCCTTGAGCGACACGTTGACCTTGTTGTCGTTGGCCTTGACCTTGTACTTGGACCCCGTGGTGAACGCGAGCTGGTTCGCGAGGTCCTTGGCGATCTGCTTGGCCTTGGCCTTGGCGACGACGTTAACCCGGACCAGCTTGGCCTCGCCGCCGGTGGGCTCGAAGACGAGCTCGAGCACGCCGTTGACCTCGGCCTTGCCCTCGATGATGACGTCCCACGACCCGCGGAAGACCCGCTGCGCCTGTGCCTGCTGCGGCGCGGGCGGCGTTTCCGGCTGCGGAGCGGCCTGGGCTGCCGCCGGTGGCTCGGCCGGCGGCGGGGTCTCCTGGGCATATGCCGACGCGCCCAGGACGCAGAGCGCGGCGATGGTCAGCACAATCACGGACTGCAGCGACGGACGACCGCTATTTGTCATGTTTCTCCTCCTCGTGAGCAAACGTATACCTCAGGGGCCGCGATCAGGCTACCACGCAAGATTGCGGACCGCACCGTCGCTGTAGCCCCTTCCGCACTCCCTCTCCCCTATCCCCTGACCCCTATTCCCTTCCACTCCTTCACCCGCCCATCTCGGCCGCGAGCTCGACCTCGACCGTGAAGCGCTCGCCCGCCGGGCTCTCGCCGTCGGCCTGCGACACGCCGCCGGCGACCACGTTGCCGGCGCGCAGCACGTCGTCGAGCACCGGCGCGAGGGCGGCGCGCTGCGCCGCTGGACCGGTGATGGCGAGGCGCGCCACCGGCCAGCGCAGGCTCTTCTGGGCCGTGGTCTTGGTGCCGCGGATCTTGGTCAGCACCTCCACCGCCGCGTCGAAGGTGCCGTGGACCTCGGGCACCGCAACCGCCGCCACCTCGTCGAGCGCCGGCCACGCCGTGGTGTGGACGCTGCGGTCACGGCCGGCGCCGGAGAACCGCCACGACCAGACCTCCTCGGTCACGTAGGGCAGGAACGGGGCGAGCAGCCGCAGGAAGGTGCGCAGCCCCCATGCCAGGGTCGCGATCGCCGAGCGCCGGGCAGGGCTGTCCTCCTCGGCGTAGGATCGAAGCTTGACCAGCTCCAGGTAGTGGTCGCAGAAGTTCCAGAACGACTCCTCGGTGACCTGCAGCGCCGCCGCGTAGTCGAAGGCGTCGAAGGCCCGGGTGGCCTGCTCGATGACCCCGCGCATCCGGTCGACCAGCGCGACGTCGAGCGGCTCGCGGATCGCACCCGGCCCCGGCGCCTCGCCCGCGCCGACCGCCCGGTCGAGCTGCATCAGCACGAACCGGCTGGCGTTGAAGACCTTGGTGACCAGCCGCTTGCCGACCTTGAACACGCTCGGGTCGTAGGCGGTATCGGTGCCGAGCCGGGCGCGGGCTGCCCAGTAGCGCACCCCGTCCGCCGAGAACTCGTCGATGATGTCCTCGGGCGTCACCACGTTGCCCTTGGACTTCGACATCTTCTTGCGGTCCGGGTCGAGGATCCACCCGGAGAGCACGATGTGGTGCCACGGCACGTCGCCGGAGTGCATCCACGCCTTGACGATGGTGTAGAAGGCCCAGGTCCGGATGATGTCGTGGGCCTGCGGCCGGATGTCCATCGGGAACAGCCGCCGGTGGCGCTCGTCGTCGATCGCCCAGTGGGACTGGATCTGCGGGGTGAGCGACGACGTCGCCCATGTGTCCATGACGTCGGGGTCGGCGGTGAACCCGCCCGGCAGGTCGCGCTGCAACTCGCTGAACCCGGGTGGCGTGTCGGTCAGCGGGTCGACCGGGAGCGCTTCAGCGCGGGCGAAGATCGGGCTCGAGAACTCCGGCTCGCCTCCCTCCCCGACCGGGTACCAGACCGGAAAGGGGATGCCGAAGTAGCGCTGCCGGGAGATGCACCAGTCCTGGTTGAGCCCCTCCACCCAGTTGAGGTAGCGGCCCTTCATGTGCGCCGGGTGCCACTCGATCTTGTGGCCCTGCTCGAGCAGCTCGGCGCGGCAGTCGAGGACGCGGATGAACCACTGCCGGGTCGGCACGAACTCCAGCGGCCGCTCGCCCTTCTCGTAGAACTTGACGATCTGCTCGACCGGCTGCGGCTCGCCGACCAGCGACGGGCCGTCGAGGCCGTGCAGGCTCCCGTCCTCGGCCAGCAGCTCGGCAACCCTTCGCTTGGCCTGCTTGGTGTTGAGGCCGGCGAGCTGGTCGTAGGCGCGCTGCGCCGCCTGGGGGTCGACGCTCTCGAACGGCGGCTCGCCGAAGGTTACCGGCAGCAGCCGGCCGTCGCGGCCGAGCACCTGGCGGACCGGCAGGCCGGACTGCTTCCACCACTCGACGTCCATGAGGTCGCCGAAGGTGCAGACCATCAGGATGCCGGTGCCCTTCTCGGGGTCGGCGTGGCCGGCGGCGACGATCGGCACCCGCGCGCCGAACAGCGGCGTGATCGCGTGCTTGCCAAAGAGCGGCCGGTAGCGCTCGTCGTCGGGGTGGGCCACCACCGCGATGCAGGCCGGCAGCAGCTCCGGCCGGGTGGTCGCGATCTTGAGCTCGCCGCCGCCCTCGACAGCGAAGCGCAGGTCGTAGAACAGGCCGTGCTGGGTGCGGTCCTCGACCTCGGCCTGGGCGACGGCGGTCGAGAAGTCGACGTCCCACATCGTGGGCGACTCGAGCTGGTAGACGCGGCCCCGCGCCACCAGGTCGAGGAACGACAGCTGGGAGGTCCGCCGGCAGTGGTCGTCGATGGTCGCGTAGGGCTCGCTCCAGTCGATCGACAGGCCGAGCCGCCGCCACAGGTGCTCGAAGGCCTTCTCGTCCTCAGCGGTGACCAGGCTGCACGCCTCGATGAAGTTGCGGCGCGAGACCTCCTCGATCACCCCCTTGCCCTTGCCGCCGATCGTCGGCTTCCATCCCGGGTCGTAGGGCAGGTGCGGGTTGCAGCGGATGCCGAGGTAGTTCTGGACCCGGCGTTCGGTGGGCAGGCCGTTGTCGTCCCAGCCCATCGGGTAGGCGATGTTCTTGCCGATCATCCGCTGGTAGCGAACCAGCAGGTCCTGGTGGGTGTAGCTGAAGACGTGGCCGACGTGGAGAGAGCCCGAGACCGTCGGCGGCGGCGTGTCGACGACGAAGGTCGCCTCGCGCGGCGCGGTCCGGTCCCAGAGGTAGATTCCCCACTCGTCCCAGCGCCGCCGCCAGGACTCCTCGGTCGCGAGGTGGGCGTAGCTGCTCGGAATGTCCGCCATGGCGCCCTCCGTCCCGCGTCAGCCGCGGGCGGTGGAGAACGCGAAGTCGGCGTCCACGACTTGCAGGCGGTCGGCGTGGACCCATGTCGCCACCGCCCCGCCGTCGTCGAGCACCGCGGCGACGACGGTGTCGTCGTCGCCAAACAGATCGTGCCGCTCCTTCTCCTTGATCAGCGACTCCTCCTTGACCCACAGCACGAGCCGCCGGTCATCGAGCTTGGCCGCGTCGAGGGCGTTGGGGAGGAACTCGCGGATCACCGCGGAGTCGCCTCGCACCACCATCAGCACCGGCCGGTACGTCGACGGCGGGTTCGACGAGAGCCACCGCTCCAACTCGTCACGCGTCTGGACATCGACCAGCCAGGGCCCCATTTCACCATCCTCCTCGCGACATCGGCAGATGATAACAAACAGGGCCGCCGGGCGGGCCCGAGCTTGACAATCCGGCAGCGATCCTGCTTCCCTATGGCCCCGATGGCGAAGGCACTGATCATCGTCGAGTCGCCGGCCAAGGCGCGGACCATCTCCAACTTCCTGGGGCCGGGTTACGAGGTGGAGTCGTCAATCGGCCACATCCGCGACCTCCCGTCGTCCGCTGCCGAGATCCCGGCCAGGCTCAAGAAGGAGCCGTGGTCCCGGCTCGGCGTCGACGTCGCGAACAACTTCACTCCCCTCTACGTCATCCCCCACGGCAAGAAGGCCCAGGTCGACAAGCTGAAGCGCCGGGTCAAGGAGGCCAGCGAGCTGCTGCTCGCGACCGACGAGGATCGCGAGGGCGAGGCGATCGCCTGGCACCTGGTCGAGGTCCTCGACCCGAAGTGCCCGGTCCGGCGGCTCGTCTTTCACGAGATCACCAGGCCGGCCATCGAGCGCGCGCTCGCCGAGCCTCGAGACGTCGACCAGGACCTGGTCGCCGCCCAGGAGGCCCGCCGCATCCTCGACCGGCTGGTCGGCTACGAGGTCTCGCCGGTGCTGTGGCGCAAGCTGCGGCCGAAGCTCTCGGCGGGCCGGGTGCAGTCGGTGGCGACGCGGCTGGTGGTCGCGCGTGAGGAGGCGCGGATGCGCTTCGTTGCCGCCGGCTTTGCAGGGCTCGAGGCCGAGCTGGAGACCGGCCGCCCGGGCGAGCGGCCGTTCCGCGCCCGCCTTTCCGAGCTCGCGGAAAGGAAGGTTGCCGGGGGCAAGGACTTCGACGCCGAGACCGGGCAGCTCAAGGACTCCACCCTGCTGGTGCTCGACGAGGCCGCCGCCGCCGCGCTGCGATCCGCCCTCGAGGGCGCCCGGTTCCGGGTCGCGGACGTCACCGAGAAGCCCTTCGTCAATCGGCCCTACCCGCCGTTCATGACCTCGACCCTGCAGCAGGAGGCCGGCCGCAAGCTGCGGTTCAACGCCCAGCGGACGATGCGGGTCGCCCAGCGGCTCTACGAGAACGGCTACATCACCTACATGCGGACCGACTCGCTCACCCTGTCGCGGGAGGCGATCCACGCCGCGCGGACGCAGGTCGCCGAGCTCTACGGCGCCGAGTACCTTCCCGACCAGCCGCGGGTGTACCGCTCGAAGTCGAAGAGCGCCCAGGAGGCTCACGAGGCGATCCGGCCGGCGGGCGACCGCTTCCGGACACCGGAGAGCCTGCGCGGCCGGCTCGACGGCGACGAGCACCGGCTCTACGAGCTGATCTGGAAGCGGACCCTGGCCTCGCAGATGAAGGACGCGACCGGGCTTCGGTCGAATGTCCGGGTGTCGGCCGACGCTCCCGGCCACGGCCACGCGGTCTTCGCCGCCACCGGCAAGGTGATCACCTTCGCCGGCTTCCTGCGCGCCTACGTCGAGGGAACGGACGACCCCGAGGCCGAGCTGGCCGATCAGGAACGACCGCTGCCCAGGCTCTCGACCGGCCAGCCGCTCGAGGCCCGCGCGATCGAGGTCACGGTCCACACCACCCAGCCCCCACCGCGCTACACCGAGGCCAGCCTGGTCAAGGAGCTGGAGAGCCGCGGCATCGGCCGGCCCTCCACCTACGCGACCATCATCGAGACCATCCAGGACCGCGACTACGTGTGGCGCAAGGGCCAGGCGCTGGTGCCGACCTTCACCGCGTTTGCGGTCACCCGGCTGCTCGAGCGCCAGCTTCCCGACCTGGTGGACTACGACTTCACCGCCCGCATGGAGGACGAGCTCGATGCCATCGCCCGCGGCGACCGCGAGGCCGCGCCGTGGCTGCACGACTTCTACTTCGGGACCGAGCAGGGCGGCGGCAGCCGCACCATGCGCGAGGGCCTCCACCGCCTGGTCAGCGACGCGAACGCGGAGGTCGACCCTCGCGAAGCGTCGCGGATCACCGACCTCGGTGTGACCCCCGACGGCAAGCAGGTGGTGGTGCGGATCGGCCGCTACGGGCCCTACCTCGAGATCGATGGGCAGCGGGCCTCGGTGCCCGACCGCTTGCCGCCGGACGAGCTGACCGTGGAGAAGGCGGTCGAGCTGATCGATCGTGGTGCAGGCGGCGGCCGCCGCCTCGGCGATGACCCCGCCACCGGCCAGCCGGTGTTGCTGCGTCATGGACGCTTCGGACACTACGTCCAGCTCGGCGAGAACGGCGGTGAAGAGAAGGCCCGGATGGCGAGCCTGTGGCCGTCGATGGACCCGGAGGCGGTGACGCTCGAGGACGCGCTCATGCTGCTGTCGTTCCCGCGCGCGGTCGGCGCCCACCCGGAGTCCGGCAAGCCGATCATGGCCGCGTTCGGCCGCTATGGGCCATACATCGGCTGCGACGGCGACAACCGCACCCTGCCCGACTACGAGTCACTCCTGACCATGACGGTCGACGGCGCGGTCGAGCTCCTGAAGCAGCCCAAAGGCCGCAGCCGGCGCTCCGGGTCTCCGTCCGCCCTCGCCGAGCTCGGGCCCCACCCCTCCTCCGGAGCCTCCATCAAGGTCATGAAAGGCCGCTTCGGCCCGTACGTCAGCGACGGCACCGTCCACGCCTCGCTGCCCAAAGGCGCGGACCCGGCAGCGGTCACGCTCGAGGCCGCGGTCGACCTGCTCGCCGCCCGCGAGGACAAGCTGAGGAGCCAGGGCAAGGACCCCCGCGCCCCAAAGAAGCGCGGAGCCCGCCGCCGCCCCCGCGCATCCAGGGGTTAGGATCTGGGATCTGGGGGATGGGGCCCTTCTCCCGTTCCCGCTCCCGTTCCCGTCCCCGTTCCCGAGACGCAAAACGGCCCGGGCGTCACGCCCGGGCCGCGGAAAGTGCGGATTCCGAGCCGCGCAGCTAGCGCGCT
>Ga0116141_10004927_pt1 | contig 11203 bp, 9 predicted proteins | sample AD_UKC097_MetaG_FD_89744 | JGI IMG/M metagenome (GOLD analysis project Ga0116141, IMG submission 89744) | Active sludge microbial communities of municipal wastewater-treating anaerobic digesters from USA - AD_UKC097_MetaG | ecosystem: Engineered > Bioreactor > Anaerobic > Digestate | place: USA... | reverse complement strand
TCGAACCGGCATTGGGGCTGGGACATCGACGATTGTCCATCATCGGCTTGGGTGACGGACAGCAGCCCATGTCAACCGAGGATGGCGATCTCTGGGTTGCATACAACGGCGAACTCTATAACCACCCTGAAATCCGCCGAGACCTGGAAGGCAAAGGATTTCGATATCGCACCTCCTCCGACACCGAATCTTTTCTTCACTTGTATCGCGCTTATGACCTGGATTTTCTGGAAGAGACGCGCGGGATGTTTGCGCTGGCGCTCTGGGATCGGCCCAACCGTCGGCTGATCCTGGCGCGTGACCGAGTGGGTATCAAGCCGCTCTATTATTTGTATCAGCCGGGCGTGGGGATTCGATTTGCTTCTGAAATCAAGTCCATTCTTTGCGATCCCGCCGTTCCCAGGAAGATCGACCTGGAGGCGCTGGACCTCTACATGGCGTTCCTGGGCACTCCCGCGCCCTGGACACTGCTGGAAAGCGTGAGGAAGCTCAATCCCGGCGAAATGCTGATTGCCGAGCGGGGGAACATTCAACTGCGTCGCTATTGGTCGCCCTGGGAGTCTGTCGAGAGTCGAGATATCCCGGATGAGGACGCGATTGCGCTGGTTCGCGAGACTGTGAAAGACTCCGTTCGCTCGCATCTTCTGGCGGATGTTCCTGTCGGTGCGTTCCTCTCGGGCGGGATCGACTCCAGCGTGGTTGTGGCCGTGATGGCGGAACTGTGCGGCCCCGGTTTTCCCACCTTTTCTATCGGATTTGAGGGGGCAGCCGGTTTCGATGAGACTTCCGATGCCCGCCTGGTGGCGAACCATTTTCAAACGGAGCACCACGAAGAGCGCCTTACGCATCAGAATCTTCTGGAATGGCTTCCGGAGATTATGTGGGAGTTCGATGAACCGCTGGCGGATGCCTCCGCCTTGCCGACTTACGCCGTGTCCCGATTGGCTCGTCGGGATCTGAAAGTGGTTCTCTCCGGGGATGGCGCGGATGAAGTCTTTGCCGGATACCGCAAATACACCGGGGAATATTATCGCCGTTTTGTGGAGTGGGTTCCCGGTCCCGTGCTGAATGCTCTGAACTCGGCGGCTCAGGCGCTCTTGCCGGAATCTCGTTCCGGCGGAGTCCTGGACCAACTCAGGCAGTTCAAGAAGTTTCTCCGTGGGCTGGACCCCGATCCGATTGAACGTCATGCGGGTTGGGCGATTCATTTTGAGGACGATCTTCGCCGGTCGGTCTACAGCGGGGATGTTCGCGCGCTCATCAGAGGTTCCGCTGCGCGCGACCTGATCCGGCGGATCTACAGCGAGACCCGATCTGCCGATCCGATCAACCGGATGCTCCGGACGGATACACGTCAATGCCTGCCGGATGACATGCTGGTCAAAACGGATCGCATGTCCATGCTCAGTTCCCTGGAGGTTCGAGTTCCCTACCTGGACCATGAACTGATCGAGCAGGTGTTTTCATTGCCCGGACATCTCAAATTGCGTGGACGCACGACGAAATGGGTTCTCAAGCAGGCCTTTGCGGATCTTCTGCCTGCTCGAATTCTTCAGAAGCCGAAGCATGGTTTCGATGTTCCGGTGGGACAATGGTTCAGGAAAGAACTGCGGGATGTGATCGAGGATATTTGCAGTGAGAAATCTGTGGCGAATCGCGGTCTTTTCGACCCGAAAACAATTCGCCGCCTGGTAGAGGACCACCAGGCGGGCAGGCGGGAGTTCGACAATTTGTTGTGGACGTTGCTCAGTTTGGAATGGTGGCAGCGTCTCTACCTGGACCGGCCATTTCCGGACCGTCCAGCCGCCTGATCGGCAATGCCTTCACCAAACCCAGCCTTTTCGGAGTACCTTTGGAGCCGACTTTCATCTCTTCCGTGGTATACAGCACCTCGGCGAGCACCCTGTCGCCGACGTGCATATTCTCTTCGTTGAACAGTTTCTTATCAACCGAACGATGTTTCAGCCACAGGAACCCATCGTAACTGTGGAGTCGGAACGTGAAGCTGTGCCCGTTGTGGGACAGGCTGAGCACCTCCACCGGAACGATGTCGCCTTTCTGGACTCGCGGTTCAAAATAGACAATCCGTTCTTTTCCTTTGGCTGTCTCAATGTAACTGTTCGTGATATTGGTGATTTTGAGGCGGAGCAGGTCGCCGACATGGGCGTCTTCCACCTGCTTGACAAAACACCGATATCGATTCCCCGTGACATCCACCCAGGTGAATCCGGGATTTCCGCTGAGCGGCTGGCCGGTTTTTGCGCAAATCCCGCGCCGTTCCACGATAAATCCGATTTCGGCGTTGACCGCCATGTTGACCTGGAGATCGTCCGGCTCGAAATGGAACCGACAGGCATCCGCAACCAGGTTCCGGACGGTTTCCAGGATGGTCAGGGTTCCGTTGGACGAGTTGGGACGGTCATGGGCAAGCAGATACTCGGTGCCGATATCATACGCGGCCCTGTATTCGCCGAACTGGACGGCGTGGGTCAGCTTCTCGACGACCCGCTCAGGCGATCCCAATTCCTTCGGAACTTCGCTCTGTACCCGTCTCTGCAATCCTTCGACCAGTTCCGCATCGAGGATTGTCAGAAAATCGGCGCGATGGCGCACGAAAGTCCGATGCGCCAAGAGGAAGCATTCACGATCCAATTGGTCCATGAGTCGTTCAAGATAGAAGACCGCCAACTCTTCACGCGTACTGGTCTGATGTTCTCTCGCTGACTCTTTCATGGCCCGAGCCTCCTTGCTTTCTAAATCTCCGTGCTCTTCACTCCTCTCGCCATTTCCACACTTGCAGTGTATCTCATCCGATCAAGGAAAATTTCACGGTCGTGTAAAATGTTGTAAAAAGTTGTGAAAACTGCGGTTGGGCATAGACAGGGAGGAAGACGGACAACCACAAAGACACAAAGGCACGAAGAAGAAAAGGATGAAGGATGAAGGATGAAGGATGAAGGATGAAGGATGAAGGATGAAGGATGAAGGATGAAGGATTCTGTCCTCTGTACGCAGCAACAAATCCCCATGGCGGGCTGGTATGGGGTCGTCGTTTTGGCGCACTTGGAAGGCTCCGGGAGTCCGAATTGTGCCAAAGTGACTCTGTTGGACAAGGATGATGAGGGATTTCCGACCTGTTTCTTGCGTGCCTTCGGGGAGATATATTGGATGTATCTATTTGTGAATCAAGTAGTTAAGAAATTATCCTCATTCCGGGTTGAACGATGGAATAAAAGTTGCGCTCAGAGAAACAAATCTCTGTAATTTGTTGTTCAGTGAGCGTGTGATGAGAAAGTTCATCGTCGGTTTGGCATTCATTGTCGCTCTTTCCGCGCCGGGTCCGATGGAGGCCTCCGTGGATACTCGTCGGACACCGGTTGTTCTGGCTGTCGAGAAAGCCATTCCGGCGGTTGTGGATATCAGAACGACAAAGAAAATCCGTGTGCAAAGATCGCCGTTCATGCTGTTCCGGACGCCCTTAGACAACCTTATTGTGCCGCGTGGATTGTTTCAGGACACGTATGTCGGGACCTCGCTGGGTTCGGGTGTGGTTGTGGATCGTGACGGTCATGTCATTACGAACAGTCACGTGGTCAGTTACGGTGAGGGCCAGGGAGCAGAGCCGGATGAGATTCTGGTTTTGCTGGAAGGTGAAGATGAACAGCGCAAGGCGGAAATTGTGGGGCGCGATCCCTCGGAGGACATCGCGGTTTTGAAGATTGTCGGCGAATCACCGAAGCAGTATCTGCCTCTGGGCGATTCCTCGGACTTGATGATCGGGGAGACCGTAATTGCCATCGGATACGCCCTGGGACAAAGCCATACGGTGACCCAAGGCATCATCAGCCAACTGGGCCGGTATATTGAAGGCGATAACGGTGTGGTTTTGCCGAACCTGATCCAGACCGATGCGGATATCAATCCGGGCAACAGCGGCGGACCGCTGATCAATCTGGATGGGGAATTGATCGGGATCAATACCGCGATAGCCACGCCTTCGGGTGGTTCGGTCGGTATCGGGTTTGCCATTCCGATCAATCGCGCACGCAAGGTTTACGATTATTACGTTCTCAAACAGCCGCCGTTGGAATATCGTCTCGGGATTCAGTTTCAGGATCTTTCTCCGGCGCTGCGACTGGCTCTCCGAACGAAAATCTCCGGATTTCGTTCGGTGAAAGATCTATCCGGTGTGCTGGTTACGAATGTCGATTCATCGGGTATGGCCTCGAAACAGTTGGAGTCTCTGGATCTTATTCAATCCGTCAACGGTAGACGCATCCGGTCCGGGGATGATATCGGCACGGATCTGGTTCCGGCAAACGCTTCCAGCGTGCAGATCGGGATCCTGCGCGAAGGGAAACCGCAAGAGGTGAGCATTGCTCTGAAGCCTGGATCCGCCGGAGCGTTGAAGAACGAAAACCAATGGCTTGGGATGGATCTGAAGCCACTGGACCAGAAATGGCGCGATCAGTGGAATATGGATGCATCCGTTGACGGTCTTGTGGTGACCAAGGTTGCGAACAAATCCCCGGCGGATCAGGCCGAGTTGGAACCCGGAGACATTATTTCCGAGATTGCGGCACTTGGAGTGACAAACACCGCATTCCGAGTGACCAACTTGACGGATCTCAATACACTTCGCGCAAGACTGGCGAATGCCAAGACATTCACGATTTATTTCTACCGATACCAGGAGAATCGTGGATGGTCGAAATGGCGAACGGAAATCGATAACAAACCAACGCAATGAAGAATTGGAAGGAAGAGGTCAATGAATTTGGATTCCATGATCGCGGACACGCCGAAAGAAAATAAGAAAAAAGAGATCAAACTCGCCCTGGAGGAACAATGGGCCAAGGAATCTCAGGAGCCGGAAGAACCGACGGTGGAGACAAGCCCCAGTGTGGAGGAACTCAGTCGGAAGGCCCGGGAGCGAGACGAGTATCTCGATCATTTGCAGCGCCTCAAGGCGGAATTTGAGAACTACCGGAAGCGCACGGAGCGTGAGCGCGCCCAGTGGGCGGATCGCCTGTTGGAAGATTTCATGATGGAGTTGCTGGATGTGGTGGATAATCTCCACCGTGCGCAGATTGTTGCGGAAGAGACGCATAGTGTGGAATCTTACAAGGAAGGCGTAGAGATGGTTTTCGGGCGTCTTCTGGATGTGCTTCGATCTCGAGGATTGGAGCGAATTGCCACAGTCGGCGAACCGTTCGATCCGTATTTGCACGAAGCGATCATGCAGGAGGAACGCACGGATGTTGAGCCGGGAACGATTGTGGAAGAGATTACCCCCGGCTATGTGCTTGGAGACCGGGTTCTGCGAGCGCCGCGAGTGAAGGTGGCGAGATGAATTAAGAATTAAGAATTAAGAATTAAGAATTGGGAGTTTAAGGAAAGGGGAGAAGGGTGGAGTGAATCACGAAAGCGCGAAGAAGAAACGAAAACACGAAAAAACGAAAACATAAAAACACGAAGGCAAGAAGCTTTCGGAGGGAGAGGAAGAAGAGGATATGAGGGAAGAATTGATGATAAAGAAACTTGGAAATTACGGTAGCGAAGAAACGATAGAATTTGTAAAGGCCCAATAAGGAGGCACTTGTCATGTCTAAAGTGATCGGTATCGATTTAGGAACCACCAATTCGGTTGTTGCTGTCATTGAAGGCGGCGAACCGGTTGTGATTGCCAATGCGGAAGGGGATCGAACGACCCCCTCTGTGGTGGCTTTCACCGATAACGACGAACGGCTGATCGGCAAGGCGGCGAAGCGCCAGGCGGTCACAAACCCCACGGGAACCGTGTTTTCCGCGAAGCGATTTATCGGGCGACGGTTAAGCGAAGCCGGAGCGGAGATTGAAATGGTCCCGTTCCAGGTGACGGAAGGTCCCGGCGGAATGGCCCGTTTCAAGGTCAAAGACAAGGTCTGTGCCCCGGAAGAGATCTCCGCGTATGTTCTCCAGAAAATGAAACAGACGGCGGAAGATTATCTCGGGCAGAAAATCACCCAGGCGGTGATCACTGTTCCCGCCTATTTCAACGACAGCCAGCGTCAGTCGACAAAAGACGCCGGGCGGATCGCCGGGCTGGAAGTCCTTCGGATTATTAACGAGCCGACCGCTGCGGCGCTGGCCTACGGTCTGGATCGCAAGAAGGACGAGAAGATCGCCGTTTATGATTTCGGCGGCGGCACATTCGATATCTCCATTCTGGAACTTGGAGACGGCGTGTTTGAGGTCAAATCGACCAACGGCGACACGCACCTGGGCGGCGATGATATCGACAAGGTCCTGATCGACTGGCTGATTGATGAGTTTCGCAAGGAACAGGGCATGGACCTGAAACGAGACCCCATTGCCCTGCAACGTCTGAAGGACGCAGCGGAGAGCGCCAAGTGCGAGTTATCTTCCCGCCAGGAAGTGACGATTGAGATTCCGTATATCACCGCCGACGCCTCCGGGCCGAAACACCTCCGAATCAAGCTGACTCGCGCACAGTTTGAGCGATTGGCCGGCGGGGTGATCGAGCGGACCATTCAGCCATGCCGACGCGCGCTTGACGATGCCGGATTGCAGCCGAATGAAATCGACGAAGTGATTCTGGTCGGCGGCTCCACCCGTATCCCGATGGTTCAGAAGATTGTGAAAGACCTTTTCGGGAAAGAGCCTCACAAGGGAGTGAATCCGGATGAGGTGGTTGCGGTCGGTGCGGCGATTCAGGCGGGTGTGTTGACCAAGGATGTGAAGGATGTCCTGCTTCTGGACGTCACGCCGCTTTCGCTGGGAATTGAGACGCTGGGCGGTGTGTTTACGAGGCTGATTGAGCGAAATACGACTATCCCGACCCGCAAGAGCCAGGTCTTCTCCACGGCCTCGGACAATCAGCCCGCAGTGTCCATTCATGTCCTGCAAGGCGAGCGTCCCATGGCCGGGCAGAACCGAACCCTTGGACGGTTCGACCTGGTGGGGATTCCGCCCGCTCCGAGAGGCATGCCCCAGATCGAGGTGACGTTCGATATCGACGCGAACGGAATTGTCCATGTTTCCGCCAAAGACCTTGGCACGGGCAAGGAACAGAAAATCCGCATCGAGTCGTCCAGCGGTCTCTCGAAAGACGAGATCGAGAAGATGGTTCGGGATGCGGAAAGCCATGCCGAAGAGGACAAGCGGCAACAGGAAATCATTACGCTGAAGAACGAGGCCGACGCGCTTATCTATTCCACGGAGAAATCTCTGAGTGAGTATGCCGAGAAGATTTCTGTGGAGGATAAGAAGGCTGTCGAGGATGCCATCCAGGATCTGAAACAGGCCCTGGAAGCCGGAGATCCGGATCGAATCCGGTCCCGAAAAGAGGCGCTGGAAAAGGCAACGCATAAGATCGGGCAGGCGATTTACGAGGAAGTTCAGCGTCAGCAGGCCCAACAGCAGACCGCCGGTACGACCGGCGGTGCAGGTCCGACGTCCGGTTTTGCGGACGATTCGGCTTCCCAGCAGCAGGCATCTGCCGACAGCAAGAAGGATGATGACAATGTGGTTGATGCGGAATATACCGTGGAAAAAGACTGATCGCGGAATCGCCGGAGGTCTCGCCGTCGATTCCCGATGTGCACTCCTCTGAAGACGAGGGAGATTGACATGCCGACTTATGAATATCGCTGCAAAGAATGCGGCCGCATCATCGAGGTTTTTCAGTCCATGACGGAAGAGCCTTTGAAATACATTGAGAGCAATGGGGAGTGCCCGAAAGGGAAGAAGAAATGTGCTGTGGAACGCCTGATCGGCGCGGGAGCCGGGATCATTTTCAAAGGCTCCGGTTTCTACGAAACCGATTATCGGAAGAAGGAATATAAGGGCAAGGCGAGAGAGGAATCCAAGCCCATCGAGAGCAGTGCGAAAGATTCATCTTCCGGGAAATCGGAATCGACGGCGAAGTCGGGAAAATCTTCAAAGACAGAGAAGACGAAAAGCGAGACGAGCGGGTCTGGGGGAGGGAAATAGCGAGACGGGAAGCGGACGAACACAAACAGACACCGACGGACACGGACAAGCATGGGCGGACGGAGCGGGCGGTGCGGACAACAAAGGGCATGAATGAAGATACGGGACTGATCGGTCTGAGGCAATTTGTGAAGTGGGTGAAGCAGGGGCTGATCCTGGTTTGCATCATCCTGGTTTTGATTGTTGCCAAGTTGACCTATCAGGCCGAGAGTCATTTCCGGAAAGCGGAGCAAGCGGTCACCGAACAGGATTGGAAGGAAGCGGTGTGGCAGTACCAGTGGGCGCTGCGAAGTTACGTGCCGGGTCTGCCGGTGAACCGACAGGCCGTGACTCGCCTGGAGGATCTTGCGGCACAATGGAACGCTGCGGGAAATACGGAACAGGGTCTGGATGCCTTGCAGACTCTTCGCGCCGCTCTGTATTCGATTCGTTCCCTGTATCAGCCTTTCCCCGAGGCACTGCTTCGCACCGAGGAAGCGATTCAGGCCATACAACGGCAATCCGCCCCGGAGATCGAGAGTGCGACCGGGGAGATACGATGAGGATGGGTATGGATGGTGTTTCGTATCTGAATCTCTCGCGAAACTGCGTCCGTCTTTTTCTTTTAACCCTCTGCGTATTTGCGATGGTGCACAGTCTTGCGGCGCAGGATGCTGCCGATGCCGATGTGAGTTCCGCGTCCCCCCAGGCCATCCTGCGCGATCAAGATATTGAAGTCACTGCCGAATTTCTGTCTACGGGAGTGTTCCGGAAGGATAAACATGTCTTTTTTCGAGTGAGAGCTACTTGGTTGGAATCGGGCGAGCAGCTCTCCACGCGCCTGGAAGGAACGCCGGAATTACATAATTTCCGGATTTTGTCCAGTTCCACTTCCAGTATAGCGCGTCGTTCGCCGGGAGGATTTCGCAAAGAGGAGATTTATCAGTTTCGCCTGATGCCGATTGATGAAGGGCCGGCGCGGGTGGGATCGGTCGAGATTGTGGTTCGGTCCAAGAGCGGGGAAGAAGTGAAGCGGTTATCGACATTGCCGTGCGATACGACTATCGGGATTGCAAAGCCTTCATTGATGCGGTTTCTACCGCTTGCCTCGGGGATTGTTGTCGGGATCGCGATTGTGGTGGTGGTTGTGCGGCTGGTTCTTTGTCGTTGCAGAAAAGAGGACGAGCCGGTTGTTACGCCGCCGCCTGCGTCATCTCCTGTTGAGGATCTTCTTGCGCAGGCGCGGCGATGGCGCATGGAGGGAGATCCAGGACGGTATTACAGCACGCTTGAGCGAATCGTGGGCGAAGAGCTCGCGAAACGTTACTCTTATCACAAGGGAAGACTCAGTTCATCCAAGGATCTGCCGCCGGATACGGATAGCGATACCCGACGGCTGGTTGATTCGTTCTTTACGAGGTGTGCCGAAGGGAAATATTCTCCAGGCATACCCTCTCGGGAGGAATTGGACCGAATCTGGGAGGATGCGAAACGGCTTCTCTCGATGGGCGATTCCTCCCACAAGTAGTGACGATTTCAATAATGAACGGTATACGAGGAGACGGAACCGATGGAAATGCATGCGGATATTCGTGCAGTGACCGAGCGAATCGCGCAGGAAAGTGAATTTGTATCCCGCCTGATGACAGAGGTGGAGAAGGTGATAGTCGGCCAGGCCGATATGATCGAAGGGCTGCTGGTCGGCCTGCTGTGCAATGGGCATGTGCTTCTGGAAGGTGTTCCCGGCCTGGCGAAAACGCTGGCTGTAAAGACGCTTGCGGACACTATCCAGGCCGATTTCAAACGCCTTCAGTTCACCCCCGATCTTCTTCCCGCGGACCTGATTGGGACCATGATCTACCAGCAGCACACGGGGGAATTCACCCCGAAAAAAGGCCCGATTTTCACGAACATTGTTCTGGCGGACGAGATCAACCGTGCCCCCGCCAAAGTCCAAAGCGCCCTATTGGAGGCCATGCAGGAGCGCCAAGTGACCATCGGCGACCGAACGTACCCGTTGCCGAGTCCATTTCTGGTGCTGGCCACCCAGAACCCCATCGAGCAGGAGGGGACCTATCCGCTGCCGGAAGCCCAGGTAGACCGATTCATGCTGAAACTCAGAGTTGACTATCCCACCAAGGTGGAAGAACGACTTATCCTTGACCGCATGACCGCGCCGGATCTTCCGACGGTAACGCCGGTAGTCACGCCCGAAGAGATTCTTCGTGCCCAGAAAACCGTTCAACTTGTCTATGTAGACGATCGAGTCCGGGACTACGTGATTGACATTGTGTTTGCGACCCGCGAGCCAAAAATCTACGGCCTGGACCTGGAGGAATTGATTGAATACGGCGCTTCCCCGCGCGCCACGCTCTGCCTGACCCAGGCGGCGAAGGCCCATGCGTTTATTCGCGGGCGCGGCTATGTAACGCCGGAGGATATCAAGTCCGTGGGGATGAACGTGCTGCGGCATCGGCTGATTCCCTCTTATGAAGCGGAAGCCGAAGAGGTCGCGCCCGAACAGATCGTGCAGCGTATTTTCGATCACATTGAAGTGCCGTGAGGTGTTCCGATGCCGGAGCCAGTCGTCTCAATCGTTGTTCGCACGTACAACCGGCCCGAAAGGCTTGCGGTTTGCCTGGATAGCCTGGCGCAGCAGACCTATCGGGATTTGGAGGCGGTTGTGGTCAACGATGCGGGCTGTGATGTGCAGAGTGTGATCGACTCCTTTGCAGGTCGTTTCGTCTGCCGTTCTCTCTGCCATGAGACCAATCGCGGTCGCACCGCCGCCCTCAACACGGGCATTACAGGAGCGCACGGCAGGTACATCGGTTTCCTGGACGATGACGATATTGTCTACGACAATTTTCTTGAAACCCTGGTGCCGGTCGCACTGGAACGCGATCTTCCCGTTATCTACTCCGATGTCAAGAATGTAACGTTTGAGAAGGATGCCGAAACCGGCGAATGGAAACGAGTACTCGAACATCTCACCTACTCGTTCGATTTCGAGCGGAACAATTTCCTTCTGGGGAACTATATTCCGGTGAATTGCCTGCTGATTCGCCGCGATTGTTTTGATGATGTCGGGTTATTCGATGAGACACTGACTGTTTTTGAAGACTGGGACTTTTTAATTCGGTTATCACGGAAATACGATTTTCTCCACATTGCGAAGATTACCGGGGAATATCGTCGGTGGGACGATAACTCCAATATGGTCGAGCGG
>Ga0116141_10004923_pt1 | contig 11204 bp, 11 predicted proteins | sample AD_UKC097_MetaG_FD_89744 | JGI IMG/M metagenome (GOLD analysis project Ga0116141, IMG submission 89744) | Active sludge microbial communities of municipal wastewater-treating anaerobic digesters from USA - AD_UKC097_MetaG | ecosystem: Engineered > Bioreactor > Anaerobic > Digestate | place: USA... | reverse complement strand
AGCGAGGTGTTGATGGTATTGTCAACCATCTGCACCATGATCCCGTTGATGAGCCCCATGGCCAGGATGATCGCGAAGACGCCCACCGCCACGGAGGAGATCACGATGAGCGATCGTCTTTTGTGGCGCCAGAGGTTCCGCCAGCATATAAGGAAGAAAATTTTCATTTCAGTAGCATACGCGGGCTTTGCCCGCACCCTGTGTAGTAAGCAGGGGACCCTGCGGGGCCTTTAAGTGGCTTCGCCCCTTGGACCCCATATTTTGAATTTCTATCATAGAGCTTTCCATAGTGTCGTGTTTGTTTACGACAGGCGCGCAAACGCTTGCGCGCTTTCACAGATGCCGCATAGCCTCCACGGGTTTCAGGTTCATGGCCCGGCGCGCGGGGATCGCCGAAAAGAGCACCGCCAGCGCGAAGGTGAGCGCCGAGGTGAACACGACGTTGAACGCCGTGACCTTGGCCGGGTAGACCGTGGTGTAGACGCCCCAGACGGCGAACTCGGCGGCGAATTGTGAATAGTCGAATGGGTGGCGCTCCACAATGGCGCTCACGCCCAGGCCCAGGACAATCCCGAGCGAAATCCCGATGAGCGCGATGAACACGGATTCCAGCATCACAATGGAGAACACGCGGCGCGGCGCAGTGCCTATCGACAGCAGAACGCCGAACTCCTTCGTGCGCTCGAACACCGACATCTGGACGGTGTTGAGCACCGTGAAGGCCACCACGACGAACAGGATGAAGGAAAAGATGTAGCCGGCGATGTTGTCCAGCACCACGAACTGCACTATTTCCGGGATCAGCTTCTCCCAGGAGATTACCTCGAGGTTCGCCGGGCCGGCGATATTCCGCAGCGCCGCGGCCGCGGCAGACGTGTCGGCGTCCGGGGAGAGCCGCACCACCAGGGAGTTCACGTGCCCCATCATGGCGAAAGTTTCGTCGGCGGCGCTCTGCGGGACGAGCACCAGCGTCTGGTCGAGCGCGGTGTTGCCGCTCTTCACCAGGCCGACGACCTCGAGTCGGGCTGAGGCGATGGAGCCGTCGAAGCCCTGGGAGATGATGTTGACCCTGGAGCCGGTTGAAACGCTCAGGTTCTTCGCGAGCGCGTCCCCCAGGAGCGCGGCCCATGTGTCGGCGGGGGTGAGCGTCCGCCCCCCGGGGAGGATCTTTTCGTGGATCGATATCACTCCCTTCGCCGAGGAGACGTCGACTCCCTGCACCACGGCGCCCTCGGTGATCTCGCCGGTGGACACCATGGCGCTCGCCTCGATGCGCGGCGTGACGCCGGATATCATCCCCTTTTTCTTCATGCCCTCAAGCGCGGTGAGAAGTTCCGCCGACGGCGTGAAGGCGTAATCGGTGGTCCTGTTTTCGTGGAAGCCCTTCTCGCAGATCTGCAGGTGCCCGGCGTTGAGCGCCACGGCGTCCTCCACCATGGCGCGGGTTGCGCCGTTGAAGAGCGCGTTGTTGAAGATGATCATGCCGCAGCCCGCCACGGTGGTGAGGAGCGTGAGCAGCGTGCGGCGGCGGTTCCGCCAGATGTTGCGCCACGCGAGCGACGCTATGGTGGAGAAGTCCTTCACGGCGCCCTACCGCTTCGTCAGGTTCTGCAGGGAGAATACCCTGGAGGGGATGCCGGCGTTGAACGTGATGCTCTTTGTCTCCATCACGGTGTAGCGGTCCTTTCCCGCGGGCTGCATTTTATAGACCACCGGTATCGTCCTCCCCCCCATGACGCGGAAGTCGGAGCAGGTGAGGGTCTTCCGGAGCACGCCGTGCTCGCTGAAGAACTCCTGCTTCACCGGCAGGAAGTCGGAGGTGCGCGCGTAGTAGAGTATCTTCCCCCAGACCACGGCCGCGTCCTTTTTTGGCGTGAGCTCCACGCGGTATACGTCGTGTCCCTCCGCCTTCGCGTTGCCGAGCAGCTTGTGCGTGTAGTCGTGCAGGACGCTCGATTCCTTGACGATGTCGTCGTTGGAGAAGTCGGAGCCCATCCAGGACTGGAGCATCATGGAGGGCGATATCTTGATGGTCTGCTGGATCTTCGGGACGTAGTGCCACATGCCGTCGCCTATCATGAGGAAGCGGTTGCCGGCGTCCTTGCGGGGCGATGTGATCTCGGCGAAAGATTTGCGCGCCTTCCGCATCTCCTGGTACTTCATCCCCATGGTGCGCGTCCAGCGGCGCGTCTTCACGGTGATTTCGTAGGTGCCGGAGATGGAGTTGGAGCGGACGGCCTCCTCTGATTTCTCCACGATCTCGCGCCCCGTGAGCGCCAGGAGCGGGGAGGAGAGGACGATAGCGGTTGCCGTGGCGGCGAGTGCAATGCGGTTTGGTCTTTTCATGTAAGTCACCGTGTTGTGGTTAAAGTGGATGTATGATGAACCGATGGATGGTTGTTGTCAACTATTCTATCGTAAAAAAGACTTTGATGGCGCGGATATATGCCAGCGCCGGCAGCGGATCTTATTGCTTGACATTGGGCCCCCCGGGGAGCATACATATTGCGAAGGAACGTGCGGGGCGGGCGCAGCGGCCCTGCACGGCACTCCCGGAATGCGCATGAATACAATGAACACCGAACCGGTACGCTTCACGAATAATCTGGGTCAACGGATTGCCGGAAGGATCTGCCGGGGCGATATTCCCTCCCGGCGCGGCGTGATTTTCTGCCACGGGCTCTTTTCCACCAAGGACGGATACAAGATCACCAGCCTGGCGGGGGATATCGTCGCGGCGGGATACACGCTCCTCACGTTCGATTTTTCCTTCGTGGGGGAGTCGGATGGGAAGATCGAGGACCTGTCGGTGCTCCAGGAGGTAAAGGACCTGGAGTGCGCGGCCGCGTTCTTTCTCGGCAGCGGCATCGACGAGCTGCACCTGGTCGGTTCCAGCATGGGTGGCGCGGTATCGCTCCTGTATTGTGCCGGGAGCGGCGTGGCGGTGAAGTCGCTCACGCTTATCGCGACGCCGCTGGACCTGCGCAGGCTCCTGGAGGACAATACCGGCATCCGGGACATGGCCGCGCTCCCGGAGGATGGCGTTACGTCAATCGACGGCATATCGATAAAAAACGGCTTCTTCCGGGAAGCGGCGCGTATCGATCTTACGGAAGCGGCCGCCGGAGTGGAGGCGCCTGCGCTCATCGTGCACGGGGCGCGTGACCGGGTGGTGAACGTGACCGACGCGTACCTGCTGGCGGCGCTCCTGAAGGGCGACCGGAAGCTCGTCATCGTGTCCGACGGCGATCATCACCTCACCCGGCCGGCCGATATCGCCCGGTTGCGCGACGAACTGCTGTTCCACCTGGCGCAGAGAGGCCCCTGTGATTTGCCATTGGGTTGACAAAATTTTAGCCCGTACTATCATCCCCCTTGTCGTTGTTTTTGTATTTTAGTATATTATTAAATAGATATTTCGCCGGAAGGGAGATATACTTCACGCTGAATCGCCCGCGATCCCTTGTTGAGGAAGGGGAGCGGATTACCGGAGGAACGCATGTGGGACTACACTGAAAAGGTCAAGGAGCTCTACACGAAGCCCAAAAACGTGGGGGTGATAGAGGACGCCAACGCGGTGGGCGAGGTGGGGAGCATCGTGTGCGGCGACGCCCTGACGCTTTACCTGAAGATAGAGGACAACGTCATCAAGGACGCGAAGTTCCAGACCTTCGGCTGCGGGAGCGCCATCGCGTCGTCGTCGGCGCTCACGGAGATGCTGAAGGGGAAAACAGTTGAGGAGGCGGAGAAGATCACCAACCGGGAGATAGTCGACTTCCTGGGTGGTCTGCCGGAGCAGAAGATGCACTGCTCGGTGATGGGCCGCGAGGCGCTGGACAAGGCGCTGGCGAACTGGCGCGGCGAAACTATCGTTGAGGCCGAGGACCACGAGGGGGAGATCGTCTGCCAGTGTTTCGGCGTCACCGACACGCTCATCCGCAAGGTGGTGCGCGAGAACGCCCTAAAGACCGTGGAGGATATCACCAACTACACCAAGGCGGGCGGCGCCTGCGGATCCTGCATCCACAAGCTGGAGGACATCCTCCAGGAGGAGCTCAAGCTTCAGCAGAGCTGCGCGGATGATACTCTTACCGGCGGGAAGAAGAAGCCGCTGACAAACATCCGGCGCATGCAGCTGGTCAACGAGACCATAGTTGACGTGATCAAACCGATCCTCCAGCACGACGGCGGCGACATAGAGCTGGTCGATGTCGACGGTAAGAAGGTGATCGTGGCCCTGCGCGGCGCGTGTTCGCACTGCGTGTCGTCCAACGTGACGCTGAAGAACCTCGTCGAGGCGAAGCTCCGCGAGTTCGTGGAGGAAGATATCGAAGTGGTGGAACAATAGGGGTGCTCGGATGAAAAAGATAATATACCTGGACAACAACGCCACAACGATGGTCGCCCCGGAGGTGGTGGAATCCATGCTGCCGTTCCTCACGGAGCGGTACGGCAACCCGTCGAGCATGCACGACTTCGGCGGCGATGTGGAGCAGGACGTGGAACGCGCGCGTAACCAGGTGGCGAAGCTCCTCGGCGCCGAGCACGACTATGAGATCGTCTTCACCTCCTGCGGCACCGAGAGCGACAACTTCGCCATATCGGGCGTGCTCTCCTACTTCCCGCAGAAGCGCCACATCATCACCACGCGCGTGGAGCACCCGGCGGTCCTCAACCTCTGCAAGAAGTACGAGCGCGAGGGATACCGGGTCACCTACGTCCCCGTGGACCGCGAGGGAAGGCTTGATATTGACCTCCTGTTCAACTCCGTGGACGACGACACCGCGGTGGTGTCGGTAATGCATGCCAACAACGAGACCGGCGTGATTAGTCCCATTGAGAAAATCGGCGATTTTCTCCGTGAGCGCGGCGTGCCTTTTCACGTGGATGGAGTGCAGGCCGCGGGGAAGATCCCCATCGACGTGAAAAAGCTCAACTGCGATCTCTACACGGTTTCCGGGCACAAGTTCCACGCGCCCAAGGGCGTGGGCGCGCTCTACGTGCGCCGGGGAACCAGGATCCGCCCGATACTTTACGGGGGCCACCAGGAACGGGGGCGCCGCCCGGGCACGGAGAACGTCGCGGGCATCGTGGGAATTGGCATGGCCGCGGAGCTTGCGTTGAAGCATCTGCCCGACGAGACGCGGGTGCAGGCGCAGCGTGACAGGCTCGAGAAGGAAATCCTGAAGCATTTCGGCAATGTCTCGCTCAACGGCGCGAAGGACCTCCGCGTCCCCAACACGACCAACGTCGGGTTCGAGTACATCGAGGGAGAGGCGATACTCCTATACTTGAGCGAGAAGGGGATCGCGGCGTCGTCGGGATCGGCCTGCTCGTCCGGGTCGCTGGAGCCGTCGCACGTGCTCCGCGCCATGGGGGTGCCGTTCACCAGCGCGCACGGCTCCATCCGCTTCAGTCTGAGCCGCTACACGACCGACGACGAGATCGACTATACCCTGAAGGTGCTGCCGGCGGTGGTGAACCGGCTCCTGGAAATATCACCCTACTGGGACAACGAGAAGAAGTGCGGCCGGGAGATGAAGCTGTAAAGCGCCTTGTTTTTTGTGTTGACACCTTAAATGACCATGGTATAATGACCATGGTCATTTAAGTGGGGAACGTCATGAAAAGTATATCAAAGTCAAAAATAAAACCGAGCCTGCTCAAGGTCTTCCGTGATATCGAGAAAACGGGAGAGGAAGTCGTGGTAACCGATCAGGGTAAACCGGTTTTGAAAATAATACGTTATTCGGAAAATCCGGAAGGCGGGCTCATGAAGCTCAAGGACACGGTCCTGAAATACGATGACCCGACGGCCCCGGTCGGTGTTGACGACTGGGAAGCCCTGAAATGATCATACTCGTCACGCACGCGTTTGTGTGGTGGGTCGCCGGTTCCAAAGAAATTCCCGCCAAAGCTCTCGGAACTATCAGGAAAGCCCAGGCTGTAAACGGTATTTACGTTTCTTCAATCAGCATCTGGGAGCTTTCGATGCTGATGAAAACGGGCAGGCTGCTGTTATCCATCCCGCTGCAGAAATGGATCCGCGCCGTCGAAGACCTCCCGTTCGTGAAGTTCGTCCCGGTGGACAATGCAATCGCCGAGCTGTCGGTTAACCTTCCCGGGGAATTCCACAAGGACCCGGCCGACCGGATCATAGTGGCCACCGCCCAGACCCTGAACATGCCCGTCATCACCAGGGATGGGGAAATGCGGAAATACCCCCACGTGCGGACCATCTGGAGATAATAACGCAGACGTGAGGTGCGGTAAAAAGTATTGACAACTTTCGCCAGATTGGTTAATGGTCGTTCATTAACTGAATGAAAGGCCCGATATGCCGGCAGGGAAAAACGGTTCCGCGCAACGAAATGCGATACTCCAGAAATCCAGCGTACTCTTCTGGGAAAAAGGCTATGCCGAGACGAGCATGAAGGACATAGCCTCGGCCTGCGGTTTCCGGCCGGCGAACATCTACAATTATTTCGACAAGAAGGAAACCATCCTCTTCGAGATACTGCGCGGGGAGATGGATGATATAGTCGGCCCCATCCGCCGCCTCGCGGACGATGACTCGATCGGCCCTGCCGAGGCGCTCAAGGCGGTGATTGACAACCATCTGCGGCACACGCTGGGCGAAAGGCGCGGCGCGATGCTGCTCTTCGACGTGGGGCTGAATAACCTTTCCAGCGCCAGCAGGAAAAAGATCGTCGCCCTGCGCGACGAGTACGACACACTATCGATCTCGATCATCCGGCGCGGCATGGAATCCGGAGCGTTCCGGGATGTGGATCCGCAGATGGCGGTTTTCAGCATATCGTCGATGATAGCGCGCTCGCGGATTTGGTACTCGCCGAAGGGCAAGTATTCCATCGGCGCCATTGGAGACTTTATTTTCGATTTCGCGATGAAGGGACTGGAAAAGCGCTGATATCGTGAATGCCGGACCAGCTGGGGAGTGAGGGGGGCGAAGTGCTGACAGGAGGTGATATCATGGATTACAGGTTGCTGACATTGCATGTGTATAACGGGATCGCGACCATCACGCTCAACCGGCCGAAGGTGCTGAACGCGCTGAGCTGGGATCTGGTGACGGAGATTGAATGCGCCGCCAGGGAACTGCACGGCGATGAACGCGTGCGCGCGGTCGTCATCGCGGGGAGCGGCGGGAACTTTGCCGCCGGCGCGGATATCGGCCCCATGGCGGAGCGGGAGCCTGCCGAGGCGAAGAACTACACTTTCAACAGCGCCTTCAACGCGCTCGAGGACCTGCCGGTCCCCGTCATCGCGGCGGTATCGGGCTACGCGCTGGGGGGCGGACTGGAGCTGGCGCTCGCATGCGATTTCAGGATCTGCGCATCGGACGCGAAGCTCGGGATGCCGGAGATACAGCTCGCGATCTTCCCGGGCGCGGGCGGCACGCAGCGCCTGCCGAAGCTTATCGGCCTGTCGCGCGCGAAGATGATGATCTTCCTCGGCGAGACCGTGAACGCGGCCACGGCGCTGGAGTGGGGATTGTGCGACAAGGTGGTGGAAGGCGATCCGGTGCCGGAGGCGATGGCGCTCGCGGGGAAGCTTGCGGAGCGTCCTCCCGTCGCGCTGCGGCGGGCGAAACGCGCGGTGAACCACGGATTTTATCGCGGCCTTCGGGAGGGCATTTATTTCGAGGAGGATTCCTGGGCGACGCTTTTTTCCACGGAGGACCAGAAGGAAGGGATGCGGGCCTTCATGGAAAAGAGGAAGCCCGTGTTCCGGGGAAAGTAGGCGGAAGGAGAATCCGTCAGGTGAAGGAGGAAGAGTGATGAAAACTTCGCAGGAATACATCGAGAGCCTCGGGAAGCTGAAGCTGAACGTCTACATGTTCGGGAAGCGGGTGGAGAACGTGGTGGACGATCCCATCATCCGCCCCTCGATGAACGCCGTGGCGATGACCTACTCGCTGGCGATGAACCCGGAGTATGAAGAGATCATGACCGCGACGTCGCACCTCACGGGCAGGAAGATCAACCGCTTCACGCATATCCACCAGTGCGCCGACGACCTTGTCAGGAAGAGCAAGATGGGCAGGCTCCTGGGCGCGAAAACCGGCTGCTGCTTTCAGCGCTGCGTGGGCATGGACGCGCTCAACGCCCTCTCGATGACCACGTTCGATATCGACGCGAAGCACGGTACTGAATACAACAGGCGTTTTCTGAAATACCTGGAGTACGTGCAGGAGAACGACCTGGTCTGCGACGGCGCGATGACAGATCCGAAGGGCGACCGGTCGCTCCCTCCGTCCAGGCAGGCGGACCCGGACCTGTTTCTAAGAGTAGTGGAGGAGCGGAAGGACGGGATCGTGGTGCGCGGCGCGAAGGCGCACCAGACCGGTGCCGTCAACTCGCACGAGGTGATCGTGATGCCGACCATCTCCATGCGGGAGGAGGACCGGGACTACGCGGTCTCGTTTGCGGTTCCGAGCGACGCGGATGGGATCACCTACATCATGGGGCGGCAGTCCTGCGACACGCGGAAGCTCGAGCGCGGGAAGATCGACCGCGGCAACGCGGTCTTCGGCGGGCACGAGGCGCTCATCGTCTTCGACGATGTCTTCGTGCCGTGGGAACGGGTCTTCATGTACCGCGAGCACGAGTTCGCGGGGCAGCTCGTGGAGCAGTTCGCGTCGTACCACCGGCAGAGCTACGCGTGCAAGGTGGGCGTGGGTGACGTGCTCATCGGCGCGGTGCAGACGGCGGCGGAGTACAACGGCATCACGAAGGCCTCCCACGTGAAGGACAAGATCATCGAGATGAACCACCTGAACGAGACGCTCTTCTGCGGCTGCGTGGCCTGCGCCTCGGAGGGGCACCGCGAGCCGAGCGGCACCTGGCTCGTGGACACGCTCCTGGCGAACGTGCACAAGCAGAACGTGACGCGTTTCCCATACGAGATCGCGCGGCTGGCGCAGGACATCGCCGGCGGTCTTGTGGTGACCTGTCCGTCGGAGGACGACTTGAAATCGCCGGAGGTGGGGAAGTGGGTGGAGAAGTATTTCCGTGGGACGAGCGCCGTTCCCACGGAGAGCAGGATGAGGATACTCAGACTCATAGAAAATCTCACGCTCGGGACCGCCGCAGTGGGCTATCTCACCGAGTCGATGCACGGCGCCGGCTCACCGCAGGCCCAGCGCATCATGATATCGCGCCTGGTGAACATGAAGGAGAAGCAGGATACGGCGAAGAAACTCGCCGGGATCACGGGCGACGCCAAGGAGGGGTGATATCGCCCTCCTTAAAAAAAGATGCGGACGGGTAAAGGATGCGCGATAAAAAAACCGGGCCTCCTTCATGGAAGCCCGGCTGATCTGTTCAGAATTGTCTCCGGGTGATTACCGGATCACTTCATTGATGAGCCTTCCGACGGTCTGGTCGTGCGCCTGCACCGTCTTCTGGTTCGCCTCGTAGCTCCGCTGCACCTCGATCATGTCCACCATCTCGCGGACCACGTTTACGTTCGATTTCTCGATGAAACCCTGGAGCACCTTGAACTCGCCGGCGGGAAGCGCGGGCCCCGATTCCGGTGTCTCGCGGTACATGGAATCGCCCTCCTTCCTTATCTCGCGGATGTTCTCGAAGTCCACCACGCGCAGGCGGTCGATCACCTGCGGGTCCCGCCAGTCGTTGCCGGTCATGCTCACCGGGTCGCGGGGATCGAGGGAAATGGCGCTGTTCACCATGACCTCGCCGCGCTCGTTGATGATGAAGTTGTTGTGCTGGAGGCGGATGACGCCGTTCTCGCCGAGGACGGGTTCGCCGTTGTGCGTCATGAGAACCCCTTCCTGGTTGACGGTGAAGGCGCCGTTGCGGGTGTAGCGCTCGCCGCGCTCGGTCTGTATCACGAAAAATCCGCGTCCCTCGAGCGCCAGGTCGGTGTTGTTCTCGGTCCGCTGGAGGGAGCCCTGGTCGAAGAGCGTGTAGACCTCGTTCACCTCGACGCCGGTCCCCATCTTGCCCACTATCGGCATGGTGTCGTAGGAGCCGGCCGGGACGATGCCCAGCCCGTCGTCGTTGATGCGGCGGATCAGCATGTCCGGAAAGGCCTTGAAGATGGTGAGATCGCGCTTGTACCCGGTCTGGTCGACGTTGGCCAGGTTGTTGGCGATGTTGTCCATCCTCGCCTCCTGGGCGATCATGCCGTTGGCGCCTGTGTATATTCCTCGAAGCATATTAAAAGGTTCCTCCCTTCACCCTTTCAATATCGGCACCCAGCCTCGATAACTTTTCCGTTAATTTTTCGTACCCGCGGTCGGAATGGTAGATGCGGCGGATCTCCGTGACACCGCCGGCGGCCAGGGCCGCCAGCACCAGGGACGCCCCTGCCCGGAGGTCCGACATCATCACCGGCGCGGAGGAGAGCTTCTTCACGCCCTTGACAATGGCCACGTTGCCCTCCACCTCGATCTGCGCTCCCATGCGGCGCAGCTCCCCCACGTGGGTGAAGCGGTTCTCGAAGATGGTCTCGCTTATCACGCTGATTCCGGGGACCGTGGCCATGAGCGACATGATGGGCGCCTGGAGGTCCGTGGGAAAGCCGGGGTAGGGGAGGGTCTTGATATACGCGCCCTCGGGTTTGCCCGGGGAGGTGATATGGGTCCAGTCCTTTCCCTGGTCTATCTGAAAACCCATTTCGCGCAGAGTGGCGCAGAGTGCCCCGATATGCTCCGGCGCCATGCGTGTGATTTTCACGTCGCCGCGTGTGATGGCGCCCGCCAGGAGATAGGTGCCCGCCTCGATGCGGTCTGGCATCACGCAGTAGGAGACCGGGTTGAGCTTTTTCACGCCCTGGATGGTGATGCGCTCCGTCCCCGCTCCCTGGATGCGCGCGCCCATCTTGTTGAGGAAGTTCCCCAGGTCGACGACATCGGGCTCCATGGCGCAGTTTTCCAGCACCGTCTCTCCCTCCGCGAGGACCGCCGCCATCATGATGTTCACCGTGGCGCCCACGGAGACCTTTTTCATGACGAAATGGCCGCCGCGCAGCTTCTTCACCGTCGCGATCACGTTCCCGTGTTCTATGCCGATCTCCGCGCCGAGCGCCTCGAAGCCGGCAAGATGGATGTCGATGGGCCGCTCGCCTATGGCGCAGCCGCCGGGCAGCGACACGTCGGCGACACCCAGGCGCGCGAGCATGGGCCCCATGACGTAGACCGAGGCGCGCATGGTCTT
>Ga0116141_10004921_pt1 | contig 11206 bp, 8 predicted proteins | sample AD_UKC097_MetaG_FD_89744 | JGI IMG/M metagenome (GOLD analysis project Ga0116141, IMG submission 89744) | Active sludge microbial communities of municipal wastewater-treating anaerobic digesters from USA - AD_UKC097_MetaG | ecosystem: Engineered > Bioreactor > Anaerobic > Digestate | place: USA... | reverse complement strand
CATCGAGAGCAAGCTCGCCTACACCGAGTTCCTCGCGATGCTCATCGGCGACGAGGTCGCGCGCCGCGAGAACAAGAAGTTCGACATGCGCCTGCGCCGCGCGCAGTTCCGCACCACCAAGACCCTCGAGCAGTTCGACTTCGAGCGCGTACCCGGCCTGAACCGCGCACTGGTCAACGATCTGGCCGCCGGCCGCTACATCCACGAGAACGCTCCCGTGCTCATCGTCGGCCCCAGCGGCATCGGCAAGAGCCATCTCGCCCAGGCCCTGGGCCACTGCGCCGTGCGTCAAGGCGTGGACGTCGCCTTCACCACCTGCACCGCGCTCACCCAGTCGCTGAATGCCGCCCGGGCTACCGGCATCTACGACCGCAAGCTCGGCGCGCTCGCACGCATCGGGCTGCTGATCATCGACGACTTCGGCCTCAAGCCGCTGCGCGCTCCCGCCGACGAGGATCTGCATGATCTGATCGCCGAGCGCTACGAGCGCGTGCCCACCATCGTGACCAGCAACCTCGACTTCGAGGAATGGGACCACGCCTTCGCCACCAACCGCCTGCTGGCCAGCGCCACCATCGACCGGCTGCGGCACAACTCGTACTGCCTCGAGCTCGACGGTCCGTCCTACCGCGATCCGAGGGTCGGCCCGGCACCGAAGAAGAACCCCGATCGGACCTCGAAATCTGCGGCAAAATGACTCACTGAACGCAACCCCTCGGGACGCTTCACGGCTACCGCCGCCCTGGCCGGTATATGCCGACTCCCCCTGGCCGATTTATGCCGGCTCGTGACAAGCGGATTGCGACCGAGCCTGCCGTCGGTCTTCATGTGCCCGATCGCCGGTTCGATCGCGCTTCGTCGCTTGATCATCGCGTGCAGCGTTCTCGTGATCCCGCGCTTTTGCCCTGATCGCAGCACGCGCACGCCGTCGACCTCGACACCCTGGTACCCGCGGTCGACGATCACCGTCTTCGGTGTGCGCTCGGCCAGGATGCCGATCTGCTCGAGCGTCTCGTGCAGCGTATGCCCGTCCCACGGATTGCCGGGCATCGATCGCATGCCGACCACCAGGCCCTCCTTGAGCGTCGTGGCCACCGTCACCTTCACGCCGAACTCGTACGGGGTTCGTGCCTTCCCCTTGGAGATGCATTCGACCTCTGGCGCGTGCAACGCGTACAGCTTTTTCTTGTCCTTGGTCTGCTGCGTCAGGATGCGCTGCGTTCGGTGCAGCAGATCCCGGGCCCGCTCCTGATGCGCCGGGTCGATCGCCTCGATCTGCCGCGCCACCTCCCGATGCACACGCCCCACACGGGTCTTGAGCGTACGCAGAGCCTTTTTCATCCGTCGGTACTGCTTGGCGTGGGCGTAGCGACCGATCTGCGCAGCAAGCCGCGGCGCCTCGCGGTTGTAGTTCTGGCGCAGCGCCAGATCATGCTCGCGGGCCAACTTGACCAGGTGCCGCCTGCTCTTCTCGAGCAATCGGCTGTCGGTCGGATGCGCGATGGCCTTGGGCATCACCGTCGTGTCCACGATCACGCGATCGACGCTCGCCGCCTTGATCAACCCGATCTGGCGCGCTGCCGCGATCGTGACCATCAGCAGTGTCTCCACACCTTCCTCGCCGATGCGCTTGCGCCAGCGCGTCAGGCTCGACGGATCGATCGGCGCCTCGATCTGCAGATAGGTCTCGCCGGTGAAGTACTGCCAATACGGATTTTCGACCCAGGTGTTGACCGCCGCCTCGTCGGAGCAGTCGTGGGCGTGCTGCAGATACAGCAGCCCGGCCACCAGCCGCGGTCGCAGCGCGGGACGTCCTGTTGTGCTTGCGAAGTGCGCGCCGAACGTGCGCTCGATCTCCCGCCAGTCGATCACCGCCGCAAGCCGCACCAGCGGGTGCTTCGGGTTGATCTGCTCGATCAGCGGCTGTCTGAACAACTCGCCGGTCTGTGCTACGGGCGGCTTCGGACCCATCGACACCTCGCAGAATTTGCAGGAAAACGGCCTCTATTATCTCGTAAACCTGTAGATTACGACACCCGCTATCGGCTCGAAACCCGCGTCAATGCTGGATCTAGGGGTTGTTCAGGGCGGACTACCTACTCGAAGCTCCGCGAGGCATGGCTGAGGCACGCTTGCAGCCCGGCGGCGGCGGCCCGACGCGGCTGGCCAGCATCACGTGGCGTCCAAGAATAGTGATCCCGCCTAAATTAGGGAATGCGCCTAATTTTGACTATTTCTGCCCAGGACGGGACTGACGCGCCCCCGGATCAAAGCCCGTATGTCTTCCTAGGCAGGCGTCTCGGCCCAGCAGTGCACACCCGCTCGCCGGACAAGCCTCCGCCTGTCTTGGGACGAGCTCACTCTCGCTCATCGGCACACCCTGCGCCTCTCATTTCCCAGCAAGGGAACTTTCAAGTTAAGCGTGAATCAATGTGGGAACTTGCGGTATACAGCGGGCGGGGCTTTCAAATTACGCTGTTAGTCAGTTCACCGAAGCAAGCAGGAGCTTGCGTTCGTACTTTCACAATATGAGTCCGCCCACACTTCAAATGCCCCCAGAAGCTCTCGGTCGGCGAGTTATCCCAACAGTCGCCCTTCCTGCTCATCGAGGGGCGCATTGCCCAGTCCCGCAGCACGTCTTGGAACTCGTGGAGGTCTTCATGACAGCCAGGGCTAGCCTGGCCGAGTTGGGCACCAGCATCGCGGCGCTGGTGGCGCAGTACACCGCGCTCGTCGCCCTGGTGGCACCGGCCAGCGTGCCGCGCGTCGTCGCCAACGATGCTGATGACGATCACGTCATCGCCGCGGCCGTGGCCGTGGCCGCCAGAGCCGAGCTGATCGTCACCGGGGATCGCAAGCATCTGCTGCCCATCGGCAGCCATCAGGGCATCGCCATCGTCACGGCGCGTGAGGTCGTCGACAGGCTTGGCGCAGGAATCAAGACCTGACGCCGGGGCCTTGCCAATCCGCCCAAGCGGCCTATCGGGTTCGTCACGCCCGAGGACAAGGGCGGCAAGAAGGACTCGGCAGCGAAGGGCAAGGCGTGAACCTACCCGCGCTCATACCTCGGCTGGCCGTTGACGACGCGCCCTCCACTTTCGCCACAGCCAGGGCACGAGAACGAACCACTGCAGATAGCCTGCGACACCACATGCCAGTGACACGGCGAAGGCGTCGGCTAAACCGACAAGCTCGATTCCGACAAGGCTCAAGACCGCGCTGAGCAGCGCCGAGAGAAGCCAGCCCGAAGGAGCTGACACAGCGAGCATGACGATGCCATGACGAAGCAAGACCTCTTTCTTGAACTGGTCGGGCGCCGAACCATGACTAACCATCGTCCAGATCAGCACCACCAAGACGAGCGCGAACCAAAGAATTGGCAAGAGACGGCGACTCGACATCGCTACCGCCGTCCGCAGCGCTTCTCACAAGTGCTAACAACGTCCTCGGTGTACTCCTGGCAGTCCGTGCCTGCCGGTCCAACACCGTATTTCGGACGCTTGGGATTCTTCAGCGCATTCGCGACACACGTCTCGATGCAACTGTCTTCGCCCCAGCGCCTTTCACAGGCCTCGGGCTTGAAGTAGTCCGTCGCCGAGGTCGTCGGCGCACCTGGACTGCCTTTCAAGATGTTGCTGAGGGCGCCACCGCTGGAGGCGGTGGTACTTCCGCAAACCATGTTGGACCCGCTACCGACACACACATACGTATGGTTCAACAGCGGAGGTGCGAACGAGCCAGGTGCTCCGCCCAGCGGACGCCTACAGATGTAGGTCTCAAGGCCAAGTGGGTCAATGTTGCTGACCGGGTTGCCCTCAACGTACGCATACGTGTTAATCCCCCCCGCGAGCCCGATGGGATCGGACTGGACGTACATCCTCCCCGGCGCGAGTTCACCGTAGGTGAGCGTCTGCCCCAGAGGCCTGTTTTCGAGGGACGAGGCGAAGAAGAAGACGTGCTCCCTGTGGTCGGCTGGTGGTCGATCTGGGTGCATTCTGGCCCACGCCCGCGCGCGCGGGAAGCGAGTTCGGGCGCCGGCCGTGCTGCCTTTAGCCGCTGGCCGCGAAGCGGCTAAGAACGGGTCGAGTCGCCTGGGCGGTGATCGGGTCAAGGCCGCGGCTTCGGCCGCGCCCCGCAGGGGGCTTGGCCTTGACGCGCTCGGACCTGAGTACGCTGCCCTGTGCGGTGCGAGCCGAGTCCTCGGCTTGCACCGCATGGAGGCCGCGTTTGGAGGCCTTGGCAGGCCTCGGAGCTTCCCGTCAGGCCTCGGGCCTGGCCGGGGCGCCGTCGCCGCCTCCTGGGCCTTCCTGGGCGCCCACGCGGGCCATGCGCGCCGGGTGGGTCTTCTCGTGCACGGCCTTGAGCTGCAGGATGCTCACCCGCGTGTAGACCTCGGTCGTGCTCAGGTCTGCATGCCCCAGCAGCGCCTGGATGTAGCGGATGTCGGCGCCGTTCTCCAGCATGTGCGTCGCGCAGGCGTGGCGCAGCAGGTGGCACGCGGCGTTGGGGTGGGTGTCGGCGAAGCGCTCCAGCTCGGCCCTGGCGATCGCGTTGCGCACGATCACGCTGAGCTGCTTGGCCTGCATCGGCTCGCCGTGCTTGGCCAGGAAGAGGCCGCCCGCGTCCTCGGCCTCGATGTAGTCCGGCCGGACCCGGTACAGGTAGCGCTCCACCCAGCGGCACGCCCGCTCGCCGATGGGCACCACGCGGTCTTTCTTGCCCTTGCCCTGGCGGATCAGCACCGTGCCGCGCTCCAGGTCCACGTCGTCCACGCGCAGCGCCACCAGCTCGCCGCGGCGCATGCCGGTGCTGTACAGGGTCTCCAGCATCGCGCGGTCGCGCAGCCCCAGGCCGCTGGGCTCGGCCGTGTCGCAGGCGTTGAGCACCTGGTCCACCTCGGCCACGCTCAGGATGTGGCGCGGCAGCCGCTGCTCCTGGCGCGGCAGGTCCAGCTCGCTGGCCGGGTTGTAGAGCAGGTGATGCTGGCGCGCCATCCACTGGAAGAACGCGCGCACCGTGATCAGCCGCTTGGCCTGGGTCTGGAACGACAGCGGCGCGCCGTCGGTCTTGCGCCGGTACAGGAACACGTGCTGCCGGTAGCGCTCCAGGATCGCGCGCGTCACCTCGTCGGGACGGCGGATGCTGCGCTCCTCGCACCAGTCGATGAAGTAACCCATCTCGATGCGCCGCGCCTTGACCGTCATCGCCGAGTACTGGCGCGCGGCCGTCCAGTCCAGGAAGTCCACCAGGTAGCCCCGGAAGCCGCCGGGCAGCTCCGGGTCGCCGGCCACGCGCAGCGCACCGGGCTTCTTGCCGGGGCGGCCGGTCACGGCCGGGCCTCGGCCAGGATCGGTACGTACGATGGGTGCTTGCCGTTGGGCCGCAGGGCGTGCGTGGGCGCCTCGTCGTCGGCCTCATCGGCGTCAGGCCGCGCCAGTGCTGGGTTCTGAGGCGGTTGCACGGATTGAACCACCCCCGACCGCAGGCCGACCGCACCCCGACCAGGGGCCGACCGCTCGGGTTTTGACCCCGACCGCTCGCCGTCGTAGTGGCCTGCATCGAGCCCGGCCACGTCGATCAGCCCGGACAGGTGCACGGTCGCTGCCGCGTCGCCGTCGAAGAGCAGCTCATACGCCAGGCCCTGGCCGCGCTCGGCACGGTGCGCGAGCAGGTATTCGAGTTCGACCAGGCGCGCCAGGTGCACCTTGAGCTGCGTGTCGCCCCAGCCGGTGGCCTCGCGCAGCGCCTTGCGCGTGAAGCGCATCTCGGCCTGCGGGATCGCCTGCGCTTTCATGTGCGCGCGCACGTGGTCGCCGATGCTGGCCAGCAAGCGCCGCGTCTGCGGCGGCAGCTCGTCCAGGCTGCGCCCGAGCACCTCGTGCGCCACGGCGTTGGCCGCGCGGATGTCCTCGGCCGTCACCTCGATGTACTCCAGCGCCCGATCGCCGTCGAGCATCGTGCGCACCGGCCGCTGATGCTGGTGCAGCAGCGCGATGGTGTCGATGAGGGTGAGGTACTTCTCGTGGTCGCGCCGCGTGCGCGTCTTGTCGCTCAGGAACGTGAGCCGGTCGGCATACGGGTTGACCACGGCCAGCGACCGCAGCAGCCGCTGGGCGTTGCGATGCACGCGCACCAGGTGGGCCTTGTCCTGGCGCGCCTTCAGGCCGCCCAGCGTGCGCCGGGCGCGCTGCAGCCGGTGGATCGCCTCGGTCTGCTCGCGCCCTTCGTCCACGGTGAGCACCAGGCAGCGGTTGAGCAACTCCTCGTCGATCTCGATGGCGGTGGTGGTCAAGAAGATCATCACCGGACCCTCGACGCGGTAGGCCTGGGTCGTGAGGTTGCCGGTCGTCGCGTCCTTGCCGGTGGAGGCGATGGTCAGCTCACCGTCGCTTTGCAGCAGTTTCAGGGCATAGGCCGCGCGGCTGGCGCCTTCTTCCTCGCAGATGGCCAGGATCTTGTGCTTGAGGTTGGTCTCGCCCATGTAGAACAGGCTCTGCCCGGTCATGGCGCTGTACTTGATGCGCTCCTCCTCGGGCATGAAGGCCAGCACCGCATCCATGAGGCTGCTCTTGCCGGCCGCACTGGAGCTTTGCACGACGATGGCCAGCGGGCCGTCGAGCTTGCGGCTGGTGGCCGCCAGGTAGCCCACGAGCTTGTTCGTGGCCTCGCCCACCAGGCCGCAGGCGTCGAAGTCGGCCACGATGCGGGCCAGCAGTTGCGGGCTCTTGAGCAGCGCGAGCGCCTCGGCGTGCTCGACCTCGGTCATCTTCGGCGCCTCGGGCTCGACCTTCAGGGCCGCCTTGATGCGCTCGGCCTGCAGGGCTTCGAGCTTGAGCAGCACGCGGCCGAGGTCGAGCTTGATCACGTCCTCGCGCACCGCCAGCTCCTTGGCCGCCTGGGCGATGTAGTGCGCACGCGCCCGTGCGGCGTACAGGTCGAAGCTGTCCACGTGGTAAGTCTCGCCGCGACCGACCAGCACGTTGATCTTCAGCGTCTCGGGGCTCAGGTTCCGCGCCAGGCCGCGCACGCGGTAGCGACGGTCGCCGAAGCCCATCACCACCTCGTCGGCACTCACCGTGGCCTCGGGCTCGGCCGGCGGCTCGGGTGTTTGTGCGGCGGCCGGGGAGGCGAGCGATGCAGCGGCTAAGGAAGGAGGCTCCCCAGCCGGCTCGGTCACCGTGGCCGCCGAGGCGGGCAGCGGCCCGTCCTCGACGTGCTGGCCAGGCGCCTCGGCCGGCGGCGCTCCCTTGCCCAGCCACACGGCCTTGCGGATCAAGAGGCCCAGGCTCTTGTCGGCCGGCGTGACCTTGCGCGCGTATTCGTTGGCGTCCATGCCGCGCGGGAACTGCACGCGGTAGCACTCCAGGCCTTCGGCCATCAGCCGCTCGGCGGCTTTCTGCGCACCCCGCTCGCCAGCGTCGTCGCGGTCGAAGGCGATCAGCACGCGGCGCACGCCGCAGCGCTTGAACGCGGCCAGGTGGTCGTCGGTCAGGCCCTCGACGCCGTAGGCCGCCGTCACGTTGCGGTAGCCGGCGCACCAGAACGTCATCGCGTCGATCAGCGCCTCGGTGAGGATCACCTCGGCCTGCCCCACCAGGCCGCGCACGTTCCACACGCCCCGGTGCGGCCCCGGCAGGTACAGGTGCAGCGGCGGGTTCACGCCCTCGGTGATCTTGCGCCCGTACACCTCGGTGACGTGGCCGGCCTCGTCGATCACCGGCACCACCAGGCAGCCGTTGAAGTGCTCGTGCCCGCTGTCGCGCAGCACGCCCACTTTCTGCAACCGGCCGCGCAGCTCGGCGCCGGCCTTGAGCCGGGTGGCCGGCAGCCGCAGGCCCAGCGTGCGGTTGGCGAAGCCCAGGCGGTGGCGCTCGATGAGTTCGGGCGAGGCGATGCCGCGGCGCTCCAGGTAGGCCAGCGCCTCGGGTGCCGCGAGCAGGGTCTCGTGGTAGTAGCCCATCACCTGGTCGAGCAGTTCCTGCTCGCCGGCATCGAGGCCCACCGGTGCGGGCAGCCGCGTCACGCGCGAGCGCTTGAGTGCGCCCGTGGTATCGGCGCTGCCGGCGGCCAGGTTCAGGTCGGCGCGCAGCAGTTCCACCGCGTGGCGGAAGCTCACGCCGTTGCGCTTCATCACCCAGTCAATGGGGCCGCCGCCGATGCCGCAGCCGAAGCAGTGCCACAGGTTCTTGGCCGGCGTCACCACCAGGCTGGCGGTCTCGTCCTCGTGGAACGGGCAGCGGCCGAGCAGGTCCTTGCCGCCTTTCTTCAGCTCCACGCCCGAGGCCTCGATCAGGCGCTCGATGCCGACCTCGCTTTTCAGCCGCTCGATCTCGGTCTCGGGGATGCGCGCCATCAGGGTCTCCGCGTAAAAAATCTGCTGACGCGACCATATACGTTCTTGGTATATTTCAGTCATCCGATGCCCGCATCGGTCCTAGCATGGGTGCAACAAGCCTTTTTGAGGGCGTTGCACCGATGCCTAAGCGGAAGACGGAAGTGATCGCGAGTTTTGGTGACCGACTGGCCAGCCTGCGCAAGGCTGCCGGCTACACGCAGGTGGAGCTGGCCGCCGAGATGGGCATCACGCAGCGCATGGTGGCCTACTACGAGGCGCCCAACGCCCAGCCGCCGGCTCATCTGCTGCCGCAACTGGCGCAGACGCTGGGGGTGAGCGTGGACGTGCTGCTGGGCCTGGCCGAACCGCGCCGGGCGAAGAAGATCGCCACCAACCGGCTTGAGCGCCGGCTGCTGGAGATCGAGAAGCTCGATCCCAAGGCCAAGCGCCAGCTCACGCAGTTGCTGGACACGTTCATCGAGGGCGAGAAGCTCAAGCGCCGCATGAACGCCGGCACCAACCCGCAGGAGGCCTGAGCATGACCACCATTCAGATCGAGCTGCCCGAGGCCACCGCGCAGGCTGCGCGCGACGCCGGGTTGCTCACGCCCCAGGCGCTTGACCGGCTGCTGACCGATGCGCTGAAGCGGCAGCAGGCCGCCGACTCGCTGCTGTCCATCGCCGAGCGCGTGGCCGCCGCCGGCATCGCGCCGATGTCGATGGACGAGATCAACGCCGAGGTCAAGGCGGCACGCGCAGAGCGACGGCAACGTGCGGGCGGTCATTGACACCAATGTGCTGCTCGCCGGCCTGCTGTGGCGCGGGCCACCGCACGCGCTGCTGGCCCACGTGCGCAACGGCTTGGTGAGCCTCATCAGCAGCCCCGCGCTCCTGGCCGAACTGGATGACGTGCTCGGCCGCGCCAAGTTCGACGCCATCCTCGCCCGCACCAACACCGCACGCGACCGGGCGCTCGCCGAGGTGCGCCAGTTGGCCGAGGTGATCGAGCCGCCGCCGCTGCCGCAGCCGGTGTGCCGCGACCCGGACGACGACGAGGTGCTCGCGCTGGCCCTGGCCGCCCGCGCCGACGTGATCGTCAGCGGCGACGCCGATCTGCTGGTGCTGCAGCAGTTCGAGGGCATCCCCATCCTCGACCCGGCACAGGCGCTGCAGCGCATGGCCGCCAACGAGTCGCGGCGCCCACCGTCTTGAGATCACGGGCTGTGATGTCAAGGCACTGAGCGAGCCGAAGCGCCCCCCGCAACCTCTTAGCAGCTAAGGGGTGGCTGGGGGCTTTTCTTCTTTTAAGAAGGAACAACGGGCACGGTCAACCCAGGGCCATGGCCTGGCGGTCCTCACCCTTCTCGGCCTTGCCGCCGTCCACCTCCAGTGCCGCAGTCTTGCTGTCCTCACGGCTCAAGGCCTCGGGCAAGCGCTGCGCATCGTCGGTGTAGAGCTTGGCCTCGTGCGTGGCGCGGCTGATGGCCACGTAATACGCGCTCTCGTTGTTGGTCGCGCTGCCGGCCGGGGCGTCGATCAGGATGCGCTCGCAGGTCTGGCCTTGCGCGCTGTGCACGGTCTGCGCATAGCCGTGGTCCAGGTACAGCGGGCCATCGAGCCGCTGCGCCAGGCGCGTGCCGTCGGGCTTGTCGAGCACGATGCGGCCTTGCTCGATGTCGATGCTGGCCACCGTCGCGCGCTCGCCGTTGACGATGCCATTTCGGTGGTCGTTGTGCGTGAAGCGCACCACGTCGCCGGCGGCCAGCTCGCGCTGCTGTTCGGTGAAGGCGCTCAGGTGCGGCTGGTTCACCGGTCGCCACTCCACGCGCTGGCCGTCGGCTCGTTCCAGCGTGACGACACCGGCGCGGCCGTCGACCACGCGGGCGAAGTCGCCGCGCTCCAGGCCGAGTGCCTTGTAGTCGCGGTCGGCGCGCACCACGTCGCCGGCCTGGTAGCTCACGGTGCGGAGTTTCTGGGCCTCGGTGAGGTCCTTGCTGCCGAGCGTGGTCAGCTCGTGGCCTTGGCCCTTCAGGCCGATGGCCTCGCGCACCTGGTCGTTGATCGCTTCGCGTGCCAGGTGCGTGCCGGCGACGATCAGCGTGCGTTCGCGCTGCTCGGGCTTCAGTGCGGCGTACTCGGCCGCGATGGTTTGGTGCCGGTCCTGGTGGCGCTCGATCTCGACGACGTGGTGCTCGATGCGCGCGAGCGACGCCTGCACTTGGCCACCGGCGGCCAGCTCGACGGCGGCCCTGAGCGCGGGCTCCTGCTGCCGCTGGATCTCGCGCAGCTCGGCAGTGGACATCCCATTGGCCTGCAACTGCGCGAAGGACTTGCCGGCGGCCACCGCCTTGAGCTGCTGGGTGTCGCCCACCAGCAGCACGCGGGCGCCAGCCTTATCGGCGGCACTGAGCAGCGCGTGCATGTCGCGCGCGCCGACCATGCCGGCTTCGTCCACCACCAGCAGCGTGCGCTGGTCCAGACCGGCATAGCCGCGCGTGGCCAGCGAGGCGATGGTCTGGCTGGCGATGCCTGTTGCCGCCAGCTCGCGCGCCGCGCCGGCCGAGGGCGCGACGCCCACGAGCTTGGCGCCCTGGCTGCTCGCCAGGTCGTGCACCGCGCGCAGCGTGGTGGTCTTGCCGGTGCCGGCACGCCCCTGCACGCCGGCGACGCGATCAACGCCGGTCAGCACCTGCAGCGCCACGCCGCGCTGGTCGTCGTTGAGGGTCTTGCCGACGAGCGCTGTCTGCACCGCATCGCGGCTCATCAGCGGCGCCACCTGGCCGCGGCCGGCAGCCTCCAGCGCGAGGATGTCGCGCTCGCGCTGCTGGGCGGCCGGCGTGGTGAAGCGCTCCCCCAATCCAGCAGGTGTCTG
>Ga0116141_10004918_pt1 | contig 11210 bp, 6 predicted proteins | sample AD_UKC097_MetaG_FD_89744 | JGI IMG/M metagenome (GOLD analysis project Ga0116141, IMG submission 89744) | Active sludge microbial communities of municipal wastewater-treating anaerobic digesters from USA - AD_UKC097_MetaG | ecosystem: Engineered > Bioreactor > Anaerobic > Digestate | place: USA... | reverse complement strand
CGATTCGCGTCCGGCTCCAGGACGATTCGAATGAGGCCCTCCCACGGATATCGCGTCTGCTGCCGGACGGTGACCTCGCGGCCTGCCAGGTCCACCTTGCCCCGACCGGCCACGAACAGGTTCACGTACAGCGTGTCGCCTCGGCACGCGTAGATGTAGCCGGGGAAGGAGGGCAGGAACCTCGCGACGTTGCCGGGACAGCAGGCCACTTCGAACCACGGCGAGCGCTCGGTGGAGCCCTGATTGAAGCGGAACTCGCCATCGGAGGAGAGCGGGTTCGGATAGAAGAACAGGTCGCCACTGAGGGATACGCCCGAGATCAGGCCGTTGTAGGCGGTCCGTTCGAGCACGTCGAGATACTTGGCGTCGCCGTGCAGGAGGAACAGGCGGTGATTCCAGAGGACATTGCCGATGGCGGCGCAGGTTTCGTTGTATGCGGTCAGGTTGGGTAGTTCATAGGCTTTGCCGAATGATTCGTGTGAGTGGAGGGCGCCGATGCCGCCGGTGATGTAGATCTTGCGGCCGACCACGTCGTCCCACAGGCGGTCGATGGCCTTGACGTAGGTCTCATTGCCCGTCAGGGCCGCGACATCGGCGATCCCTGAGAACATGTATGCGGCGCGGACGGCGTGGCCGACGGCTTCGTCCTGTTCGAGGATCGGCTTGTGGGCCTGGACCTGCACCGGATCATTGTAGACCGACCAGGGTGAATCCGCCGGATAGTGAGGCATGAAACCTTCGATCCGCCCGCGGACGTCGAGGAAGTACTGTGCCAGCCTGAGGTACTTCTTACCGCCCGTGACACGGTAGAGCTTGACCAAGCCGATCTCAACCTCCTGATGGCCGGGGGTTCCGGCGCGTTGGCCCGGGCCGGGGCCGAACGTGCGGTCCAGCAGATCGGCGTTCTCAATGGCCACGTCGAGGAGCTCGCGTTTGCCGCTGGCCTGGAAGTAGGCGACGGTTGCCTCGTACATGTGGCCGACGTTGTACATTTCGTGACTGACGGCCAGCAGCGACCATCGCGTCGGGCCCGCACCGGGCGCCGGGTGGTTCGGATCACAGGTGCGAGTCGTGTACAGGTACCCATCGGGCTCCTGAGCCTTCGCGATGATCTCGATGAGACCATCGACGTACTTCTCCAGATTCGGGTCCGGGTGCTGCCTGAGTGAATACGCGGCGCCCTCGATGACCTTGTAGACGTCGGTGTCGTTGTATCGTTTGCCCTGGTAGGTCCCCTTCATCAGGCCGGCGGCGATCCGGAAATTGTCCATGCGGCCGGTTTCCTCGTTCTTGCGGAAGGCGAACGGGATGGTCACCGTCTGGTTGGTCTCGATGCGCGGGGCCCAGAACTTGTCATCGACCTGCACCTGCGAGAACGGCACGGGGACATACGGATAGTCGGCGACTTGCGCCTGGACGCCTGCGAGGAGGATGGTCATCAGGATCATGTCGATGCTCCTCACGGCTTGTACGGCGGGTACCGCCAGTCGATTTGTGTTTCGTAGGCCATCGTCTCGTTGACCAGGGAGAACAGGTCGGGGTCGTATTCCTCGAGCCTCTCTCGCGTGTCTATCGGGTGCGCCGCGTCGGTGGGGACATCATCCTGCCCCAGGGCGTCGAAGTAGATCAGAACGCCCTCGGTCCAATAGGCGACGCGATCCGCAACGGCGGCCGTACCTCGCCACTTGCCCGCCGCCATAGCCTTTTCGAAGACCTCCTTGAGTCGGGCGTCGAACCGCTCATCGAGACGTTGGACCCGCAATTCATACTGCTGCCAGGTCCAACGAGGCCGATTCTCGAAATCGGGATCGACGGGCCGCGTGCCTGTCACCCGCCAGATTGCGTCGGCGAAGACCCGGATCACTTGGTTGTCCCCCAGGTACATGCCCCGTGGGTTGGCCAGGACATTCTCCTCGCCCGCGACGAGCAGCTTCATCTCGGGGGTGTACGTAAGATAGCGGGCCAGGACGTCAATGGAGTTGGGGTCGCTGAGTCTCTGGTACTCGGGCAAATCGCTGATGTGCTCATCCGGCCCGAGGACGACGAGTTTCATGCCGTCGGCGATGAACGCCTTGAGGATGTCGTGGCGATAGGCGAACATCCGCCGAATCGTTTCGTTCGCCTGGAGCAGGGCCTCGTCGCTTGCTTCTCGCCCGATCACAGGGAACTCCCGGGCCCAGGTGAACTTGGTGTAATAGGGATCGATCCGGAATCTCGCCGGCGGGGCGACGACGTTGGGCAGCTTCTGGAGCCACTGATATCGCCAGTCCTGATCGGGCTTGAGGTTGAACGTCGTTCGGCACAGCTCATATCCGACGGGATCGTACGCCTTGAGCTGCTCGCGGCGGCCGATGGGGCCGTGGTTCCAGTTGTTGATCCGATTGCAGTCGAAATACGCCTGTGCGATTTCCGCCCAGTACTCCGCTGCGTTGGAGCCGGCGTATGTGTTGTGGTAGAGGCCCTTGTCGCAGGCGTTGCGGTAGGCGGCGTTCTTTCTCGCTCGCCAGGTCGGGTCGATCCGGCTGAGTGTTCCGTCGATCGTGTGGCAGAACTCGTGGACGGCGATGCTCTCGTCGTCGTAGCGGTCGATGGGCAGGCTCAGCAGGTTCTCCTCGCCAAAGCTGGTGGGCAGGCCGCCTGTGCCTCGAACCCGCTCATTTTGGAAGTCCGGGTCGCGGCTGTTACGGTACTCCGGCATGTCGGTGTAGACCTGGTCTTTGCCGATGACGATCAGGTACATGCCCTGTTCGACCATGGCCTTGAGCACATCGGGCCGACCGGTGAGCATGTGGGTGACGATCTCGTGGGTCCGCTGGAGAGCGAGATCCGCGACCTCGGCGGAGGCCGCGACAGGCAGGCCCTTGACATCGATATGCTTCTTGTAGAACTGCCGGGCAGCCTCCCGGTCGTTCTCGCGGATCATGGTGAAGAACGAGTCCGGCGGGGTAGTTACCCCCGGAGCATCCAAGCGTGCGCCGGGCTGGCCGTGAGCCCACCCGGCGAAGAACAGCCCCGCCAGGGCGACCATCATCATCTGTCTCATCCGTTGTGTCTCCAGGACCTCGTGTGATGCCTGCATTGCTGAGGATAGGACGGCGAATTCACCCTCGCTATTTCATATCCCCGGCAGGCCAGGTATCCAGAATGTATTGGCAATTGATGACCTTCTCCACCAGATCGAGCGGCAGGTAGTAGTAGTGGTTCGACGCCTCGTATCCGATCCGAGAGTCTTGCAGGGTCAGGGCGAAGAGCCGCTTGGCGTTCTCGATTTCGTTTTCAACCGCCTTTCTGGCGATTTCGACCTGAGTGGCGCGTTCGTCCTCCTTCAGGGAGCCCGCGAGCAGGGCGTTCCTGGCCATGATGAAGCGAACCTGGTTGGCGACGCTGCGAAAATGCAGGCCGGCCGCCTCGGCCAATCCCAAGTCCGCGTGTAGGTTCGCCCGTTGGGAGTCAGTCGCTGTTTGCCTGGAGGCGTCTCGGAAACTGGCCAGGCCGTCCTCCCAGCCTCGGGCGATTTTCTCGAATTGTCCGGCCAGGACATCCGCCGGGTAGATCGCACGCCAGCCATTCAGGTCGTCGTAGGGGAATCCGACCATGGTCGCGCGATAGCCGCTGGGTTTGGCGAAGAGCAGATTGGCCGGGCCGCACTGCACGGGACCGTTGTAGAGGAAACCGCCGTGATAGGGGTATTCCTCGAAGGCGGTGCTGAACTTCGTCCATGCGGCCAGGACATCTGCGACGGCGTTGCGACCATAGCGGGATTCGCCGATTTGCGTCAACGCCTGCTTGACGGTGGGGGCCGGTTCGGCCTCGAAGTACCTCGCGAGTTCCAGGTTGGGCGATGGATACCCGCCGACGCTCCAACTCATCATGAGCCCGTCGATATCGGTCTGGGCCAGATTGCTATAGTGCTGGGCGACGAGGTTCATCACGGGCAGGCTGGGCACCGCCGAGAGTTCCCACGAGCAGTTGGCCTGGATCTTGGCGATGGTCTTCAAGCCTCGCTTCTTGGCCAATCCCCAGTGTTTTGCGGCGGTCGGTCCCGGCCCACGCGAATACTCCCCAACGCCGCTGCTGATGCCGCCGCGGGTAATGGGCTTGCCCCATTCACTGACGCACATCACGTAGATGTTCTCGGGCAAAGCCTCGATGATCTGCGAGGCCCAGTCCGGGTCGCCCCAACCCGCGGCGGTCCCGTCGGGCCAGCCCCAGTCGTAGGCGATGACCCTGGCCTGAGGGTTCCCCGCCCACACGCCCTCGGCGATAGTGCGATTGACCTCCGCAATTACCTCGGGCCCGGACCTCTTCGAGCAGCGGGGGCAGCCCGCCGCAGTCCGGCCGTGGCTGTAGCAGTTGGTGAGGTTCTCCGAGCCGGTGATGGCAAACACGCCGCCCAGATTCGGCACTTGCTTGAACACGTAGCTCAATGAATCCGCGAGCCACTGCCGGACCTCGGGTACGGAGGTGCACAAGGCGAAATGGTCACCTTCCTGGACGCCTTTGATGTGCTCCCTGCCCTTGAAGAACGACGCGTCCATCGCACGCGGTTCGTTCATGTAGAGGTAGATGTCGATCCCGTATTTCTTCGCGCGATTCACGAGCTGCCGCAAATTGGCGATTCGCCGCTCGGAATCCACTCCCATCTCGGGGAAGATCGTGCTGGGAGCAAGTTGACGCAGGACGACGTGCAGCCAGACGCCGTTGACGCCGAGATCGGACAACTGCTGGAGCAATCCGTCCGGATACGGATCAAGCTCGGGATTGAGCAGCGGATCGCCGAAGACGCCGCAATAAGAGTAGAGGAATCGGATCTTCTGCTCGCCGACGAGAGAAGGCGGGCGCGCAGGCCCAGGCTCGGCGAGGGACAGGCTCCGCAGGAAATCGAATCGCGGTTTCCACGGCTTGGCGAACTCCTCCGCGAGTTGCGAGTGCACGAGGGTCTGGATCTGTTCGCAGCGACGAATCGTGGCCTCGTTCGGCTCCGCATATCGCAGGGTCGGACAGGACGGCTTGAGCGAGCCGAGCTTGATCCACAGGAAATCGTCTTCCCGAAGCGCAAACGCCAGTTTCTCAGCGTCCCAGCCGAGCAGTTCCAGCAGTTGTTCGTAGGGCAGGATGTGCCAGTTTCGGCGGATGATGGAGATGTATCCCCGTTGCTGATACAACTCCGGCGGGGTCCTGTGCGGCGGCAGGCCCATGGACAGGCCAATCCCCCGGACCTTGTCCGGCGTCGTATCGAGCACCCGGGCCATCCTCTCCAGCGAGACCATCTGCCAATTGCGCCAGACGAACGCGTGAAGACGGTCGGGGAAATGACTGATTGCGACGGGGGGCGGTCCATCGCCCGACGGAAGCACGTCGGCCGCGACACTGCCGACGCCGCTCAGGGCCAGGATGTACACCCAGACGACTGCTACATGCTCTCTATTCGTCATACGTCCACTCTCCTTGGATACAGCGGGACCAACCGTTCGGACCTCCGGCCCAGGCCGACGCAGCCTGGATGCTGTTGTATGCGTCTTTCTTCGGGAATGCAAGGAGACAGGGGGGTGAGAGGGGAGGCTTCCGCGTTTCCCACCGCCCCGATTGACGTCTCAAAACTCGATCTGTCCCTTGACCTGACGGGGATATCCGCGGTAGAATAAGGTAGGTTGGTTCGATCAGAGTTCAGGAGGACGGCCTGTGCATGTTTACCAGTCCATCATCTGTGCAGGGGCAGAAGCGGCGTCTGCGCAACCGGTTCAACGTCATGATTCTTTGAGAGGAGTCACTATGGGTACCTTGACCAAGACAATGGGCGTATTGGCGATTGTCGCATTGCTCAGCACGGTTGGTTACGCCAATTGGTCGGATTCGTTCGACGGCGGGGAGTTTGGCCTGACGTGGACGTTTGTATCCTTCCCGCAGGTGACGGGCACCTTCACGCAGACCCTTACGTCTGGAGAAGACGGAGATGGCTACCTCACGTTCGCGGAAACGACGGCGGTAGCCCAGGGCGGGTCGGCCTTTGCGGCCGGCTTCGGCAGCGACGAGAAGTTCAAAGACGTTCGGGTGGGCGCCACGGTGAACGTCACCGGCGACGACTGCCACTACTTCTACTATGGCTTGCTGGCTCGCGCCAGCTATTTCGTGGACCCCGACGGCAAGCTGACAGGCGTGGCCCCCGGCTTCGTAGCGGACGCGTACATCCTGCATGTCGACTACAGCAACGGCCCCGCGAATCTGGCGATCAACATCGAGAAAGTCAAACAGAACCAGAACGTGATGGACAAAACGGTCGCGGCCGCAATCCCCGGCGTGCTGAACGCACGCAGCTTTTACGCGGAACTGGAGGTGGTCGGAGCGGGTCCGGTGACTGTGACGGGACGCCTCTATGAGTCCAAAGGCGGTTCGTTGCTGGCTCAAGTCTCGTTCGTCGACACCAACGCCAAGGATCCATGGGAAGACGCGGACAAGCAGGAGAAGGTCTTCACCGAGGGTATCTGCGGTATCTTCGCGCAGAATGAACAGAATGACGGGGAGCCGGCCGGCTTCAACTGCTCCTGGGACGACGTGTCCGCCGTCTCCGAGTTCGCCAGGGAGCCGAGCCTTGTCATCGACGATTTCGAAGGCTATGCCGACGACGCCGAGATCGCGGCTGCCTGGGTCGACAACATCGATGGCTTCGATTACACGTTCCTCGACGGCAGTACGGTATCCCAGGGCTACAAGGCCCTGCGTCTGGAAGTCCAGAACCAGTACGAACCCAACACCACGGATGCCACCCGCACGTTCGCCACGCCGCAGGACTGGACGGTTGGGGGAACCGATCTGCTCTCCATTATGTTCCACGGGTACTATGTTGATCCCGAGAAGGAGGAGACCGACACATACGGCTGCAATAAGGAACAGCCCGTGTATGTGAAGGTGGTGGATGATGCCGGCAACGCGGCGACCGCCACTCTCCCGGGGTACGTCATCCAATCCGCATCCTGGCGTTCCTGGGATATTCCGTTGGCGGATGTCACCGCGGCGGGGGTGGATGTCACGAAAGTGAAGTCGCTCACCTTTGGCGTGGGCAACGGAACGCAGTCGAGCCAGGAAGGCGATGATGTCGACGTGGTCTACATCGATAACGTCCGCCTTGGCTTCCTCCCGAACTGACGCTCCGGACGAGCCTTCCTGCGATCTACACGCAGTCCTATGGATAACAGCCGGCTGGCAGGACGCGCCACGAACGTCCTGCCGGCCGCTGCTATTCGTGCCGCCCGATCAGTCGAGACGCCGTAGGGCGTTTCCTTGTGTCAAGGGCGATTTGCAGGATACCCGCGACACTGCTCTATGCTCTTGAGGACACAGCATGGACGGGACTCACCCCTCGATCTCGAGCACTACGATGGACTTGGCCGGCAGTTCAGCGATGAAGCCGGTGTCGGTGATTCTCGCGCCGGCGAATGCGGCCGGCTCCACGGCTGTCGGATTCTCGAACGTGTTGTGCGAGTTAATCTCACCCGCAGTGAGCACCTTTCCGCTGATCCGCTTGGGTTCCGCGCCCTGCACCTGAGCCGCGAGCTCCACGGCGTTGTGCGGATCGATGTTCACCAAGGACACATGGATCCTGCCCGACTGGTCCCGGGACGCGGAGACGTTCATCGCAGGCAGCATGCCCTTGCCGTCTTCGACTTTGAAGGGGGGCGGGAACCGCCCTGACAGATTGCGCTCGCCCATCTCGAACGCGTACTGGGGCCCGTCCAATTCCGTCGGCAACAGCGTTGCGTCGTGATGTACTGTGTAGAGGTAGTAGACGAAGTACGTCGGCGTCAGGACCATCTTGGGCCCGTCCGTGAGGACCATCGCCTGGAGGACGTTGACCATCTGGGCGATGTTGGCCATCTTGACGCGAGCGCAGTGGTTGTTGAAGATGTTCAGCGTCAGGCCGGCGACCATCGCGTCGCGCAGCGAGTTCTGCTGATAGAGGAACCCTGGATTTGTCCCTGGCTCTACCGCGTGCCAGGTGCCCCACTCGTCAAACATGATAGCGACCCGTTTCTGCGGATCGTATTTGTCCATGATTTCCTCGTGCCGGCCCAGGATTTCCTCGATCCGCAGCGCGCTGCCCAGGTTCCACAGCCAGTCAATCTCGGTGAATTCTGTGGCCGAACGGCTTCCGCGGCCGGTGCCACAGTAGTAGTGGGGGGCCAGACCCTGCATCAGGGCCCGTCGATTGGCGACCTTCTGCATGAGTACTTCCGTCCAGTTGTAGTCTCCGCCGCTGGGACCACAGGCGACCTTGAAGATGCGATTGCCGCTGAAGTTCTTGACGTAGGTCTGGTAGCGCCGGTACTGGTCGGCATAGTACTCCGGCGTCATGCTGCCGCCGCAACCCCAGTTCTCGTTCCCCACGGCGAAGTACGTCAGCTTCCATGGTTTGTCGCGGCCATTGGCGCGACGCAGATCCGCCATGGGGCTCTTGCCGTCGAAGGTCATGTACTCGACCCAATCGGCCATCTCCTCGATGGTGCCGCTGCCCAGGTTGCCGCAGATGTACGGCTCGCAGCCCAACTGCTCGCACAGATCGAGGAACTCGTGGGTGCCGAAGTGGTTGTTTTCGGTGACGCCGCCCCAGTGGGTATTGACCATGGTCGGCCGCTGCTCGCGGGGACCGATGCCGTCCTTCCAGTGGTACTCATCGGCGAAGCACCCGCCGGGCCACCGGACGACCGGGGCCTTGATCTGCTTGAGGGCCTCGACCACGTCGTTACGGATGCCCCGGGTGTTGGGGATGTCGCTGTCCTCGCCGACCCAGATGCCGCCGTAGATGCAGTGGCCGAGGTGCTCGGCGAAGTGCCCGTAGATGTTGCGGTTGATGGTTTCCTTGCCCTGGTCGGCCTTGATGGTGAGCTGAGCCGTCTTGACTTGCCCGGCGGCGAGTGGGCCGCCGCCAATCAGCCCGGCCAAGAGGACTGCCACGATGAATTGCATTCGGGTCATTGTCGTCATACGAACCTCCTGAGTATACCTGAGCATTCATGTCTTGCGATCGACCTGCCGGGCGTCAATCATAACCCCACCTGCCAACAGGTCCATGCCCAATTCCCACAGGTTCGCAAAGTGGTGCAAGTCCAGATCGTTGTCGTCGCGCCCATGGCTGCCCCGGGAACGCCGGAGCCACGCTTGTATCCGGCCCGCGTCGGCTGTATACTGAGCGTAGGAATGATCTCTCGAATAGCCAATCTGGTTCTCGCGGAAACTCAGTTGCTCAGGAGTCGGCCGGTGTCTGCGGATGATGCATCCTCCGACGAGTGGTTTGCCCGGTATCTGCTGGACGCCGGGTTCCTCGTCGCGCTCGTGCTGGCGGCGATCAGCGTGGCCCTCTATCTGGATGGCGGCCAGTACCTCCGCGATTGGGACAAAGAGCCTGGGGCAGGCTTCCTTGTTTGCATGGTGCTGTGCCCAGTGCTGGGTGTTGTGGCCCTGGGGCTTGTCATCTACGCCGGTGTTCGGCTCTTTCTGCGGCCGCGCACATTCGGGCATGCGCTCGTGCGGCTATCGCTGCTCGTCGCCCACGCGTTTGTCCTTCTCGTTTGTATGGACACCATTTCCTCGACGACAACCGCACTCGTGGGCAGCTTCAGGCAATTGTCGTCCGAGACCGGCTCCGCGCAAGCCTGGAGCGTATTCGAAGCTCACGACTTCTCCGGCTCACAGTACGACGTGCGCGACGGCGCGCCGGATGACTCGTCATCTCCTTCCCGTTTCGGCCCCGGCCCGATGGGGCCGAGCCGAGGCCACGGGGGGAATTCCCGCTGAACCCGGGCGCGTTACTTGACGACCGGCTTCAAGACGATGTTGCGGTAGCAGATGCCCGTGTGGTCGCCCTGGAGGTAGATGGGGCCGGGCTTGAACTCGTCGGACCACAAGGCGCCGCCCGTGCAGCCGAGGAGCGGCTGGTTGTCGATGATCTTCTGGCCGTTGAGGATCACGGTGACGTGGCGATCCACGAGTGTGATGTCCATCGTCTGCCACTCGCCGGCCGGTTTTTCGGCGGCCACGGAGGGGGTGATCCGGCTGTAGACGCCGCCCATGTTGTGCGAGTCGAGGGGCCTGCCATAGGTATCGGCGACCTGGACCTCATAGATGCCGCGGAGGTAGACGCCGCTGTTCTCGCCCTTGCCGACTTTCACCTCCAGTTTCAGGTTGAAATCCTCGAACTCCTCGGCAACGGTGCGGAGGTTGCCATAGGACACGTGGCGACCTTCCGGCTGGATGGGCTTGTTCACGAGGCACCCGGCTTCAATCGACCACCCGTTTTTCTGGCCGTCACTGGTCAGTTTCCATCCATTGAGGCTCGTCCCGTCGAAGAGGGCAATCGGGGCGCCGAACCGGACCTTGGAGAGGTCCGGCTTGGCGGGCAGCGGCGGGATCCGTTTGCCGGTGAACTGCCGCTCATCGTAGCCGATACCATTGCGGTGTGGCTGGATCTGGGTCAGTTGGAGAAAGTCGCCATCGACCCTGGCCGTGACGACCTCCGGGGGCGTCTGGGTGCGGACGACCTCGCCTGCGGCGTTCTTGCGCTCCAGCTTGTGGAGACGGAATACGTACAGGGCGCCGTCTGCCGTGAAGACCCAGTCTACGGGGAGTACGCTGCCGCCGCCCCAGAGGATGCCGGCGTCGAGGTAACCATTCTCCTGGGTGACACCCAACCAGCCGGCGCCGCCGCCGGGGATGGTCAGGGCCCAGCGTCCGATGAATGGATCGGCATCGGAGGCAAGAGCCGTTGTGCAGAGCGACAGGGCCGCAATAAGGACCAACGTGCATCGTGTGTGAGCAGTCATGAACGATACCCTTTCACAAGTGAGTCACTGAATTCGATTCGCCGTAGAGTACCGGAGTTGGGGCGACATTTCAAGGGTCGAGGCGATCCGGACGGGTGGATCATTGCAGCCCACACGCGCATTTGGTATCGTGTGACGCAGGTGCGCAGGGGCGTGTCGTGCGTACCGTGGATGAGATGTGTCGCCTTGGTTGATGGGGATGGACTGTGGAGAACGTGCAGAATGGTTCCAGCAGTGCCCGCGTGCTTTCCATCGATGCATTGCGAGGCTTCGATATGTTCTGGATCATCGGCGGCGGGGCGATCTTGGAGAGCTTTGTCGAGATCTGGAAGCACCCAATCACCGAGACGATCAACGTGCAGTTGGGGCACGTTCGGTGGGAGGGCTTCCACTTCG
>Ga0116141_10004917_pt1 | contig 11214 bp, 12 predicted proteins | sample AD_UKC097_MetaG_FD_89744 | JGI IMG/M metagenome (GOLD analysis project Ga0116141, IMG submission 89744) | Active sludge microbial communities of municipal wastewater-treating anaerobic digesters from USA - AD_UKC097_MetaG | ecosystem: Engineered > Bioreactor > Anaerobic > Digestate | place: USA... | reverse complement strand
ATCAATGCGCTGATTGCAGGCGCACTCTTCATTGCAGACCCTTCAGGAAAACTCATGGGCATGACCATCGATTATCTGAAAGATGCGCCGTTCAGCTCATTTCTCATTCCCGGCATTGTTTTGTTCGTGGTAAATGGCGTTCTGAATATTTCAGCCGGGATTCTGACCATTCGCAATCACGCAGCAGCAGCGCGTTTCGTGATGTTGCAAGGCCTTCTGCTCTGCGGCTGGATTGTGGTGCAGATCCTCATGGTGCGCGACATCAATGCATTGCATATCGTCATGTTCAGCATCGGGGTTGGTCTGATTGGGCTGGGATGGTTGCGAACCAGAGAAAAATTGTAAATTTGTTTTATGGAAAACAAAGAACTCAGATGGAAACAGCGCTATCAGAATTTTGAAATGGCTTTTTCAAAATTACAGGAAGCAATGCAGCAAAACGAACTGAATGAATTGGAGCGAAACGGCCTGATCCAACGGTTTGAGTTTACCATCGACCTTTCCTGGAAAGTTTTAAAAGATTATCTCGAAGAAAAAGGTTTTGTTTTTAAACCTTCGCCCAAAGACACCATCCGGGAAGCACAGCGCGCCGGACTGATTGATTTCGGACAGGCTCTGATTGACGGGCTTGATATACGCAACGATTTGTCGCACGATTACAGCGGAAATAAATTTGAACAATCCGAAACCATTTTGCGTGACACGGTGTTCCCCGCACTGAATCAACTGAATCAGTTTTTCATTCTTGAAGATGCCACAGAATAATATCTCATAGTCATGGAAAACACTGCAGAATTATTCGGCTTGTCGCCCAGAGATATTCAAACAATCCATGATGTTTTTTCGCAATACACCGACATTGAAACTGTCCGGATTTTCGGCAGCCGCGCCACAGGCTCTTTCAAGCCCGGGAGCGATATTGATCTTGCCATTATGAATTCTGTGCCATCACGAATAATGCTTAATCTAATTAACGATTTTGAAGAAAGTTCCCTGCCCTTTAAAATCGATCTGATTGACTTCAGTTCTTTAACCAATCCCGCATTAACAGAGCATATTCAGAAGGCTGGCATTGTGTTTTACAACCGACCTTCATCAAAAACAGAAAATCCCGGCTGAATATTTATTCCGATCATTACCAGACAATATTGTTCGTCCCTCGTCGTTTTTATTACCAAATAATAACAGAACTTAAAATGATAACGTACCGAGTATTTATACGGACTTTGGTTTTGCTGTTCTTACTGATATCCGGCCTGAATGCCGGTAACGTTTCTGCGCAAAACACTTCAGCTGTCACTATTCCCGAAAGCCGCTTCTACCCAGCGCTGCATCGATACAGTTCTATTCCTGCCGATTCGTCAGTCGTTGTACATTCTTTCGAAACAACACCCTTTATTACGCTTGGCGAATATAAAGAATTCATGAAATCCGTTTCCGGAAGCGAAGAATTTCCGGATTCGCTCATGCCCGATACCAGCATCTGCATTCCGATGAAATACAAAAAATACTTGTCCGGAAAAAAATATGAGAAGTATCCGGCCCTGGGAATTTCATGGAAAAACGCGATTGAATACTGTATCTGGAGAACAAAAAAGGAAAATCCCGACAGCGGAATTGTTTTTATCTACCGGCTTCCATATAAAACTGAATGGATACAAATGGCTCAGTATGCCGACTCCGCCTTGAAAAACTTTGAAATCAACCGTCATTATGCCGAATGGATTATGGCATCGTTTGATGAATCGGCCGCCGTGTTTACCGCAAATCTTAGCTATGTATACCCTTTTGAATATTTATATTTTGCAAAGAAGTCGGATCCGCAGGTGTTGAAACGAATGTGCATCTATGGCAAATCATTTCTGTCAAACAATGAATATAAGATGTATGGATATTCCGATCAGGGATACCGCGACGTTGGCTTCCGCCTGGTAAAGGAATATGTAAACGTGTCTGGCCAAAAGCCATCGCCCGTGTTATCGAACGATAAACTGATGCAATTGTACGGAGTGAAACATTAATCATCAACCAATGAAAACAATCAGATTATTTATAGCTACATCCGCATTTTGTGCTGCATCGTTATTGGCCCCGGCACAGCTCACAAAGCAGGAATACAGTGACTCACAATACTCAGTACAGTATAATGTCAGCAATGGATTGCTGCATGGAAAATATGTTTCGTATTATGCCAACGGCATCAAACGGGCGCAGGGAAAATTTTCCGATAACAACCGCTCAGGCAAATGGACTGTGTATGATAGCACCGGCAAAAAACAAGTGGTCCGTAAATATCAGTCCCTGTATAGCTACAAACGAATTTTCCCAAAACCATATCACAAAGGTCCTGCAAAGCTGCTTTCAGAGCCGGTTTACGCTGCCAGCAATTATTCCGGCGCAGCAAATACATACTTTAAATTAGAAAAAAGACATGTCGTTTATGCAAAGCGTTCATGGCAGTTTATTGATGCAGGAAAAAACAAAATACTTTTCAGCACCGACACGCTGATGGCCTGTCTGAAAACCGCACTGAAAAACGATTCCGTTACTGTCTATTCCAACAGCGACGATGAATTCCGGACACCGCTTTCAGGTGCTGAGACGTTGAAGATTCTGAACGGAAACACCAACATTGCAGGCTTCCTGATTAAAGAGGATGAGATATTCGACAACCAGCGATTTCTTACAGAAAACCGCATCATTGGCCTGTGCCCGCTGGTTAAAGACAGCAACGGTCAATACAGGGCGATCTTCTGGATTTACATGCCGCAGTTTAATAAGTCACTCGCACACGTAAAAATGCAGCAACCCGGTCTGCCACGCGACATTCAGACACTCGAAGATGTTTTCTTCCATCGCTTCTTTCATTCATCATGGGTGTTTTCAAGCAGTCCATACGACCGCAATTTAGAAGAAAAACTGCTGCTGATTGATGACAATGCGCAGTATACCGACAAATTCATCATCGGTCAGATTGAAACGGAACACGATTTCTGGATACAGTTTTTCGGAAATGACTAATAGTATTCTGGAAATAAAACAACAGACTACACCTTACTAAACCTATGCAGACTGAATAATAATCAAAGAGCTGGGTGCTCAGATAATTTAGTATATTGCACTTTGATTTTTTTATGACAAACCTATTAACAAGCAATAAAAGCCTTGGTTTTTCAAAAGGATTTATCCTGCTGATCCTGATCCTGGTTCTTCTTGCAGACAGAGCCATATCCCTTTACTATTTTGGATTCATCTATACTGATATTGACCAGCTGATTTTGTGGAACGGGGCCGTTGATTATTCACACGGCATCTTTCATGAACCGTTTTTTTACGGACAACCCTATAACTATATGCTCGAATCTGTAATAGCAGTACCTCTTCTACACTTGAATGTTCCCGTTTATCAGGCGCTCCCGGCGGCCACCAGCCTCATCGCGACCCTGCCTTTTATTGGTCTTGCTCTTTTTCTTCATAAGAAAGGGAAATTTTTCTGGGCCTGTTTATGTCTGGTTCTGCCTGTACTTCTGCCTTTGGAATACAATTTTCTGACATCGATATCAAGAGGGTTTGTACAGGCACATTTATTTATCCCGCTTCTTTTCATTCCCTTATTCAATCCGGAAAACAAAAAAAATATAACACTGTTGTTTATAGCATCATCCATTTGTTTCATTGCAAATCAAAGCTCAATATTACTGATTTTTCCAATATTCATGTATGTCGCTTCATTCCATTATAAAAGCATTTACTTCTATCGGAATGCGCTTTGGGTATTTCCTTTCTTTGTCCTTGATTTTATTTTTAAGTTTTACTACAAAATTCATCCAGAAAAAGTGTTGCACAATATCAGCGGAGTAAGATTGGATGGCAAGAAATTTATTGAAAGCATCAGCAGCTCAAATACCTTTGAAAACCTGCTCCCATTCACCACTACAGGAGGATTTTACTACCCTTTAATATTCATAGTTCTCGCCATTATCACATACAAAAAAGGAGCAAAAAAAGAATTTATTTTTATACTTTCCGCCATATTTATAATTCTTATTTCTTTTGCAATTCCAAAAGTTCAGGATCCTTATCCTCTCGAAAATGCCGGCATCTTTTTCTCATCAAGCCGATTCTATCTGCTGATCCCGCTTCTTCTAATTATATCGGCCTTTATGGTTCTTAGAAATTATAAAGTAAAATCCTATGTCTCCTTCATTCTGATTGCAATCTGTTCTTTTTCTGTATTTATAAAAAACATGCCCATTCAGGAAACTATTGACAAAACAGTTAAAGAAACAAGTTTTCCCATTGCGAAAAATCAGGATCTTGTTTCCAGAGCCGTCAATTTAAAAACAATAATTTCTGAAAACAATGTTGATTTAATTGTATTCGGAATGTCATACGGGTGGAATTGGAACAACCTGTTCGACAGCTATGCATTGTATCCATTGGTAATTGACAGGATGCATCAAACAAAAAAACCAATAGCGGTAAACATCACTGGCGACCGGCGATCCTGGCAATATGAAAATTCAGAATCCAGCAACCGCATTTTGCTGATCGATACTTACATTGAAGAACAACTTCTTAAAACCCTTGATTATGATACTATAGGCAACAGTTATATATTAATCAAAAACAATAAAACAAATACAAGCGAACTGTTTGAAAAACTAAACTGCAAATTCGGAAATTCCTGAATCGTTTTATTGGAAATAAATAATTTCGAAAATTGCATTCTACAGTGTAAAAGAAAAATCTATTATTCACATTGCTTTTGATTCTCCATTCACATCTGATCGCTTGAAATCATCTCTTTCATAATTTCAATTGCCGCCCCCACCGATTGTATCTTATCAACTTTCATTATCAGGCGCTCGTTGTGCTCTTTCATTAAACAGCGGCGCGGGTTTTTCACCGTGAAATCAATAATGTACTGAAATGTGGCGGAATTGAAAAATGGTGATTCCTTGCGCGAAATGAAATATAAAGTGAGCAATCCTTTTTTCAGAATCAGTTTTTCGATCGCCATGTTTTTTGCCAGCCACTTCAAACGGACGGCCGAAATGAGTTCAGCCGTTTCTTTGGGAATGGCTCCAAATCTGTCTTCGAGCATGCTTCGAAAAGTTGACAGAGATTCCTCGTTTTCAATTTCATTGAGTTCCTTATACAGTAAAAGCCGCTCAGAAACGGAAGGAACATATTTATCCGGAATGAGAATACTTGCATCGGTTTCAATCACCACATCATGCACATATCTTCGAGGAGCGCGCTGGTCCTTGCCTGCAGCATCGGGCATCTCATCGTCTTTTAATTCGGCAATGGCTTCGTCAAGAATTTTCTGATACATCTCAAACCCGATTTCGGAAATAAATCCGCTTTGCTCTGCACCCAGAATATTGCCTGCACCACGAATGTCAAGGTCGCGCATCGCAATCTGGAAGCCGGATCCAAGATCCGAAAATTCCGCGATAGCTCGCAGACGTTTGCGCGATTCATCACTCAGAATCACTTCGGGCGGCGTGAATAAATAACAGAATGCTTTTTTATTTGAACGGCCCACGCGTCCGCGCAACTGGTGCATGTCGCTCAAACCAAAGTTTTGCGCGTCGTTCAGAATCATGGTATTGGCATTCGGCACATCAAGCCCCGATTCAACAATGGTGGTCGAAATAAAGACATCAATTTCGCCGGCCACAAAACGCAGCATCACTTTTTCCATCTCGTCGCCGGGCATCTGTCCATGACCAATATCCACGCGGGCTTCGGGCACCAGACTGCGAACAAGATTTGCAATATCCTGAATATTCTGAATCCGGTTGTGAACAAAAAACACCTGCCCTCCGCGCTGAATCTCAAACCGAACAGCATCGCGAACAACTTCCGGATCAAAGGTCATCACCTCTGTCTGCACCGGATAGCGGTTGGGTGGCGGAGTTCGCAACACACTCATGTCGCGCGCACCCATGAGCGAAAACTGCAGGGTGCGCGGAATCGGCGTCGCAGTCAGCGTTAGCGTATCGACATTTTCTTTCAGGTTGCGCAGTTTCTCTTTGGCGCCCACCCCGAATTTCTGCTCCTCATCGACGATGAGCAAACCCAGATTTTTGAATTCAACATCCTTGCTCAGAATTCTGTGCGTGCCAATGAGTATGTCAACCTGGCCTTCCTTCAGCTTTTTCAGCGTTTCTTTCTGTTCTTTCGTTGAACGAAATCGGTTCATGTATTCAACGCGTGCCGGCAATTCATCCAGTCGTTCTTTAAACGTGCAATAATGCTGATAGGCCAGAATGGTTGTCGGAACAAGCAATGCCACCTGTTTACTGTCGGCCACTGCTTTGAATGCAGCCCGCACGGCAAGCTCTGTTTTGCCGAATCCGACATCACCGCAAATCAACCGATCCATCGGAAAATCAGCTTCCAGATCGGCTTTAATGGCTTCGGTGGCTGTTGCCTGATCGGGAGTGTCTTCATAGATGAACGAAGCTTCAAGTTCGTGCTGCAGATAAGTATCGGGCGAAAAAGCATATCCTTTTGCCGCACGACGCTTGGCATAGAGCTTAATCAACTCGCGCGCGATATCCTTGACTTTTTTCTTTGCTTTGTTTTTTCTGGTAGTCCACGAAGCTCCACCGATTCTGTCAATCGAAGGCGGAGAGCCATCTTTACCAATGTACTTCGAAATACGGTGCAAGGCATGAATGCTCACCATCAGCTCATCGTCGTCTTTATACAACAACCGAATGGCTTCCTGAATCTGCCCGTTGACCTCCACCTTCTCCAGTCCCGCATAGCGTCCGATGCCGTGATTGATATGCACCACATAATCGCCTGGTTGCAGGTTGACAAGCTCGTTGATGGAAAGCCGCTCCGGACGGCTGAAACGATCATGCAGACTGCTGCGGCGATATCTGTTGAACAGCTGGTGATCAGTATAAATCGCCACCTTGCTCAGATTGTCAGAAAACCCTTCACCCAGTGAAAATTTCAGAATACTGATTTTGTCGGTGATACTGATGCGTTTCTGCGATTCAATGTCTTTCAAAATTGCATACAGACGCTCGATCTGCTGCGCGTTTTCAGCAATTATACTTATTGACCACCCATTCGACAAACGTGAAAATACTTCTTCAACAAACCAATCGAATTTTCGGTTGACCGGTGGCTGAGGCGAAAATGAAAAAACTATTCTATCGGAATCATTTACTGAAAGCGGCGTTGGGCAGGTGTACACCTGAATAAACTTTGCAATTAACCCAGACCAGCCATCTGCATCAAGAATTTTTTCAGCGGGAATAGCACCGCTGTTTTCAAGCCGCACACATTCTTCTCTAAAGCGCTGTACTGCCGATGGATCATTGATCCAGATAGAAGTATCTTCGGGAAACAAATTAAAAACCGGCACCAGATCATGATCGTTTTGCATACGACTCAAATCGGGCAGAATCTGTATTGTATCATGATTCGAAATAGTAAGCTGCGAAGCGGGATCGAAAGACCTGATGCTTTCGGCCGTATTGCCGGAAAAGGTAATTCTGAACGGATTTTCATCAGCAAAAGAAAACACATCGCATATACCACCACGCAAAGCAAACTCACCAGGTTCGCACACGAAATCAACCAACCGGAAATCATATCCTGTAAGGACTTCTTCAATAAAATCCAGATCAATTTTTTCGCCGGCATTCAGAGTCAATGAATTTTGCTGCATGAATCCGGCGTTGGGCACTCGCGTGCAAAGAGCTGCCGGCCAGGTAATGAGGCAGGTCGGTTTATTGCCGTGCAACGACCGGAGCGCTTCGGCCCGCATGAGCAAATGGCGCGAATCCGTTTCGGCCGGTGCATGTTCTTTGCGATAGAGTGTTGGAAAAAATGCAACCGATTTGTCGCCGGGTGGCATATCTTTTTCCGACAACAGATTCTCCATATCATCGTAAAACGACATGGCATCTTCGTGGTTAGCCGCAATAATAATCTGAGAGCGATTCTGAACAACCGAATTAAACGCACAGAGCAATGGTGCTGCAGATCCCGCCAATCCTTCAAGTGAAATGACACGGCTATGCCCACCTGATATTTTTTCTGCAAGTAGTTTAAAGCATCCGGTCTCTGATACCGGTGCCACCAGCGGGTGAATGGCTTCGCTCAGTTTCATGCTGCAAAGGTAATTCTTTCACACGTTTATGAAAAGAAATCCATCGGGTATAATTACGCAGGCTCAGTAGAATATTTCTCAAAAATAAGGAGCAGCAATCCAACATTCCATAGTTCGGAGAGAATCGCAGAACATGGAATAGTTGGTAAGAGGTTTCAGCATCCGACTCTTCCATGACCTCCATTGCATTACGGACTATGGAAGGTCGGTGTGCTCTTTGTTTCACCAAAATAATGGGAGCATGTAATTGGCATATTTGCAGGCAGCACTGTAAGCGCAAACCAGAGATGTCATCCGTGGACACTTTCAGCCAATACAAATCCACCCCTATTGCTGGTCAATAAGGCAAAAAGAAATATACTGCCGGACTAATCCGGCAGTATTAAAGAGCAAAATTTTCTGGGAAAACTAGCGGTTTTCTTCTCTTGGTCTTGCCTGGTTCACAACCATCTGACGACCGTCAACGTCTTTGCCGTTTAATTCAGCAATAGCGCGCTGTGCATCATCATCGTTGGTCATGGTAACAAAACCAAAACCTTTGCTTTTTCCGGTGAATTTGTCAGTGATAACAACTGCAGATTCAACTTCTCCGAATTCTGAAAATACAGATTTCAGACGATCTCCGTTAACTTTGTAATTCAGGTTTCCTACGTAAATGTTCATAATGAAAAATGTTAAAGACATTTTGTTGTGTCTTGACTCATTTTATCCGACTTTCAACAAAACTACGACAAATGTAAATGTTTTTTTCTACAAAATCACTAAATCTGAAAAATTAACAAATTTATTTAACTGACTACTCGACCAACAACATTCAAAATATCCACTCATGTTGTTGATTTTCTGTTTTTTACCCGTATTTTCAACTTCAACCCTCAAAAATAGAAAAACATCAATTTCACAGATATTCTCTACCTTTACAAAAAAAATTCACTATGGCATGGCTTAAGAAATGGTATGTCTGGCTTCCCTTTTTGATTCTGATTTTTGCACTGGTCTATTTCTTTTCAGATATTCTGATTTATATTCTCCTGGCTTTAATCATTTCTCTGATGGGAAATCCCCTGGTCCGGTTTCTCGATAGTCTCCGTTTTCGCAAACTCAGAATTCCCCACTCGATCAGCGCTTTGATTTCTCTGGTTACAATTCTGTTTGTTCTGGTATCTCTGATCCTGCTGATTATTCCTGTCATCATCGATCAGGCAGAATATCTTTCAAACGTTGATATAAACGGAATTCTGGCAAGTATGCAGAACCCATCAACGAACTCGAGGAAAATCTTCGCGAATACGGATTTCTGGCAACAGATGGCAGCATTGAAGCATCGCTCAATACCTACATGAATGAATTTCTGCAATCAGTTAATATACAAGATTTTGCAGGATCCCTTCTTGGAATGATTGGATCTTTAAGCATCGGCGTCTTTTCGGTCATCTTTCTTTCATTCTTTTTCATGCGCGACGACCAGCTTTTTTATAAAGGTCTCAAAGCTTTCACTCCACGCGATTCTCATGATGAAATTGCACGCATCCTCTTTTACAGCAAAAAAATGCTTTCGCGTTACTTCATTGGCTTGTTCACCGAGCTTTTCTGTGTGATAACTCTTATTTCCATCGGCATGTACATCATTGGACTCGAAAATGCCATTTTCATAGGTGTTGTTGCTGGAGTATTCAATATCATCCCTTACCTTGGTCCTATCATCGGGGGCGCCATCGGCTGCCTGGTCGGTCTCACAACACTTTCGCCCGAACTCTTTGCCGACCAATCAGGCATGCTCCTTATTAAAATGCTCGTCGTATTCATTTCTACCAACCTGATTGATGAATTTGTTCTGCAGCCACTCATTTTTTCGCGAAGCGTAAAGGCACACCCCATCGAAATTTTTATAATCATCCTGATGGCAGGAACCATCGCAGGGCCAGTCGGGATGATCATTGCCATCCCTTCCTATACGCTGCTGCGCATTATTGCCATCGAATTTTTCAGCCATTGGGATTTTGTCCAGAACATCACCGGAAATCTCAATAAAGAACTGCAAAAATCCAGAGGTGAAGAACCGCCGGCAAATGAATGAATCTTTGACAATATTAAAATCCCTGTCGCTTGGCAGATTGTTCAATCTTTTTCTGACCATCATTTCAGAAACGCTCAGCCGCCTTTTCCGAAAACCGGTATTGCTCAATCAACCATGGGCTGCATCAATTGAACCATCGGCCGTATGCCAGCTTTCATGCCCCGAATGTCCGGTTGGTATGAAAGAAATTTCCAGAAAAAACAATTTCCTTTCAAACGATCATTTCGCTGTAATCTTAAACGGTATCAGCAAAAAAACATTCTGGCTCAATCTCTATTTTCAGGGAGAACCTTTGCTCGATAAAAACATTGCTGAAAAAATAAAAATGGCCAGATCGCGCAAGATGTTTGTTGTTTTGAGCACAAATGCTCTGGCACTTGACAAAAACATGGCCATGCAATTATGTAATGCCGGTTTATCAAAAATCATCATTTCACTTGATGGCGCCGATGAAAAAACATATCTGAAATACCGCTCCGGAGGCGACTTTCAAAAAGTACTCGATGCCATTTCCTATTTACACGATGCAAGAAAAAAAAATAAATCTCCGCTGATTGAAGTGCAAATGCTTGTTTTTTCCTACAACGAAAATCAAAAAGAAACCCTTCTGGAAATGGCTCTGAATCTTGGCGCCGACAAAGTCGTTTTTAAATCTCCTCAATTCTACAATACTGAAAATGCATCAAAAAATCTTCCTTCCGAAAAAAAATACCAACGCTACAAAAAAAATCCGGAAGGAAAAATTCAACTGAAAACAAAATACAAAAAATTCTGCAAACGGCTTTGGAACACCATTGTTATTAATTCCGACGGTGATGTGGTTGCATGTTGTTACGATAAATTTTCTTCCTACAAAATGGGCAATGCGCTTGAAACGCCCGCTGCCAACATCTGGAAAAACGCAGATTTCATGCGCTTCCGACATGAATATCTGCAGGGAAAAAGAAAAGAAATTTGTGTGAACTGCGAATAAATAAACCCTCGTATGTTT
>Ga0116141_10004913_pt1 | contig 11217 bp, 6 predicted proteins | sample AD_UKC097_MetaG_FD_89744 | JGI IMG/M metagenome (GOLD analysis project Ga0116141, IMG submission 89744) | Active sludge microbial communities of municipal wastewater-treating anaerobic digesters from USA - AD_UKC097_MetaG | ecosystem: Engineered > Bioreactor > Anaerobic > Digestate | place: USA... | reverse complement strand
TTCTTTGCTGTCTCGTCATCCTCTTCCTTCTTTACAATCCCTTCCTTGGTCATGATATCTGGTGGCATATTCTGATCGGGCGGAGTATTGTATTCGACCATGTATGGCCGAATAAGGATACCTTCACCTATACCATCCCCGGTAAAGAGTTTGTCATTCATTCCTGGCTGGCGGAATGTCTTTTCGCGCTTCTCTACCGCGCGGGGGGAGAGATTGCGCTTTATGCGTTTCGCATAGGTATCCTGCTGCTGTATGCTCTTCTTCTGGCGCGATTTCTGAAAAGGGTTACCGGCTCCGTTCCGGTTACGGCTCTATTGACAACACTCGGCGTGTACCTCGTTCACGACAGCTATGTCCGTCCGTATCTCTTTCCCCCGCTACTGACCGTTCTGCTGTTTGAGGCAGCCTGCGACACGCGACCGTTTCGGCGTATGGCAAAGGAATTTCTCTGTGTCGTTCTCTGGGCGAATCTGCATCCGAGTTTCCCGTTCGGTCTTGCGCTTGCCGTCTACCTGGAATGGTATGCCTCGCGGGATGGGGCCTGGTACACAACACCGCTGTTGTTTTGCCTTCTGTTGTTGTCCGCCGGGTTTCTTCAGCCGCAGGGATGGTCCGGCCTGTTTTACCCCTTCCGGGCCATGCAATTCCCCACCGGCGACTGGAAATCCTGGTTTGAACAAGTTGCCGATGCGGAAATCCCACCGGGATTATTTTTCTGTTATTTTCTGGTGGGATTCGGCGCGGTTATTTCGCTGTTCGTCCGTATTCGAAGCCGCGCGGGATTCATGGAAATCTTTCATATCTCCATGGGGATTGTAATGATATTTCTTTCCTTGATTGCCCGACGGTTCTCCTGGTTTCTCCTGGTAACCGTTCTAATCTCCGCCCCAGCCTTTCCATCCTGGAATGCCGCATTTCCGAATTTTTTATCACGGTTCAAAGAAGGAATGTCCGTAACGGCGGTCTTGAACTGGATCGCGGTCTTTTCCATCGTTCTGCTCGGATGTATGAAGATCGAGCATCGAACCGATCTTTACCGCGATCCGGTGGAAGCCATCGCGTTCATGCGGGAAACGAAAATGGAAGGCAATGCATTCGTCTACCTCCCATGGGCGGGACGGATTCTTCACGATCTGGACGGGAAACTGCGTGTCTTTATGGACACGCGAATCGAGCCGTTTGTTCCGATGGTTTATGACGGACACCTTGCGGTGTTGTTGGAATCGGACCTGACGCCCACGATTCTGAATGAGACGGATATTCTGCTGATGCCGAACTCAATGTTCCGTCCGTCACGGCTTCGTGTCGGCAAAGACTGGATTCGAGTCTGGGCCAGTGTCAACGAGACGATCTATCTCAAGAACAGCGACCAGGGCAAGGCGATGTTTGGGCGGATCTCCGAGTATTACAGCGCCAGGAATGTCCCATTCAACAACAAAACCGGTCTTTCCGTTCTGGACGCGCTTCGGGCGAATTGGGACTGGACTGTGGGGCAGTTGTTCGGGGGATATGAGGGCACGGCAGCGGAGATCAAGCCGCTACTGGACAAGACGGCTGAGAAACTCGACCAAAATGCCGACGAGAATCCCAAGGAAACCGCCGAGGCCTATCTTCAGTTGGGGCGGCAGTTCATGAAAAGTCGGCTGGGGTCCGAGGCGGCGCATTGTTTTTTTGAATCGCTGAAACGGGAATCGTCATCGCTTCAGACGGAGCTGGCGTTTGCGGAGTCGTTGTTTGCCGTGGGCCAGGACAGCTACGCGCTGGACTGCCTCAAGCGCGTTCTCCAGCACAATCCGCAGGCTGTCCCGGCATTGCAGATGTGGCTGAGTTACGCGGCACAATCCACCGCGCAGAAGGAGAAAAGAGAAGATTTGGACGCGGAATTGAGGGAGAATCTATCTCAAGTCATTGATAAGCAAGGACTTACATCCGGTGGGGAACAGGAAATCTTGAGATAAATCTCGTAATTGCTAGACGCATCTAGCGATTTTTTAGGCCAAAAATGGCGAATTTTGAGGCCAAAATCATTAAAATTGAGGATACCCGGCATCTCGCCGCCGCACTATACTTATTCCTGAAGATGAAGGTAGGGATTTTTTGTCCTTGTTACTGGGATTAAGTCAGGGTGCATTCTTATTGGCATGGAAAAAATAACCCAGGGCGCATCTTCGATCGAAAGTCGAGGGTTGCCGTATCTGTTACTTTCTGTGCATTATTGACTCAAACCAGGGAATATCGCGGCGCGGTCTTTGGGAAGGGGCAGGTCCTTCTGGTGTTTTACAGGATGCTTTGCTTTACAGGTGATTCACCTAACAGAACCCCGGTTCAGTCTCCCATACTGAACCGGGTATTTTTTTGACAGTGTCCCGGAGCCTCTTTGTGAGATTCCTGAACGGCTCCGCAAGGATGCGGGATATAACTTCTATAGCAGTCTACGAAGCATCCCCTCCGTCCCAAGGGAACTCCTCAATAAGTGAAGCGATGTTGACGAAGGTCCACAGTTCGCTTACCTTGCCTTGTTGACAACTCGCGGTCACGAACGGGCGCGGACTTAAGACGTCTTATCATCACGGGGTGCAGCCATGTCAGAGGATCGAACGGTTTTCCACTCCGAGTCACTTCGTCAGGCAGCGCATATCGCGGCGGTTCTTCCGGCGTTTCTGCTGCGTTTTCTGCCGGTTCCCTGGGCTTTTCTCCTGGTATTTTTCCTGGTGATTCACAACCTGCTGTTGTTGCCGCGCTATGCGCCGGGACTGATTCGTCCCGGCGAGAGTCGTCTGGGAGGTGTGTTCCTTTATCCTTTGGCGATTGCCGTGCTGGTTTTACTCTATCCGACACAGTTCGAAATCGTTGTGGGGGTTTGGGCGCTCGTGGCTGTCGGCGACGGTCTTTCCACGATCATCGGGCGATGGCAGCCAATTTCGGCATTGCCGTGGAATCCGGCAAAGAGCGTCGGCGGATCGTTGGCCTTTATTGCGTTCGGCACACTGGCCTGCTGTATTCTGATGGTCTGGACAGTGCCTGGGCTTGGAGACAGCCCGCGCATTCTTCTGATCTGCCTTGTTTGTGCGATTATCGCGGCGTTGGCGGAGAGCCTGCCTGTTCGCATTGATGACAACCTGCTTGTTCCTTTTACCGCTGCGCCCTGCCTGGCGATTCTGCTTACATCGTCCATCGAGACAGGCGAGTGGACGTTGACCGCATGGACTCTTGTCTCGGCGATTGGATTGAATATCGCCGTTGCCGTGGCAGCGTATTTTCTACGTCTGGTCAATCGGAACGGAGCGTGCGGCGGTGCGGTAATCGGGATATTCGTGTACATCCTTGGCGGTCCGGCCGCTTATGTGTTGCTGCTGGCCGTGTTGATTCTCGATCCCCTGCTTGAGCGATTCGGGATTTCCAGCGGCTCATCGGAGGCCATTCTCAGGCAGGATGAAGTGTGGCGTGGCAGCAAGTACGCGGTTACGCATTTTGCGGTTGCCCTCCTGATGGCGTTGTTGTGGATTTGCACGGATGGGATCGATCCGCTTCTTCGCCTGATGTACCTGGCGGCGCTGGCTGTTGTGCTGTCAGAGACGGTCATCCAGGAGTTGAGCGCCGTCGTGGACCGGTTTTCGTTTTTCCGTGTGGATGAAGGTTCTTCTGCGACACCGGGACTGTCTCCGGGGCGAGGCGTTTTGCCGGTGGGCGGAACGGTGCTTCTTGTGGGGTGTGCCTGGCTGATGGGGTTCTGCGAGGCGTCATTGACACCCGCTGTGATTGTCGGTGCAACCCTGGGGTCCTGGAGTAAATCCTGGGTGCAGATCCAGGCGGAGAAGGAGGAGTTGACTCTCGACCGCGAATGGCTGAGCTTCATTGCTACGTGGATCGGCGCGATTGCCACAGCCATTCTTGCGTATCTGTTGGGAGGACCCTGGCAGGCATGAATGTTCCATCCGAGGATCTGGAGAGGGTGAGACAGGCCCTGGAGGAAGCGACATCGGTGTTTGTCATCACCGGGGCCGGCATATCCGCTGAAAGCGGAGTGCCGACGTTCCGAACCCTCGGCGGAATCTGGCAGCAAGTCGATCCCATGAAGGTGGCCACGCCGGAGGCGTTCGCAGCAGATCCTGAAAGAGTCTGGGAGTTCTACAACGACCGTCGGGTGCATTTGAAGCAGTGCGCCGTGAATCCGGGGCATGAAGCGCTTGCCCGGCTGGAGCGCCGGAAGGAGAATATGCTGATCCTTACGCAGAATGTGGACAGCCTTCACGAGGATGCAGGCTCCGAACGCGTGATTCATATTCATGGGTCGATCTGGGAAGTGCGGTGCACGGGGTGCCGAAAGGTGACGATCAATCGGGCAACACCGATCCTGGAACTGCCACCGCACTGTAGTTGCGGGGCGATGCTGCGACCGAATGTGGTCTGGTTCGGGGAGACGATTTCTCCCATTCAGTGCACGTTGGTGGAACGGTTTCTGGAACAGCATTCCCCCCAGGTGACTCTTGTCATCGGCACGGAAGCGAGTTTCGGCTATATTGTATCGTGGGCGCTGGAAACGAAGCGGTCCGACTCCCTGTTGGTCGAGATCAATCCCGGAGTGACGGATCTCTCCGGAACAGCAGACGTTTGTCTTCGAGGTCCCTCGGGGGAAATCCTGCCGAGGCTTATTTCCTGACGGTGATTGTTCATGGCATTCAAGCCGGAAAAGATCAAGCTCCGAAGGGGGGATTACCGCAAACGGCGGTCTTCCTTTCCGTTTACAACTTTCTTTTTCCTTGTGCTGATTCTCGGCGGGTATCTTCTGTACCGGCACGTCCCGGAATTACCGGAGATTGAGGACAATCCACCAGCTCCTGCCCAAAAGCTGGTTCTAATGGGATTCGAGGGAGCCGATCCAAACCTGATCGATCGATATTGGAGCGATCTGCCGCATCTGCGCGCTCTGGCGGAGAAAGGCTATCGTGGGACAATCGCCTCAACGGTTCCGCCGGAAGGCCCGGTTACGTGGGCTTCTATTGCCGTGGGAGCCGGACCGGAGATTCACGGCATATTCGATTCTTTTCGCCGTCCTGCCGGAACCTATTCCGTTTCTCGGGAATTGCTGACAAGGAAGGAGGACGCGAAATACTGGTTCCGGCGTTTCCAGATCCGTCCGCCGAAATACTTCTCAACCATTCACGGAAAGCCACTCTGGCAGATTCTTTCCGAGAACGATGTCCCCGCTGTTTTGCTGCGAGTTCCCGGAACCTTTCCTCCTCCCAGAGGACATACGCTGACTGTCCTGTCCGGATTCGGTGTACCGGATCTTTCAGAAGAATCGACCGCTTTTCATCACTTTTCGACGCGTTATGAAGGGGAAGTACAAAGGACTGCTTCAGGTGGAAGACTGATTCCGCTCAAGAAGGAGCAGGATCGGTATGTGGGTACGGTATTCGGCCCGCCTGACCCGGTTGTGCAGAATCAAATCAATGAGCTGAGGCAGAGACGAATCGGTGTCTGTCTGAAGCGCCTCAACGCCGAGTTGGTTTTCTGGATGCGGGACCGACTATCCGACGCGATGGCCGTCGACCGGGACCGATTCCTGGAAACGTTGTGTTCGCTGAGAGCGGAACTGCTGAACGGATCAAGGGAATTACAGAGCAAGTATCTGTCGGATGCCAATCGGCTGATCAAGGTTCTTGTGTTGCCCGGATCCCCCGAAGGAAATTCACTCCTGGACGAAGCGCAACATACTCCCCAGGCAAAATTTCGTACTCTGATCGACGAGTCTCGAAAGGAAGAGGAGGAGCTGGCGACACGTCTCCGCGCATTGGAGCAGTCTTCCGGTATCGCCCCGCTAATTGCTCTGCCGATTTCTTTTCGGATTGTGGATGAGAACATGGCGGTGGTTCATCTGGCTGGAGGCATGGAGACCCTGAGTCTGCGGCAATGGACCGACTGGTATCCGATCACGTTCTCCGACGGTTCCCTGGCCGGGATTCAGGGGATCACCCGTTTCTATTTGCAGTCTATCGGGCCGGAATTCGAGGTGTACATGCAGCCTATCGGTCTTTCGCCCCAGGACCCGTACATCCCGATTTCGCATCCCAGGAAGTTCTCACGAGACCTAACGGAAATACCGGAAATAGGCCTGTTCAAAGCGCGGGGATCGATAGAAGAATGCGACGGATTCACGGACGGTGTTCTGGATGAAAAGATTTTTCTTGAGGATCTTCTTGAGACGGATCGTGAACTGGAGAGGATCGCACTTCAGACCTTGACCAACCGGCAATGGGATTTCTTCTTCGCGGTGTTTCCGGGTCCGGGCCGAGTTACCGAGCTGATGGCTCGAACGGTCGATCCGATGCATCCGGGGTTCGATCCACGGCAAACCGGGGACCCGATTCGGCAAATGTACGTGCGCATGGATGAAATCGTCGGGAATATACTGAGGCGATATGGGGAGGATAAAGACATGGCGATTGTTGTTTTCTCGGATCATGGCGTTCTCTCATTTCGGTATCGTGTGAATCTCAATGCCTGGCTGGTGAAACAGGGGTATATGAGTCTCAAGACGAGTGAGAATGGGGAACAGATTGTGGACTGGGCAAACACGAAAGCGTATTCGTTCGGTACGGGCCAGATCTATCTCAATTTGCGGGGCCGCGAACCGGGAGGAATCGTGGAGGCTTCCGATTCGGAGGCGCTTTGCGGGGAAATCTGTGAGAATCTCATGCGGCTGACCGATGATCGCGAAGGATTCTTTGGAATGCCGGTGGTGCGGGAGGTCCGTCCGGTTCACGGGCCGGACAAAGACGATTCTACCGGGATATCCGGAGGAGATGCCCCCGATCTCCAAGTCAGTTTCGAGGCGTACTATGGATCGACCTTGGAGAAGGATCTACGTTCGATCCCGCAAGACGTGATCGAGGATAACAATCAGGTCTGGTCGGGTGGATATCGCAGCAATGATCCCGGTTTGGTTCCGGGGATTCTGTTCTGTAATCGACCTGTCAGCGCCGGGGAGCCTTCACTGATCGATCTGGCTCCCACCGCATTGACCTATTTTGGCTTGTCCGTTCCACAGGAGATGCAGGGGAAGAGTCTCTTGTCGGTTTCGAATCCGAGCGGTCCGTGAGATATCCGGAAGCGAAGACCCTCACCCCAAAACTCTCCGTAGAAGACCCCCACCCCGGCCCTCCCTGTGAATGGGGAGGGAGAAAACCTCCCCCCGTTTACGGGGGGATTGAGGGGGGTAATCCTCAATCGGCAATCCTCAATCGAGAGGGGGGGCAGAAAATTCCGATTCTATCCTTCCGGTCCCGGATAGGATCTTTCTAACTCTATCTCAATCAAGTAATTAGGTTATTTTCTGCGTCTGGCACGGAACATGCTTCCACAAGGCTTGAGGTCCAGGGATTATCGGAGAAAGCGGAACGGTCCGCAGCTGTTTTCAGGGAACTGAGGTAAGGATGATGAAGAAGACCATACGCATACTTGTCGCGGAACCGATCCCGGATATTCAGGACCTCTACCGCATTATTCTGGATCCCGTGGCCGATGTCATTGAGTTTGCGCGGGACATTCCGGAAGCGCTCACCCTGGTGGAGAAGTACTCCTATGATGTGGTCTTCCTGGATGTCGGGGTGCCGGACCTGGACGGCCTGGAGGGAGCCGAGATCCTGAATGAAATCCATCCCGAATTGCCGGTGGTTGTGACCAGCTCGATCAAACTTCCGGTGCGACTGGCAGCGTTCCTGATGGCCCATCCGAAGAACTACCTGGTGCAAAAGCCCTTTGATATCCGTGAGATGCGTGAGCTCGTCCGCCTGGCGTGCTGCTCCGAGGCCTCCCCGGAAGATCTGGTCCTTTCCATGCGGTCCCGCGAGATCGATTCCTTCCTGAAGGCAATCTAGCCTGCCGAGATTCCTCACATTCGTTCGGAATGACAATAGGCTTATCGTTTCACTGCGTTGTCTTGAACGACCGGACGGCTTATGGTAGTTTGATTTTCCTGAAGTAAGGGGCCTGTAGCTCAGCTGTGGTTAGAGCGTCCGCCTGATAAGCGGGAGGTCAGAGGTTCAACTCCTCTCAGGCCCATTTTTGTTTTGTGAATTGAATCGAAACTTCCACCCGGGAGACTCCGGGGATAATAGTGAGCTCCATAGAAGAACGGGTTGCAGATACTGGGGCTGTAGTTCAGCTGGGAGAACGCCGCCCTTGCAAGGCGGAGGTCACCGGTTCGAACCCGGTCAGCTCCATCGTTCAACCAGAGGTCAGGGGGTGGCTTCTTCTTCCTCGCTTTCCTCTTTTTCGTCGACGATTCCCCGCGTGCGTTGATAGATCCGTACGCACTGGGCGGAGATTTCATAAAGGAGAAGAAGTGGGATGGCGCACATTGTCTGGCTGACGGGATCCGGCGGAGTAATCACGGCGGCCACGACGAATATCCCCACAATCACATAAGGCCGCCATTTTTTCAGATGCCGGTATCGAATCAGGCCAACAAAGGCCAGCAGCAGAATGACAACCGGCTCCTCAAAAACCACACCGAACGCAAGCATGATGTGGAGCGAGTTGGTGAAATACCTGTCTGTTGACCAGAATCCCGGAATGTCCGGAGTCGAAAAGCTGCCGAAAAAATAGACCATGATGGGAAGCACAAAGAAATAGGCGAATAATCCTCCTGTCACAAAACAGAACCAGGCGGAGATCACAGTCGGGAAAATGAAACGTTTTTCCTTCTTGTAGAGACCCGGTGCGATAAACCGCCAAGCCTGATAGAACAGGATAGGGAATGCCAAAAAAATCCCGCCGACGATGGCGAGTTTGATTCGTACCATGAATCCCTCAAAGGGGCTATGGTAAGTCAAAACATTGGTGTATCCACGGGCGGCTTTGGGGGATATCGATGCGGAAGAATCCGTTGGGAGAGCAGTCTGTGTTTCCGTTTTCGGGAGATCTGTCTGCTCTGTGGACGAATCGCTGTCCTTGCCTCCGAAGAAATGCGGTTTGATCGTATCGATGAAACGATCCAGGTGGGGAGCGATCTTATCCTTGATATTCATGATCGGCTGCCGTTCATTCCCGATTCCCCAGTCGAACGGTTTGATCATCACATTGAAGAGTGTCCCGCTGAAGCAGAGACAAAAAATAGTTGCGAGACCGAAACCGAGCAACGACTTGATAAGCCGTTCGCGCAGCTCCTCCAGGTGCTCGAGAAAGGTCATTGCGCCGCCGAGTTCTTCCTCTTCTTCTTCAGGCGGCTCCTCGCGATGGGGTGGCAGTTTCGGCAGGGCCATGAACGTGATTCCCAATTCTTCTTTGTTCCCCTCCTCAAGACTGGGGAGGGCGTAGGGTGGGGGTGATCCGACCGGTGAATTCAACCCCCTCTATGTCTCCCCCTTCGACAGGCTCAGGACAACGCCCAATCTTGGGGGAGAAGGCTTCAGATTGAATCGCAGCTCTGTAGGAAGCTTCAATCCATCGGATCTTCCTCTCTGGGATATCCGTCCGGTTTGCTTTCCTCTTTTTCTTCCTGTTTCGATTCCTCAGAAACTGAGGTCTCTGTGGATTGTTGGTTTTGAGTCGATGTTCCCTCCGTGGTTCCTTCGGGCCTGTTGGGCAAAGCCGGAGGACTGAAACGCCGGGGTGGCTTTCGGGGTGGCGTGTAATCCATGTCATCGAAGTTGAGATGATTCTGGATTTCGCGGGAGGCATCTCGAAACATGCGCATCCCTTTGCCCACCTGTTTTCCGATTTCGGGCAACCGTTTCGGCCCGAATACAATAAGGGCCACGGCGAAAATCACCAACCATTCCCAACCACCGGGCATCATGAACATCGAGAATTAACCTCATTTTGGCTGTCCTGCATAAGGTTGCCATTCCGTCACTCGATCCGCAATGACGGTCGTGCAAAGACAGACCAGGAAAGAAAAGGAAACTCTCGTATAATACCTGTGTTCTCCCAGCTATACACGGGTCTTGGCAGATGCGGAGCTGCGGATTGTCGGTGATACACCGGCATCTTGCCGGAGGTTCTTGCGTCAATCGCGCATCATGGTGAAGATGTTCCAGACGGCTGCTCCCATCACACCCGCCACCAACGGGATGGTCAGGGCGATCTCTCCGCCGGTCAAAATCAAACCGAGCAGACAAAAACTGAAAATGAACAGGAGAAGAAATCCCTCCAGAGGCTCATCGGACTTAATGAGATGAAGGCCGGGAACGACATAGTTGACAAAATCATTGCTGTCGTCGTCGGCCCGCCGTTTATGCCTTTGCACGAGCGGTTTCACAACGGGGAAAACGGCCGGGACCGATTCGGGTGCGGATTGTTCTCCGGGTGTTTCTTCCCCATTTGGAATCGGAATCTTTGTCTCTTCGAAGAATTCGCTGGTATCGGTCAGGACGTTCAGCTGTGAATTGACCTCCGACAGGCGGACATTGATCCGTTCGCCATGGCGGACAAAGATCGCCGTACTGACATCCGCGCGCGCCCATTCCGGCCTGATATCTCTCACGACATCCTTGATGGACAATTCCATGGGTTCCTGGACAGCCTTGGGAATCATGGAAACTCCGGCATTGTTTGCCAGGCGGTTTGCAAGAGCCACGAGGCCTGCCGTCAGACGATTTTCGGCTTTCTCCAGGGATTGATGGTGCAGCGCGATGGATTCGATCACGGGGTCCGGCAGTCCCAGCAAAGCGGCATAGGTTCCTCCCACTTCGGCATGATCGCATCCGAGCACTTCTCGTTCCGTTGCCACCAGGGACCGCTTGGTGGCGGACTGTCGACTCAGGATGGCCTGGTAGGTCTGAGGCATGAGACTGACCAGAGCGTATATACCGATATCGTGCAATGCACCGGCGACAAAAGCCTGGAAGGAATCGACCTTGGCGGGATTGGTTTCCGTGACGATCAATCGAATGATGATGCCGGTCAGGACGGAATGCCGAACCAGTTCCAGCATGTCCAGCAACGCAATCCGCTTGAATCGGGCACGGTCATAGGTATCGGTCAGAGCGACCAGGACAGCCAGGTCGAGCAGGCGCGGCGTGGAAAGCAGGCTTCCTGCCCGACTCACGGATTTGACTTTGCCGGGAATCGGCACGCTGGGACTGTTGATGAGATGGATCAATCGAGCGTTGATCTTCTCGTCGCTTTCGATGATCTCACCGAGATCGGACCATCGGACCAGATCCTCGCGGGTGATGGAGGCCAGTTTCTGAAACGCTTCGAGGAATCTCG
>Ga0116141_10004911_pt1 | contig 11218 bp, 7 predicted proteins | sample AD_UKC097_MetaG_FD_89744 | JGI IMG/M metagenome (GOLD analysis project Ga0116141, IMG submission 89744) | Active sludge microbial communities of municipal wastewater-treating anaerobic digesters from USA - AD_UKC097_MetaG | ecosystem: Engineered > Bioreactor > Anaerobic > Digestate | place: USA... | reverse complement strand
CCGGGAAAGAACCAGGAAAGTGTTTTTAACGAGAATTCACGATATAGATTTATAGCAGATATGTTACTGGTATGGCAAACCGCGATAGCGGTTAAAGGAAGAAACCGTGAAGCGGTTCAATTTTAATTACCTCCGGTGCAACCGGAGGTAAACTGTCCCCTATGATGTAAAGCCCTGACAAGCCTGCCCCGCAAAAGCGGGGGGCGATAGAACGGCACAGAGTCAACGTTATAATACAACGAATTCGAACTGGAACCTCGAACTTTCAACTTTTATTTGAAGCGCGTACTACGTGCCGCTCGCCGTTCCTCAACCCTCTATCTCAGAATGATACTCCTGCAGTGATTTTACCTTGTACTCTCCGTTCTGACGGGCTTTGATGCCTTCCGTTGCCGAGAGTGCTGCCGAGGTTGTCGTGATATAAGGCACCTTGTACCTGATGGCATTCTTCCTTATGTAGGAATCATCATACTCGCTGAGCCGGCCGGCCGGAGTGTTTATGACAAGATCAATCTCCTTGTTCTTGATCGCATCAACAATATTTGGCCTTCCCTCGTGGACTTTCAGAATGAGGTCGGCGGGAATGCCGTTGTCAATAAGGAACTTCCTGGTACCACCGGTCGAAATGATTGTAAATCCCATATCCCTGAAATTCCTGGCAGCCGGCAGTATCCTGTCCTTGTCGCGGTCGGCAATGGTAATAAGCACATTCCCCTTTATCGGAAGAGGCAGGAGGATTGCTTCCTGCGATTTGAAAAATGCCATTCCGTAGGAGTCAGCCATGCCGAGTACTTCGCCTGTTGACCTCATCTCGGGACCAAGAAGCGGATCAATAGCCGGGAACATGTTGAAGGGGAAGACGGCTTCCTTTACTCCGTAATGCTTTATGCTACGTTTCTTTAGCCCGAATTCTGAAAGCTTCTGGCCAAGCATTATCTGGGTAGCTATCCGTGCCATGGAAATGCCACAGACCTTCGACACCAGGGGAACGGTACGCGAAGCCCTTGGATTGGCTTCAAGTATGTACACGGTGTCTTCATATATCGCGTACTGGATGTTCAGAAGTCCGACCACATTAAGCTCTATTGCCAGTCTCCTGGTGTAGTCGTAAATTGTCTTCCTGTGTTCCTTTGGGATGACCACGGGAGGAATCACACAGGCCGAATCGCCCGAATGGATGCCGGCGTATTCGATATGCTGCATGATAGCCGGTACAAAGGCATTGGAGCCGTCCGATATGGCATCGGCTTCCGATTCGATCGCGTCTTCGAGGAACTTGTCGAGAAGAAGAGGTCTGTCGGGTGATACACCGATGGCAGTTGCCACGTATTCGGCCAGCATCTTCTCGTCGAGGATGATCTTCATAGCCCTTCCTCCAAGAACATATGACGGTCGTATCATCAGCGGGTAGCCTATCCTTTCCGATATTTTAAGGGCTTCCTCCATGTTGCTTGCCATTCCCGATTCAGGCTGAGGAATACCGAGTTTGTCTATCACATGCCTGAACCGGTCGCGGTCCTCGGCTAGATCAATGGTCTCGGGAGTGGTACCGAGTATCTTCACTCCGGCTTCAGCAAGTTCCCTGGCAAGATTCAGAGGAGTCTGGCCTCCGAACTGAACTATCACACCTTCGGGCTTCTCCTTTTCATAAATGCTGAGGACATCCTCCGCGGTAAGGGGTTCAAAATACAGCCTGTCGGAGGTGTCGAAATCGGTCGAAACAGTCTCGGGGTTACAGTTAACCATTATCGATTCATATCCGGCGTCGCGTATTGCAAAGGCGGCATGCACGCAGCAATAATCGAATTCGATGCCCTGACCTATCCTGTTTGGTCCGCCTCCCAGAACCATTATCTTCTTTTTGTTGCTTACCGGAACGCTGTCCGCCGCGTTGTATGTCGAAAAATAATAGGCAGCGTCGGGAACCCCGCTTACCGGTACCGGTTCCCAGGCTTCGTTCATACCGAGGGATTTCCGTTTTGCCCTTATGGCTTTTTCATGAATCCCGAGAAGTTTGGAAAGATATCTGTCGGAGAAGCCATTCTTCTTCGCCGTGATGAGCATGTCGTTTGGCAGCATCATGCCCTTGTAGCCGATTATTTTTTCCTCCATCTCCACCAGTTCCCTCATCTGTTCGATGAACCAGGTTTTTATCCCGGTTTTCCGGTGAAGGTCTTCCGTTGTGGCTCCCTTGCGAAGGGCTTCGTACATTATGAACTGACGTTCGCTTGATGGATGGTTGAGCATGTTCATCAGTTCTTCCAGGGACTTTTTATTGAAATCCTTCGCGAAACCCAGGCCGTATCGCCCTATCTCGAGCGACCTTATTGCCTTCTGAAGAGCTTCCTTGTAGTTTTTTCCTATGCTCATCACCTCGCCCACGGCCTGCATCTGGGTGCCAAGCTTGTCCTCCAGTCCTTCGAATTTCTCGAATGCCCATCTCGGGAATTTAACAACAACATAATCGCCCGAAGGGGTGTATTTGTCAAGTGTTCCTTCGCGCCAGTAGGGCAGTTCATCAAGGGTGAGGCCTCCTGCAAGAAGCGCCGAGACGAACGCGATGGGGAATCCTGTTGCCTTTGAAGCAAGGGCGGAGGAACGGGATGTCCTCGGATTGATTTCTATCACCACAACCCTGTCGGATACCGGATCGTGGGCAAACTGTACATTTGTTCCTCCGATAACCTCAATGGCTTCAACTATGTCGTAAGCATGTTTCTGAAGCCTGTTTTGCAATTCCCGGCTTATGGTCAGCATGGGAGCGGTGCAGAATGAGTCGCCTGTGTGAACACCCATCGGATCCACATTCTCTATGAAGCAGACCGTGATCATCTGGTTCTTTGCATCCCTCACAACCTCCAGTTCAAGCTCTTCCCATCCCAGCACCGATTCTTCAATCAGTACCTGGTTCACTATGCTTGCTGCCAGGCCCCTGCCGGCTATTGTACGAAGTTCCTCTACATTGTAAGCAAGTCCGCCGCCCGTGCCACCCATGGTATAGGCCGGACGAACCACAACAGGATAACCCAGACTAGCAGCTACCTTTTCGGCTTCTTCAACGCTGTTAACAGCCTGACTGAGAGGCATCCCGATGCCAAGACGGTTCATGGTCTCCTTGAAGGCAACCCTGTCCTCACCTCTTTCGATGGCATCGATATTGACGCCGATAACCTTCACGTTGTACTTTTCCAGAATACCTTTTTTGGCCAGAAGGGAGGACAGATTCAGACCGGTCTGACCGCCAAGATTCGGCAAGAGAGCATCAGGCCTCTCTTTTTTGATTATCTCGGTAAGAGCATACTCGTCGAGGGGTTCAACATAGGTGGCATCGGCAATTCCCGGATCGGTCATAATGGTCGCCGGATTTGAATTGACCAGTACTATCTTGTAGCCCAGCGACCTGAGCGCCTTGCAGGCCTGGGTTCCCGAGTAGTCAAATTCACAGGCCTGACCGATGATGATCGGTCCTGAACCTATTATCATTACCTTGCTGATATCTTCACGTTTTGGCATAAGGGTCTTTTTTTCCGGCGGCAAGTTAGAAAATCAAATCGATAACTCATTGATCCGGCCCGGATTCAATACTACAGATTTATGAACAAAGCCAGAATTATGTTTTTATCCCCGATAACCATACACCCGGCCGGATGCACAATGTCGTCCTTTATGTCAGGCTTTTCATGTGCTGCACATTGCCGGAAGACCGCGAAAATCCGGAATGGACCGGGACCCGTGGAAGAATTCTATTGGAAAAGGATAAAAGAACAGCTGTAGTTTCTGATACAACAGATTTTTTATTAATTTGGTGCAAACTATAATCCTACGCCAAAACATGAACACAACCAGAAGAACATTCATTAAATCGGGCGCGGCATTGCTTGCAGCCGCGGCAGTCATGCCCGGAGAATTGCTTGCATCCAAAAAACAGAAAAAGGGGATCATCGCGATACAGCTTTACAGCATCCGCGCCGACATGAGCAAGGATCCTCTCGGATCGCTGAAAAAAGTTGCAGAAATGGGCTATGAATATGTAGAGCATGCAAACTATGTTGACAGGAAATTCTACGGCTACAGCCCGAAGGAGTTCAGAAAAGTACTTGACGATCTCGGACTCAATATGATAAGCGGACATACGGTGATGGGACCTGAACATTGGGATGAGTCAAAAAACGATTTCTCCGACAGCTGGAAATACACGGTTGACGATGCTGCCGTACTTGGCCAGAAATATGTTGTCAGCCCTTCGATGGACAACAGCATGAGAAACAAATATGACGATTTCATGCGTTACATGGAGATATTCAACAAATGCGGGGATCTCTGCAAAAACCAGGGGATGAAGTTCGGATACCATAACCATGCCTTTGAATTCAACGAGAAACTGAACAACGAAAAGCTCTTCGACATCATGATGAGAAGCATGGATCCCGATAAGGTTGTGGTTCAGCTCGATATAGGCAATCTTTACAACGGGGGAGCCGTGGCTCTGGGTGTTGTGCGTCAGTATCCCGGAAGGTTCGAGAACCTCCATGTGAAAGACGAAATCGTCGCTTCCTCCGGAAACGATAAATATGAAAGTACCATAATCGGCCAGGGGATTGTCAATGCCAGGGAGGTAATAGATCTTGCAACAAAAATCGGCGGAACCGAAGTTTATATTATTGAGCAGGAGTCATACCAGGGCAAGACGCCGATGGAATGCATCGAGGAGAACCTGAAAGTCATGAAGAGCTGGGGTTACTGATTTAAGCCCGCTATTTAAAATGACGCGGCGCAAAATCATTCAGCGCCCGGCGCCATGTAAGCCATTCGTGATTATTTTCTTCTTTGATCCGTAAACCTGTTATACGCTTTGAAAGATATAACAATTTAACGGGAAATTGATTACTGTTTTGAAGGTTTGCCTGATCGGATGAGCTCCTGTCTGGGCTGATACACCGGCGATTATATTCAGAGTTGTTAATTCTTTCCGAAAGTATACCTGATTCCCCATAAACTCCGGAGATTCGGATCGAAATCAATAATAAATTCCGGTGCCAGTTCAAATACAAGGGATAGTCTTTTGAATTCCTGCAGGGGAAATATCTCAAGCTGGGCCGGCACAGTTATAGCGTCTACAAGGTCATAATCGCGGAATAGCCCTGCTTTGAGTCCCACTCCAACGGAAAACCTGTGATAAGGACGTGCCTTGAAATTGTAGAAGAGGTCAGCCTCCATCAGGATATCATCAATTGATCTGTTTGCAAAAACCTTCAATTCCCCGCTCAAGGGTCTGTTCTGGCTTGTATTTATCCCAAGGGAATAAATGGAATAGCTTGTTACTCCAATCTGCGACCAGCAATTAAGACTTAGTGCTGTCAGTAATAATACTAATGATAGTTTTGTAATGGTTTTCATGGTTTTTTGTTTATAATTAGAGCCGCACGGCCGTGCGGCTTTACGGGTCACACGGGTCACACGGGTCACACGGGTCACACGGGTCACACGGGCCACACGAGGCACACGGGTCACGCGGGTCACACGGACCGTTTTGTGGAGATGGGGGGAGTCGAACCCCCGACCTTTTGACTGCGAGTCAAACGCTCTGGCCAACTGAGCTAAATCCCCTTAAACCATTATACAAAATTAATTAAAAAATGTTAACTCCATATGTTTAAGGGCAGCTACCCGTAGACCCTATGCAAGGGGTGTTAAGCCGATGTGAATTATTTTCAAAGCATCCCGGTGGAAAGGGTGCTTTTGAGCTTTGCCACGTGGGTATTGAAAAATACTTTTCTTAGTTGTCAGCTTTTCCCGATAATCCGTGAAGGAATAAAGAAATCTTCACTTTTGAGATTGCATTTTTTCGCGATATACTTGCAGTAATCAAGTCTCCCTGCCTTATTGTCGCGGGTATCGGAACCGAAAGTAAATTTCAAACCTTCTTCCTTTGCCATAAGGATAAATTTTTCGTGAGGAGTGTGAGCCAGATCATTTATTTCAATGTTCAGCTTTTTGTTTTTCAGGGCAGCAATTATCTGCTGCATCCGGTCCTCTGTCCATAGTGTGTAGTAATCGCGGGCGATGCACACCGGAAGAAAAAGAGGCCAGCCGAATATGTTTAAAGGCTCGTCATTATTGATGACTTGCAGGATTTGAGCCATGTATTTCTCCATGAAATATTCAGGATCATCAATATAGGTGTCGAAATTCCAAATTTGGAGAATTTCCCCGTAGTTGTTCCCCGATGGTATTGTCTGGGCATCCATCAGAACATAGTCGAGTTTGGCAATCAATTCAGGGGAGAATAAAGCTGACCATCCGGGACGCATAGGCTGCAATCCTATATAGACCGGATAGGGTAGAAGCGATTCGATGTACTGTTCCAGAGTGGCGTCATCACGAACCCTGAAGCCGGGATTTTCAACAACTCCAAAACGGACACCGGTGTTCTTTGAGATTTCCATCAGAGAGTCGATTGTGAAACTGTCGGTCAGGTGCACGTGAAGATCGAGCAGGGGGAATTCTTCGCTGCCTGATTTTGCGAAAGTGCAGGAGAGAGGTGAGATCGCCAGAAGGCTGCCGGCAATACCAGCGTTTTTTAAGAAGGTTCTGCGATGCATTTTTGATTATTGTTTGATAAGTTAGTATTATAGAGTAATATCTATTTCAGTTACACTTGTTTTTATAGTGATCTCTATCGAAGATTCTTCCGATCCAAAGTTATAATTATTTATCAGGTATAGAAATTAATACAAAGATTGTCAATTGCCAGTTAGGAGGCTGATATCCTGACATTTCAATTATGATCGCGTGAAGACACTTTTTGCACTTATACACGAAATAAATAATAAAATCCCGAATTATTGCATGTATATCTGTAATAATTGCTACATTTGCATAGAATTAAATCTATAAAGCGATAACATGTTGAAATTTCCAACCGTACTCTACCGGAGAGATACTTATATTGAACGTATAAAGCCATTTATACATACACCTATCGTAAAAGTAATGATTGGGCATCGAAGGGTGGGCAAAAGTTATATTCTTTATCAACTTATTGACGAAATAAGGAATAATGAGCATGATGCCAATATAATATATATCAACAAGGAAGATATTGCCTATGTGGATATTGTATCTTCAAAAGACCTGCATGATTATATTGCATCCCGATTGATGAGTAAAAGGAAAAACTACATTTTTATTGATGAAATTCAGGAAATAGAAGGTTTCAAAGTTGCCATACGCTCCTTAGCATTGGACGACAGTAATGATATTTACATTACCGGAAGCAACTCAGAGATGTTTTCAAGCGATTTGGCAAACGAACTTGGCGGCAGGTATGTTGAATTTAAGATATACAGCCTTTCCTATATGGAGTTTCTGGATTTTCACAAACTGAATAATGACGATGAATCGCTGGAAAAATATATCCGTTTCGGTGGCTTACCTTACCTAATTCACTTGCCAATGCGCGAAGAAGTGGTAATGGAATACATTCGCTCGGTTTATTCAACCATTGTTCTTCGTGATGTTGTTGCTCGCAATAATATCCGCAATACAGCCTTTTTGGAACAATTAATCCGTTTCTTGGCAGATAATATAGGAAGTCTTTTTTCTTCGAAAAGCATCAGTGATTTTTTGAAAAGTCAAAATATACGAATGTCGCCAACGTTGGTGTCCGAATATGCAGACTCTCTGGCTTCAGCATTCGTGGTTCATCGCTTAGGACGTTATGATATTGTTGGGAAACGTTTATTTGAACGTGGCGAAAAGTACTTTTTCGAAAATATGGGAATCCGCAATGTTGTGGCGGGCTACAAACCGCAAGACAGAGCAAAACGATTGGAAAATATTGTTTGCAATCATTTGTTGTATTGTGGCTATGAGGTAACTGTAGGAACACTTTCGACCGAGGAAATCGATTTTGTTTGTACACGGGCCGGCGAAACATTATATGTACAGGTCGCGGCAGAATTGTCTAAACCTGAAACTATCGCCAGAGAATTTGGCAATTTATTGAAGATAAAAGACAATTATCCCAAAATAGTAGTATCCGGCGAACGTTCATTCGAAAATACTTACGAAGGAATAGAACACATTTGCATTCGAGATTTTTTGACTTCTTCTGTTACTCCTAAAATTGTGTAAACAAAGAAATCATTACTCGACACCCTGGCATAGACGCTTATAATTGGTATGCGGTAAATACCGGTAAATTATGTCCCAAAGACTGGCAAGTATCAACAGAAATTGAATGGACTGAACAGGTTACTTTTTTAGGCGTAGAATCTGTTGCAGGCGGTAAGCTTAAAGCCATCCCCCCTTACCGGGTCAGTTTAAGGTCTCAGAAACTGGTTCAAATTGATGATTTGCCTTATATTTACGGCAGGTTTTCAGCCCGAGGCTGCTTTTATACTTTTGAAGAACTGGCATGAATAAATGGACTACCGGAAATATTGGAGATCTTAACGGAAAGAGGATAGTGATTACCGGATCATCACACGGGATAGGTTTAGAGGCAGCCGGAGTTCTGGTATCAAAGGGAGCTGAGGTGGTTCTTGCAGTAAGGAACAGGGAGAAAGGGGAGAAGGCTGCTGCAGAGATCAGGGCCATGAACGGATCGCAGTCTGTGGCTGTGATGGATCTCGATCTGGCGGATCTTGAATCGGTAAAGAGATTTGCTGAAGGGTTTATATCCCGTTATGACAAGCTTGATGTACTGATCAACAATGCCGGAGTGATGATCACACCATATAGAAGGACAAAGGATGGCTTTGAACTTCAGTTTGGTACGAACCATCTCGGCCATTTTGCACTGACCGGTCAGTTGCTGCCGGTGCTGATGAACACACCGTCGTCACGTATTGTCTCCATCAGCAGCATAGTTGCAAGGAAGGCAAAGATCCACTTTGACAACCTGAACGCTTCAAAAGGATACAGCTCCATGAAGTTTTACGGCCAGAGCAAACTTGCCAATCTTATGTTCGCCATTGAGCTGCAGAGCAGGCTTGAGAGCGCCGGGTCGTCAACCATCAGTGTTGTCTGTCATCCGGGTATCAGTGCAACAAATCTCCTCTCCCGTGGCAAGGAAAGAGAGACCGGCAGGGTTATGAAGGTACTCCTGCGGTTAGTGGCCCAGCCTGTCTCAATGGGAGCGTTGCCAACACTCTACGCTGCCACTCATCCTGATCTCAGGGGAGGTGAGTATATCGTTCCCGAGGGTCCGGGTAATACCAGGGGTTATCCGGTTCTTTCCAATGACCCGGCAAGACTGTATAAGCCAGACATCTCAGCCAGGCTGTGGGAGGTGTCGGAAGCAATGACAGGAACCCGGTACAGTTTCTGAGAAAAGCCTGTAGTCGGCAGGTCCCATTCATGAATTCTGTTGCTCCATCAGGGCTCCCCTTCTTCGTCGGGGTAAACTTCGCGCCCTGCCGTCGCAAAAGTAAAATGCCGGCTGAAGAACCGGCATCCTGGTTGCTCCGTCAGGGCTCGAACCTGAACTTTTCTGATCCAGAGTCAGACGTGTTGCCAATTACACCACGGAGCAGTTTGGGCTGCAAATATAGAATTATTCCGGAAAAATTACAAACCAATATTAAAGTAGTGCAGGTACCGACTTTCTTTGAATACCATAGCCTTAGCGAAGAGGTGTCACGGAAGTCACGAAGGTCAGCTTATCTGATATTGCATCTGCAATGTTGATTCATTGATATTGAGCTATAGAACTAAATATGAGTGAAAGTTTGGTCGCAGGCTTTCGGAATATTCTTATTATTGAGGATCATCAATCAATTCAAAATATCCTTTATCAACGTCATAGTTATAAATTTCGCCTGTTTCAATTACATAATACCAGCCGTAAATAGTTAACTTGTTATTGTTGTAACGTTCAAGTACATATGGATAAGTAAGCAAATGACTTATTTGCTGCACCACATTCATTTGTTCGGTCATCCATTCCCGTTCGGCTTCAGTGGCATTGGGAATCATTTGCATTACTTTGTTTTTTACCGGACGTGATAATTCGAGCCAAAGATTGGTATGAGGCAAACCTTTCATTTGCTCTTCGCTTTTGTACAAAGCTCCACAACCTCCGCAATTTGAATGCCCGCATACAATAATATTTGTAATCTCCAGTGCAAGAATAGCATACTCTATAGCCGCACTGATAGCCGGATAGTTAACTCCTTTTTTATAAGGAGGGATTATGTTTGCAACGCTGCGTATTATAAATAACTCACCTGGCAAAGTGGAAGTTATAAGCGAAGGCACCAAACGGGAATCCGAACATCCAATAAAAACTGAATGAGGTTTTTGTGTTTTGCTTAAGTCACCAAATAAACTTTTGTGTGCTTCAAAATCCTTTCTCCGGAAAGAAACCGCACCATCATGTATTTTTTTCATCAGTATATGGTTTTTATTTCAATGATCTGATGACAGATCCTTTTTTAAAAGTTGACAATTCAAAAATCAAGACTCAGGGCTCAGGGCTCAGGGCTCAGGGCTTAGGGCTCAGGGCACAGGGCACAGGGCACAGGGCACAGGGCACAGGGTGCGGGGCATGATAACTCTGGACGCAGATCTGCATCCCGCGTACCGCTTCCATGTAGGTTTCATATTATTGTTAAACACAGATCTTGATTACTTGTAATCGTTTAACTCTAATTAAGCCGAAATATAAATTATATCCATTAAATGCAGTGCATGATTCTGAAAAAATTTGGTGCTTATTTTTAATGATATGTCCTTTTTAGGGCGAAAGAGCGGCTCAGGGCACAGGGCACAGAGTACAGGGCACAGGGCACAGGGCGCAGGGCGCAGGGCACAGGGCACAGGGCGCAGAGCACAGAGCAAAGAGCGCAGAGCACAGGGCACAGAGTACAGGGCACAGAGCAATGAGCAATGAGCAATTGGCAATGAGCAATTAACAATTGGCGTAGGGCGCAGGGTCAACTAAAGAACGTACCGTATGCCGTGTACAGCTCCGTTATAACAATGTTATAACATGCTTTAAGGTCTTATTTCTGATAGTCAGATACATAGAAAGAGACAGCAAGACAAAGTATAATGTATTATAGGCGATGTTTAAACAATTAGCAAATAACAAATAACAATTAACAATTATTTGTTATAGGCGATGTGCTGCATTTGAAAGGACCGCAAGACAATGTATTAGAGGCGATATATTATAGGCGATGTGATGCATTCGAAAGGACCGCACGACTAT
>Ga0116141_10004908_pt1 | contig 11221 bp, 6 predicted proteins | sample AD_UKC097_MetaG_FD_89744 | JGI IMG/M metagenome (GOLD analysis project Ga0116141, IMG submission 89744) | Active sludge microbial communities of municipal wastewater-treating anaerobic digesters from USA - AD_UKC097_MetaG | ecosystem: Engineered > Bioreactor > Anaerobic > Digestate | place: USA... | reverse complement strand
TGGGGAATCGCTACAATTGATATTTCTCTGCACGATCTCATGCGGGAGGTTCGCGCGTTGCAGGTCGGGCAGACCGGGTATGCGTTCATCCTGAGCCGGGAGGGAAAATTCGTCACATTCCCCGACCAGGAAAAGGTCATGCAAAGCGGATTGGAGGAATACGACAAGCAGATCGCCGCTCGCATGACTTCTGGACAGGAAGGGATTGAGCCCTTTGTCGATCCTGTCACAGGTCAGGAAACCTGGATTCTTTTCAAACCGATTCGTTCCAGCGGCTGGTCGTTCGCCGTGGTTTATCCGGTCAAGGAAATCCTGGCCGGAGCGATTGCCCTGCAACGACGCATGTTCGTGATTGGGGTGCTGGGGTTGCTGGTGATTTTCGGAATCATCACGTTGCTGGCTCGGACGATCACTCGGCCTCTCGAAGCCTTTGTGGGCACGGCCAGGCGGATTGCAGACGGCGATCTGGACCAGGCGCTGCCGCCCACTCCGTTCGAAGATGAAATCCACGACCTTTCGACGGCTTTTGAGAAGATGATGCGGGATCTTAAGCAATATATGAAAGATCTTGCGCGCACCGTCTCCGAAAAGGAACGCATCGAGAGCGAGCTGAAAATCGCGCGGGATATTCAACGTTCCATTCTGCCCAGAACATTCCCGCCGTTCCCCGAACAGAATGAATTCGATATCTATGCCTTCAATATCTCCGCGAAAGAGGTTGGCGGGGATTTTTACGATTTCTTCTACGTCGACGATCGGACCCTTGGTTTTGTGATCGCGGATGTTTCAGGAAAGGGAGTCCCGGCGGCACTGTATATGGCTGTGAGCCGGACCCTGCTGAAAGCGACCGCTCTTCGAGGCTTTCCTCCCGGCGAATGCCTCGACAAAGTCAATCACCTGCTGATCGCCGACAATGAATCCACCATGTTTGTGACACTCTTCTATGGGACAATCGACGTTCATACCGGCAATCTTCAGTATGCAAATGGGGGACACAATCTCCCATACATCAAGAGAAAGAACGGAGATCTGGAATGCCTGAGCGGCGCACACGGATTGATTCTGGGCATTATGGAAGATGCGACCTATACGACCGATTCCGTCAAGTTGAATAAAGGGGATGCGGTTTTTCTTTACACCGACGGAGTGAACGAAGCGGAAAACAGCTCGAGTGCATTTTTCGGCATGCCCCGTCTCGAAGCCTGCCTGAAGGAAACGGATTTTTCTTCTGTGGAAGAGGCCGTCAAAAAAATGAAGACAGAAGTGAGTGATTTCACCGGGGATGCCGTTCAATCGGACGATATCACCATGATGGCTCTGCAATACATGGGCGAGGACGGCAAGGAAGCATTGCCACCCCAGACGACGTAATTGCAGTCCGGGAGGGCGGGTGACAGCCCCGCCCCTACGGTCAAACAGAAGTGGATGAGTCACGGAATGGAGATTGTCGGATACAAGGATCGAGATGTGCTGGTTTTCCGCGTCGAGGGACGGCTTGATTCCGAGACCTGCGAGGAGGTATCCGGCCAGCTGGATTCCTGGGTCGAAATGGGGGAGACGTGGCTGGTGGGAGATCTGTCGGACCTGGAATACATCAACACATTTGGCATCCGTGTTTTCCTGGTAGCCCACCGGAAGCTCTTGAGCCGTGGCGGCAGCCTGGTCTTGTGTGGTTTGAAAGGAACCGCAAAGGAGATTTTCGGAATTACCGGCGTCACCGATATGATCCCGATGGTCGCCTCCAAGTCGGACGCGCTCGAAATGATGCAACGGGCCTGAGGTGCTCCTCGTCCCTATGGCAGGCGCGGTTCCGCGATTCCCTGCCCCCGTGTTACCATCCCTCGTCACATCCTCACAGGAGACCTGTAATGAATATCGCCCAATTGAAAGACGCGATTCGCGAAGGCCGAAAGGTCTTCGGGACCCTGGTGGTTTCCACATCGCCGCACTGGCCGAATCATCTGAAGAATACCGGGCTGGATTTTGTCTTTCTCGATACGGAACACATTGTTCTCGACCGGGAAAGCCTCTCATGGATGTGTCGAACCTACGAGGCGGTGGGACTCGCTCCGATTGTCCGAATCCCCTCACCGGACCCCTTTGCGGCGTGCCAGGCCCTCGATGGCGGCGCGGCGGGCATTCTGGCTCCTTATGTGGAGACAGTCGAACAGGTCAAGGCCCTGCGTGGCGCGGTGAAACTCAAGCCGATCAAAGGCCGTCGGCTGGAGCGTATCCTGAACGGCCAGGAAGAAATGGAACCGGAGCTCAAGCGATACATTATCGAGCGCAACCGGAATAACCTGCTTCTGGTCAACATCGAGAGCATCCCCGCCATGGAGAACCTCGACGCAATCCTGTCCGTTCCCGACCTGGACGGCATTGTGATCGGGCCGCACGATCTCTCATGCAGCCTGGCCATTCCCGAACAGTACCGGCATCCCCGGTTCATCGAGGCCATTCGAACCATTGTCACCAAGACCCGCGAGCACGGCCTGATTGCAGGCATTCACTTTATGGGATGCGGCCCGGTTTCCCTTGCGGTAGATTGGTTGAAAATGGGAATGAACCTGCACATTCAACACGCCGATATCGCCTTTGCGACACGCGGGATTCGCGAGGATATCGAAGCCATGCGCGCTGCTGTCGGCGAAGGAACTGCCGCGAAATTCGAGCAGATAATTGTCTAGCGAATTAAGATAACGTTTCTGCCAATAAGGAGTCGTTTATGTCTATCCACAGCCTTCTTGTCGTTCCATTTCTACTTTCCGCGCTGGCCGCTCCGGATTTGCGTGAGCAATGGAATGGCCCCGCCACCAATGAGGATCGATATGTAACCACAGTGCCGTTCACTTACGTGATCGGCTATCATGACTGGCTGTCGGATGAAGCCTCCATGCGGTCACTGAAAGAAGCGCCACCCGATCTACTCCATATCAATCAGCCCGTCCCCCTGAACTGCAATTTGATTTTTACCAAGGGATTCTGGGGAAGAGAGAACTTCGAGAACACATTTCTTACTCAAGAGCAATACCAGGAGCGAGTCGAGAAGACAAAGGCTTATGTAAAAGAATTGCGGACATACGGCGTTCAGTGGATTATCCCATACGTCAACTCCTGTATTCTGCTTGGCGATCCCGATCGTCGAAGCGGGTTTTGGGACATGTACGATCATTGGGACCGGGTGGAATGGCTACTTGGACCGAAGCCGACACGGGATCCTGTTCTCTGGTGCGGGGTTCCCCGGCGGTCACTCGATCCATGGAAACCCTATCCCGAATACCCGGAATGGCGCTATGAACCCAGCGCCGCCGATCCCGACTGGCGGCATTTCCTGGAGCGATGTGTAGAGGAACTCGCCGCGTGCGGCTATGACGGCACATTTGTTGACGATTGCATTATGGAAAGCCGCTCTCAGGTTGACCAGGACCGTTTCCCCGACTATGTCGCGTCCCGACCCTCCGCTCAGGTTCTGACAAAACCTTTACAGCTTGGCTATCCCGGTCAGGGTCTCCTTTATGCCGAAAGCGTACGCTATTGGTATAACAGCGTAACCGAACTTCTCGACCTTCTTCGCAATGCCGGACGGAAACAGGAGCCGGATTTCTTTGTGCTACCCAACTGGGGCTCCATTTCGCGACCGCTGGGGTTACTGGGCAGAGAAACCACGGGAAAGTCGCTGGAATCCTGGAGCCGCGTTGCACGGCTGATTATGCTGGAGGAGAACTACGGCCCCGGCCGCATTGTCCCCGGTTCGATTCTCAGCTACGCGCTCCAATACAAGCAATGCCTTGCCCTGGGTGTCCAGCCGGCCCTTCTGCCCTATGTGCGCGGGCGTTACCCGGCAGAGTTAGCCTATGCCGAAGTTACCGCCGGGGGCGGTGGCGCGTTTATTGAATCATCCCGCAGCCTCGATGACCTTCGGAAAGCCTACGGTACCTTTTTCAGAAATCATGCGGATCTCCTCGCGGGCCTGCAACCGTGGAGCCAGGTCGGATTGCTCTACGATACGGATGAATGCCATTACGGCCATGACGCGCATATTTCCGATGCCATGCGGATGGGACGCGCCCTTCTGGATGCACACGTACAATTCGATGTCATTCTCAAGAAAGATCTATTGACCCCCCATGTCCAGCAATACGACACGATTATTCTGCCGAATGTCAGCCGTCTGTCCGGCGCAGCCTGCGAGGCATTGAAGCAGTATTTGAAAAATCGAGGACAGATACTCGCTACAGGCGATATTGCGACGCATGATGAACTGAACCGCGAGCGCAAACGCCAAAAGTGGGGACTCCATCCCTGGATCATTCGTGGCATGACCGAAAACGACTGCAACGCCGAATCAGGTCATGTTACCTACGTCAAGGACCTTTCGCGTCTTGTCCAACCGACCTCGATAGATGTGGAAATGTTGACAGATATTCTTGAGGATGTCGAGCCGACCGTTGAGAATCTGAAGAAGCAATCTGTGGGAACCGAGCCCCATATCCACCCGTATTGGTCGGCGTTTATCGAACGATACCAACGCATGTATCTCAAGGCGGAACTACCGCCCGAGGTTCGCGTTCATGTTTATTACAAGCCCGGCGGCCCCATGACGATTCATTTTGTTAATTATTGCGTTTCCCCGTGGGAGCCCAATGAAAGCACACCGCCGGAGCCGATTAAGAAGTGCCGGATCTGGATCAAGCACCCGGTATTTCAAACAAGCGAATCCTACACCATGGATGTGTTCAACGGACGAGGGAACCACCCGGGGAAGCTTGCCATTGACTCCTGGACAGTCTATGAGATCGAATATCTGAAATTTCACCGAATGATTGTCATCCGGTAGTCGTAATCGTCATACTGGATTCCGGCTTTCGCTGGAATGACGCAAGGTTTGTTCCCCTCTCCCTCCGGGAGAGGGTTAGGGTGAGGGAAATTACTCGCTTTTGGCTACTTTCTCAATTTTAGCCATATCCGCTTCACTCAGGAGTAGTATCTCCGCTGCGTCGCTTCCCTGCTCCACAGCCATGGCAAGGTGTTCCGTTATTTCGCGCAAGTCCAGAACAGCCCTGTGTATCTTCTTACAATCTCCATCCCAGAACCGTCCCAGCAGTCCCCTGTATGGCACGGCTAATTGTGCCCATTCAGGAGATCCCGAACGCGACAGATCGCCCAAAATGCGCTTTATTACCTCCAGACTGTCCTTGACCTCGAAAAATGTCCGGTCTTCGCGCATGGCCCGTTCCAGCGCAAGTCGGTATGCGCCGCAGGCATTCCATGCCTCGGCGGATTTGCCCTCGGCGAGAAGATCTTCACATTCTCCCAGCAGTGTCTCCGCCTTTTTGATATCCAGATGGGATTTCGCGGCCAGATCCAAATCCGGTCTTAGATTTCTTATTGTATTGCGGGATTTCGCTTCCAGAATCGAGGAGCGGACAGATTCATAATCCGAGAGACATGCCAGACACAGTATTCGCCCACCGCCGGGAGGAAGCTCAACGTCTACACAGGTTGCCCCCGGGTAGTTAAGCATTTCAACAGGGCATAGATTTTCAAGATCGTATATGGGTCGATTCCTGAGCAGGGGTGAGTGAATGTTGACTCGAATCGAGGAACTCTCCCTCAAATCATAATTAACTACAACCAGGTAGTCGATATTGTCACGGGAGCGAGAATGGAGTTGGCGGATTTCCATTCCGTTTCCCGGGTCGTTGGATGGGCGAAAAGTCGTGTTGGCGGTAATCGGAGTAATGGGATAGCTGTCATGCAACACCGGCGCAATCGCCATGACTGTTTCACCGAGTCGCGAGATTTCCTCCAGCATGGGTGTGCCTTCGCCGTGCGGCATAGGCAGGGAATTGCCAAATTCGTCAGCCATTGTTGCGTAACGGAAATAATTAATGCCCGAAACCCCGCCTGCTATGCTGAGCCATGTCTGCAAGCGCAGTTCCGGTGCGCTGGGCGCGCGCCAACGCACCTCATGTCCGTTACCGGACTCAAACGCCTGCAATGTGATCCAGTGGCGGCGACTGAATCCGCCTATTGTTTGACACAGATCCATCCATTCCATCATGCCGTAGTTGTTCCACATATTGAACCGCGACATGCCGTCGGCGAGCACAAAATCCTCTGTCAATGAAAAAATGCCGCCGCGTACGCCGAAGTGCATTCCGAGTGTTGTGCCGTTGTGCATATAGGCCAGGGGGTAATGATCGGTGAGCATAACCGGCTGATGCGGGGCAAATCGTCGGACGGAATCGGGACGATAAAAGAGACAGAACGCCGGTTGTTTCGGTGCAAGTTCCTCAAGTAGATACTTGCATTTCAAGAATTCATCCAGAAATTCCGGCGATGGCTCATCCTGTATATACCATCCCAGAATGGCGGGATGATTGCCGAATTTCTCCGCCAGGACACGCAGTCGCGCCTCGTCTGTTCCCGTCAGCGGCATCAGATAGACACCGTATTGTTGACAGAGATCCAACTCCTGCTGAAGTCGATTCAAATCCAGTTCGCCTTCATAAAGGCGTGGGCCTGCGATGAGGCAGTTCATCGACAGGCGACACATTTCCCGCAGAAGGCCCTCAAAACCGAGATCGTATTGCCTCGGTTCACTCCCCCAAAAGCCGTACGTGAATAACTGTTCGCATGGAAAAGAAACCTCATCGGGAGGGTTGGACTCCGCGATGAGGTTTCTGGAGCACATCAGAGAGGCAACAACAAGACAAAAGACGACGGCAATTCTCCACTGCCGGATCATTTACGCTTCTCCTCCAGAGGCATCAATCGAACGAAATGATGCGGATATCCTTCCATTCGGTAATCATCAGAATACCGGAGTGAACCTGAAATGCGAACACACCTTTTTTCAGACGTTCGGTATCCTGATGATCGAGTGATTGAATCCCGTTAATGAACAGCTGGATTCGCGGACCGATTGCGGTAACCTCGTAGGTATTCCATCCGTTCCAGTCGATCAGGTTGGTGAAATCCTTATCGGTCTTAGCGTAGATTCCACGCTCGCCCTGGTCGTAGAGATGCCCGCTGATCCAGTCGCTATCCGACGCAAGGTCAGCCTGATAGCCATGAATCATGTTCTCGACCTGCCAGCTGCGGAATTGGATCCCGGAATTGCCTTTCGGCATCCGAAAGCGCAGTGCGAAGTGGAAATTCTGGTACTCGTTATCGGAAACCAGCCATCCGTAGTTCGCTTTTTCTGAGGGGGATCGTCCCACGATAGCCCCGTCCTGGACGGCCCACTGAGCATCCCCAAGCGCGTGCCAGCCCGTCAGATCCTTGCCGTCAAACATGGCTTGCCATGGACGTTGATTCGGGATCTCCAGGATGCGGATGTCCGTCCATGCAATGGTGGCCTCGCCGGTATCGCCCATCTGAAGCGCAATGAATCCTTTTTTCGGGCCTTTCGGGTCGTCGATCTCTACGGTTTTCCACCCGTTCACACGGATCTCGACGTGATTCCCGATAGCCGAGATTTCATACTCGGTCCACTTTCCTCTCTCCACGAGACGGGCCACATCATAACGTGAATCCTGGACAACCTGCCTGCCCTCTAATTCCAACAGTGAGCCTGTGGCAAACATGCGGTTGGCATCGAGATTGCCCTGGTAACCGGCCATTTTCCCGTCCTCCAGACGGCTGCGGAATTGAATCCCGCTATCGCCGCCATCCCATCGAAACCGAAAACGAAGGACGAAATCGGTGAATTCCTGTTCGGTAATCAGCCACCCGGAATCTTCCTCTTTTGCTTTCGCTACAATGCTTCCATCCTGCACACTCCAATCCTGATTTCCGATTTCCTTCCAGCCTTGAAGGTCCTTGCCGTTAAACAAGTACCGCCAGCCCGGCTCTTCGCCCATGGCGGGTATCGCGAGTGAGAACAAAATGGCACAGAATAACAATCGCTTCATCATGGTAGATTCTCCTATATGAGGTGGAATACAATCCTTTCCTATTTCCGTTTACCGTTCCATCGCGCGCAGATTGCGGGCAATCTGTCGGGCCACTTCATTTCTCCGATCCAAGAGATCCGCCGGATCATCCGTGTGTTTGGTCAAGTCCCAGGCAATCGGTGCGCCAAGGTTCAACAGTGCCTTGGATTCCGCCAACAGGACAGCGTCTGTTTCCGGATCGAGTTTTTTGCAGGAGTCTGCGAGAATCGAGAAGTAGTCGTAGTCCTCGATGGCATCGCGGATGACCTCCAGACGGATGCTGCTCCAGAATTCGCCGTACGGTCCGGGATAAATCAATTGCGCCTCGCCGTTGGAGTTCAAGTACGACCAGGTGTTCCAGGGCACGTCCGGCCAGCGCACGCCTTTCTTTATGGCGTCGTCGATTTCGGGATCGCCGGTCCAGGGTTTCGTGTTCTGCATCCATTCGTTGATTCCCCAGTACAGAACACCGGTTGCGCCGTATTTCCAGCAATACCAGGTAATCAGGCGATTCTCGACCGCCGTGTAGTCAATGTACCAATTCACAAAGGGACGCTTCACACTGGCGGAGAGATACAGCCACATTTCATCTCCGGCCTTCACGCGTTCCTCAACAGGCTTGTAATGGTAGAGATTCGGGCCGACTACCCAGCAGTCCAGTACACCTTCGAGCGGCTGTGCAGGCGGGGAGATGGTTCCGGTTCGGCGCAGCCCGGGAAAGGCCTCACCGACCCGCAGGAGTTCATCGCGAACTTCAGAATACTGCCCCGGGGATGGCTCATCTTGTGCATAGATGAAACCGAGGTCCAGCAGACCCTTTTCCTTTAGAAAATCATACGATTCCTGAACATACTCGGGCTGTTTTATCGGCCAGTCGGCAGCGGCAGCAAAACCGAGTTGGACGGCATTCATGCCGCGTTCGATACAGAACGGCAGATCCTCTACCCGGATGTATGGTTCTTCAATGGGCGCGGGATTGATGCGATGCTCCAGCAGAAATGCGTACTGATTCCGCCGGATATCATCCGGGGTTTCTTTCCAGCCATACCATTCGGCTAATTTCGTCGGATGAAGCCACAGGGAGGTTTTCAGGGCCGGTCGTTTCGGAAGGTCGAAATTGTAAACCTGAACGCTGAAATCCATATCCCAGGGTGGCTGGTCGTCGGCCAGGATCTGCAATGTACCGCGATAATTCCCGGCAGGAATGCCGGCAGGGACCTGTACCGTAATCCAGATCGGCTGATGGATTGTCTCCTGGGGAATTGTGCGCGGTGTCCCCGGCAATAATGGGTCCGAGTACCAGCCGATATAGTCGATGGGGCAATGTGGCTGGCGAGTCTTTACAAAATCTACCCAACGCCACTGAATATTCTCCGCCGAAATGGAGTTCCCCTGGCGACCTTTGAGGGAATCGACCTGCACGCGGACATTCTTCAGTTCGCGCTGCCTTGGGACAATGACTAATTGCACGGCCTCAAATTCACCGCGAGCGGCCTGAATGGTTGCAAGATGTGTCGCGGAACCGGAGAACGCCTTATCGCGGATTAGTTTATTGAGAGAGGTTTCGGTTCCCACGGCGAAGTCGCGATCCGCGAGAAGGTCTCTGTTGGAGGTCCACCACTCCAGTTTCTCTGCGGAAGCGGCGAATCGCTCCACGCTTTCCTGAAGGGATTCCCAGTCCTGTTGTGTAGCATTGGGATTCTCGACGAGTGGCTGCAACCGCTGGGCCTCCTGGGAAATCCTCTGAAATTCCGCCCGGTCATCGTCGGTTTGCAGGAAATTTTCCTTTCCGGGTTCGCCGTATCGTTTCAGTATGGAACATCCTTCTTGAAACGGCTGGCGAATCAGTGGAAGAAAACTCGGAATCGAATAATGGAGAAGAAGATTCCCCGTGCCTTTCTCGCGAACGGAAATTGTGGCGACCTGCTGACCGCCATCGGAGAGATCATAGAATGCGGGAACTTCCACGGATTTCCCGCCGTGAACCAAGACCTCATCGAGGAACACGGTACGGGAAATGTTTTTATCGGAAAGAGAGACGGCAATCTCGCATTTGCCGGCTTGTTTATCGCGATTGACGAATTGGATTCGGAAATCATTTCGATTGGGGGCCGGTGCGGAAATCTCGCTGAATTCCGCGGAGAGGGCACTCGGTCCGCCGAACCGGATACTGCCGAAGAAATCGGGTTCATAGAACCAGGCGTAGGTAATCGCCCAGGCGACGTTGTATCGGAAACCGAGGGTCGCGCGTCTCCCGAGATTGGCTTTCCAGACCGTTCCGGCTTCCGGCATGGTGACCCCCATGGCGGCGAACGGGACCGCGATTTCCGCCGCCCAGCCCGTGCCCTTGGGTTTTACCGCGTGGCGCAGGGGTTCCTGCCACTTCGGAACGGGAATGCCGCCCCAGATCAGTGTGTCCAGCGTTCCAGTTTCACTGGCCGCCGCCTTATAGAACTCCTTCGTGTTCGGCGGGGTGAGCAGGACCTCCGCAAATTCGTTCGCGGTGTGTCTCTCCGGATTGGTTTTCATGCAATCGAAAGCGAAATAGATGTTCTTCTCGTCATAGAGGATCTTTGCCGTGGTGGGAAATTCGGCATACAACCCTTCATAGCTCAGCATGAACGGAGTTGCGCACACGGCGTTTTTCCAGCAGGCATCCGACAGATCCCCATCGATTTCGGGAACATCACTGGTCTGCGGAATGACCAGGAACGGCGGTTCAGCCGCCGGTGGCGGGGGCAGCAACTGCGCTTTCGGCCAACGATAGGCATCGTCAGAAAAGGCGCTGAAGGCCAGGCAGAGCACGGAAACAAACGCGGCGATCATTCGATGATGCAATTTCATAAGGTTTCTCCCACTGGTGTGTTGGATCGCGGAAATGTTGACAGAGGATAAAGTGTTTCGATTGTCGTGCCTAGTGTTCTGTTACAGCGGCAGAGTGGACGTTGTGGACAGCCACGGACAAGCCCCTCACCCCGCCCCTCTCCCGGCGGGAGAGGGGGAACACCATCTCTCATGGAACCAGCAAATCCTCCTCCCGAAATGACAGCCTGAGATCGCCCTGCATGGTTGTCACCCAGAGTTCGCCGGGAGCGTGTTCAAACACGTAGGAATAGGCGAATGAGGTTCTCGGCGCATCGGGACGACGGGCAACCACAACCGGTTTCGACCAGGTTTTTCCATCATCGGAAGACAGAGCGACCGACAGTTCCGCGCGGAAGTTGCTGACCCGCTCATCGGACCACTGCCTGTCACCGCCCGCCATGGCTTCGGCAGGGACT
>Ga0116141_10004907_pt1 | contig 11223 bp, 14 predicted proteins | sample AD_UKC097_MetaG_FD_89744 | JGI IMG/M metagenome (GOLD analysis project Ga0116141, IMG submission 89744) | Active sludge microbial communities of municipal wastewater-treating anaerobic digesters from USA - AD_UKC097_MetaG | ecosystem: Engineered > Bioreactor > Anaerobic > Digestate | place: USA... | reverse complement strand
GGGCAAAATGAGCCGTTCTTAAATTTTATGGATTTTTGACGAATGTATAAATAAACATTGAAATAATTGCATTATTATGTTATTATAATTTATAATTACGTTCAATATCACGGAGTAATAGTGGAAAAATATGGTTAATATTGCTGTTTGTGATGATTCTAAAGAGTATGTTGAAATAGTCAGGGAATTAATAAATGTAATAATGGTGAAAAATAATACAGCCTGTAATATATATACATACATTTCAGGCTTATCCCTTGTACAAGATTTTAGAGTGAAAACGTTTGACATAATTTTTCTGGATATGGAAATGCCCGAAATTGATGGTATAAAAACAGGCCTTTTAATAAGGGAAATAAGCGACAAGGTTATTATTTTTTACCTGACATCTCATAAAGAATATGCATATGAATCATATCAGGTAAAGGCTAAAAATTATTTACTTAAGCCTATTCAAAGCGATGTATTGGAGAAAGAACTGATGGAGTGCATTGCAGAATTGGATATGCCTCTTGAATTTCTTGATGTAAAAGACACAGACGGAATATTTCACCGCATTCCTTTATGCGATATAACTCATATACTTAGAAAAAAAGAAGATAGAAAGATACATATTTATACTTTGGATAAACAAGAAATTATAGCGGTTCAAACTCTTAAAAACATAGAAAACAGTCTGTCTTCAATCAGTTTTTTCAAAAGATCCTGTAAATCCTGTCTTGTAAATCTTAATAATATACGAGCAATACATAAAAATATTATTGTTTTTATAAACGGTGAAACAGAAGAAGCCAGCAGACGATGCCTTTCGGATTTAGTGAATTTATTTAAAAAATAAACAAGAGGTGATAGAGTGGATTCATGGATTTTAATTGAGGCTTTTGTTAATTTTCTTCAAATTTATATTATTTATAAGGCCACGGGACTGTTTTACGACAGAAGGTTATCGTTTAAATTCAGCGTTGAAATTGTAATGGTTATAATGACCGTATTGCTCACCGGATTGAATTATTATTCCCAAATACATTCAAATCCTTTATTGTATATTGCTTTCTATTTACTGATATTTATTACAGCAGCAATAATATACAAAGGCAATATTATTTCAAAGGCTGTAATAATATTTTTGCTTATAGTAGTTACGGGAATCCTTGAATTGCTGGCAGCAGTGTTGATTACCACATTAGGAGGTTTTGATTTAAACACCATTCAAGAGCAAAGCAATGTCAGACTTGAAGTGATGATAATATCACAAACCCTTTTTGTATATTTTTATATGTTAATGAGGAAAAGGTTTGACAAGGATAAAATAAGCTTTTTTAACAACAAATATAATATACTAGTAGGCTTAATATTAGTCTTGACTGTGATAATTATGGTTATTCTTGCATGGATGTATGGAAACATTGACGTTACCAATAAAAGTATAGGTAAAACCTTATTGATGCTGACATTATGCATTTCATTATGGTCTATTGCTTCTATAACTTTAATAAACCAAGTTCTAAAAGACATGGAAGAAAAACATAAAAACGAAATGGAGCTTCAGCAAATCAATTTGGAAAGAGTGTATTTAACGGATGTGAATTCCGCCTTGGAGGAAATAAGAATTCTGAGACATGATATGCGCGGAGAGTTAGCACTAATACATGGTTACAATGAATTAAACCAAAAGGATAAAATCAGATTGCACATAGAAAAGAAACTTCATGAAATGGATGTACAGCTTATTCCTCAAATAGACAGCGAGAATATTATAACTTCATTCTTAAATTTCAAAATAAAGGAAGCAGAGTCCAAGAATATAAACGTTGAGTTAACAAGCAATATCAATGCCGATGAAGAAATATACATCGACAAGGGAGATATTTGCAGGATTATAAACAATATAATGAACAATGCAATTGAAGCATTACAAGATTGTGATACAAAAAATATGAAGCTCTTTATCGGGACAGCGGGAGGCTATTTAATTATAAAATCAGAAAATCCTTATAAGGGCAGCTTATTAACCGAAGGCAAAAAAATTATTACAATTAAAAAGGATAAAACTAAACATGGCTACGGCTTAAAAAGTATTAACAGTATAGCTGAAAAGTATAACGGTTTTATGAGTATAAGGTATGAAGATAATATTTTTAAAATAGATGTAGAAATGTTAAACAATGAAATGTATAAAAACGCAACAATCGAATTTACCGTTTGAGCAATGGAAACAACCGAATAGGCATTTTAAGGAAAAAATGTTGAAATTTGTCACCTTTTATCTTATTATGTTGTTAAAGGAAAGGGGGATTATAATGAAGAAAAGTTTATCATTATTATCATGTATTGCAATGCTTTTGGTAACAACAGCACAGACATCAATGGGAGTGACATGCCTACTCTTTGTTAATCAGCCGAAAGTACCTCAATGCCTGCTGGAAAATGATTAATAAATTATCGGCAAAATTGTCTGAAGGAATTGGGCTTAGGCTCAATTCTTCAGACAATGAAAAAGAAATATACGCATATAGCATTGAAATACTGATATCTTTATTAATAAATTTCATTATCCTTTCCATAACGGCATATATTTTGAAAAAGCAGGTTGAACTTATTGTATTTATAGTATTTTTCTCAAGCCTTAGAAGTTATGCCGGAGGGTATCATGCGAAAACTCATATCGAGTGTATAACCTTATCGTTTTGTTTATTTGTAATATCAGCCATAAGCAGTACTTATTTTATTGAGTACGGAAAAACAATATTATTTTTTGGAATTATATTTTCAATTATAATGGTATTTGTATTTGCTCCGACTGAATCTGAAAACAAGCCTTTAAGCAAAAAAAAGTTTAAGAAGTTTAGATTAATCAGCAGGATATTAGTAATAGCTTTATCTTTGACAGCAATTTGTTTATATTTAACGAAAGAAACTATGGGGCATGTATATATAACAGCAGCAGTGGCAATGTCTTTTGAATCAATAAGTTTATTGAAGCATTAAGAAACATAGAGATAAGGGGACGGTTTTTTCTTTTGAGAAAAACCGTCCCCAATTTTTTTGTTAAGAATATAATACAGTATATTAAAATACAGGAGGGTAATCATTTGATACCGGGCATTCTTTACACGGTCAAATCCGGTGACTCCTTGAGGGATATAGCCGATAGATTTTCTATTCCGTTTAGAGAACTTATATCGACTAACAAGATAATTAATCCGGAATTGATTTATCCGGGAGTAACATTAATAATACCTCAAGTGCGCAAACCGCCGATTGAAGTAAACGGAATCAGCTATGTCTTTGGCAATACAGACGTTCCCGTATTGAGCAACTCGATGAAATATTTAACTTATTTAACACCGTTCTCGTATATAGCAAGAGAAGATGGAAGTCTGTTTTGGATTAATGACCAACAAGCAATCCAGTTAGCAATATTAAATAATGTTATACCTATTATGTCGGTAGTAAATTATTCATATTATGATACAGGAACAAATGCTGCTCATATTATTCTTAACGATATGACTGTAATGAATGAACTTATAGATAATATTATCAGCATTATGATAAAAAAGGGATACAGAGGAGTAAAGTTTGACTTTGATAATATACTGCCTGAAGACAGAGATGCATACAATAACTTTTTACACGTTGCCGGAAGCAGGTTAAATACGGAAGGTTTTTATATTTCTGTTGCCTTAATGCCTAAGTTCATCAGTCCGGATTATTTGGCATATGATTATGAGGCACTTGGAAGGATTGTCGATTTTGTATTATTGAAAACCTATAATTGGGGATTGATTGAAGGTCCGCCTGCACCGATTATACCTATAAATGATTTAAGAAATGTTTTAGATTTTGCCTTATCTATAATTCCAAGAGAAAAAATTTTTATCGGACTGCCACTTTACGCCAAGGATTGGATTATACCCTATGTAAGCGGCAGGGAAGCTGAAATTATAAGTGCTCAAACAGCAATAATAAGAGCACAGGATAATAATGCACAAATACAGTATGATGAAATAAGTCAATCTCCGTTTTTCTATTATTCGGATGAGCAGGGAAGGATGCATGAGGTTTGGTTTGAGGACCCGAGAAGTCTTAAGGCGAAATTCGATCTTGTCAAGGAATATGGTATAAGGGGTATAACATATTGGAATTTGCTGTATGAATTTATTCAAAACTGGCACTTGCTTGAAGATAATTTTATAATAGTAAGAGATTAGTATGGCATATAAATGAAAGAGCTGAGTATATAAATTTTAACGAGGCGGGTGATTACGCCTCGTTAAAACAGTGTTTTGTAATTGTTTTGCAAATTCTCCCTTTGTCGTATCAATTCCGGACTTATATGAAATTCATATTCAGGATGTTGTTCGGTCAGCGGTGTTATCATTACATTGTATTCGGTGGTAATATCAGGGTATATCGGTATATTCATTATATTAACAGGGTAATATCTGAAATGCCTTACGGTAACAAAGTACGAGTTATTAGGCTGATTGATTCTGTCAATGACAGGCAGTTCAATAACAGGGATTCTGCCGTTTTCATCCGTTATGTGCCTTACCATCATACTTGCTTCTCCTCCCTCGCCATAAACTCCATATATAGTCAAATAATAAACACTTACTTCAGCAAAAGCAACAGGCTCATTGCTTGATCTGTTACGCACAGTTAAGGATAAATTACCTAAGTTTTGGGCAATGTCAGGTTTAAAGTCACATATATTTATTTTATTTCTTAAACAAAACATTTATATTTCCTCCCATATGGTTATAACCTATTATATGAAAATTATGAATTATTGATTATATTAACAAGTTCAGTGCTTTTGGAGTGGGCGCATAATTATACAATAATTTTAGAAAATTCCAAAGGCGCTCTTTTGTTATCATAAATATTGTGTGAAAACAGGATGATGAATTATTATTAAACGAATAAAATAAAAGGTGCGCAGAGTGATATACTTTGCTCAGCCTTTTATTTTTTTGTAATTCCAAAGAAACCGATAACCGTAACATTAGTGTAAATTACTGTTGTAAAATAATGCGAATGATGATATTATTCTTATGCAGCTTTTAACGCAAAAATTCAAATAAGGGTGTAAAATGATAGAATACATAATCAAAATAGACAATGTAAAATTTAAATATGATAAAAATTCCTCTTATGCAGTAAACGGAGTTTCCCTGAATATAAAAAGCGGAGAGTTTACTGCAATTATAGGCCGCAATGGCTCTGGGAAATCAACGCTGGCTAAATTAATAAATTCAATTTTACTTCCTACCGAAGGGAAAATTTTTGTTAAAGGAATGGATACCTCAGATGATTTTAAACTTTGGGATATAAGACAGACAGCCGGTATGGTGTTCCAAAATCCTGATAATCAGTTAGTGGCAACCATCATTGAGGAAGACATTGCATTCGGTCCCGAAAATTTAGGCGTGCAACCTGAAGAAATTAGAAGAAGGGTTGATAATGCCTTAAATACAGTAGGCATGTATGAATACAGAAAAAGACCCCCTCACCTCTTATCTGGAGGACAAAAACAAAGAATTGCCATAGCAGGTATATTAGCTTTAAATTCGGAGTGCATAATATTGGATGAGCCTACTGCAATGTTAGACCCTTCAGGCAGGAAAGAAGTTATGGAAACATTAAAAAAATTAAACGCTGAAGGCAAGACCATACTTCTAATTACACATTATATGGACGAAGCTGTCCAAGCAGACAGAGTCATAGTTATGGATAAAGGAAATATTAAATTGGACGGGAAACCTAAGGAAGTATTCAGAAATATTGATGAAATTAAAAAATACGGTTTGGATGTTCCGCAGGTAACCGAGTTAGCACAGGAACTTATTAAAGAAGGGCTGAAACTGCCTCCTGATATAATAGATATAAAGGAATTGGTGGACATATTATGTCAATAAGAACAGAAAACATAAAATATATATACAGTGAAGGCACTCCGTTTAGAACCTTGGCATTGGATAATGTGAGCGTTACGATAAACCAAGGCGAATTTGTGGGAATAATCGGACATACCGGCTCCGGCAAATCAACTTTGATACAGCTTTTTAACGGCCTCGAGCTTCCCACTGAAGGTAAAGTTGAAGTTGACGGCACAATAGTCGGCAAAGATAAGAAAGAATTAAAGTTGATTCGTCAAACAGTAGGATTAGTATTTCAATACCCCGAATACCAGCTTTTTGAAGAAACAGTTGCAAAGGATGTAGCCTTTGGACCAATGAATTTAAATATCTCCCAGCAAGAAATTGATTTTCGGGTAAAAGAGGCATTGGAATTAGTCGGTTTTAATTATAATAAAATAAAAGATGTATCTCCCTTCGAGTTATCGGGAGGTCAAAAAAGAAGAGTTGCAATTGCAGGCGTACTTGCAATGAAACCGCAGTACCTTATATTAGATGAGCCCACTGCCGGTCTCGACCCTGCAGGCAGGAATGAAATATTTAATCAAATAAAAAAATTGCATGAGGAGTCTAAATTTACCGTTGTGTTGGTATCACACAGTATGGAGGATATAGCAAAACTGGTGGACAGAGTTATAGTTTTATCCAAGGGGAAAATACATATGGAGGGCAGTCCAAAAGAAATTTATTCACAAGCTGAAGAATTGGAAAAAATAGGCCTTGGAATTCCTCAGACAGCTTCTATCGTAAGGGAGCTTAAGAATAGAGGATTTAATATTAAACAGGATATACTCACAATTGAAGAAGCAAAAGAAGAAATATTAAAGGAAGTGAGGAGAAGAAATGTTTAAGAATTTAACTATCGGACAGCATTATCCTGTTGATTCTCCCATACACAACCTTGACCCCAGGCTTAAAATAATCATGACATTTATTTTTATAATTTCATTATTTTTGATTGAAAGCTTTACAGGGTTCATATTTGTTATTATATTTTTGACCGTTATTATTACTATTTCAAAAGTACCCGTTAAATTTGTAATCAAAGGATTAAGACCCATATTATTCATCATATTAATTACATTTATTATCAATCTTTTGATGACGCCGGGAAGAGTTATATATACCATCGGAGTAATAAAGATTACTGAAGAAGGTTTGAGGCAGGCAGGATTTATGGCTGTAAGACTTACTCTTCTAATAATGGGAACATCTATGCTGACACTGACAACGTCGCCCATTATATTGACTGACGGTATCGAAAGTCTGTTAAAGCCGTTTAAAAGATTCGGCCTTCCTGCACATGAACTGGCAATGATGATGACAATTGCTCTTCGCTTTATTCCTACCCTTATGGAAGAAACAGAAAAAATAATGAAGGCACAGAAATCAAGAGGTGCTGATTTTGAAAGCGGCAATATTATGAGCAGGGCAAAAAATTTAGTTCCTCTCTTGGTTCCGCTTTTCATAAGTGCATTCAGACGTGCCGATGAATTGGCAATGGCGATGGAAGCAAGATGCTATCGTGGAGGAGAGAACAGAACAAGAATGAGGCAAATGAAAATATCAAAGGGTGATTATGCTGCAGCATTTGTTTTTACGGTTTATTTTGCAGCAGTATTAATAATTAAGATATGGTAAGAAATATTAAACTTTTAATTGCCTATGACGGTACTGCTTATCACGGGTGGCAAACCCAATTAAATAAGGTTACAATTCAAGAAACGATTGAAAATGCATTAAGTATAGTAATGAAGCAAAAAATTGATTTAAGGGGCTCAGGAAGGACTGACGGCGGCGTTCACGCCTTGGGGCAGGTTGCAAATTTCAAAGCAGACACCAAAATACCCGAAGACAAGATTAAAATTGCGCTTAATGCAAATTTGCCCCCGGATATAAGGATATTGGAATCTGTTGATGTTGATATGAGTTTTAATGCAAGATTTGATGCACTTGATAAAACATATATGTATCAAATTTACAATGATAGGGTCGGGAATCCGTTTTATTCAAGGTATTCATGTTTTATCCCGCAGTCTTTGGATATTGATAAAATGAAAGAAGCCCTTAAATTGATTAAGGGAACCCATGATTTCAAAGGATTTATGGCTTCAGGCTCCTATGTAAAAACAACGGTGAGAACTATTTACGATACCGAGCTTATAAAAGAGGAAAATTTGTTAAAACTCTATATTAAGGGCGATGGATTTTTGTACAATATGGTAAGAATTATTGCAGGAACCTTAATTGATATTGGGAAAGGAATAAAAAGCATTGATTGCATAGAAGATGCTTTAATTAATAAAAACAGGAAAGTATTAGGGCAGACGGCTCCTCCCCAAGGGTTGTTTTTAATGAAGGTAAATTATAAATAAAGCCGGGATATTAATGAAAAAGTGCCTGAAAAGTGCTTGACATTATAATTTATTTAATATAAAATACTTTAGGTATGAAAAGAGAAAAAAACCGTTCCAATGCCCCGGAGTTAGGTTTTTTGAATAGATAAACAGATAATTTAATACAGTAGAATTACAGGAGGAAAGAAAATGAAAAGCTTCTTAGCTAAACCTAATGAAGTTGAAAGGGCATGGTATGTCATAGATGCCGAAGGTAAGACATTAGGTAGACTTGCAACAGAAGTTGCCAAACTTCTTAGAGGTAAACATAAAGCTATATATACACCGCATGTTGATACAGGAGACTTTGTAATAGTAGTAAATGCTGAAAAGGTTGTATTGACAGGTAAAAAATTAGATCAGAAATTATACAGACACCACTCTCTATATCCGGGTGGTTTGAAGGAAGTACCTTACAGGAATTTATTCCGAAGTAAACCAACACAGCCTGTTTATCTGGCAGTAAAGGGAATGCTTCCAAAGAACAGCCTTGGAAGAAAAATGTTAAAGAAATTAAAAGTATACGCAGGTCCCGAGCACAATAATCAGGCTCAAAAACCGCAAGTATACGAGTTTTAATGGGAGAGGAGGAATACGATGGAAGCACAGTACAGAGGAACAGGCAGAAGAAAAAAAGCGATAGCAAGAGTAAGATTAGTTCCCGGGACAGGGAAAATCAACATAAATGAAAGAGATTTAGATGATTATATCAAATATGAAACTTTAAGGAACCTTGTAAGAGAACCTTTAATGATTACTGATACATTCGGTCAATATGATGTACTGGTAAATGTAAAGGGCGGAGGATATACAGGTCAGGCCGGAGCAATCAGACATGGTATATCAAGAGCGCTTTTACAGGTAGACAAGGAATTAAGACCCTTGCTAAAAAAAGCCGGATTCTTAACAAGAGATTCCAGAATGAAAGAAAGAAAGAAATACGGTTTGAAAAAAGCAAGAAGAGCTTCACAGTTCAGCAAGAGATAAAAATATTTGGGGACGATTCTTTTTTAAGAAAACAAAAAGGACCGTCCCTTAAAAACTTAATCTATAGTGTTTTCTTGGCACCCACTTAAAAAATCAAGGTTTTTTAGTGACTCCGAGAATATATTCGAAAGGAGTTTTTTTAATGAAAAGAAACAATCGGTTTATAACACGCACTGCTCTTATAGCGGCGGTTTATGCTGCTTTGACCTATGCCTTTGCATGGATGAGCTACGAGCAGATACAGTTTAGAATATCAGAAGTATTGGTCTTGTTTGCATTTATAGAGCCAAGATATGGTCTCGGCTTAGTATTGGGATGCATATTGGCTAACTTAGCGAGCCCCTTTGGGGTAATCGACATTGCGGTAGGCTCATTTGCAACATTTTTGGCAATAGTATTCATTGTAAAGATAAGAAAATTATTCGGATTGAATAAAAAAGCGCTGATTATAGCAAGTTTGGGACCTGTAATTACAAACGCTTTACTGGTAGGAGCAGAATTAACTTATTTGTTTAACACTCCCTTTTTATTGAATGCATTATATGTTGGAGCAGGCGAGTTTGCGGTAGTTGTTTTCATAGGCACTGTCGTTGTAAATTTAATAATGAAAAACAATGTCCTGGTTGAAAAACTTTCATTCTAAACAAAGGACTGTTTCTTTATCCGGTGCCATTTATCCGGTGCCAGGGAAACCTCCGAAAATATGGAGGTTTCCCTGGCACCGAATACTTCAGGCACCGAATACTTTCACCGGATGAGAAAAAATTGAACTATCCCCAAATTTACACAAATGAATGATTTTCGATTTGTTGTGTTTGCAATTGAACGCCTTTTGGAATCCAAAATTTCAAGGCGTTTTTTTCCGTCGATATATTTAATTCATTGTAAGTATATATTTCTCCATCCATGCAGACGTTGGTTTGTTTATCAAATTTTATATTAGCTTGATTAATCTTGTCATAGATAATATATTTATTGATTTTAGGATTATCTAAATGCTCACCTTTTTTGTAACTTCCTATTATATTTAATATTTTAGCTCTTGAGATTTTTTCCACAAAGCATAGGTCAAGAAGACCGTCATTTACTTTTGCTTTTGGAGCACACTTGTATCCTCCGCCGTAGTATTGTCCGTTTGCTATGACACCAATCAGAAATGTTCCGTTGATAACGCCATTTTCCGTATTAACTTCAATATGCTTTCCCAATTTACCAAACAAAGAATACAGCATGGAAAGATAGTATCTGGTAGTGCCTTGAATGAAAGGAAACTTCCTGAATTTATCCATGTTGTAAGCTGCATCGGCATCAAGACCAATATTTAATACATTGGCAGAATATTCATTGTTAACCTTAATTAAATCCAGTTCTATGCTTTCACCTTCCGTCTGCAGGTTAATATCGCTGAAATTAGCCGAATTCTTGAAATTCTTAATAAAGTCATTGCCGGAGCCTATCGGTATTATGGCAATACTAACATGTTTATACCTGCATGCGCCATTTATTATTTCATGAAGGGTCCCGTCACCTCCGCATGAATACAAGACAGCTTGTATATTTTCTTTGCATTTATTTTCTGCAAAGTTTCTTGTGTCTTCTTTAGATTTGGTGATATATACCTCATAATCAATTTCTTTATCTTTTAATTCAAGGTGTATAGTTTTTTCTAACTTTTCTTGTAATTTGCCGTTGCCTGCAATAGGATTTATTATAAATATGTGTTTCATGTCCTCTCCATCTGTTTGTTATTGCTATGAATAACATTTTTGTCATTCTGAGGGCTTCAGCCCGAAGAATCTCATGACATCCTTCGCTTACGCTCAGGATGACAAAAGGGTGTTGTCTGCAGATCCTTCGCTTACGCTCAGGATGACAAAAGGGTGTTGTCTGCAGATCCTTCGCTTACGCTCAGGATG
>Ga0116141_10004904_pt1 | contig 11225 bp, 9 predicted proteins | sample AD_UKC097_MetaG_FD_89744 | JGI IMG/M metagenome (GOLD analysis project Ga0116141, IMG submission 89744) | Active sludge microbial communities of municipal wastewater-treating anaerobic digesters from USA - AD_UKC097_MetaG | ecosystem: Engineered > Bioreactor > Anaerobic > Digestate | place: USA... | reverse complement strand
TGCGCCAGCCGCGCCTGCAGCACGCCGAGTTCGAGGGCTATGTGGACCACGTCATGGCGACGCTGATCCCGGCAGGCGAGTGAGGTGCGATCCAGTGCACGAAGTGTTGCCTGGAAGCAACAGGTGTTGCGTGCGCCCGCCGGCGACACTTCCACCATTAAAATTTTGTTGTTATGATCCGGCGCTGCTGCAGGATCGGGGGTGACTTCGTTCGGCGGCAAGCGTTGAGGAACGCGGGGTTTCCCCGGCTTCCGCACAACCCAAACCACTCTTACACAGAAGTTGGAGAGAGAGAATGAAGTTCACTCGCAATCTACTGAGCAGCGCGGTGCGCACCTGCCTCGTGCTCGGCGCCACCGGCGTGATTGGCCTCACCGCCAACACGGCCTTCGCGCAGGACAACGGCGAAGAAGCCACCAAGCTGGACCGCATCGAAGTCACCGGTTCGCGCATCAAGCGCGCCGACATTGAAGGCTCGCTGCCGGTCGTCGTGATCGACCGCGCGCAGATCGAAGCCAGCGGCACCATCACGGTGGCCGACTTCCTGCGCGACACCTCGTTCAACAGCTTCGGTTCCTACCAGAGCTCCTCGGGCAGTTCGGGCCTCGGTGCCACGACCGTCAGCATGCGCGGCCTCGGCGCCGAGCGCACCCTGATCCTGATCGACGGCCGCCGCGCCCCGACCGCGCCGCAGCTCGGCCAGGGCCAGGACCTCAACTCGATCCCGCTGGCTGCGGTCGAGCGCTTTGAAATCCTCAGCGACGGTGCCTCGGCCGTGTACGGCTCCGACGCGCTGGGCGGCGTGATCAACATCATCACCCGCAAGGACTTCGACGGCGTTCAGATCAGCTTCGGCATGGGTCGCCCGACCCGCGACGGCGGCGACACCGAAGAAGGCAGCGTCATCATCGGCAGCTCCAGCGACCGCGGTCGCGTGCTTGCCGGCGCCTCCTATGCGCAGCGCGACATCATCTTCAACCGCGACCGCGACTACTGGTATCCGGGTCCGGGCTCTTCGGTCTACTCGAACAACTTCGCGACCCGCATCTCCACCGCGGCGTCCGCTCGCCTGAGGCATCCGGACTACGGCACCGCCGTTCCGGGCCTGTGCACCAACGGCGACGACAGCGACGGCTTCTGGCTGGCACCGACCAAGGTCTGCCAGTTCAACCACAAGGCCGTGTCGGCCAGCATCTCCGACATGAAGAACAACTCGGTGTTCGCGCGTGGTGACTACCAGATCAACGACGACTGGACGTTCTACTTCGACACCAGCTCCACCAAGGCGTCCGCTTTCGGCCGCTACGCACCGGTTCCCTCCAGCCCGTTCCCGGGCGGTGCGATCCGCCTCGTCGCCGGCAGCCCCAACCATCCGGGCACCGCGCCTGAAGATGGCGGCCTGAACCCGTTCTACGACGCCTACTACGCGCAGTTCGCCAATCAGGACCTGTTCCTGTTCCACCGCTTCGCCGCGCTGGGCAACCGCGACTCGTACTCGGAAATGACCACCAACAACTACACGGGTGGCTTCCAGGGCATGGTCGGCAGCGTCGAGCTGGACTTCGGCGCGCGCTACGTCGTGAGCCGCGGCTGGGACAAGGGCGAGAACTACGTTGTCGGTGGCCTGGCGCAGGCGCCGATCACCTCGGGCGAGTACAACATCTACGATCCGTTCGCCGGCAACCCGAACGGCCTCGGCTTCACCACCACCATCCTGCGTGACCTCAAGACCTCCAACAAGGAGTTCTACGGCAACGCCAACTTCGACCTGTTCCAGCTCAGCGGCGGTACGGCTGCCGCCGTGGTCGGCGCCGAGTACCGCGAAGAGTACTACCAGGACAACTACGATCCGCTGTCCGAGTCCGGTCAGGTCGTGGGTTCGGCCGGCAACTCCGCGGCGGGTGGCCGCGATGTGAAGGCGGTGTACTTCGAAGTCCTGTTCCCGTTCCTCAGCAACTTCGAGGTTGACATCGCGGGCCGTTACGACGAGTACAGCGACTACGGCAGCGACTTCGCTCCCAAGGTCTCCTTCCGCTGGCAGCCGCTCGACAGCCTGACCCTGCGTGCCTCCTACGGCGAGGGCTTCCGCGCCCCGTCGCTGGACATCCTCACGGCCAAGCCCTCGTTCAGCGCGGATGACAGCAGCGACCGCGCCACCTGCATCATGTACACCGGCAACCCGAGCTGCACCACGCAGATCTCGACCTGGCGCATCGCCAACCCGAACCTGACCTCGGAGCAGTCCGAGCAGTTCAGCATCGGCGCGGTGTGGGATGCCACCAACTGGCTGAACCTGAGCCTTGATTACTACAACATCGAGATCAGCGACCAGATCGCCTTCATCGGCGCCAGCACGATCACCTCCTGCCTGCGCGGCAGCGCCACCATGTGCCCGACCGGCCTGTCCTTCCTGCCGACCGGCTCCTCGGCCACCGCGCCGAATCCCTCGCTGGGTCTGGGCCTCGAGCTGGATCCGACCACGGGCGGCATCGTGCTGGCGCAGACCGGCTACGCCAACCTCGGCACGGTCAGCACCGAAGGCTATGACTTCACCGCCCGTACCAACTTCGACCTGGGCAACTTCGGCTCGCTGCGCAATCAGCTGACCGTGAGCTATGTGGCCGATCAGCACACCAACGACAACGACAGCTACGTCGGTCAGCCGGGTGCCCCGCGCATGCGCGCCGGCCTGCTGAACACCTGGGCGCTGAACGACTTCGAGGTGAACTGGAACGTCAACTACATCCACCACACCCACTCGTGGACCTACCGCGACTGGATCGGTGAGACGATGAACGGCTACACCGGTTCCTTCGCGGAGTACTCCGAGGGTCTGGTCGGCAAGACCATGCCGTCGTACGTGTCGCACGACATCCAGGTCAGCTACAAGGCTCCGTGGGATGCCACGGTTTCGCTCGGCGTGCGCAATGCCTTCGATCGCGATCCGAGCTACGACTACTACTATCTGCACTACAGCGCGGACTCGGTCGACACCGACCTGTATGACGTGTGGGGTCGCGTGCCGTACTTCCGCTACGTCCAGCGCTTCTGATCCCTGCGGATCGACAGCGTAAAGCGGTACCTGGAGGGGCCTCGCAAGAGGCCCCTCTTTTTTTGGGTATCCGGATTTTAGTGTGGGAAGACCGCACTAGCCCTTCTTGTCTGACAGCTCTCGTTCGGTAGATTTCTGGTATCGCAAGGCTTACGCGCTTTTAGCCTTCAGTGTGGGCTTTGTCTGGCGCATGTCGGTGCAAGGAAACAATCAGTGGCAGGTCACCTTGCCCCCGGCTCGAACTGGGGTTTGAGGCGCAGTGGAACGGAAAACCGGGTTAAGCCACGCGCCTAGCTCCCGTGCAGAGAATCGATCAGCGGGCACGACACAGTGCCTCGCTGCGCATGGCACTCGTTGACCAACCGTGACAGCACCGCTTCGATTCGCGTCAGGTCCGCCATCTTGGTGCGCACGTCGGTGAGCTGGAGCGCAGCCAGCTCGGCGGCTTCGCTGCAGTGAGTGCCGTCCTCAAGCTGTAGGAGTTGGCCGACTTCGTCCAGGTTGAACCCCAGCCGCTGGGCGGATTTCACGAAACGCACCCGCGCCACGTCCGCCGATCCGTAGCGGCGAATACTGCCGACGGGCCGACCTGGTTCTGGCAATAACCCCTTGCGCTGATAGAACCGGATGGTCTCCACGTTGACCCCAGCGGCCTTGGCGAAAGCCCCGATGGTCAGTGTTTGCGGATCGTTCACCATCGCGCTTGACTCCGTACTTGACTACGGAAGTAACCTTAGCGCATCACGCAACGTCTCGGAAGGAGATCCCTCACATGGCAGACCCCAGCAACGGCCGCGGTGCACTGGCCGCCGGTGGCCTCGCCGCCATCCTCGCCTCGACCTGCTGCCTCGGTCCGCTGGTGCTGATCACGCTGGGTTTCTCCGGCGCCTGGATCGGCAACTTGACCGCGCTGGAACCGTACCGGCCGATCTTCATTGGCGTGGCGCTCGTGGCGCTGTTCTTCGCGTGGCGTCGCATCTTCCGGCCGGCTCGCGCCTGCGCGCCGGACGACGCATGCGCCGTGCCCCAGGTGCGGACGGCCTACAAGGTGATCTTCTGGATCGTCACCGCCCTGGTGCTGATCGCGCTCGTGTTCCCCTACCTCATGCCCCTGTTCTACTGAAAGGAGATTGCCATGAAAAAACTCATCGCACTGCTCGCTCTGACCCTTGCCCTGAGCGCTCCCGCCTGGGCCGCCACCAAAACCGTCACGCTGTCGGTGCCGAGCATGACCTGCACCACCTGTCCGATCACGGTCAAGAAGGCGCTGACCAAGGTCGAAGGCGTCATCGAGGCCAAGGTGACCTGGGAGCCCAAGGAGGCGGTGGTAACCTACGACGATGCCAAGACCACTCCGGCCGCGTTGACCAAAGCCACCGAGAACGCCGGCTACCCGTCTACCGTCAAGAAGTGAGCACACGCTCATGACCGAGGCGATCACGCTGCACATCGATGGCATGACCTGCGGGTCGTGCGCCGAGCACGTCAAGCAGACCTTGGAAAAGGTGCCCGGCGTGCGTTCGGCCTCAGTGTCCTACCCACAGCGCCGGGCCGAGATTGAGGCCAGCGTAGGTACCGCCGCGGACGTGACCTCGCTGGTCGCGGCGGTATCCGCACTCGGTTACCGAGCGCAGCTTGCCGATGCGCCGGGGCAACCCAGCGACCTGCTGAACAATGCACAAGAGCGGCTGGGCGGCGAACCAAAGCGCGAGGACGATGAGGCTGCACTGCACGTGGCCGTGATCGGCAGCGGCGGCGCGGCGATGGCGGCGGCGTTGAAGGCCGTCGAGCAAGGGGCGCGTGTGACGCTGATCGAGCGCAGCACTCTCGGCGGCACCTGCGTCAACGTCGGATGTGTGCCGTCCAAGATCATGATCCGCGCTGCCCACATTGCGCATCTGCGTCGCGAGAGTCCGTTCGATGACGGCATTGCCGCCGCCTCGCCGAAGATTCTGCGTAAGCGCTTGCTGGCTCAGCAGCAGGGGCGCGTCGATGAACTGCGCCACGCCAAGTACGAAGGCATCCTGACGAGCACCCCGACCATCACCGTGCTGCGCGGCGATGCCCGATTCAAGGATGCGCACACGCTGACCGTGGCAACCGCTGACGACGGGATGCGCGAGGTGAGTTTCGACCGCTGCCTCATCGCCACCGGGGCCAGTCCGGCGATTCCACCGATCCCGGGCTTGAAAGACACGCCCTTCTGGACGTCGACCGAAGCGCTGGCCAGCGACACGATCCCCGATCGGCTGGCCGTGATCGGCTCGTCGGTGGTGGCCGTCGAACTCGCGCAGGCCTTTGCCCGGCTGGGCAGCAAGGTGACCATGCTGGCGCGCAGCACACTGTTCTTTCGCGAAGACCCCGCCATTGGCGAGGCCATCACGGCCGTGTTCCGCGCCGAAGGCATCGAAGTGCTGGACCACACCCAGGCCAGCCAGGTCGCCTATGAGGATGGGGAATTCGTGCTCACCACCGAACGCGGCGAACTGCATGCCGACCGGCTGTTGTTCGCCACCGGCCGCACCCCAAACACCCGCACGCTCAACCTCGACGCGGCCGGTGTGGTGGTCAATGCGCAAGGCGCCATCACCATCGACCACGCGATGCGCACTACCGTGCCGCACATCTATGCCGCCGGCGACTGCACTGACCAGCCGCAGTTCGTCTACGTCGCGGCGGCGGCCGGCACCCGCGCTGCAATCAACATGACGGGTGGCAACGCGACGCTGGATCTGACGGCGATGCCGGCGGTGGTGTTCACCGACCCGCAGGTCGCCACCGTGGGCTACAGCGAAGCCGAAGCGCACCACGACGGTATCGAGACCGACAGCCGCACGCTGACGCTCGACAACGTGCCCCGGGCGCTGGTCAACTTCGACACGCGCGGTTTCATCAAGCTGGTTTCGGAGGCCGGTTCGGGACGACTGATCGGCGTGCAAGCGGTAGCCCCGGAAGCAGGCGAGCTGATCCAAACCGCAGTACTGGCGATTCGCAACCGCATGACGGTGCGAGAGTTGGCCGACCAGTTATTCCCCTACCTGACGATGGTCGAGGGGCTGAAACTCGCGGCACAAACCTTCACCAAGGACGTAAAGCAACTGTCCTGTTGCGCGGGGTAGTGGCTGGGCCTCTTACCTATGCTTCATCGGCTGAATCACAAATTCAGGCTGAAGCGCCGCCTCTTGCACAATGGGCTGAGGACTATTCGAAATACCCCTCTTCGAGTAGCCGCGCCAGCGTCGGGAGATAGGGGCCGTACTCGACCACGCGCGTGATCTTCTTCTTGCGCGTTGCCGCCGTGGTCATCCGCTGGAACACGAAGTCCGTGGTCATTGGGTCGTCGTCATCGACCAACACGGTTTCGATAACCGAGCCATCCTTGCGCGCCTTCTTGTCGTAGAGCATGCGCGCCCGAAGCACCTCGAAGCTGTAACCCCTGCCCATGCGGTTCATGTCTTTGGCCACTCGGTTGACTGACTCAGTATAGGCATTGGTAATCGGCTGCTCGAAGTAGGCGAAGATTTCGTCGTGCCAGTTGTGCACGGCGGTGGTCAGGTCCTTGAACGTGGCCGCCAATTCGGTCGGAATATTGGCCTGCCACTTCGCGCAGGCGGCTTCTGCTGCTGGGCGGGTCTTCTGATCCCAGATCGACAGAAATCCTTCCTTGAGCGCGTGGGCTTCGCTTAGGAGCGGGAACTGTTGGAACCATTCCCGCATCCGGTCCATATCTCTCCCTGTCAGGTCGTGCTGCCGCTTGAGCAGCAGGAACCGCTCGTCCTTGAGTTTGAGGCGCTGCCGGGTGGACAAATCCTTGCGAATGCGCTTGCGCAGCTTCTCCAGCGCGTCGTTCGCCATGCGCTGGATATGGAATCGATCGACCACGATCCGGGCCTGTGGCAGCGTGGCGCGCACCACCTGCCGATAAACGTGGTACATGTCCATCGCCACCCACTCGACCGAGTCCTTGTCCCGCAGGTCGCGGAAATAGGGCATCAACTCGGCTTTGGCCCGGCTGGGGCGGATATCGAACACGGTCTTGCGCTCGACGTTGGTGATCATGGCCCGGTACTGGCCGATGATCTTGAGCTCGTCGATACCCAGCACCCGCGGCGTCCGGAACTGGGTCTTGGCCTCGACCTCCTCGATGAAATCGTCGAAGACGTGGCGGACCGTCTTTTCGTCCACGGCTACTTCCCGGGCAAGGGCCGCAAAGGTCTTGGAGAAGGACTGGTCGCGGATATAACGCACCAGACGCGCCGTGGCTTGGCGTTTTCCATCAAGGTCCGCCACAGGCTCAAACAAGGTCTTGGTGCAGCTTGTACAGCGATAGCGACGGCGCTGGATGAAGATCACGACGGGTTTGCCGTGCGTCGGTGTGTCCTGAAACGACTGTTCCTGTGAGCCGTGACCATGCAGGCGTCCGGTCTTGCACAGCGGGCAGGTCACCCACTGATTGACGCCTTCGGCCTTGACGACGTAACTGTCCTCGCTGGTCAGGATTTCAAGCGTCTTCAGGCTTCGCAGCTGGAGAAAGTCCGTCACTCAGCACCTTGGGCGAACCCACACTGAAATCCGACTTTTACTCTAGCACATCCGCTCAGCCGTCCAACACCAAAATCCATTCTTTGAAAGTGATAGCTACAAAGACCCAAGGAGCCAGAACCCACACCAGATTCCGGATACCCCTTTTTTTCAGGGCGTGGCTGGGCGGGCATTCCTTCCTGGCGCGGCCGCAGGATCGAGTCGCTACAATGAGCCACTCGCATCGGGAATGGCGCTCAGGCGCCTCCCGTGCCGCAGCGCCACATTCCGAAGGAAGATTCCATGACGCAGCCATCGACCGCGACCCCGCAGATCAGCCGCAGCGATGCCTGGTCGCACTACTGGGTGACAGGAGTCCAGCACTCCTGCCCCGGGAGTTTCTCCGCCAACTACACCGGCCGGATCGGGAAGTTCTGGGAGGACGTGTTTGCGGAGCTGGCCGAGCAGGCGCGCGTTCTGGACGCCTGCTGCGGCAACGCCACCATGAGCCAGCTGCTGCTGGATTCGCAGTACGGCGCGCAGGTGGCGGGCGTGGATGCCGTGGATGCGGCGCGGGTGGATCCGCACTGGCTGCGCGATGCGCCCGAACAGGTCGCAGCACGCTTCCACCTGCATCCGGAAACCGATGTCGCGGCGATGCCCTTCGCCGCGGCGAGCTTCGATCTTTGCATAAGCCACTACGGCATCGAATACGCCGGCGCGCCCGCGCTGCGCGAATGCTCGCGCGTGCTCCGACCGGGCGGACGACTGGCTGCGGTCATGCACCATGCCGACAGCTTGCCGGTTCGGATCGCGCTCGAGGAAATTGCCCACATCGATTGGCTGCTGTCCGACGAGGGACTGCTCGCCTGCGCGCAGGCACTGATCCCGTCGCTGGCGCGCGCCGGCACGCCGGAAGGGCGCGAGGCGCTCAGATCCGACGCACAGGCCAATGCGTCGCGGGCGGCCTTCAACGCGGCGTTGCAGGCGGTGAAGACGCGCATCGACAGCGCGCATTGGGCCGACGTGTTGCTGGAGCAGCGCGAGCTCCTGATGCAGCTCGTATCACAGGTGCCTCATCTTGGTGCGGCGGTGGCCATTCAATATCTGGAGCAGATGCGCGAAGCGTTGCGGGCGGCGCGCCTGCGGCAGCAGGAATTGCGCGAGTTCGCGCTGGACGAGGCCGGCATCAGCAGGCTTTTCGAGAGTTTCGACGGCACGCTGGACCGTCGTGAAGTGCTGCACTTCGAGAACGGCGAAATCGCCGGTTGGGCGCTCGTGGCGACCCGCGCCTGAGCGGATCTGCGACGCTGCGCGATCGCGTTCGTTTCTTCCGGAGCCCGGCATGGCCAAATCCAAAACCGCCTACGTTTGCTCCGAGTGCGGCGCCACCGCCAGCAAGTGGCAGGGCCAATGCCCCGACTGCGGAGTGTGGAACACGCTGACCGAATTCGCGCTGGAGTCGGCCGCCGAAGGCAAGGCGCGCGGCGCGCGCGGCGGCTATGCGGGCGCGGGCGGTGCGGCGCAGGTGACGCGCCTTGCCGATGTGGCGCAAAGCGAGGAAATCCGCCAATCCACCGGCATCGGCGAACTGGATCGGGTACTCGGCGGCGGGCTGGTGGAAGGCTCGGTGGTGCTGATCGGAGGCGATCCGGGCATCGGCAAGTCCACCCTGCTGCTGCAGGCGGTCGCGGCGATGGAAGCGCGCCTGCCGGGCCTCTACGTCACCGGCGAGGAAAGCCTGGGCCAGGTCAGCGGGCGCGCCGCGCGTCTGGGACTGGCGCTGGGCGGGCTGCGCTGCCTCACCGAAACCTGCGTCGAGCGCATCCTGCCCCAGCTGGTGAGGGAAAAGCCGCGGCTGGTGGTGATCGATTCGATCCAGACCATGTACTCCGAACCGCTCGCGGCGGCGCCGGGCTCGGTCAGCCAGGTGCGCGAATCGGCCGCCAAGCTGGTGCGCTTCGCCAAGGAAACCGGCACCGCCGTGTTCCTGGTCGGCCACGTCACCAAGGAGGGCGGCATCGCGGGACCGCGCGTGCTCGAACACATGGTCGACGCGGTGCTGTACTTCGAGGGCGAATCGGGCAGCCGCTTCCGCGTGCTGCGGGCCTTCAAGAACCGCTTCGGCGCGGTCAACGAACTGGGCGTGTTCGCGATGGGCGACGCCGGCCTGCGCGAGGTGCCCAATCCGTCCGCGATCTTTCTTTCCGGCAGCCGCGAGCCGCAGCCGGGCAGCTGCGTGATGGTCACCCGCGAGGGCACCCGCCCGCTGCTGGTGGAAGTGCAGGCGCTGGTGGACCAGAGCCCGCTCGCCAACCCGCGCCGCGTGGCGCTCGGTCTGGAGCAGAACCGCCTCGCCATGCTGCTGGCGGTCATGCACCGCCATGGCGGCATCGCGGTTTACGACCAGGATGTCTACGTCAACATCGTTGGCGGCATCCGCCTGCAGGAAACCGCCGCCGATCTGCCGGTGCTTTTGGCGATCCTGTCCAGCCTGCGCGGCCAGCCGCTGGCCGTGCCGACCGTGGCGTTCGGCGAAGTCGGGCTTTCCGGTGAGCTGCGCCCGGTGCCCAACGGCGAGGAGCGCCTGCGCGAGGCCGCGACACACGGTTTCCGCCGCGCCATCGTGGCGCGCGCCAACGCGCCGAAAAAACGCTTCGGCGAGCTGGAAGTCATCGCCGTCGAACGCCTCGTCGATGCCTTGGAAGCAACGTCGTAGGCCGGTTCGAAGCGGGTGGATTCCCCACAGTGGAAGTAGGGCGGAACCCACTCAGTGGTTTCCGCCGCCCTGCCGAGCGCGATCTTGTATCTGCCGAGCTTGCTCGGCGGTGTGCGGAGCAAGCTCCGCACCTGCGGTGGTTGTGGCGGTGTGCGGAGCAGGCTCCGCACCTACAAGGCGTTGTCGTGCTCGCCGAGCACGGAAAGCTCGTGGGTCATGGTCTGGTGGTTGCCGAGGTTCAGTTCGATCAGGCGCTTGAGCTGGGAAAAGCTGCCCAGGTCGATCTTGACGCAGGTGAACCCCAGCCCTTCCTCGTCATCTATGCGTGCCAGTTCCACGCCCATCGCGATCAGCACACCGCCTTCCAAACGAAGGTCGAGGCGGAAACGGTGGCCGATCGCGCCGTTCCAGTCGGGTGGGCGCTCCACCAGCACGCCGGACAGCGAGAGGTCGAGCAGGCGCGTGTTCCACATGGCGTTGCCCGAATACAGCCGCACGCTGCCGTCGATCGGGAAGCGGTGGAACTTGCGTCCGGCGGCTTGGGGGGCGGTGTGGTTGAGAGAAGGAAGACTGCTCATCTGCCTCGCGCCAGGATGAGTTCGAGCACGAACTTGCTGCCGAAGAAACCCGCGGCCAGGAGAACCATGGCGGTCAGGGTGAGCCGCACCGCGCGGCGTCCGCGCCAGCCGTAGCGCATCCGCCCCAGGAGCAGCGCGCCGAATGCCAGCCAGGCGAGAAGGGAAAGCACGGTCTTGTGGACCAGGTGCTGGGCGAACAGGTCGGCCACGAACACCGCGCCGGAAAGCAGGGAAAGCGTCAGCAGGGCAAAGCCGACCGCGATCAGGCGGAACATCAGGGCCTCGACCAGGGTCAGCGGCGGAAAGAACCGCAGCAGCGGGCCGAGCTGGCGCTGCCGCAGGCCGCGTTCCTGCA
>Ga0116141_10004903_pt1 | contig 11228 bp, 6 predicted proteins | sample AD_UKC097_MetaG_FD_89744 | JGI IMG/M metagenome (GOLD analysis project Ga0116141, IMG submission 89744) | Active sludge microbial communities of municipal wastewater-treating anaerobic digesters from USA - AD_UKC097_MetaG | ecosystem: Engineered > Bioreactor > Anaerobic > Digestate | place: USA... | reverse complement strand
GATATTCATCGGTCTGATGGCAGTTATTTTCATGGGCTATTCCCCCACCCTTCTGGACATCTTCAAGATGATTTCGATTGTCACCCTGATCGGTGTCATCATCTACGCCCCGACCGGCCCGGCGGGCGCGATCACCCGTGAAAAGGATCGTAACACCTGGGATCTGCTGCGAACGTCAGCCTGTTCTTCGCTGAATATTCTCGCGGGGAAGACGCTGGCGGAGCTAAGATATATCCTTTGCTGCACGGCCTGTTTCTTCCTGGGATTGTATGGCACAACCCGACTGTTCCGCAATTTTGGAGAGCCGATCCGCGAATCGGAATACAGTGTGGAACTGCTTTATGCTGTGCTGCTTCTCGCTTCCTGCGTCATATTCTATGTGTGCGCCGCGATCTATTTCTCCAGCCGCGCGAAAGACACCGCCAAAGCCCAGGCGCATACGTTCGTCATAATTCTTCTGCATTGCCTGGGGCCATTCCTGCTGGCCGTTATCATGGAACTGATCCTGCAGACCGAGGAATACGGCGGGATTTGGCGAGACATCACCGATTTCGTTGCAGGGTTCACGCCGCTCACACTGCTTCTGAACAAAAGCTGGTTTTTTCAAATTGGCACTGACACTTGGGCAATCGAGGTTATGGTTCAATCCATCATCATTGTGCTGATCGGGATTCTTTTCCTTTTCGCGGCGCAGAGACGGATTGATCGTTACGAAGAATAAGGGAGAAGAGCATGTGGTACATTGTTCAACGTGAATGCAGGGATTTGTTGCGGCGACCGCGGTCACTGTGGCAGCTGGGGCTGGGACTGTTGGTCTTCTCGTTCCTGTTCACGACATCCTGGCATTCGATAAGCCGTTTCCCTGATGGACGTTCATCCGAGATGGGAAAGGGTATCTTTATGACCATCTCCTTTCTTCAGTTGGTTTTTCTGTTGGGGCTGGGACGCATCGCCTCGTACAGCATCGTCGGGGAGCGTGAAAAAGACACGTGGGATTTGCTGGTTGCCAGCCCGGTTCGGACCTGGGGTATCGTTCTGGGTAAACTGTTCGCCTCCTTGCTGTATATGGGATTGATGTATTTCGCACTGCTTCCGATTATTGCGCTCTGTTTTCTGCTGGGCGGGGTTTCGCCGCGCGAGATGTTCGGCACCTATCTCATCCTGGGCGGAGCCGGGCTGCTGGCCGCGTCGGTCGGTCTCGCCTGTTCTTCCACGATTCGGTCAAGCATCAGCGCCGCGCGAACCACCACGCTGCTCCTGATCTTCTATACGGTCTGTGTACCCCTGATTCGGCGTCTCTTTATGAACGTACCCGGGCAATCCGTCGAGGCTCTGTTCAGCCCTTTTCATGCCCTGACGACATTGCTCATCCTCCGCCCCGCAGGGATGACTATTTCGGGAGCGAGTTGGTTTGTCGCCAATCCCGAATGGACTTTTTTCCTGTCCGCCATTGGAGTCAGCACGATTCTGCTGATGTATGTTGCGAGCAGGCTCCGATCATTTGAATCCCAACCGCCTGTCATCATTCACAAGAAAAGTGGGAAATCGCGTTCGATGGCCTCAAAGGAATGGAGCGGCATCCCGGACAACGCCAATCCGATCTGGGTCAAAGAAATCAACGAACAGACAATGCGGCGGTTCTTCGGACCCCCAGCGGTGAATGTGACGCTGCTTATGTTCGGAATACTCATCGGCGTGCTCATCAATGGAATCACTATAAAGCCCTTTGACTTGAAGACAATCTTCTATACCTGTTCCACAATTACCCTGCTGGGGATTCTCTTTTTTGTCCCATCCGGCCCGGCGAGTGCAATCTCCCGCGAGAAAGATCGCAAGACCTGGGATCTCCTCAAGACATCGACGTGTTCCGCATACAACATCCTCCTGGGAAAATCCCTTGCGGAACTGAAATCCTCTCTCCAGGCGGTGTTCTTCTTTTTTCTGGGGCTATATGTAACGCTGCAAGTGGATCGTTTTGCAGCCGGCTACTATCCGTATGATCCGGAACATATTCGGCAGATGGGTTGTTTCCTGCTGCTCGCCTTCGCCTGTGTTGTCTTCTATGTCGGCGTGGGAGTCTACTTCTCCAGCCGCGCCAAAGACACTGCCAAATCTCATTCGCGGACTTTCTCGGTCGCCATTCTGCATTACCTGGGCGGATACCTGTTGACCCTATGTTGGCTAGTAACTCATGGTTCCAGGCAAGGAATTGTAGGTCGCCCTCGGCTGCATCTTTCAGATTTACTTTTCTCATTGTCACCAATGACCGTTCTGAGACCGCTGCGTGAACCGTCTCTGATGGAAGTTCTTATGATATTTCATTCATGTTTCATCATTGTGTTTGGGATTTCTCTTCTTTTCGCGGCGTGGAAACGGATTGATCGTTATGAGGAATGAGAAAGAGAGAGAAGGAGGCCGATGGAATTCCGCAGGCGAACGGAAAAGAACCACAAAGACACGAAGGCACAAAGAAGAAGACAGAACCGGCATCTTGCCGGTGGTTCCACAGTACGGCAGTATGGGAAAACGTTTCTGTAACACAGGAAGAGTAGACGATGTGGTGTATTGTTCAGCGTGAGTGCAGGGAATTGTTTCGGCGACCCCGGTCATTGTGGCTGTTGGGGCTGGGCCTGCTGCTGTTTGCGCTTGTGTTCACCATGATTTGGATGTCGATAAGGGAATCTCCCGGCTTGCGTCGGCCCGACATGGGAAGACAGATTTTTATCCCCTGCGCCATGCTGCAACTGGTTCTTCTCCTGGGACTGGGACGAATCGGTTCCTACAGCATCGCCGGAGAGCAAGAAAAAGACACCTGGGATTTGCTGATCGCCAGCCCGGTTCGGCTTTGGGGCATTGTCCTGGGCAAATTCATCGCGTCGCTGCTGTTTATGGCATTGGTGTATTTCGCAATGTTACCGATGCTGTCGCTTTGTTTTCTGTTGGGTGGGCTTTCGCCGCGCGAGATGTTCGGGACATGCCTGATCCTGGCCGGAGGGGCGCTGCTGGCGGCGTCGGTGGGTTTGCTTTTGTCGTCTTTGCAGCGGTCCAGCATCAGCGCGGCACGAGGCGCTATGCTGATCCTGATATTCTATGCAATTGGCCTGCCTTATCTCCGAGTAATGATCTTGAAGGTTCTCCTGAATTTGAGGCGGATGCCCACGCCTGCAGAGGTTCTACTCAGCCCCGTTTACGCACTACTGTCGTTGCTCGGTGAGCTGCGGAATGTTGCCGCTCCGGCATGGTTCGTCAGCCGTCCCGAATGGACTTTCTTCTGTTCCGCCGCTGTAATCAGCAGCATTCTGTTGGTTTATGTCGTCCACAGAATCGGGGCATTCGAATCTCATCCGCCTTTCGTCGTTCGGAAAAACAATCGGAAGTCCCATTCACTCGTCTTACAGGAATGGGAAGGCATTCCGGACATCGCCAATCCGATTTGGATTAAGGAAATCCGTGCACAGAACGCACGATGGCTATTCAAACCCAAGGTTGTGTATTCGACGTTGTTTGTCCTGGGAATCTTGATCGGCGCGACGATGATTACCATCGGCGGCTCTCCTAACATCAGAGAATCCCTGGGCATCAGCTCGGTCTTTACCCTGATCGGCATTGTCTTTTTTGCCCTCACCGGCCCGGCGGGTGCAATCGCCCGCGAGAGAGACCGCAAGACTTGGGATGTGTTGCGGACCTCCGCCTGTTCCTCACGTGATATCATCGAGGGTAAGACTTATGCGGAATTGAGATACGTCATTATTTGCGCGGCATCCTTCTTCCTGGGGCTTTACGGAACACTCCGGATGGCTCTTGAACTGAGCGGAAGGCCGAATTACCAATCGGGACACGGGATGCAACTGTTCTCTGCAGCGTTACTGATTACGTCTTGTATCGTGTTTTACGTCGGCGCAAGGATCTATTTTTCCAGCCGCGCGAAAGACTCGGCCAGGGCACACACGCAGACTTTTGCCGTTGTCCTCCTGCACTGCCTGGGGCCGCTAATGCTGGGATTTTTTGCCGAGATAATCCGCAATGCCCGTCAATATGGAAATTTTTGGCGCGACCTCCTGATGTCGTTTTCTCCGTTGAAACTGATTTTCGTCGATATCATGGAGGTCAATTCACACGGATTCCCCGGTTCGCAATGGAAAACCTGGGTATTTGTCAATTGCATCGTCCTCGTGACGATCGGGATATTCTTGATTCGTGCGGCATGGAGACAGATAGACCGTTGTGAGGAATGAGGAAACAGACAGATGAACGAAATGGAAACCGGCACGATACAGGAACCTCTCCTGTCTCCCGACTTTCTGGAGAAGCTGGAACACCTTCGCCTGGTCGCCCGCAAGATCACCCTGGGAACGACCAAAGGCGAACGCCGGTCCCGCAGAAGGGGATCGTCGGTGGAATTTGCCGACTACCGCGACTATGTGCGCGGGGACGATCTGCGATTCCTGGACTGGAATATCTACGGGCGGCTGGACCGGCTGTTTATCAAGCTGTTTCACGAAGAGGAAGACCTGCACGTGTATGTCCTGCTGGACCGAAGCCGATCCATGGACTACGGCGAGCCGAACAAGTTTTTGCAGGCGCGTCGGTTTGCGGCGGCGCTGGCCTATATTGCGCTGATGGGCATGGACCGCGTGGGGATCGGTGCTCTATCCATGGGGCGGTTTGAGTGGTTTCGGCCCACGCGCGGTCCCGGGCAGATCGCGAAGATCATCCGTTTTCTCGAACCGATGGAGGCCGTCGGAGAGACACACCTGGAAGAAGGCACACTTCAATTCCGTGTCCGTCAGACACGACCGGGGATCATTCTGCTGGTTTCCGATTTTTTCGATCCCCACGGCTACGAAGAGAGTCTGCGGATTCTCAGCCAAGGCAAGAATGAAGTCTTCGCGGTGCAGATTCTTTCGCCGGACGAGATGGACCCGGACCTGATGGGTGCGCTTCGGCTGCTGGACCTGGAAACCAACGAGCCGGTGGAAATCTCGGTCAGCGGCGAATTGATTCGTATCTACCGAAATCGCCTTGCGGCGTACGAGCAGCAGATCGGGCAGTTCTGCGCCCGACGAGGGATTCATCACCTGGTGATTCGCAGCGACGCGGACCTGGCGGGCGTGATCAGCGCCTCATTCCGAAAACTGGGATTGGTGAAATAAGATGAGTTTCCTGGCCCCTCTCGCGTTATTCTTTTTTATCAGCGTCCCGTTCGTGATCCTGCTGTATCTGCTGAAGCTGCGGCGGATCGACAAGCCGATTTCCAGCACGCTTCTGTGGCGTCAGAGTTTGGAAGACCTGAAAGCCAACACGCCATTCCAGAAGTTGAAAACGAGTCTCCTGCTGTTTCTTCAGCTATTGGTTCTGATTCTGCTGTCGCTTGCGGTGGCACGGCCTGTGCTAAATGCCGTCGGCTTTGAGAAACGAAGCCGGATTATTCTGACGGATGTTTCCGCCAGCATGTCTTCCACGGATGTTTCGCCATCCCGTCTCGATCAGGCCAAGACGCAGATCGGGGGCATGATCCAGAACCTGGGGTCCGGGGAAAGCATCATGCTGATCGCGTTCTCCGAGGCCGCGCGCGTCCTGTGCCCGTTCAGCGATGACCGCCGGGTATTGCTGAGCACACTGGAATCCATTCAGCCCACCGGCGAGAAGACGGATCTCGAAGAAGCCTTCCAGATGGCCCTGACCGCCGCGAAATCCCAGCCGAATCCGGAAATCACCATCTTCTCGGACGGCGGGTTTTCGAAATTGAAACTGGATCGAGATCCTGAAATGCCGATTCATTTCGTTGCCTGCGGACTGCGCGGGGAGAATGTCGGTATCGTCTCTGTGGGAACGCGGCGTAATTTCGACGCAGAGGGGCAGTACCAGATCTCCGTCACGATCCGCAATTCCTCGTCGGAATCGAAAAAGATCTTTGTCGATCTGCTGAGTTTGCCGGACCCGCAGACAGGAACCGCCGGGAATGTGATCGACGCGCGGGAGGTTTCCATCGAGGCGGGCAAGCCCGCAACGCTCGTGTTCGACGATCCGGGGTATTACCTGAACGCCCTGGAGGTCCGCCTGGACGTGCAGGATGACTTGCCGGTTGACAACCATGCCTGTGTGGTATTGCCGCGCAAAGAGGCAACGAAAGTGCTGATCGTGACCACCGGGAATTACTTTGTTGAACGCGCGCTCAATGCCGACCCCCGGACCCGCGTTTCAACCGTTCCGCCGAATGCCTTCATCAGCGCCGAGGGATACGATGTGGCGGTGTTCGATCAGTTTGTTCCGCCGCGCCTGGGACCGGGGCGATACCTGTTCCTGGGCTGTACGCCGCCATTCCCGGACTGCGGACTGGAGGGTGAAGTCGAGTACCCGGCGATTGTGGACTGGGATCGGTTCCATCCGCTGATTCGATACCTGGAGATGAGCGACCTGGTTGTCCGCAAGGCCAAACAGATGCGCCTGCCGTCCTGGGGAAAGGTCCTTGTGGAATCGAACGAGACGCCATTGATGGTCTTGCTGGAAACGGAGAACAGCGTATCGGTTGCGACGGGATTCGACCTGTACGAAAGCGATTGGCCGCTGCGGGCATCGTTTCCGATTTTCTTCATGAACCTGGTGGATTGGTTTCTATCGACCGACCCGCGCGGGATTCGGCTGTACGCAACGGGGGATGTCTTGCGGTTCCCGCCCAGCGAGACGGAGTTGGCTGCCACCGTGCAACTGCCATCCGGCAAGACGCGAGAAATTCGTCTCCAGCCGGACAACCCGACGCTGTTTGCGGATACCAGCGAGACGGGTCTTTATCGGCTTGTTCCGCAACAAGGCGAAGCGATCCTCTACGCCTGTAATCTCATTTCGGCAGAAGAAACCGACACCACCCCACGGACCCAATTCACCGCCGGGACAGCAGAGATTGAAGGTGTTCGGGACATCCAGGCGCAAAACCGGGAGATCTGGTGGCCCCTGGCGTTTGCGGCCCTGCTTGTGTTCCTTCTGGAATGGCAGGTGTACAGCCGAAAAGCGCGCTATGAGATCTGAACGCGTTGTGGTTTGGGGTTGTCTTATTCTCGAAATTATGGAAAATATCTGCAGATCGAATTGGCTCCTTGGATCCGATCGAGTCGACCAGAGAAACTCACAAGGTGATTTGACAAAGAGAGGATTTCGAATGAGACGTCACGGATTTACCTTGATCGAGCTGTTGATTGTAGTTGCCATCATCGGCATTCTGGCCGCAATCGCCGTCCCGAATTTCTTGAATGCGCGCACCAAAGCACAGGTCGCACGGGTATTTGCAGATATGAAAGCGTTGGGCACGGCCATGGATATGTACGGGCTGGACAACGGCAACAAGTATCCGTTCACGAACACAACGAACGTTGACATACTCAAACCATTCCAGCGTTTGACCAGCCCGGTTGCGTATATGAACTCTCTGCCGCAACGTGACCCGTTTGTCCCGAAATACGACCCCAAGCACACAGCGGACCGGCCCGGAGGCATCAGTTGGAACTGGTGGGACCCCTATCTGCTGGTCACATTCGATTCTCCGAGGATGTATGGGGATAACGATATCACGCAGGGGATGTATGCGGTTGGGCCGTTGATGTATTTCGTTGACAGTGTCGGCCCGGATGGGATCTATGATCCATACGAATACAATTACGGGCACGCTTGGGTCCCGTACACTCCGACAAACGGCCTGAGCAGTCGAGGCGAGATTTTCGTGTACGGACCGGGCGGGACCATCTCGGATTGTGTGACGCGGAAGTAATCTGTATGGAGCGACGCACCGTACATTTTGAATTGTTGAAGGGCTTCACCTGACGGATAAATTTGTTTATTCTTATGGTGTGTGTTAATCGCGTTCAGGTCTGTTCGGATCGCCCGTTCGATTCCGAAGTCGGCGGATACGAACAACAAGTGAGGGGTTTGTCATGGCCGGGTCGCTGATTCTCAACATCTCCCTCCTTCTCGCTCTCGGTATTTGTCATTTTTTCCTGTTGCACTATTGGAGACCCGGATCTATGCGCTACCGGATCGCGTGCGGCATTCTGTTCGGCGGAACCGCAATCGCCGGGATGCTGTTCCCGTTCCATTATGCGCCTGGAGTGATTTTTGACGGGCGTTCGTTCGTGGCCAGTATGGCAGGACTTTTCGGCGGCCCGGTTACGGCGACGTTCGTCGTGATCATCGGCGGGGCTTATCGCCTGTCACTGGGGGGCGCGGGAGCCTTTACCGGCATCGGCGTTCTGACCACTTCTGCGGCGCTGGGAGTCGCCTATCATTATTGGAGCCAGGGCAGACCGAGCCGGATTCAGCCACTGTATCTGTACCTGTTCGGTGGAATCGTGCATCTCTGCATGCTGCTGTGGATGCTGACGCTCCCATGGCCGTTGGCTGGGGAAGTGATCTCCAAAATCTGGGCTCCCGTGATGGTGATTTTCCCCATCGGCACGGTTCTTCTGGGCATGTTCCTTCAGGACCAGATTGAGGGCCGCCATGCGCTGATTGCATTGAAAGAAAGCGAGAATCTATTTCGATCCGCTTTCGAGGAATCCGTTGCCGGCATGTGTTTCATTTCATTGGAGGGCCGGTATCTGAAAGTGAATCGGTCCCTCTGCACGATGCTGGGGTATTCCGAAGAGGAGTTGCTGGGCAGGCATTTTGCCGAGATCTCCCATCCCGACGATGTGGCCGTTAGTCGGGAGGGCGCCCGGGGCCTTCGGGAGAACCGGTTCGAGAGTTTTCGGCTGGAGAAACGGTATCTCCACAAGAATGGCCAGGTGGTCTGGGTGACCCTGAGTACTTTTCTGTTGCGAAACGCGGGTGGAGATCCGCTGTACTACGTCACGCATATCCAGGACATCACAGATCGCAAGTCGGCTGAGGCCGCTGTAAAACAAAGCGAATTGCGGTATCGGGAACTGTTCCAGAATATGAGCGATGGAGTGACCGTGTACGAGGCAATCGGAGACGCGGAAGACTTTATCATTCGCGAAATAAATCCATCCGGGGAGAAAATCTGCAAGGTCGAACGATCCGATGTAATCGGACGAAGCGTTCTGGAAGTATTTCCAGGGGTACGGGAGATGGGGCTGTTCGGTGTTTTCCGGGAGGTATGGCGCACGGGCACACCTCGCTCGCATCCCACAACGATTTACAGGGATCATCGGTTTTTCTTTTGGGTGGAGAATTACGTCTGCAAGTTACCGACGGGCGAGATTGTCGCCATCTTTGAGGATGTCACGCGGCGCAAGCAGGCCGAAGATGAAAACCGGGATCTGGCGCGATTCCCGAGTGAGAATCCCAATCCCGTGCTTCGAGTCACTCCGGGCGGTGTTGTGCTGTATGCGAATGACGCGGGCCAATCTCTTCTGGAGTCTCTGAACGGCGCGCTCAATGAACCGCTTCCGGAACCGATTCGGCAATGGATCGTCGAGGCCTTACGGGCGGGAGGACAGAGCATTCGGGAAATCCAGTCCGGAGATCGCTGGTTCTTGCTGGATATTGTCCCCATCACACAAGGGCCTTATATCAATGTTTATGGGCGGGATATCACGGACCTGAAGAAACTGGAGGAACAACTGGTCCAGGCACAGAAAATGGAAGCCATCGGAAGACTGGCGGGAGGGGTTGCTCATGATTTCAACAACCTGCTGATGGTCATCCTGAATTACAGCGATCTGGCCTGCCAGAGGCTGGACAAGACTGACCCGCTGCGCGGAGACATGGTGGAGATCCGAAAAGCAGGCGAGCGGGCCGCTTCTTTGACCCGGCAATTATTGGCCTTCAGCCGCAAACAGGTCCTCGATCCGAAAATCCTCAACCTGAATAGTCTTGTTGCGGATTTGGACAAGATGCTGCGCCGCCTGATCGGCGAGGATATCGACCTGGTAGCGGTGACCGACCCGGACCTGGGACCTGTCAAGGCCGATCCGGGGCAGATCGAGCAGGTCATTGTCAACCTGGCAGTGAACGCACGGGATGCCATGCCGGAAGGCGGAAAACTGACCATCGAGACCGCCAATGCGGATCTGAACGATGGATACGCAGTCAATCATTCACAAGTGGTGCCGGGACGGTATGTGATGCTGGCAGTCAGCGATACAGGAATCGGGATGGACGCGGAAACCCGGTCTCATGTGTTCGAACCGTTTTTCACGACAAAAGAAAAGGGGAAAGGAACGGGGCTGGGACTCTCGACTGTGTACGGAATTGTCAAACAAAGCGGCGGATACGTCTGGGTATACAGTGAGCCGGGGACCGGAACGGCAGTCAAGGTGTATCTCCCACGGGTTCGGGAGTCCAACGAATCCGCCAAAGTGGAAACGGAACCGGTTAACCTGAGCGGCTCGGAGACGATTCTTGTTGTAGAGGACGACGCCGGAGTGCGCCAATTGGTCCTCCATATCCTCAAGAGCCGTGGCTATACGACCCTGGAGGCGCTGAATGCCACAGAAGCCTTCTCGATCTGCGAGCAGCAGAAGAACACTATCCATCTCCTGCTCACGGATGTCATCATGCCGAGAATGAGCGGGCGTCAACTGGCGGAACGGCTCAAGCCGCTTCACCCGGATATGAAGGTGCTGTACATGTCCGGCTATACGGATAATGCCATTGTCCATCACGGGGTATTGGATCCCGGCGTGGCGTTTCTACAGAAACCGTTCAAGCCGGATGCACTGCTGCGCAAAGTCCGGCAGGTGCTGGGGGCACCTCTAAGAGATCAATAAATCTCCCATTGCTCGACCGGGACCGGTTCCCCGTCCTCCTTGTGCAACAGCCACGCGGCGATGTTTCCCGCAAACTGCCTATTCGAATATTGGCTGAGGCCCCAGAAGGGGTTAGAGATGAACGTCGTCCAGTCGGAGAAGGCTACGACACGGCCATATCCGTCATTGGCCACAGCCAGGATCACCTCACCCTCCGACGTCCACCCAATGGCTTCCGCGGGAGATTCGATTAGGAGCATACTGCCTCCATTTAAAACGGTTACGACGTCTTTCGTAATCGGATGATCGGCGAAATGGTCAAATTCTCCATTGATGGAGGTTGAGAATCGAATCCCGAATGGTTCCGTTATCGAAGAAGCATAAATGCCCGGGTGTTCTACCATGTAAGTAAGAGACTGGGCCCCGATTACGAAAATCGATCCCCCCATGCGCACGAATTGCACAACACATTCCTGTTCGGATTCGGAAAGTGGTGGCGCATCATCCGCATCGCCAAAAACGAGG
>Ga0116141_10004901_pt1 | contig 11228 bp, 8 predicted proteins | sample AD_UKC097_MetaG_FD_89744 | JGI IMG/M metagenome (GOLD analysis project Ga0116141, IMG submission 89744) | Active sludge microbial communities of municipal wastewater-treating anaerobic digesters from USA - AD_UKC097_MetaG | ecosystem: Engineered > Bioreactor > Anaerobic > Digestate | place: USA... | reverse complement strand
TCACCTATCAACCATAGAGATCGAGGCAGCCGTGAAATCAATGAGATCCATGAAAGATCCACGATATATCGAGGAACGGTGCATCGAGGTGAACCGGTTAGAGAATCTCGCCGATGACGAGCTATCAAAGGCTATGACGAACCTGTTCAATACTGACAATGCAATTGCCATTATCAAATTGAAGGATATCTACGATTATCTTGAAATGGCAACCGATTGTTGCGAAGATGTTGCCGATGTTCTTTCTGATATCGCGATCAGGCATTCATCAGCGTAAGAATCGATACTCTTTTTTCCCAAGCAGAAATGATACTTGCTTGTAACGGGCATCACGGATGAAATTCCCTTTCAATCCAATTGATTATTTCATCCCCCACCTTGCGAAATTCTTTCCTGACCTCTTCCGTTGAACCTGAAGATTATGAGGGATCGGAGAAACTCCGGTGAATTAAACGCGTTGCTCCCGGGAAAAAGGGGCAGGATCCTTGTGCCGGATCGCACACGGTGACTACGATGTCAAACGATTCTCCTAAAAACGTATTAAGCGTCTTTGACTGTTGCCCGGATATGTCAATGGCAACTTCCTCCCTAACCTCGATTGCTATTGGATGAACTCTTGTTTTTTGCATCCCGGCACTGAACGCTTCGAACCGCGGTCCCCGAGGCGGGTATTCATGTAGCCTTCAGCAATCTGTGAACGTATCGAATTATGAACACAGATGAAGAGGACTCGCTGCTTTAGCATCATCATCACGTTCAATCCCTCATGCTTTCTTAATTTAAGGCGATATTTAAAAAGGACTGCTCCTTACTCTCACTTGATCTCGATCCGGTTACCGGTCATGGCGTAATGAACATTTTCAGCCATTTTACAGGCATGATCTGCGCACCGTTCCAGGTACCGGGCTGCCATGATATATGAGGTGTACCGGGTGATAGTCTTTGGATTCTCCATCATTATCGTCAGAGTCTGCCGGAACATTGAATGCCACAGGTCGTCGATCACATCATCACGTGAGGATAAATCTTCAATTAAAGCCAGATTCTCCTTTTCAAAGGCAGTCGCTACGTCATCAATCATGGTGGTAACCAGGGAGGCCATATGAGGGAGGGGAGGAGGATGAGGGGAAATCGGCTCATCCTGGATATGCCGTGTCATACTTGCAATATCTTTCCCGTATCTCCCGATACGTTCGGCTCCCGCAATGATCTTCAGGATACACACAATTACCCGCATATCCTTGGCCATGGGCTGGTACAAGGCAATCAGCTGATAAGCACGGTCCTCGAGGCTGATGGTGCGATCCCGGAGCTCTCTCTTCCGGGATTTTACTTCTGTGGCATTTGGAATATCCTCAAGGATTAATGCTTGCACGGCGTCAGCCAGCATAATCCGCGCGAACCGTGCCATTTCGATTGAATCATGCTTCAACTGATCGAGTTCTGCATGGAATTTTTCCGACATGGTCACTCCTATCCGAATCGTCCGGTGATATAATTCTCGGTGAGATCTTCTTCGGGGTGTTCAAATATCTGTGTGGTTGTTCCACATTCGATAAGTTTGCCCAGATACATAAATCCGGTATCATCGCTGACCCTCGCTGCCTGTTGCATGTTATGGGTGACAATGATCACCGTGTACTGCTGCTTCAGTTTCTCAATCAGGTTCTCGATCTTGGCAGTTGCGATCGGGTCAAGTGCCGAACATGGCTCATCCATCAGGATGACCTCCGGGTCAACCGCCAAGGTTCGGGCGATGCAGAGGCGCTGCTGCTGTCCCCCGGAAAGACCAAGGGCAGAATTGTTCAGCCGGTCCCGTACCTCCTCCCAAAGAGCTGCATCTTTCAGGCTCTTCTCAACGATCCGGTCGAGTTCCTTCTTGTTGTTAATCCCATGGACCCGTGGTCCATAGGCAATATTCTCATAAACACTCTTCGGGAAGGGATTGGGTTTCTGGAACACCATGCCGATCCTTTTCCTCAAGAGCACGACATCGTTCCCATTCGCGTAGATGTTTTCCCCGTCAAAGGTAACTTCACCCTTAATTTTCGTATGATCGATGAGATCGTTCAACCGATTGAAACACCGGAGGAGTGTGGATTTTCCGCATCCTGACGGCCCTATCAGGGCAGTCACCTTGTTCCGCCGGATTTTCATGCTGACCTCTTTCAGGATATGGGCATCACCAAACCAGAGATTGAGATTACGCGCTTCGATAACTGGATTGGAGGCATCGGATACTGAAGGGATTTCTGGGTTTCCTGTTTTGATTCCTGAATTTTCAATGAACGCGAGATGCAAGGGGATCACCATCTGATGGATTTCTGGAAACGGGTGCGGAGCAGGACTGCAGCCCCATAGAACAGGGTTACAATGACCAGCAACACAAGGGCTGTTCCATAGGCATATTGCTTTGCGCCAGGGACGCTTGTGGAGAGGATGTAAAGGTAATAGGGGAGGGCCATGACCGGTTCGAATATCGAGCTCGGGAGAAAACGGGTGGAGAATACCACCGCGGTGAACAGGATAGGGGCAGTCTCACCAGCGGCACGACCAATTGAGAGGATGGTTCCTGTGATGATACCAGGGACGGCTGCTGGAAGGACCACTTTCCGGATAGTCTGCCATTTCGAAGCCCCGAGCGCCAGGCTGCCTTCGCGCACTGCATTCGGAATACTCTTCAGGGCCTCCTCGCTGGTCCGTATGATGGTCGGGAGGATCATGAGGGCGAGAACGATCCAGCCGGTCAGGAGCGACACCCCTAACCCTACAAAAATGACAAGAAATGCGAATCCAAAGAGACCAAATACGATCGAAGGAGTGCCGTTCAGGAGATCTACCCCCGTCCGGATAGTTTTGGTTACCAGGCCTTCCCTGGTATACTCGGAAAGATAAATCGTCGCCCCGATACCAATCGGCAGAGCGATCATGATTGCCCCGATTACCAGGTAGATGGTCCCGACAATCGCTGGGAAAATTCCGCCAGCCCTGCCGAGGTTGGATGGATACCCGAAAATGAATTCCCATGAGATCACAGGGAGTCCTTTTACAATGATATCGAGAAGGATGATGGTAAGTACGGCTAGAACGATACCTACCGCCGCGAACATGCACGAATAGGCTATTTTCTGGGTACTCTTTGGGGAAATCCTCTTCCATAGGAGGGATAGTGTAATCACCACAACAAGCAGCACCAGGCAGGGGAGAATTCCGGCAGCAACCGCAACCAGCAACAGAACCATACCAAGGAAACCATACCGCAAGAAACGGCGGATTTGAACACTTGTGTCTTGAGAAACCAATCGTTTTATTTCGGCACTTCCGGTCTGAGCATGCCGAATACGATTGAGAATGAAGGTCGCTGATAAATTGATGAGAAGGGTGATGATCAGCAGCACAACGGCAATCGCAAAGAGCGCATTGTAATGAAGACTCCCTATTGGGACTTCGCCGGTCTCGATACCAAGGGTTGCGGTCAGGGTGCGGATGGGAGATAATACGTTCCAGATAGGTTCAGGCACGACTGCTGCATTCCCGGTCACCATCAGAACCGCCATGGTCTCACCGATAGCCCTGCCGATCCCGAGGATGATCGCCGCGGTGATACCTGAAAGAGCCGCGGGGATGATCACCTTGCTGATCGTCTGCCAGCCAGTGGCACCTATAGCGAGTGAGCCTTCTTTAAATTCACGGGGCACCGAATTGATCGCATCCTCAGAGACGCTGACAATCGTGGGAAGTGCCATAATTCCGAGAAGGATTGATCCCGCAAGCCAGGTCTCTCCCGTCGGGACATCGAAGGAGACACGGATCCAGTTGGTAAGTACCACAAGCCCAAAGAAACCATATACGACGGAGGGGATGCCTGCAAGCAGTTCAACGGCGGGTTTGATAATGGTCCGGAGACGGGGACCAGCGAGTTCAGAAATGAAGATGGCGCTTGCAATCCCGAGCGGGACCGCGAGAACCATGGCGCCGATCATCACAAGGATAGTTCCAACAATCAGTGAGAGAATCCCATACCTTGGTGGGCTGCCAGTGGGGTTCCAGTCCAGGCCGAATAGGAAATCCTGGAGCCCAATCTGGACAAATGCCGGATATCCATTGTAGAAAAGGTAGCCAAGAATGAAACATACCGTGAGCACTGCGAATATGGCACAGATAAACCAGAGCGACCCAATTGCCTGCTCCTGGATTCTCCGGATTGCAGGAGTGGCCATTCGGTTCCTGATATCTGGCAAGGCCATATGCATCACACCGATGACTGTATATAGGACGTTCGGTTTAAAAACCGATAGGAGCCTGCACTTTTTTCTTCAGAGCATAATGAGGTTCCCTGATGATCTTCTCCCACCATCATGCAGATTTCTCCTGGGACGAGGGGATATTTACCGAAGGTATGTTCCAGAATTCGTTTAAGATTCTCCCGTAATTCCCTGAAATCGGCAAGAGCCTCTATTTCATCAAGATACAAATCGGACGGGCTTTGTACCGGGCATACAAGGATAGTCTCTCCGGATGGCATCCTGCGCCCGAGGATATCGGGTAACTCGTTGCTGAATGATATCACATAATCGAAGTGTGTCGTACGAAAATCCCGCACTGATTTTGCTTGTTGACTGCTGATGTCAATCCCGATCTCCCGCATCGTCTTGATGGCAAGGGGATGAAGTCCTGCGGGGGCAATACCTGCAGAAAACACCTCGAAGCGATCGGGACAGAGTGATCGCATGAGTCCTTCGGCTATCTGAGAGCGGACAGAGTTGTAGGTGCAGAGGAAGAGGACGCTCGGTTTTTCTGCCCCCGTTTTTTTCGAGCGTTTCGACATTGGCGTCCTCAGATTTCCTTTTCCGAACCAATACACCATCGATACCCGCCTATCCAGATTGTCAGGATTAAATAATCAAAAAGTGTGGGAAGGAGTTATTTCACCGGCACAAATCCTTCTTCTGATAGGATACGCTGTCCCTCCGGGGAGAGGAGGTAGTCAAGGTACATTTTGGCGAGGCCGGTAGACTGGCCGTTGGTAATCATGTAGAGCGACCGGGAGAGGGGGTATGAGCCACTGAGTACATTCGCTATTGTTGGATCAACCAACGCTCCGTTGGTATCGACCTTCACCGCCTTAACGGAATTGTCGATGAACCCAAGACCGACATATCCAATCGCTCCCGGCGTCTGGGCAATCGTCTGCTGCACGGCACCATTCGAGTTCTTTTCGAGTTGGATACTGGTGTAGTTCCCCTTATTCATCACCTTCTCAGAGAAGAACTCTCTGGTTCCTGAAGCACTGTCCCTGCCTACAACGACAATCGCCAGATCAGGGCCGCCAACCTGGTTCCAGTTTGTATAATTACCAGCATAAATATCCTTGATTTGGGTCGTGGTGAGGCTGGTAATGGTGTTTGACGGGTGGAGAATAAGCGCAACTCCGTCTTTCCCAATCGTGGTGATCACCAGGTTCGGATATTTTTTCAGTTCATCTGACTTGACATCACGTGACGACATCCCGATATCGGCAGTTTTCTCCCCTGCTGCCTGGACCCCGACACTGGAGCCTCCTCCAGTGACCTGGATATCGGCATCGGAGTGGGTTCCCATATATGCATCAGCAGCCAGCTGGGCGATAGGAAGGACCGTTGTTGAGCCCGTCACTTTTATCGATGTTCGTTCCTGTGAGGAGGACGATGTTGGCTCGTTTCCCAAACACCCGGTCGCGACAAGTGCCAGAACAAGAATTCCTGCGAGTGCGAGAGTGATACATCCAGTTTGTCTCTTTTTCAGAACCATGGTGGTCTGAATACAAAACGGATTTATATGAATATATAACATTTCGACATAGAATATAGTCTTCTATATATCAATCGGATAGATATAGAGAATCAACGCCTCGCGGACCTGAAGTGGAGGTATGTTGACACAATCCAGGTACTAAAACACCTAAGAAAGATTCAGTTATCTGAAATTAACACCTGCTGGGAACAAGGATGATTAGCAATTACCTCTTATTCCATGAAGATCATAGAGTCAGCCTGCTACGTGTTGAGAATTGATTCTTTTCCACCAGGTCGTCTCTCCATTGATATTACTGATGAAGCCTGGGCGGGACATACAATAAGGCTCTTGAAGGGAATTTCATCGGGATATAATATTTAATTGTGGATGTTTAAATGGGTAACAGTATAAATGGGGTGTCATAAAATGAGGGGGACGGTGTATATCACTCCCAGAATCATCGGGAGATGGACCTGTATTCTCTTCTTGGTACTGGCTGTCTTGGCAGTACCAGTTACTGCCGCAGGACCAGGAACGATGCTGACCGCAGGTCCGGGCCGGGAGTATGAAACCATCCAGGCTGCCGTTGATGCCGCAAGTCCGGGAAGCAGGATCCTTGTGTATCCCGGTACGTATCCCGAAGCGGTGTCAGTGATAAAAAATAATCTTTATATCATGGCTACTGGCGAAGATGTGGTAGTAGAGCCCCCGAATACGGCGGGCTTTCAGGTCCTTGCCGATCACGTCACCATTCAAGGGTTTACCATTGTAGGCGGGAAAAAGTGCGCCCCGGGCATCAAGTTCGAAGGAAGCTTCAACACCTTTGCGGACAACACCATCTTTTTTACCGACACCTGCATCGGGGTCAATGCGATTGTGTGCAGGGACACTGATGGTGGATCGAACTTCAACATCGTTGAAGGCAATACCATCGAGCAGGCTGACCTTGGGATTATCTTTGTCTCCGGGGCTCCTGGTGCCATCAACCGGGGTAATGTCATCCGTGATAACACGTTCGCTGGTATCAGCCAGAACCCGATAATGATAACAAATGGCAGAGGTTTCCTGGTGTCCGGAAATCGTATTGATGAGGCCCCGTATGGTACCTGTATTGCCATTGGCACGGAGAGCGAGAACCTGGTAATCCAGGGTCACCATACGATTGTCGGGAATACGATTGGTCAATGCGGGCACAATGGCATCTCTTTATATGCTGCACCAGAAACAGCCCTCACCCACAACATTGTCACTAAAAACACGATACAGAATTGTGGGGGAGACTGTCTTGCCCTGGAAGCCGGCAAAGGCGCTACCCTGACAAACAACCAGGTGATTTCTAACAGCGTCAGTTTTTCTATGTTCGGCAGCGGGATCCTCCTGGAAGGGGATCAGGAAGCGGTCGTCAGGGACAACCTGATCCTCGGTAACATAGTGTTCAACAATCATCTGAACGGTATCTCCCTCATGGCCGGTACAGAACGGAACCGGATCATGAACAACGAAGTGCAGACCAATGACGGGGTCGGCATTGCAATTGCTGGAGATGATAACGTAATCACAGGGAACTCTGCCCATGACAACACAATGGACGTTGCAGACCTGGGCGAGGGGAACCGGTGGCACAATAACGAATACACCCCGATGGTGGGCTGGGCTACCGGTTGGGATGAGAACGATGCAGCAGCCATCGTCCACACCGTCGATGGCGGGCGGACCTGGCAGGCGCAGGGCGACTTATCTGCCTGGACAGGTGTTCATGGCAACGACGTCAGCGCAGTTGACAACCAGACGGCATGGGTTGCATTGGGCTCCGACAACAGGAGCGATACACGAGGTGCCATAATGCATACCACTGATGGAGGTGCTACCTGGGTTGCACAGACCATTCCGGATGGCCTTGCGGGGGGTATCAAGGGTGTGAAGGGTCTCAGCCGCAGCGAAGCCTGGGCCGTTTCATTGGGGGGGAGAGTCCTTCATACTACGAACGGTGGCACTACATGGACCATCGTCCCCCATCCAACCGTGCCCATGTCCGAAGTTAATCGCATTGATGCCATCGGTGATGGAGAGGTATGGATTGCCGACACCACCAAATCAGGTGATGAACGGTATGTCATCCACACCACCGACAATGGCGAAACCTGGCGACAGGAACCCCTTCCCGAGGTTATGCCCGATGCCCAAACCTTTATAGTCAGTGCCTACAGCACCCAGGCAGTCTGGAGCGTTGTCAGACCCTATACGGATATCTACCGGACCGTTGATGGGGGCAATCAGTGGCTCAAGGTCGCCCAAAATGTTGGGGGGGCAAATGATTTTGACGATATCTGCGCTGCCAGTGAGGAAACGGTCTGGGTAGTGCTGAATGAAATGCTTACGGGGAACATTTTCAAGGTCCAGGTTGCCGAGGATGGCAGTGTTGATGTTCAGTCATTCCGCCCTTCGTCATTCTATTCGTTTGAAGGTATCACCTGCATGGACGATCGCATCGCCTGGGTTGCAGGGCTTCAATTCATAGATAGATTTCCTGATTTGCCGCTGGGCGTCATCATGTACACCATAGACGGCGGTGAGCACTGGTATAGCGGGACCGGGCCTTCGAATATAAAATACTGGAAGGTATCCTTTGTTGGGGCGGGGAGGTGATCGGTTTAATCGTCTCTTCACCCCATTAATGGTGCTAATATGGATATTTCGAATTAAGATTACGCTGGCTGGTATGAAAAACATCCCCGTGAGGATTCTGGATGTCTGTGCTATCTTATACTTGATCTCCTCGAGATAATTTTTCCATAATTCTTCTCAAGTATCATAATACGGTATGATGGATTCATGATACACCGACGGGGGATATTGACGAGAAAAAGTTCACTCCTTGATCATCAAGGATGCTAAAGGAAAATAATTATTCGTCAAGAAAAATTGAACATAGAGTTCTGAAGTCCCAGCCGGTTGGCAACGGAGCCCGTAAATCAATTCTCTTGGTGCTCGCGCAGAAATGCAGGTGAAAAGAGGCAAGGGATTTTTTATAAGGAATGGACCGTGCGGCTGGTTGGAACAATTTTTACTCTGAAACTCATAGTGGCAAATGAGATCGCGGACGTTGTCATTGAAGTCGATGCCTGATGCCATCAAATCGATGATATCGGCTTCTATTCTTTGGCAGAGTCCAGCATCACTCTGTAAAATTCACTTGGCATGTCGGCCATTGGCATGTGCGATGCAGGCATCTCAACATAGGTCCAGTCCTTTCCTCCAGGGGTAATTCTCTTCCTTGCAACACCGGCACTTATTAAGGAAGAAAACTTGCTTTTTGTGCACAGAATAAATGTTTTCGGCAACGACTCAATTGTTCGCGGGTCATACTGCAGCTTTTCCAGGAAGGGCGGGGCTGTTCCCAGTCTGGCGAATGAAGTGGGGTCAAAACCGCAGGCGGCAATGAGGTCAAATAATGATTGTCCTGGATCAGGTAATGCAGCATCAACATACACCAGGCGGCGGATTCTCTCATGTATTCTGGCTGCGACACCGGTTATTACCATTCCACCATAGCTGTGACCGACTAATATTACATCTTTAAGGTCATTTTCGTCTATCAATGTGCAAATTTGTTCAATATGGTCAGTCAGATTGCTCCTGTGTTCATCCTTGAGTGTCGGCGCAAAAGCGCGGTACTTATGTGCCTTGAGAGCAGAAACGGTTCCATCCCAATATCTGCCGCCCAGATGGCCGTCTTCGGTGTGGATGGGATCTCCGACGGTAAGTTTGTTCCAGGTTTCTGTCGACATATTGTGACCGTGAACAAGAACGAAGGTTGCCATAGTAGTCATCCACATTGCTATACTGCCAGTCAATCCATTATTATTTTCCGGATCATTCCCATTTTTGTGGTGTCGCGATCAGGAACGATATGTGAGCAGATGAAAAAAAGAAATGGGCACCTTCTATCCTCCAAGGGATATCCGATAGTTCAGGTATTTCCCCGTCTTTCTTCTCTTTTCCGTGCCTCATTTATCTCATCGCGTTTCTTTGACGCTTCCTCAAAGAGTCTCTCGAGGGCTTTTAAGTTCTTATAAAATTCTTCCATATTCGTTTCCTTTCCTGCAACGCCTGGTGGTTTATATGGTATTTCTCCGATAGCGGAAAAATCGTCCTCCGAGATCACGGCACAAAATTTTCTACCAATTTCTGGCTCGATGATTTTGTCCATCGGGTTCTCTCCCCGGTAATTAACATCGATATCAAGCGCGTCCTTGAGCTGTTCAAGCGTAGTTGTGGCAAAACCCAGGACTACGATCTCCCTCGGATCGAACACATTGATCAGAGTAACCATCTTGTTGCTTCCCCCTTTCTCCTTTCCCTCGACGCCGAAGCCGGTGGTATGGTACCAAGCCTTGCGGAAATCATCATAACTCTTGCCTTCTTTCAACCTCCGGGTTAGGATCGCGACAGTAGTTATGAACTGGTTGTTTTCATCTTTCATAAAATTCCAGTATAAACAAGTGATATTTTAATTTGTCTATAATCCTGCGAAGAAATCACGGGCGTCTCATGCAATATAATCTAGGAAAAGAGATCAGGGAGACGGTACGAGCGAAACGAAGTGGAGACGAGCACGGTCGACAGGCTTGGATTCTGTGAACCGATAAACCAGCGGAGCGGAGCCGCCACCGAACGCAGTGAGGGCGTCGCTGGAGCGGAGCGATACCAGGGCCTCGGTCAACCTGCCGCAGGCCGAGCCCTCGCCGCGAGCGAAGCGAGCAGTGAGAGACGCCCTGAAATCCCCTTGTTTTCTCTTCAAAGGCAAAATACGGGAGAAAAAAGCAAGGGCATTCTGCGGGTGGGAGGTAGAACGGAGCGTTTAATTCGCCCGGATTGATGGCCGCGCATATTTCTACAATTATGGCCGCAATACTACTCCCTCCTTATGAAAAATGTTGCCAATAAGAAAAAAAATCGGTTGTTATTTTAATTTATTTAAATCTGAATGAAATCAACGGTGATTTCTGACCATTATTAAATTCGACATACATCAGTCGGCATGTACCTGAGTAAGATCTAGGAATATTCCAGTTAAACTGCCAATACCCGTCCCCTAAATACTGAAGGCCAGAAGAACCAACCGAATATTCGTCTACTATTTCTATCGGTTCTCCTAAAAAGTCAGAACAACTAACAGGATATGACCTAATGCCAACAAAACTCGATGGATCCTCCACATTTCCACTGGCATCCGACAACTGCCATTTAACCGGAATTGTCCTACCAGCGTTCGCCATATTAATTGCGTTTAGATCTATCGGAGGACCAAATCCACCGAAAATTGCACTATCACAGGCATCCCCGATACCATCCCCGTCAGTGTCCAGCTGGTCCGTGTTCGCAACAAGCGGACAGTTGTCTACACTATCAAGGATCGTATCGTTGTCATCATCCTCGTCACAGGCATCACC
>Ga0116141_10004899_pt1 | contig 11230 bp, 5 predicted proteins | sample AD_UKC097_MetaG_FD_89744 | JGI IMG/M metagenome (GOLD analysis project Ga0116141, IMG submission 89744) | Active sludge microbial communities of municipal wastewater-treating anaerobic digesters from USA - AD_UKC097_MetaG | ecosystem: Engineered > Bioreactor > Anaerobic > Digestate | place: USA... | reverse complement strand
GTATAGGGAGCTGTTCCACCAACGGTAGTGGCTGTCAACGTGGCTTCACCGCCATTACAAAGGATGGGAGTGGCAGATAAGTTGAGATCCAGAAGTTGAGATTCAATGATAGTTATTGTTTCGGTGTCTTCACAGCCATTGGCATCGGTTACCAGGATTGTGTAAGTTCCTCCGTTGACATTGAAAACATTGCTGTTCTGCGATATGCCATTTAAACTATAAGTATAAGGAGCCGTGCCCCCGGTAACATTGGCAGTAATGTCGGTGGTGCCTCCGTCGCAAATCAGGGTGTTTGCTGTCAATGTAAGCTCAAGAGCATCAGGTTCCGTTATAGTAATGGTTGCAGAACCTTGACATCCGTTGGCATCTGTAACAAGAACAGTATACGTGCCTGCGGTAACAGTAAAGTTATTGTTCTGGGGCACACCGCTGTTCATCGCATATGTGTATGGTGCCGTTCCACCGGTAACAGTTGCGGTAATTACACTTGTGCCACCGTTACACAATATTGGTGTTGATGAAAGGGTAAGGCTAAGTACATCGGGTTGAAGAATGTTAAAATGCTGATAGCCGAGGCAACCGTTGGCATCTTGAACTGTAATCACATGTCCTCCTGCAGTAAGGTCAAAAACGTTGCTGCTCTGATAGGCTCCGCCGTCGGCAGCATATGTATAAGGAGCGGTACCACCCGTAGTATTAGCCGTAACCGTTGCTGTTCCACCATTACATAATATAGGATCAACGGATAAGGTCAGGCTGAGTTCTTCGGGTTCGGTAATAGTGATGGTTGCAACAGCATTACAACCATTGGCATCGGTAACATGTACGGTGTAGGTTCCGGCTGGTACCATGATAGTGTTACCTGTCATTACAACACCGGAGGAAGCGTATGTGTAAGGCGCTGTTCCGCCGGTAGCTGTCGCTGTAATTGTGGAAGATCCACCAAAGCAAAGAACAGGGGTCGAAGTTAAAGTGAGTGCCAGCGCATCGGGTTCGGTGATGGTGATGGTGGCTGACTGCTGGCATCCGTTCGCGTCAGTTACTACTACGGTATAGGTTCCTGCGGGCACTGTAAATGTGTTGGCCGTTTGGGATTGTCCGGTTCCTAATGAATAGGAATATGGAGCCGTGCCTCCGTCGGCAGTAGCTGTAATCACTGAGGTTTCGCCGTTGCATAGTATCGGAGTTGAGGCTAAGGTAAGGGTAAGCACTTCTGGCTGTAATACAGTGATTGTGGCCGATGTTTCACATTGGTTGGCATCCTGAACAACGATGGCGTGTGTACCACCGGTCAGCACAAAAACATTGCTGCTCTGGAATGGACCGCCGTCTGCCGAGTAGGCATAGGGTTCGGTACCTCCCGTGGCAATGGCATGTACCGTTGCCGGATCGCCACTGCAGGGAGCCTGTGAGGCAATGGCCAAAATAAGTTCGAGAACAGATGGCTCGGTAATTGTTATGGTTGCAGAGGCCTGGCAATTGTTGGCGTCAACAACATTTATGGTATAGGTTCCTGCGCCAACGGTCATCTGGTTGCCCTGCATAATAGTGCCTGTTGCACTATAGGTGTATGGGGCGATGCCGCCGACAACCGTAGCCGTAATGGTGGAGGTGCCTCCGTAACAAAGAACAGGTGTTGAGGTTAGGGTAAGCACGATGGGATCGGGTTCGGCAACTGTAATCTGTTCGGAAATCTCACATCCGAGGTCGTCAATCACTGAAATGGTGTGCGTACCTGCGGTAAATGTGAAAGTGCCACTGGCCTGTGGTGTTCCGTTGTCAAGGCTGAATGAATATGGTGTGGCTCCGCCATTAGCAGATGCAGTGATTGAGGTGGTGCCACCATTGCATAAGATAGGATCAGGAACGGTCAGCGACATTTCGAGCGGGGTAGGCTGGGTGATGGTGATAAATACAGTTTTTGTGCACCCGTTGGCATCCATTACTGTGATGGAATGAGTGCCTGCAGAAAGCTGAACCAGGTTGTTGGGTTGGTATGGTCCACCATCTATGCTATAGGAGAATGGTTGTGTGCCACCGATAGGAATAATATTTACTGTGGCGGTCTCTCCGTAACATACTACAGGCGAAATAATTGATAAGCAAACTACAATGGCCGGGGAAGCCGTCACTGTGATGGTTGTGGAAGCGGTACATCCATTGGCATCGGTAACGGTATAGGTATATGTTCCTGAGCTAACGGTAAAGGTTCCGGTACCCGAGTATGGAGCGGTTCCTCCGGTGGCTGATACCGTAACATCGGTGGTGGCCCCGTTACAGGTAATAACCGCCGCAGTAGCCGTTGCTGTCAGCGGGGCGGGTTCCTGCAGGGTAATGCTTGTTGTAGCGGTGCATCCATTGGCATCGGTGATAATATAATTATAGGTACCAGCACCTTCAGTGAATGTGCCTGTTCCGGTGTACGGAGCTGTCCCGCCGGTTGCAGAAACGCTTATTGTGGTGGTGCCGCCGTTGCATAAGATCGGGTCGGCAGTAGCCGTAGCACTTATGGCAAAGGCAGGATCAACAACTGTTGATGCAGAAGCCGAACAGATATTGTTGCCTACAGTAACGGTATAGGTTCCGGCAGCGGCGTTGGTGAAGTTAGTTATTACAGGATTCTGAAGTGTCGATGAGAAATTGCCGGGACCTGTCCATGAGTACAACTGGTTGTTTCCGGTGCCTGAGGCATAGAGGGTTATGGTGCCTCCATCACATACTGGGCCGCTGTTTGATGCAGTAACCACAGGCTGTGCATAAACATTTACCACAATAGGAACAAGATTGGGGCTGATGCATGAGTTGGAGATGCCTTCAGCAACATAATAGGTGAAAGTTCCCACCGCGGCTGTCGATGGTGTCAGCGATGTCTGCGGCATTCCGTTCGGGGAAGTATAATAAAATAATGTATAAGACGGGTCTGTGGCTGTGGCAACCAGGGGTGTAGCCGTGGCTCCCTGGCAATAATTTACCGGGCTTACCACCGTTGGTGAAGAATTAATATTTGTTACTGTTATAGTAAATTCAAAGAAACAATTGGTTGTTCCGGGAGGCACTCAAAAATATGTAGTGGTGCCGGGTGTTGCAGGGAAGGGATTGTTAATGGTATATTCGATGGAGGTGTTGGTAACGGGATATTCGTTGTAAAAATGTGATCCTGCTAAAAAATTTCCGGCTACCTGTGTGATGGGAATAGTATTGCCAATGTTGCAGTACGTTAGGTTGATGTTACTTTGGCCTGCACAATTTTGAGCAATATAGTCTTCGGCTTCAATTGTAATAATGAGCGGGTTGTAAATAGGTACTCCTCCGCAAGGTCCCTGGCTTTGGTACCCCTGGATAAAATCCAGAGTGGTAGAAACCTGGCTGATGGCTCCGGTGCCGCTGATAGTTCCGTCAAGAATTATTTTGGGCGGGCAGTCAATATTGGTTAACAGGTTGCAGTCGGTGGTGGCTCTCAGTCTGTAGGTGAGCGTTCCTAAGAGATCATCGGGATTAGCAGGCAATGGAAGTGTGCCGATATCCCAAATAATGGACCCGTTGGCGCCCATGGTGGGGTCGAAATACAGGTTGTTGGGAGTAGGAGCAGGGGTAAACAAAATATTGCTCACGCTTGAAACATAAGTGGATGCGTAAGGGATGGGGATGACCACTCTGGCATTGTTTATGGCTTCAGTTCCCCGGTTTCTTACTTCCAGTTGGTATTCAATTTTATCGCCGGGATAAGCAATCAGTGGATCGCCGGTATTGTAGGGGACATTGCCAATGCTTTGGACCATATTTAAGCCTTCCGGTTCGGGAACATGGGCATCCACAGCCATGGCAATACAGAAGATAATATAAGTATCCTGAGTGGATCCATATCTGAATGTGGTGGAGGTTTGGTTGTTTGTGATTACTTCATTATTAGTATTGGGAATATTAAACATGCTGATGTCCATACCGGTGTTGTTCAGCAGGTTGGGGTTCCGCGCATTTCCGCCGGTAAATACTGAACTATTGAAGAAGTTGTTGGCGCTGTTGCCGGCGTGGTTTAATGTAAGCCAGCTGGCGTCAGAAACTTTTTGAATTTGGAAATAGTCGCCGGCTATGCCTACATCGCCTTCTCCAGCCATCATCCCCAATTTCATGTTTACATTTCCATATTGTACAGTGTTAAATCCCGAAACCGGCAGATCGTAACTTACAGTGGTGTTTCCCACAACATAAGCGTAGCCGTCAAAAACTGTTACGTCTCTCCAGTTCATTTTGTTATTTTCATAAACCACAACCATTCCCCAGCCGCCGTAATATCCTGTTGAGCTGCCATTTCCAGTTGTTAAGGCCATGTCGGCTACCCAGTATTCTCCTACACCGTTTTGCTGCACCAGATCGGTAACTTCGATATAGCCGGCATACATGTCGTTATCGCCCGGATACAAGATGTCATTCACATTGGCGGTAAAAGTCTGATAATATGACATACCAGGGCCTTTGACTTTAATATTGCATTTTTGGGCAGTAGTAACATAAGGATCAGTCCTTCCTGTCCAATACAAACCTGCGTAAATAATATTTGAACAGGAAGGTATGGCGCCGTTTTCTGTAGAAAAGGTCAGCGTGGCCGACGATGAGTTGGTGGTGGTGGCATCGGCATCGGCATCAACCAGTATCATGATGTTGTTGCTGTTGAGCGTTACATCGGAATAATTCTGCAGTGTGAGATTGGTGTTTCCGATCATAGTAAAATCGCCCTTGATACTATATATTGTTTTGGTTGGGCTATATACTGAAGTCCTTTGTATAAAAGGTTTCTGGACCTGCCCTATGGCGAACACGGCATAGGTAAGCAGGATAATTGTGGTAAACAGTTTACTGATAAATGAACTGCGTAACCTTGATTTGTAACCATTATTTTCCATTATGTATAGATTATAATTGTTATTAATTTGGAATGGACACCTGGTAAAATATTTCAAACCCATCTTGCGTAGTAGCCTTGAACATTTTGTTAATAGAGTTTGGATTGCAGTTCATATTGCATAAAAAGAGTATATATTTCAGGCGGGTGAAGCCAGTAAGGTTTTGGAGGTTAAGGGGCACCACTTTCATGTCGTCGGGATTATTTAACTTTACAGTAATAATTTCAACCTGATCAAATATTGGATCTGCGTCATAAAGGCTGGAAAAGGATTTAGAATCAGTTTCTAATCGAACAGCAGGACCGTTACCGAACGTTTTTATTGTGCCGTTTTCGACACAAATAGTGGGGTGAACATCAAAAACGAGACTTTTCAGCACTTGTTGTGTGGCCGGAGCTTTGCTCGTTAAGGCCGTTTCGAGGTTGATCGCCTCCTGCGCTATGATACTGGTTGAGAAAAACAATAACAATGCAGGAACCGCTATCAGGGAAAACCATTTTAAGCTTAGAGCAGCAACAGGTTTTGTCCGGATAGTCTTTTGGTTTTGAAAAGTAGATTTTTTCATCGGGTATTTGGTTTATAGGTTTGAAAATGAATTTTATAAAAATTAGCCAAATATACAGCAAAATTTTCGAAAAGTCAACTGAAAATAAAAAAAATAGTTATCAACTTTTAATTAACATTGCCCAAGTCTTGATTTTAGTAGATATAATCGAAAAAAAATAATTAAAAAATTCGGGAAAGAAATTTTGTCGATTAATTAAAATAGAATAATTAAATAAAATAAAAAAATATGAAACAAATGAATATAAAATATTCAATAAAAATTTTTTGTGTTGAAAATCAAATAGATTCTATTGCTTAGCATTAGAGTTTTTTGAGATAAATTTCATGTATTCTATGCCCATCAATTAGTTTCAGGTTTTTTATTATTTCAAATTCATGACAATTTTTGACTAACGCATAATCAGGAACAAATTAAAAAAAAACAGGCGATTTTTTATTATAAGATTGCGGTTTTTTGTAGAGAATTTTGTATCCCAGAGAATTATTTGATAAGAAACTGAAAAACCTTGCGGTATTTATCAGCTAAGAACATATTGTATATTTTTAGCTCAAGAACCAAAAACTAAATACAATGTCTGCCTAGGCCAATGAAATCTGCCTATAATCAATAAGACAAAGTCGATAAGGGCTATCTGCCAGCCGGCCGATGAATGGGCAACCGGAATTATGCTTACTTGCGCTTGACTTCTATTTGTTCGTAGCCTTCAATAATATCTTCAACTTTTATATCGTTGAAGTTTTCGATGTTTAACCCGCATTCCTGACCTGCAAAGACTTCTTTTACGTCGTCTTTAAAGCGTTTCAGGGAGCCAAGTTTGCCGGAGTATACTACGATGCCATTTCGGATGATGCGCACCAGGGTGTTTCTGGTGATTTTGCCGTCAAGGCATTGGCATCCCGCGATTGTTCCAACTTTGGTAATTTTAAATACTTCTCTGACTTCGAGGTTGCATACAATTTTTTCTTCAATTTCTGGCGAAAGCATACCTTCAATGGCGGAGTTGATTTCGTTGATGGCGTTATAGATGATGGAGTACAGCCTGATGTCAATTTGCTCGTGCTCTGCATGTTTTCTGGCGGTGAGCGAAGGACGTACCTGGAATCCAATGATAATTGCATTGGAAGCCGAAGCCAGCAGAACGTCAGATTCCGTAATCTGGCCAACTGATTTATGGATGACATTGACTTGTACTTCTTTGTTGGAAAGTTTGAGCAGCGAATCAGATAAAGCTTCTACAGAGCCGTCCACATCACCTTTTACGATAATATTAAGTTCTTTGAAATCACCAATTGCAATACGCCGTCCTATTTCGTCAAGGGTAATGTGTTTGTGCGTTCTGATGTTTTGTTCGCGCTGCAGTTGGAATCTTTTGTTGGCTATTTCCTTTACTTCGCGTTCGTCCTGCATAACGGTAAAGGTGTCTCCGGCCTGCGGGGCGCCGTTAAGTCCAAGCATCAACAGTGGAGTGGCAGGACCTGCTGTTTCCATGGTCAGGTTACGTTCATTATACATGGCTTTAACTCTGCCATAGCTGGACCCGGCCAAAACCATATCGCCAACGTGCAGCGTGCCATTAAGCATCAATAGTTTGGCAACATAACCACGGCCTTTTTCCAGCGAGGATTCCAGTACGGTGCCGTAGGCATTGCGATTGGGATTTGCTTTCAGTTCGAGCATTTCAGCTTCCAGCAGAATCTTATCCAACAACTTGTCGATGTTGATACCTTTTTTTGCTGATATTTCCTGGCATTGGTATTTTCCGCCCCAGTCTTCCACCAGAAGGTTCATGGCCGCCAGGGCTTCTTTTATTTTTTCGGGATTGGCCGTAGGTTTATCTATCTTGTTGATAGCAAAAATCAAGGGAACTTTTGCTGCCTGGGCGTGATTGATGGCTTCCACGGTTTGGGGCATGACACTGTCGTCGGCAGCTATTACGATGATTGCAATATCGGTAACTTTAGCACCGCGGGCACGCATGGCGGTAAAGGCTTCATGGCCGGGGGTGTCAAGGAAGGTGATTTTCTTTCCGTCTTCCAGCGTAACCTCATAGGCTCCAATATGTTGAGTGATACCTCCCGCCTCCCCGGCAATGACATTGGAGTTGCGGATATAATCGAGCAACAAGGTTTTCCCATGATCCACATGTCCCATAACCGTAACAATAGGGTGACGTTCCAGGAGCGTTTCGGGAGCATCTTTCTCGGTATGAACGGCCTGTTCCAGTTCGGCGCTGATAAATTCTACCTTGAACCCGAATTCATCGGCAACAATAGATAAAACTTCTGCATCGAGGCGCTGGTTAATGGAAACAAACAAACCAAGCGTCATACAGGTGGAGATAATGCTGGTGACAGGAACATTCATCAGGGTGGAAATTTCATTCACGGTAACAAATTCTGTTACTTTAAGAATTTTCTTTTCTTCTTCCTCCTTTAAATGCTCTTCTTCGATTTGTTGCTGCACCATATCTCTTTTCAGGCGGCGGTATTTTGATGCTTTTGACTTGGTAGGGCCCGTGAGCTTGGCAAGAGTGTCGCGGATTTGTTTTTGAATTTCTTCTTCAGATACTTCCGGGTGCAGAGGCTCTTTACTTTTTCGGCTGTCGTGCCTTGACGTTCGTGAGGTGCCAGTGCCGCTTCCCGTGCCCCCGGTTTTGCCTTGCATTTCCGACTCGCCCGGTTGAATTCCTTCTTTTTTGATGCGTTTACGCCTGCGCTTTCTGTCCGAAACTTTATTGTCCGACGAGGTGGCTACAGGTTGTTTTTGTGGCGGTTTTTCAACCGGTAACTCAATTTTTCCCAATACTTTAGGGCCATGCAGTTTAATGTATTCGGTGGCTATCAGGTTGTTGTCTTCCTTGACCTCTTCTTTGGCAGGTGCAATTTCTTCTGTAACCACGGGTGGTTCTTCTGTAACTACCTTTTCAGCTATTTCTTCTTTGACTTCCGGTTCTGGTTCTACAGGAGTTTCTGCCTTTTTTGCTTTTTTTGTGGTTTTTTTCTCTTCCGGTGCCTCAATTTTTTCTTCGGCAACTTCAGTTTTGGCTTTTGATTTTTTTGTCTCTTTGGAAGTTTCTTCAGCGACTTTTTTGCCGGATTTTTTTTCGCTGACTTTTTCCAGGTCAATTTTTCCTACAACTTTTAACCCTTTTAATTTGCCGGTTTTTGGGGTTTCTTCGGTTTCTTTTTCCTCTTTTTCAGAAGCTTTTTCAACTTCTTTGATTTTTTCTTCTACTTGTTTTGGGGCTTTTTTGGCTGGTTTTTCAGTAGATGATTTTTCTGGTTCAACAGTCTGGGGTTCCTCTTTTATAGCTTTTTTGGCTGGTTCGGCGGCTTTTTGGGCGGGTTCTTCCTTTTTTTCAATAATTTTTGATTCTACGGGATAAGAAACCGGAACATTTTTTATAAAAAGCTCTTTATCCTGGGTGAGGTCGGTATCTTTTTCGCGGTCTTTGGCCTTGTCGAGGGTGATAGTTTCGTGGCGTACACTGCCAATATCAAGTTTCTTAGATGTTTCTTTTACCTGCTTGTCCTTTGAATATTCTTTTTGCAGAATTTCATAAATATCCGAGGTGATTTTACCATTGGGGTTGTTATCAACCTTTATTCCTTTTTTTGAAAGAAAATCAATGATAGAATTCACGGACACATTGAATTCGGTAGCAATTTTACTTAATCGGTATGTTTTTACGGTTTCTTCCATTTTTTACCTGATTGAACCTTATTTTTGTTTTGCGTGATTAGTATGAAAAATATAGTTTGGGTATTTTATTCAAATTCTGATCTTAAAATTTTGATAACTTCTCTGATGGTTTCTTCTTCCAGGTCGGTGCGTTTTACCAGTTCGTCCACGCTGAGTTCGAGGACACTTTTGGCGGTATCGCAACCAACATTTTTTAGTTCTTCGATGATCCATTCTTCAATTTCATCTGCAAATTCCTGCAGATCAACATCTTCAAAATCTGAATCCGAATCACGGTACACATCGATTTCATAGCCGGTAAGTTTTGCTGCCAGTTTGATATTGTATCCGCCTTTGCCGATAGCCAACGACACCTGATCGGGTTTTAAAAAGACATCAGCTTTTTTATTTTTTTCATCAATTTTTATTGAGGAAACTTTAGCCGGGCTGAGTGCGCGGGTTATATACAAGGATATATTGGTGGTAAAGTTAATAACATCAATGTTTTCGTTTCGAAGTTCGCGCACTATGCCGTGTATGCGGGCACCTTTCATGCCCACGCAGGCGCCCACGGGGTCGATGCGGTCGTCGTAAGATTCTACAGCTACTTTGGCGCGTTCGCCGGGGATACGTACAATTTTCTTAATAGTTATCAGGCCATCAAATACTTCGGGGACCTCAGCTTCAAAAAGACGTTCGAGAAACACGGGGGAGGTGCGTGAAAGGATAATGACCGGTGTGCCGTTTTTCATTTCCACTTTGGAAACTACAGCACGTACCGATTCGCCTTTACGGTAGAAATCAGAGGGAATTTGTTCGGATTTTGGTATGATAAGTTCAATACCGTCGTCATCAAGCACCAGGATTTCTTTTTTCCACACCTGATAGATTTCGCCGGTTACAATCTGGCCTACTTTTTCAATGTATTCTTTATAAATATTGTCTTTTTCATGCTCCATTATTTTTGAAACCAGGTTTTGGCGCATGGCGAGTATTTCGCGGCGGCCGAAGTCCTTTAGCCTGACTTCTTCTGAAACGTCTTCGCCGATTTCAAAGTCGGGCTCAATCTTTATGGCATCTGAATAGGCAATTTGCTGGTTGGGGTCGGTAACTTCATTGTCATCAACAATTTTCCGGTTACGCCATACTTCAAGGTCACCCTTATCGATATTTACGATGATGTCGAAGTTTTCGTCGCTACCGTATTTTTTTATCAGCATATGCCTGAAAACGTCTTCGAGTATGCGCATCATGGTTTCGCGCTCAATATTTTTGTATTCTTTAAATTCAGAAAATGATTCAACAAGATTGATGTGTTCCATTATTCAGTACTTTAAATATTATTTGTTACTAATTTTTATTATGATTTTTGCTTCTTTAATGTCTTTTAATGCAAGGATGATTTCCTGTTCCGGAGTTTTTTTCTTTTTATTTTCAGGAATTAGCAGGGTAATGTCTTTTGTGCCAACACCCAATAAGGCGGCTGTGAAGTTTTTACCATCCTGGGTAAGTACTTTTAAATCATTGCCAATGTTTTTGAGGTATTGCCGCTGTAATTTTAATGGCTGATCCAGCCCTGCTGAAGAAACTTCCAGCTCAAAATCTTCTGTTTCACGGTCCAGTTTCGATTCAATGTGGCGGCTGAGGGCTGCACAATCGTTGATGCTGACATAACTGTCGGAATCAATGGAAACGGTGATGAAGTTGCCGGGTTTTACCCGGATTTCCACCAAAAAAAGTGCTGTTCCCAGCAGCTTTTCATTGACAATCTCGGCTATTTGTTTTTCGGTGATCATAGTTATTTAATAAAAGAGGGGACTTGCGTCCCCTCAACAGCTTTTCCTTTTTTCTGTTGTCCTATCAGGACTCGAACCTGAACTCTTCTGAACCAAAATCAGACGTGTTGCCAGTTACACCATAGGACAATTGCGGGTGCAAAAATACTATTTTTTTTGATTAAAAAAATATTTTTTGCAAATTATATTCCCAACGGGAAAATTTTTATGATTTTATACTCTGGCCCAGAGGGATGAAGTATACTTTCGTACAATAAAAATTCTTTCACATGCTCTGTTTGCAG
>Ga0116141_10004898_pt1 | contig 11233 bp, 6 predicted proteins | sample AD_UKC097_MetaG_FD_89744 | JGI IMG/M metagenome (GOLD analysis project Ga0116141, IMG submission 89744) | Active sludge microbial communities of municipal wastewater-treating anaerobic digesters from USA - AD_UKC097_MetaG | ecosystem: Engineered > Bioreactor > Anaerobic > Digestate | place: USA... | reverse complement strand
GCCATTACACTAATTCACGCAAAATTGTCGCCTCTTTCTTCTTCTCTATTTCTATTGCGTGGAGAGTCTGTATTAAATATTTTTTTAACGAAAATTTAGTCTATTAATTTCATGTCAAATTTCGTGAATTTTTATTTTTCCCCTATAGAATTCGAAATTTTTCTATGTTCAGTTTCGTCTCAATTTTTTTAATTTGTTACGAAGATTTTTAAAAATGTGAACCGGAATAGAAGGAGTACCCCCCATGCCAATTATTGATGATTCAGAAGCGCTGCTAACAGAGTTCTCTGATACTGAAATGCCAGGGTGGCATCTGGCTGAAGATCTATACGCATCTCCCAAAAAGAAAAATCTTGATGATGAGATCAGTGACGACGACTTTGATGATGAAGACTTCGATGACGAAGACCTTGAAGATGAGGACCTGGATGATGAAGATGATGAAAACTTTGATGACGATTTCGATGAAGAAGATATAGAGGAGTTCCTCGAAGATTATGAGGAAGACTCACTCTACGATGACGAAGATTTCGATCCCGATGATGAAGATGATGACTTCGCCGACGACGACTTCGATGATGACTTCAACGAAGACCCCGCCGATGACGACGATGAGTTTTAGTCACCATCACACTATTTAATAAAAAAAAGAGGCTGCCATTCGGCAGCCTTTTTTTTAAGAAATTTCAGCCTTCATACTTCAGCATTCAGCCTTCTCCTAAAAACTTCCCCGTCAGCAGATAATTTTTCACATAGTCTGTCACGCCTTCCTCGAGGGTATGGAGGGGCTGTGTGTAACCGGTGGCTATGATCTTCGAGAGATCAGCTTGTGTGAAATACTGATATTTAGGGGCCAGGTAATCGGGCATGTCGATGTATTCGATTTTCGGTTCGAGGTTCATTGCCGCGAATATTGCATTCACAAGGTCGTTCCAGGTGCGGGCTTTCCCTTGCCCCAGATTGAAGAGCCCGTTATGTTCAGGGTTCCGCACGAGATGGAGCGTCATGTTAACAGCGTCTTTCACATAGACGAAGTCGCGCATTTGCTCACCGTCTTTGTAATCGGGATGCAACGATTTGAACAGTGTTACCTTTCCGGTGTCTTTAATCTGACCGTAAGCCTTGTGTACCACACTTCTCATATCCCCTTTGTGGCCTTCGTTGGGGCCGTAAACATTGAAGTATTTAACGCCGGCAATTTTCTTCAGGTTACCCGTGAGATAGGCCCACTGGTCGAATCTGTTCTTCGAGTAGCCGTACATGTTAAGGGGTTTGATCTTCAGGCAGTTTTCGTCAGCGTCTTCAAAACCCATCTCACCATCCCCATATGTGGCGGCTGAAGAGGCGTACACAAATCGCGCGTCTTTCATCAGGGAATATTCTGCCAGAACTCTGGTATACCGGTAGTTGTTCTCCATCAGGTGGTCGGCATCCCGCTCTGTCGTGGATGAATTGGCGCCCATGTGGATCACCGCTTCAAGATTGCCGAAGTGTGCCCGGTCTTCAACCCGTTGCAGGAATTCTTTCTTGTCGATAAAATCGATATATTTAAGATTTACAAGGTTTTTCCACTTTTCATCGGTGCCGAGCGAATCAACAATAAGGATATCGGTTATCCCTTCACGGTTCAACTGCCAGACGATCGCGCTGCCGATAAATCCGGCCGCGCCTGTAACTATATACATCAGAGTCCTGTTAACTTTGTTATTTGTTTGGGGAAAAATTAAATTTGCAATTACATTTTAACCAAATAACGAAAAAAAATCAAATCTTTTACAAACGACGACGAATTAAGCGAACGATGAACGATACCAAAGCGATATTGGAGCAGCTGTTAAGAGAACGGATTCTTATCATTGACGGTGCCATGGGAACGATGATCCAGAGATACAAACTGACCGAGGAAGATTTCCGTGGTGAGAGATTCAAAGATCATCCCTCTGATCTCAAGGGGAACAACGACCTCCTTTCGATAACCAGACCTGATGTGATAAAGTCGATCCACAGAGAGTATCTGGAGGCCGGTGCTGACCTGATAGAAACAAACACATTCTCGAGTAACAGACCTGCTCAGGCGGACTACAACCTCGAAAGCCTGGTTTATGAGCTTAATTATGAGTCAGCCAGATTAGCCAAGGAAGTGACGGCAGAGTTCAATCTGCCGGGCAACGACCGGCCCCGTTTCGTTGCCGGTGCCCTCGGACCCACCAACAAATCACTCTCCCTTTCTCCAGATGTGAATGATCCCGGCTACCGAGCCGTGACATTTACTGAAATAGCCGACGCGTATGCTGAACAACTTCGCGGTCTGATCGATGGGGGCGCCGACATCATCCTGATCGAGACCATTTTCGATACACTAAATGCCAAGGCGGCAATTTACGCTGTTCAGGAGGTGTTCCGTGAGAAAAATGTTTCTCTCCCGGTCATGATCTCCGGCACAATTGTGGATCTGAGCGGAAGAAACCTTTCAGGTCAGACGGCGGAAGCATTCCTTATTTCTATAAGCCACACTCCCAATCTGGTAAGTGTGGGTCTAAACTGCGCCTTGGGAGCCAGCCAGATGAGGCCTTTCCTGAAGGATATCGCAGACAAATGCCCTGTATTCGTAAGTGTTTACCCCAACGCGGGGCTCCCCAACGAGTTCGGCGGGTACGACGAAACTCCGAAGATGATGGCAGATGTGTTGCATGAATTCGCCGCCGAGAACATGGTAAACATCGTGGGCGGATGCTGCGGTACAACCCCGGACCATATAAAAGTTATAGCTGACATCGTTGGTAAACTGACTCCCAGGGTGCCGCCGACACCTCCCCGCTATTTAAGACTGAGCGGACTTGAACCACTGGTAGTGAGACCCGAAACAAACTTCGTTAACATTGGCGAACGAACGAATGTCGCGGGCTCGAAGAAATTCGCCCGACTTATAATGTCAGGCAATTATGAGGAAGCCCTTTCGATCGCCAGAAACCAGGTAGAGGGTGGTGCACAGGTACTCGATGTAAACATGGATGAGGGGATGCTCGATTCTGTGGCGGCGATGACCAAGTTCCTGAATCTGCTGGGTGCCGAACCCGAAATAGCCAAACTTCCGATAATGATCGATTCATCAAAATGGGAAGTGCTCGAGGCCGGACTCAAATGCCTCCAGGGAAAATCGATTGTAAACTCGATCAGTATGAAGGAAGGTGAGGAAGTTTTCAGGGAGCACGCGCGCAAAGTGCTCCAGTATGGTGCCGCGGTGATTGTAATGGCGTTTGACGAAACAGGTCAGGCAGATACACTCGAAAGAAGAATTGAAATTTGCCAAAGAGCCTACAGAATACTGACAGAAGAAGTGGGCTTCCCACCGGAAGATGTTATCTTCGATCCAAATATCCTTACAGTTGCCACGGGTATGGAAGAGCATAACAATTACAGCGTCGACTATATCGAGGCAACCAAGTGGATTAAAGACAACCTCCCCTATGCCAAGGTGAGTGGTGGTGTATCGAATGTCTCCTTTTCATTCCGTGGAAATGATGTAGTCCGTGAGGCGATGCATTCCGCCTTCCTTTATCACGCGATCAGGGCCGGTATGGATATGGGAATCGTTAACGCGGGACAGCTTGAAGTTTACGAGGATATCGACAAGGAATTGCTGGTTCTCGTCGAGGATGTTCTCCTGAACAGGCGCCCGGACGCGACCGAAAGACTGATAAACTTCGCGGAACATGTAAAGAGCAAAGATAAAGCTGAGGTAAAAACCGAAAGCTGGCGCGAAACTTCGGTTGAAGAGAGATTGAAATATGCCCTGCTTAAGGGAATCGTCGACTACATTGAAGAGGATACCGAAGAAGCCAGACTTAAATATCCCGCTCCGCTGAATGTGATCGAGGGCCCGTTGATGGACGGAATGAACCTCGTGGGTGATCTCTTCGGTGCCGGGAAGATGTTCCTGCCCCAAGTAGTGAAATCCGCCAGGGTAATGAAAAAGTCGGTTGCCGTGCTTATCCCCTACATCGAAGAAGAAAAAAAGAGATCACCGGGAGCATCGCAGAGCGCCGGTAAGATACTAATGGCTACCGTTAAGGGCGATGTACACGATATCGGTAAAAACATAGTGGGTGTGGTTCTAGGCTGCAACAACTTCGATGTTATCGATCTCGGCGTGATGGTACCGACTGAAAAGATTCTTGACACGGCAATCAAGGAAAATGTGGATGTAATTGGCCTTAGCGGCCTTATAACTCCTTCGCTTGATGAGATGGTAAGTGTTGCCAAAGAGATGGAGCGCCGGAAAATGAACATCCCCCTTCTTATTGGCGGAGCCACCACTTCACGGGTGCACACTGCCGTGAAAATTGCACCGAACTACTCGGCACCTGTTATACATGTTCTCGACGCGTCACGCAGCGTTCCTGTAGCCGCGAAACTTGTTAGCTTGGAGTCCCGGGGTGAGTTTGCAGCCTCGATCCGGGCGGAATACGATAAACTGCGGGAAGACCACAGAAAGAAGCAGGATATGAAGGAATTTGTTACCATTGCCGAGGCGAGGAAAAATAAATTCAACCCCGGCTGGGATGATTACACTCCTCCCGTTCCAAATAAAACGGGCGTTATCGAGTTCAATAATTTCCCGCTTGAAACTCTAAGGAACTACATCGATTGGACTCCCTTCTTCCAGGCTTGGGAGATGAGAGGAAAATATCCCGATATCTTCGAAACAGCCAAATACGGGACTGAAGCAAAAAAACTTTTCGCTGACGCGAATGCCTTGCTTGACAGGATATTGAACGAAAAACTGCTTCAGGCCAATGGTATCGTGGGTGTTTTCCCCGCCAACGCCACCAACCATGACGATGTTGAGGTTTATGCGGGCGAAGAAAGACACGGGATACTCGCCGAGTTCCACTTCCTCCGGCAGCAGGCCATCAAGGCGAGCGGGCTCCCCAACCTTTGCCTCTCCGATTTTGTTGCCCCGAAAGAGACAGGCAAGAAAGATCATATCGGTTTCTTCGCTGTTACAGCCGGAATCGGTGTCGATGACCTGGTGAAACAGTATGAGGCTGATCATGACGATTATTCAGCAATAATGGTTAAAGCTCTCGCTGACCGTCTTGCTGAGGCTTTCGCCGAGTATCTCCATGAAGTGGTTAGAAAAGATATTTGGGGATATGCCGCTGATGAAAAGTTATCGAATGATGAGCTGATCGGCGAAAAATACTCAGGCATCAGGCCTGCTCCAGGTTACCCGGGTTGCCCTGACCACTCGGAGAAGATCACTCTCTTTGAACTCCTTGGAGTTACCGAAAAAACCGGCATTCACCTCACCGAGAATCTGGCTATGTACCCCACGGCCGCGGTTTGCGGTATCTACTTCTCGCATCCCGAATCAAAATATTTCACGACCGGGAAACTGAACAAAGACCAGATACTCGACTACCACAGAAGAAAAGGAATGAGCCTCGAAGAGATTGAGAAATGGCTACGGCCGGTTCTCAACTACGATGAAGGTGACTAGTTAATTTGGAAACGGTAAACTGACCCCTGTGTCAGTTTACCGTTATAATAAGAAGTGAAATATCGTCCGCTTCAGGGTTGTTCTCGTAGTAACCCCTCATCTTTTCCCTGATACTGCCGTTAAGCTCCTCCCCGGCAAGTGAGCCATTCTCCTCAATCCATATTGTCATTTTTTCAGTGACTTTCCCGTCACCGGTATCGAAACACTCACAGAAGCCGTCAGAATAAACAAACACCCTGTCGCCCGGTTTAAGTGTTACCGTTCCGTTCTCATACTCCGAATTGTCGAACATCCCTATCGGTATGCTGCTAAGGTCGATCACCTCTGCATTACCCCCTGCACGCTGTATTATCACGGGGGGGTGTCCGCCCAAACTCAGCTCCATTTCCCTTGTTTTCCGGTTGTACTTCCCGTAAACCATCGTGAAATACTGCATCACCTCAAACCCCATCTCGAACAGTTTATTCAACCGCGAAAGCACGAGATTGGCAGGAGTGTTGGTAAACCGCGTTTCATCCTCCGACCAGGTCTTCAGCACTCCGCGCGTGTCCCCCTGATTCGCGTCGAGAAACTTGCTGAGCGTGAACGAAAGCATCGCGGATGATACCCCGTGCCCCGATACATCAAGAAGGTAGAAACCGACATTGTCTTCATCGAGCTGAAAATAATTGAATATATCTCCCGCCACGAAGAGTGAGGGGACAAAGATCGAATCGAAGGAGAGATCGAATATCTCAAGTTTTTCTTTCGGAAGAAGGCTTTTCTGGAGTTCGGCTGCCGCTTTAAGATCCTTCTCAAGCCGCTCATTGTATTTCAGAAGTTTGTGGTTTTTCTCCTCAAGATCTGCCTGTAGCCTGATGATCCTCTCACCGGCCCTGATACGGACATTCAGTTCCTGATTGTTGAAGGGCTTCGATATAAAATCATCGGCACCGGCCTCCATACCTTCAACAAGTTCTTGTTTTTCATTCTTAGCGGTGAGCAGAATTATATAGACATACCTGCCAAGCTCCGAGTTCCTGATCTTTTTGCACAGTTCGATCCCCGTCATGTTGGGCATCTCCCAGTCGGTAATTATCAGCGAGATCCCGGGATTTGCTTTAAGCGCTTCCCATGCCTCAACTCCATCTTCCGTTGTGGTTACATTGTGGCCGAGTTTTCTGATTATCGACTTAAGCAAAAGTCTTGTTTCAAGCAGGTCATCAGCGATCAGAATATCCATTATCTTCCTTCTTGATCTGAAATTTTTTCACCAAAATGTCTTCTGATCTCATCCAGTGCCTCGTTACAATAGAAGCCAAGGGTTTCGATCAGTTCGGGGATCTTCCCGTCGGGGTCGCCGTCGAGAGCGTACTTTTCAAGTTGGGGTACCACCCCTTCAAGTTCTTTAATCCCGACATATGAAAGAGTCGGCTTGAACTTGTGCGCTATTTTCTTAAATTCGTCCCAGTTCTGCTCGCCATAAAGCAGGGCAAGTTTTTCGAGGATTGGAGGAGTGTTGTCGAGGAAGAGCTTCAGCATCTCTCCGACAATATCCATGTCACCCCCTGTAAGCTCATTCAGGTAGTCGAGCCGGATATATTTGAATACCCCTGCCGGTGCTGCATCTGCAATTCCGGGAGCAGTTTCTTCCTCCCCCTGAACACCGGACTGACTGGTAATATCGCCCACCAGGTTCACAATCTTTTTGTAGAGTTCCTGTGGTTTTACCGGTTTGCTGATGTAATCATTCATCCCACTCTCATAAACCTTGTTGCGCGAATCGAACAGCGCGGACGCGGTGAAAGCAAGTATCGGCACACTTTTCTTCGGCAAGTTGAAGTTCTTCCTGATGTGGAGCGAAGCTTCATAACCATCCATTACCGGCATTGAGAGATCCATCAGAATAAGGTCGAAATCCTCCTTTTCAAAGAGTTCAACGGCGGTCCTGCCATTCCCTGCTATCTTGAAACTGCACCCCCACAGTTTCAGAATATTAGTGGCAACCAACTGATTCATCTCGTTGTCTTCAACGATGAGGATGTTCAGACCCCGGAGATCTTTGTATGAACCCCACTGTTCATCCATTATGTCACTTCCGAGAATCAGATCGTCCCTTTCAGAGTGCTTGAATGGAATCTCAACGGTGAATACCGACCCTTTCCCTTCAGCACTTTTCAGTTTTATTATGCCACCCTGTCGCTCGACAAGACTTTTAACGATTGCCAGCCCGAGGCCCGTCCCCTTTTTTGCCCTCGCTTTGCGGCTTTTTACCTGTTCGAACGAGGCAAATATCTTTTCGTGATGCTCAGGCGGGATGCCGATACCGGTGTCGGAAACCTCGATCACCATCCTGATCCTTTCACCGTCATCCGATTTCACGAAAACATCAACGCTGACCTCTCCTTCATCGGTAAACTTGACCGCGTTAGAGACGAGGTTCAGAAGTATCTGCCCGAACCTGACCTGATCACCCCTCACCCAGAACGGAACATTCTCTGCAAACTCGGTTTTTATCTTGATCCCCTTCTCCTGGGCTGAATATTTAACCGATTCGATCACATGATTCACCGATTCCAAAACTGAAAAGTCGTCAATAATGAACTCCAGTTTGTCTGCTTCTATCTTCGAAAAATCAAGAATATCGTTGATGATAACCAGGAGGTTGTCGGTCGAGTACCTGATCGCGTTAAGGAACTTCACCTGCTCTTCGGTCGGATTCAACTCCAACAGAAGATGGGTAAACCCGAGCACAGCGTTCATCGGTGTTCTTATTTCATGACTTATGTGAGCGAGAAACTGCTCTTTGGCCTTGGTAGAATCCTCAGCCGTACTCCGGGCCTTCTCGAGCTCCTGGAGCCTTTTTGCCCTCTCGGTTATATCCCTGAGCGCGACTGTATAATAGACCTCACTGTTAAATTCCATTTTCGAAATGTTCAGTTCCACGGGAAAGGGTGTGCCATCAACCTTGATGCCGGTCTGTTCTAACGACTGACCGGTAAACTCCGAGTACATTGCGTCGACATCGTCATTCCAAAGAGCCGGATCAAACATCCTCTCCTTGAAGAGAACCTGAAAATCTTCCCTGATCAGCGCGTCCTTCGAGTAGCCCCAAAGTTTTCTTACTTCTTCATTAATGATCATGATCCGGTTATGACTGTCAACCAGGATAATCCCGTCTGCCACTGCTTCAATCACTGTCTGGAACAGTTTTCGCGACAGTTCCAATGACTCGGCAGCCGACTTCCGTGCCGTGATATCCCTGTAGGACCAGAGGTGCCCCTTATATTCCCCCTCAATGAAGATAGGGATGTAGTCCCTCTCAAAAAATCTTCCATCAACGAGTTCGAGCCCGGTGTTTTTGTCCAATACCCTCTTGGCGAGGAGTTCTTCAATCCCGGCAACAAACGCCGCCGGGTCTGTAAAAAGATGCTTGGACTGTTCCGCGGAATCGCTACAGTCGCTCCCAATCAGATACACGGGATCAACCGGAATCGAAAAGAGATCACAGAACATCTTGTTCACAGCAACTATTTTCCTCTCTTCATTTTCAACCAGCACGCCGGCATTAAGATTGAGAAGAAGTGTTTCCAGGGTGGCCGAGTATTTCCTCAAATTCTCTGAAGCCAGCTCCTGTTTCCCGGCGAGTGCAATCCGGTGGTAATTCAGTGACATGATCCGCGTAATGAATGAAGCCTGAACCTTAAAACTTTCATCATAAAAGTTGGGTTTCTCACTCACATAACCTACACACCCATAGCACTCATCCTCGTGAAGGAGTGGGAAATAGATCCTTGATCTGATCCGGAAAGAGCGCTTGCTGTCAACCAGAATTTCAGCCATTTCACCTGGATCGTCCTGAATTATAAGTTCTTTCCGGTTTTTTATCACCCAGCCGGGGTGCCTCCCCATGGCTGTTTCCTCCGCCTCGATTCTCTCCTCTTCGGTGAAACCCTTGGCATGTACCAGTCTGAGTTGACCTGTTGATGTGTCGATTACAAAGAGACCTGTTTTCTCGATATTAGGGAACTTCTCGACATAGTAATCGAACGCGGACGCGAATTCCGCGGTCGTCCGGGCTGTCGAAAAAAGAAGAGTGATGTCTTCAAGGAGTTTTATTCTATTATCCATGGGATATTTGATCCGGTAAATAAAGATAGCGTGAGGGAGTAATGTTCAAGTCTCTTCAACAAATCGTTCTAATGATGCTACAATTTAATTATTTTTGCGCAAAAACTTTCCAAAAATCATAAATTTAATTTGAATAACTCGCTGCCTTTATTGCTTTTAGTTCTCCTCATTAATTATGGGATATCCCATGCTCAGTCAAAGGATGAGACCGGTCAGGTCGTGACTGTCTATAAGGAGATCGCGGCGATCGTAAACAAAGGGAAACTTGACGATCTCAGCCGGTTTATCCATCCCGAAACCGGCATTATTGAGATAATTGATCCCGATGGAGTGCCATACCCGATCTACCACCCCGATATTGGAATGGCGAAACTTCAGGGGCTCTTTATTTCCGCGCCTTCCAAAACACCTGATGAAGGTACCCTCCCCGAATTCGACTGTAACATTGGCATGTGGACACGCGCCGGAACATTCGTGTCGAAGGTTGAAGGTTACCCTTACCTCGATACCATTCTCGGTGATGCCGCGAAAGCCACATATCTTGATAAAAGAATGCTTGGCGTAATAAGATTTCTTTCAGAGAATACTTCCTTCATTGTAATGACAACAGATGAGTCGGTCCTCGGCTTTTTCAAAAAAGAGGGGGTTTGGTGGCTCGGGGTTGTCGATAATTCATTCCACTGTGTCGAATAAAGATTTTCTCTCTCCTTTTGAACCATTTTTTTCTGTAAGAATACTGATTTCGCTTGTATAATTACTGATTTTTAGTAACTTGCCTGTCAGTTTTGGAAATCTCTCTATCTCATCTGTTTAATCGATTCCAGGACTGTTTGCCTTGACTTATATCCCCCGTTTTTAGAGATTATTAATTAATTCATTCACCAAGTACAAGAGAGGTTTCCATGCGGAAATTATTACTTCTTTTTGTGTTTGCCGTATCCATGTCGAATCTCGTTTACTCACAGACGGGTACAGACTGGAAGTGGCTCCACCCTGCTCCACAGGGTAATCAGTTAAGAGCAATTCAGGCCTTCAGCGGGTCAACATGGTATGTTGCCGGTCTCGCCGGTACATTCATGAAAACCACTGACGCCGGTGCTACATGGCAGTTCAACCATCAGGCAGGCTTGCCTTTTGCAACCTCCGGTCAGGCATCGAACGCGTACGACATCCACTTCTTCGATCTGAACAATGGACTCATCTGCGGATCATCAACCGGAATCCTTAAGACCACTGATGCCGGTGCCACATGGACTCCAACTACAGTTGGTTTGTTCGGGACATCTTTCACATTCTATCAGTTCCATTTTATCTCTTCAACCGTTGGTTACGCGGCCGGTTCAAGCGGTCGTTTGGTGAAAACCACCAATGGCGGTGCATCCTGGGACTCAGTTGCCACCGGTATAACCACCACTCTTAACGATGTTTGGGCTTCTGAGGATGGTCAAACAATCATGCTAGCCACTTCATCCGGTAATGTCAGAAGATCAACTGATGGCGGTGCAACCTGGACCAGTGTTAACACTGGCGCATCTTACACAGTTTACAAGATCGCCGTGAACGGTAACAATGTAATGGTTGGCGGAGCTGCTCTCAGTACCGTTCCCCAAGTCAGATATT
>Ga0116141_10004892_pt1 | contig 11237 bp, 16 predicted proteins | sample AD_UKC097_MetaG_FD_89744 | JGI IMG/M metagenome (GOLD analysis project Ga0116141, IMG submission 89744) | Active sludge microbial communities of municipal wastewater-treating anaerobic digesters from USA - AD_UKC097_MetaG | ecosystem: Engineered > Bioreactor > Anaerobic > Digestate | place: USA... | reverse complement strand
CTGGAAGGACCCGGACGCCAGGCTCCTGCGGCAAATTGCCAGCGAGGCAGACAAACGCCTCGTGAAGTCGATCAAGGAGCAGCAGGCCATGCAGCGCGAACTGCACGCGCTCGTCAAAGCGGCGAAATAAGCCCTCGCCATCGCCGAGTGCGGCGCAGCGCGCTCTGCGGCGGATGCAGGAACGGCGCCGGCGGGGCACTCCGAACACGCCGGCGTCCTTCATCACGATGCGGCAGAATTGAGGCGCGTCAATGGTCGGCGCGACATGATCTGGAGGTGTGCGGTGAAAAACAACATGAGTCTGAAAGGCGCGGTCGCCGCGATGGTGGCGGCCACGCTGCTGGTGGCCTGCGGCAAGCAGGAAGAGAAGATCGAAAAGGCGGCGGCCACGGCGGCTTCCGACGCCAAGGCCACGGCCGAAGCGGCGGCCAAGGCTGCGCAGGATCTGGCCAAGGAAGCCGAGGCGATGGCGATCGCCGCCGAAGCCTACGTGTACGGCTACCCGCTGGTCACGATGGAAATGACCCGCCGGGTCATGACCAACGTCGAAAAACCCGAAGGCAACCGCGGGCCGATGGGCCAGTTCGTGCGGGCGCGCACCTACCCGAACGCGCAGTTCCGTGACGTCACCGCGCCCAACGCCGACACGCTCTACACCACTGCCTGGTTCGACGTGAGCAAGGAACCCTGGGTCGTCAGCATTCCCGACATGAAGGGCCGCTACTTCCTGCTGCCCATGCTGGACGGCTGGACCGACGTGTTCCAGGTGCCGGGCAAGCGCACCACCGGCACCAAGGCCCAGACCTTCGCCATCACCGGCCCCGGCTGGAGCGGCGAGCTCCCCAAGGGTGTGACCGAATACAAATCGCCCACCGGCCTGGTCTGGCTGCTGGGCCGCATCTACAGCACCGGCACGCCGGCGGATTACAAGGAAGTCCACGCGCTGCAGGACAAGATCACGGCGGTGCCGCTGTCGTCCTTTGGCAAGCCCTACACGCCCGAGCCCGGCAAGGTGGACCCCGCCATCGACATGAAGACCGCCGTGCGCGAGCAGGTCGACAAGCTCGACGCCAACGCCTATTTCAAGCTGCTGGCCGAGCTGATGAAGACCAACCCGCCGACCGAGGCCGACGCGCCGATGGTGGCCAAGCTGGCCAAGATCGGCATCGTGCCGGGGCAGGACTTCGACCCGTCCAAGCTCGATCCGGCCGTCGTCAAGGGCATGGCCAAGGCGCCGGCGCCAGCGCAGAAGCAGATCATGGCCTGGCTGAAGGAAGGCATCGCCGCCGGCGACTTCAAGCTGGAAAACGGCTGGGCCTTCACCACCAAGGCCGGTGAATACGGCACCAGCTACCTCCAGCGTGCGCTGATCACCGCCATCGGCCTGGGCGCCAACCGGCCACAGGACGCGATCTACCCCACCTCCACCGGGCCGGATCTGGTGCAGAAGTACGACGGCAACAAGAAGTACGTGATGCGCTTCGAAAAAGGCCAGTTGCCGCCGGTGGACGGTTTCTGGTCGCTGACGATGTACGACAAGGACTACTTCTTCGTCGACAACCCGCTGAACCGCTACACGCTGAGCGCGCGCAACAAGCTCAAGACCAACCCCGACGGTTCGGTGGACCTCTACATCCAGGCCGAATCGCCCGGCAAGGACAAGGAGTCGAACTGGCTGCCGGCCCCGAAGGACGAGTTCGTCCTGATGATGCGGTTGTACTGGCCGAAGGAAAAGCCGCCATCGATCATCGATGGCAGCTGGAAGATCCCCGAGGTCAAGGAAGCCTCGTAAGCACCCAGGGGCCGGCAACGGCCCCTGTTTGTTTCCGGTGGCTGAGGGCTCTGGGGCGGTTTCCTGGCCGGTATTTGAACAAAAGTGGCCTTTCCCCAGCGTCCGATGGTCATGGACAGCTATCATTTCAGAAGCGTCCGGGTGGCTGCATGGTCATCGGGGCGGTGAGGTCAGACCCCCACTGCTGCGGAAAGCCCGTAATCCTGACGGGGCTATCTCGCAGGACCGACAGTGTGGCCAGCCAGCCAACACCCGACCACCGCATCGGCTGGCGGCAGGCATCTCCCGGATCGATGGTGTAAGAACGTCCCGCCGGCGGCGACCAAGGAATCGTGCAACCACCCCAGCTGAAAGGCCAACCCGCATGAAACGACGCTCCTGGTTCCTCACACCACTGTCTGCCCTCGCACTGTCTGTTGCCAGGCCTCCGCTGGCGGTGGCGTCGCCGCCGGCGCGGTTGACCAAGGACAAGGCCGAGTGGAAACGGCTCCTGTCGCCCGCGGCCTATGCCGTGCTGTTCGAGCACGGCACTGAACGTGCCGGAAGCAGCCCCCTGGACGCCGAGCGACGCGCCGGCACCTATGTCTGCGCGGCCTGTTTCCTGCCCTTGTTCGATGCCGCGCACAAGTACGACAGCGGCACCGGGTGGCCCAGCTTCTACCAGCCGCTGGATGGTGCGCTGGGCACCTCCACCGACTACAAGCTGCTCTACCCGCGCACTGAATACCACTGCATCCGCTGCGGCGGGCACCAGGGCCATGTGTTCAACGACGGCCCCCGCCCCACGGGCAAGCGGTATTGCAACAACGGTGTGGCGCTGCAGTTTGTGCCGCGGGGCGAAGCCCTGCCACCGCTGCGCACCTGAACGGCCGGCCGCGCCATGTCCACCCAAACGGATCTTCGCCGCGCCATCCTCGCTGCGCCCGTGGGTTGGTTGCTGGCCGGGGTGGTCGCGCCCGCCCGGTCGGCCACCGCCGATGGCACCCCGCTGGCCGCGGCGATGCGCCGGGCGCAGGCGCTGCGCGACCAGGCCCTGCAAGCGGGTGACCAGGGCTACGGGGCCGTGGTGCTGCGCGGCGACACCATCGTGGGCGAGGCGCCCAGCCGGGTGGTCACCGCCACCGACCCCACCGCCCATGCCGAAATGGAGGCGATCCGCGACGCTGCGCGGCGCCTGCGCACGCGCGACCTCTCGGGCTGCGTGCTGGTGTCCACGTCACGGCCCTGCCGCATGTGCGAGACGGCCGCGTACTGGGCCGGCATCTCAAGCATGGTGACGGGCGCGGCCCTGACCGACCTGGGGCCGCCGCGATGAAGCGGCGCGGCGTCTTGCGGCTGGGCGCATGGGCGTCGGCGCTGCTGGCGCCTCCCCTCGCATGGGCCACCACCGCCAGCGCCGAAGCCGCCTGGTTCGACGCCGCCAGCCGGGGCGATGTGCCCCAGCTGCAGCGCCTGGTTGCCGCCGGCATCCCGATCGACCGGCGCGACGCCGCCGGCCGCACCGCGCTGCTGCGCGCCACCGCCGCCAACCGGCTGGAGGCGGCTCGCTGGCTGATCGAACGCGGCGCCGACGTCAACGCCAAGGACGCCATCGACGATTCGCCCTACCTGCTGGCGGGCGCGCGCGGCCACACCGACATCCTGCGCCTGACGCTGGCCGCCGGCGCCGACCTGCGCAGCACCAACCGCTACGGGGGCACGGCGCTGATCCCGGCCGCCCACTACGGCCATGTGGAGACGGTGCGGCTGCTGCTGGGCACGGCGGTGGATGTGAACCACGTCAACCGGCTGGGCTGGACGGCGTTGCTGGAGGCCATCATCCTCGGCGACGGCGGGGCGGCCCACACCGAGATCGTTCGCCTGCTGCTGGCCGCCGGGGCCCGGCACGACATCGCCGATGCGCAGGGCGTGACGCCCCTGGCCCACGCCCGCCAGCGCGGCCAAAGCGCGAACGAGGCGTTGCTGCAGGCAGCCGGTGCGCGCCAATAGCTTTCGTGAGCGGGCAGGGCCGGACGACTGCGTTCCCATGGCGTTTCAAACGGAGGACCACACCCATGCCGCCAGCCGTCCCCATCGACATCCGGCCGCTGCAAGCGCATGACCTGCAGGCGGTGCTTGAGATCCAAGGGTTCTGCCATGACGCCTCACGGATCGAATCCGCGCGGTCGTTCGACGCCAAGCGACTGGCGTCGCCGGCCTCCTGTTTGATCGCGAGTCTGGACGGGCGACCGGCCGGCTACCTGGTGGCGATCCCGGTGAAAGCCGGGCAACCGCCACCGCTGAACGGGAATTCCTGCCCGGTGCCGCCGGATGCCGACGCGCTGTACCTGCACGACCTGGCGGTGCACCCGGACGCCCGCGGCGCGGGGGTCGGCGAGGCACTGGTCCGGGCCTTTTTTGAAGTGGTGCGGCAGTCCAATCTGTCTCAGGCCTGTCTGACCGCTGTGAACGGCTCGACCGCGTTCTGGCAACGGCAAGGGTTTCGCCGCGCCAGGGTGGACGACTCCGAGGCCGGCGGCCTGGCAAGCTACGGAGAGGGCGCGCAGTACATGCAATGTTCACTGAGCCTTCCGGCGCGGGATCGGACCGGATGAATCGCCTGGCGCACCATCCCTTCCGGCACCGGCCAGGAACAGCCTGATACGGTATGTCCTACCGGTTCGTGGCCGACGCCGTCTTGCTGGTTCACTTCGGCTTCGTGCTGTTCGTCGTGGGCGGTCTGGTCGCCATCGTGGGGGGCAACGCCGCCGGGTGGCGCTGGGTCAACGCCCGGGTCTTCCGGCTCGCGCACCTGGGTGCCATCGGGTTCGTGGTGCTCCAGTCCTGGCTTGGCCAGATGTGCCCGCTCACGTGGCTGGAGTCGTGGTTGCGCCGGCAGGCAGGCGGCGCCGGCTACCACCGCAGTTTCATCGAGCACTGGGTGCACCAGGTTCTGTTCTACGAAGCCGCGCCGTGGGTGTTCGTGACGCTTTACACTCTGTTCGGCCTCATGGTTGCCGCGGCCTGGTGGCGCTATCCGCCGCGCTGAGGGGCATCGTTCGAGGCCGCAGACCTGTCCGGAAACCAACACCCAGGAGACACGCATGGCAGCTCAACCCAACACGATCAACTGGTTCGAGATTCCCGTGGCCGATTTCGGTCGCGCGAAGGCGTTTTACGAAGCGGTGCTGGCCACCACCATTCAGACCCTGGCCATGGGCCCCCAGACGCTGGGTTTCCTGTCGTCGAATCCGGACGGCGTCGGTGGCGCCATCGTGCAGGGCGAGGGCGCGCCGTCACAGACCGGGACGATCGTCTACCTGAACGGCGGCGACGACCTGGCGCCGATGCTGGCGCGGGCCGTGCAGGCCGGCGGCGCGATCGCGGTGCCGAAGACCGAGATCGGCAACGGTTTCGGCTTCTTCGCGCATTTCATCGACAGCGAAGGCAACAGGGTCGGCCTGCACTCGATGGGCTGACGGCGCCGTCAGGGAGCGGGCGGGATGCGCCGGGTCTGGATCGCGGGTGTCGTGGCGCTGGGGCTGCTGTGTGGTCTGGGCGTCTACCTCGCGCCGCTGAAGCCGGACATCCTGGCGCTGCAGTTTGCGTTCACGCCACGTGCGTTCGGCGAGGTGGTGCACCAGTGGACCGGCGAGCCGCTGCACCGGTACCGGATGCACCTGCTGGTGGACTACGCGCTGCTGGCGAGCTACGGGATCTTCGGCTACCTGTTGTCGACGCAGACGCGGGTGTTTGAAGCCTTCGGTCCTCGCTGGCAGCGGTGGCTGGCCTGGGCACTGCCGCTCGCGGCCGTATTCGACGCGGTGGAAAACAGCTTTCATCTCTGGTTGACCGAAGTGCCGCGGTTCGGGGTTCCCCTGCCGTATCTGCTGGCCGCCCTGGCGGCGTCGGCCAAATGGGTGCTGCTGTTCGCTTTCGGGCTCGCAGTTGCCGTTGCGCTGGTGCGCGGGCGGCGCGGCAAGGCCTGAGGGCTGACGCCGCCGGCACCCATGGGGCACATCCTGGCGGTCATCGTGCTGCGCGTGCTGGCGGGCTGCGCCGTGGCGGCGCTGTTCTGGTACCTGTTGGGGGCCTTCGGGCTGGCGATGTCGGCGCCGCTGTTCGGCGCGCTGCTGGCCAGGCCGCTGATTGAGTTGTTGGCGGAACTCCGCGCATCGACCCGGGCGCTGGCCTACGCCGATGTGAAGGGGCAGTATTTCGAGCACCGCGGCATGCGGCTGCGGGTGGTCGAAGATGAACGCCATCACCGCTGGGTGAGCCTGAACGGCGTGCGCCGGATCATGCCGGGCCTGCCCCGCGACGAGGTGCTGCGCCGGCAGTTCCCGGACGGTGTGCGCGAACAACCCGCGACGGGGGGCGCAGTGATTCACGCCGATGCGCTGCTGCTGTACCTGGAAAAGGCCAACGACGTCGGCTCGCTGAAGCTGCGCAACTGGCTGGCGCGCGAGGTGGTCCGCCCGGCGGCCACGATCCGGGCGCGCCTGGGCATCCACGATCCGGTGCCAACCGGACCCGGCGCTGCGACGCAAAGCCTGCACGAAAAAGACCGATGATGCCCGCGACCGACCGTCGCTCGGGCGAAAACGGGCCGCCGGATGGTGTATCTTGGCGCCTCGGTCCGCCAGATCCCGTTTCGCGTCCGTTCATTATTCAACCCTCCAATGCCGATCACGTCCATGTCTGTTCCTGTCGCGCTGTCTGTCGCCTGTCTGGTGCTGGTGTTGCTCCTGCTGGTGGCCGACCACCGGGGCAGCGGTGTGGGGCGCGTCGTGGCCAAGCTCGGCGCCAGCACCTGTTTTGTGCTGGTGGCGGTGTCGCTCGGGGCGTTGGCGTCGACCTACGGACAGCTGATCCTGGGTGCGCTGGTGCTCGGGTGGCTGGGGGATGCGCTGCTGCTGTCGCGCGCACCCAAGGCGTTCATGGGCGGGCTGGCGTCGTTCCTGCTGTCGCACGTGCTGTTCGCGGTGGCTTTCCTGTCCGGGGCGTTGTCGGTGCAGGCCATGGTGGGCGCGGCGCTGGTGGCGGTGGTGTTCGGCGTTGTGGTGCTGCGCTGGCTGATGCCGCATGCGCCCAAGGAATTCAAGGGCCCGGTGCTGGCCTATGTCGTGGTCATCCTGTTCATGAGCGTGACGGCGGCCGGCCATGCCTTTGAATCGCATCGATGGGCGGTTCTGGCGGGTGCCCTGCTGTTCACCGCCTCCGACCTGTCGGTGGCGCGCGACCGTTTCGTCCGCCAGGGTTTTGGCAACCGCCTGTGGGGATGGCCCACGTACTTCGTCGCCCAGCTGGTGCTGGCCTGGACGGTGGCCACGGTCGCATTGGCCGGGTGAACGTCGGCGATCGGGCCATGGCAGATCCGGCGGGCGCCTGGCCGAACAGCGGATCACCGGGATCGTTCGACCTCGCGCGCTTTGTGCAAGCCCAGGACGGGCACTACGCCCAGGCGCTGGCCGAACTCCAGGCCGGGCGCAAGCGCAGCCACTGGATCTGGTACGTGCTGCCACAGTTGCGGGCGCTGGGCCGCAGCGCGATGGCGCGCGAGTACGGGATTCAAGGGCTCGACGAAGCCGTGGCCTACCTGGCCCATCCGGTGCTGGGGCCAAGGCTGGTGGCTTGCGTCCAGGCGCTGCTCGCGCACAGGGACCGATCGGCCACGGCCATTCTGGGCGAGATCGACGCGATGAAGTTCCGCTCCTGCCTGACACTGTTTCACGCGGCCGCGCCCGAGGTGCCCTGCTTCGCCGATGCGCTGCGGGTGTTCTATCAAGGGATGCCGGATGTCGAGACCCTGCGGCTGCTTGCTTCGGCGGTGTCGGGTTCAATCGAATCCCGCGAGAGGTGCCCCTGATCGCCTTGTCGTGGCTCAATCGCCTGCTCGCCCGTGCGGTGATGCGATAGAGTCGGGTGCCAACCAAGAGCCCGACGACCCAGACCGTCGATACCGTACCCGAAAGCGCCTGCTTCATGTCCAAGACCCTTCGCGCCGGTTGCACGTATTTCGCGCTGGTGTTCGGTGCCGGATTTCTGCTGGGCATGGTCCGCGTGCCCATTCTGGTGCCGCGCCTGGGCGAGCGCTGGGCCGAGCTGGCCGAAATGCCCGTCATGGCCGGTGTCATCGTGCTGGCGGCGGGGCACGTGCTGCGGCGCTTTCCCGCCGTCCGAACCGGCGCCCGGTCCGCGGGGGTCGGGCTGGTGGCGCTGTGCCTGCTCGTGGCGGCCGAACTCGGCCTGGCCCTGGTGATCCAGGATCGTTCGCTGGGCGACTACCTCGCCAGCCGCGATCCGGTGTCCGGCTCGGTCTACGTTGCGCTGCTGCTGGTGTATGCGGCCATGCCCTGGCTGCGCCGGCGCGGCGTCACCGGCGGAACATCGGGCGTGTGAGGCGGTCGGCCGGCGCGGGTGGCGGCCGTCAGCGCCCGACGCCGCGCGAGCGCAGCACAACCCTTCCGCGCCGCTGCGCGATCGGTGGAGTGCCACCATAATGACCGTTGGCGCCGCCGGCTGTGTGCGGCCATTGCCTGAAAGCGACCATGACCCAAGAACTGAAATTTGTCGGCCTGTGCGGCAGTCTTCGCAGGGCCTCCCGCAATGCCGGGCTGCTGCGGTTTGCCGCCGCCAATCTGCCGGGCGGCGTGACGTTCGAGCGGGCCGAGGTGGGGGACCTGCCGTTCTACAACGCCGACCTGGCCGAGAAGCCGGCCGCGGTGTTGCGCCTGGTGGAGCAGCTCCGGCGCGCCGACGCGCTGGTGATCGCCTGCCCGGAGTACAACTATTCGATGGCGCCGGCGCTGAAGAATGCGCTGGACTGGGCTTCGCGCGAGGCGCAGAGCCCGCTGGCCGGCAAGCCGCTGGCGATCATGGGCGCCGGTGGCGGCATGGGCACCTCGCGCGCGCAGTACCACCTGCGCCAGACCTGTGTCTTCCTGGATCTGCGGCCGCTGAACCGGCCGGAGGTGTTTTCGAACGCGTTTGGCGCCAGCTTCGACGAGGCGGGCGATCCGGTCGACGAGAAGCTGCAGGCCTTGATTCGCCAGCAGATGCAGGCGCTGGCCGCCGCCGTCTGAGAGGTTTGCGCATGTCCGATCGCACCGTTCGCCTGCACCGTGTCTTGCGCGCCCCCCCGCAGCGGGTCTACCGGGCATTCCTGGAACCCGGGGCCCTGGCGAAGTGGCTGCCGCCCTACGGGTTCACCTGCACCGTGCACCATCTGGAGGCCCGCGTGGGCGGCACCTTCCGGATGAGTTTTCACAATTTTTCCGGCGGGGGCGGTCATTCGTTCGGCGGCGAGTACCTGGAACTGGTGCCCGACCAGCGCTTGCGTTACACGGACCGATTCGACGACCCGAACCTGCCGGGCACGCTGGAGGTGACCGTGTCCTTGCTTGCGGTGGCCTGCGGCACCGAGCTGAACGTGACTCAAAGCGGCATCCCCGAGGCGATTCCGCTGGAGATGTGTTACCTGGGCTGGCAGGAGTCGCTGCTGCAACTGGCGGCCCTGGTGGAGCCCGACATTCCGGGATAGGCGGGTTTTGTCCGGGCCTTGGACCCCGTTTTCAGCGGACTGTTCGCGCCCGACGCCGGACGCACGCACACCATGATGCCGACGCTGGTCGCCATCGCGGTGTTGCATTGGGCGGTGCTGATCCTGCCCGGGTTCAACTTCCTGCTCATCGGCCAGTTGGCCGCGTCGGGTCGGCGCTCCACGGCCATGGCGGCAGTGGCGGGCATGACGACCGCGACCCTGATGTGGGCCCTGCTCGCGGTGGCTGGCGTGGGCATCGTGTTCGCGGCCCATCCCGTCATCCGGCAGGTGGCCCAGATCGCGGGCGGGATCTACCTGCTGGTGCTGGCGGTGCGGCTCTGGCGCTCGGGCCAGGCGCCGGATGCCGCCTCATCGGCCTTTCTCTCACCGGCGGCCGCGTTGCGGGCCGGTTTCGTCACGAGCGCGCTGAATCCGAAGATCGCGTTGTTCTATGGCAGCGTGTTCGCGACCGCGTTTCCGGCGGATCCGTCGTCCACCCTCGTCGTGCTGGCCGTCGCGATGGTCTACCTGAATTCGGTCGTCTGGCATACGGGGCTGGCCCTGGCGCTGTCGGCACCGTTCGTGCAGCGGGCGTGGATGTCCCATTTCCGCACCCTCAACCGGCTGGCGGGGACGCTGGTCGGTGGCATGGGTCTGAAGCTGCTGGCGGGCACGTTGAAGGAATTGCGCGACGGTGGTGCATGAGCCTGGCGCGGCGCAGCAGGGTGGAAGCGGGCTTCGCCTGGCCGCGAAGCCGGCGCAGTCGCCAGGGGGTTCCGGACGCCCGGTGGCGGCCTCGAAAGGCGCGAAAAAGGCCGTTTTCAAGCTTCTTTTGCCCCATTTCCTGCGCAGGATGGCCACGGGTAGCTATAAAAATAGGAGTCATTCATCCGCGGTTGCGGATCTGAAATGCCCTGGCGCGCGCGGCCTTCGCGTCTGCCCGGTGCTGGTTTGATCCCAGCCGTTGCCACCGGGGCGGGATGCCGGCACCATGCGGCTCTTTCACTCGCGGGGACGAGCACCATGTTTTCGCATATCTTTGTCGGCGTCAGCGACTTCGAACGCGCGCTGGCGTTTTACAAGCCCTTGATGCATGCGCTGGGCATCGAGGCGCGGTTTGTCGATGCCAGCCGTCCGTGGGCAGGCTGGCAATCACGCCCCGATCCGCGCCCGCTGTTTCTGATTGGCCGGCCCTTCAACGGGCGGGCCCACGAACCCGGCAACGGACAGATGGTGGCCTTTCTGGCCCCCACGCGTGAGGCGGTGCGCACCGCCTATGCCGTGGCCTTGGCACAGGGTGGCACGACCGAGGGGGCGCCGGGCCTGAGGCCCGAGTATCACGCTCACTACTACGGCGCCTATTTCCGCGACCCGGACGGCAACAAGCTCTGCGTGGCCTGCCATGCGGCGGACGGATGACCCGAGGCGGTGGACCACCGGCCCTGATTCTCTGGCCGGGTGTTGATCGACATCATGGTGCTTGCGGGCCGTCGGTTCATGATGAACGCAGGGTGCAGGCTCTTCCCGGCGTCATCCGGGCTCCGGGAATCGCAAAGACCTTTCGGAGGAGGACATCATGAAACGCCTGAACACCGGTATCCCTGTTGCGTTGGCAGCAACTGCATTGGCTGCATCTCTTTGGGCCGTTCCCGCAAGTGCGCAGCCGGTCGCCGAATCGCCGGCGGCCACGCCAGCCGGCACGGTGATGAGCTTTAATCGCAAGAGTTCGGGCAGCTTGGGCACCTTTGACGGACCGGTGGTCTGGACCATTTCGCACGGCACCTGGGAAGGGCGTCCGGCGGTGATCCAGACCGCGCGTCTGGGTGGTAGCGCCTTCGACCCCAAGACACATGCCAACATGGCCAATCTGGACGCGGAGGGCAAGGCAACGATGGTGTTTGACCCGCCGGTTGGCTACCAGTG
>Ga0116141_10004888_pt1 | contig 11243 bp, 8 predicted proteins | sample AD_UKC097_MetaG_FD_89744 | JGI IMG/M metagenome (GOLD analysis project Ga0116141, IMG submission 89744) | Active sludge microbial communities of municipal wastewater-treating anaerobic digesters from USA - AD_UKC097_MetaG | ecosystem: Engineered > Bioreactor > Anaerobic > Digestate | place: USA... | reverse complement strand
GCCGCGCTGCTGGGCTCGCTCATCTATTCGGCGCTGGGGCTGGTGATCGACGCCCTGCTGGAGCGCGCCTGAACGCTCGATTTGCTATTGTTTAGATAGCTGCCTGCGCTTGCCAGGCAAGCGGTGGAGCCTTGTTGACCGCTTGTCAACTTCGGGCAGACCGCACCGCTGCGCGATCTGGCGGCTGCGATGGCCTTCACCTCTTGGGTGAGCACGCTACGCACCCGCCCGCACCGCGCTCGCTGCGCTTCAGCGGCGCGCCTTCTGCTCTTCCTGCCGCTGCTGCTGCAGCAGCGCCTGCGCCTGGCGCAGCCGGGTGTCGACGATGCTGGCTTCGATCAGGTCGGCGGCGCCCGCGGCGCGGCGCGCCGCGTCCTGCGCGGCGCGCCAGCGGTCCACGGCGCCGGCGTAGTCCAGCTGGGCCATCGGTACCTCGCCCTCGGCGCGCAAGGCGCGCAGCGTCTGCCCCTGGGCCGCATGGGCCTGGGCCAGGGCCTGCCAGGCGCCGGCGTCCTGCGGCTGGTCGCTGACCCAGACCTGCAGCGCGTCGGCCGCCTGCGCTGCCTGGCCGCTGGCGGTCTGGGCCTGGGCGCGCAGCAGCAGCGTGGCGCGGCCGGCCTGGCCGCGGCCGCTCGGACGCTCGGGCGGCAGCAGTTCGAGCGCGCGCGCCGGCTGGTCGGCCGCCAGCGCCAGTTCGGCCTGCAGCAGGCGCGCCTGGCGCGCCGCCGCGGCGTCGCCGGCCACCGCCTGCGCCAACTGGCTGGCCAGCGCCTGCGCGCGCGGCAGCTCGCGCAGCTGCGCCCGCGCCAGCGCGGCGGCGTACAGCGCGCCGGCGCGCGCGGCCAGCGGGCGGGCGGCAAAACCGGGCTGGTCGGGCTCGCCGGCCCAGGCGCGCAGCACGTCGACGCCGGGGCGGCCGAGCACGCGCGCACGCGCCGCCACCAGCAGCGCCTCCAGCTCGGGCGCGGCGCCGCGCGCGGCCGCCGGGGCACGCTGCTGCATGTCGGCGATGCGCTGGGTGGTCAGCGGGTGGCTGCGCAGGTAGGGCCAGTCGCCGTTGTCGTTGATGCGGGTGGCGTTCTGCAGTTTTTCGAACATGTCGACGAAGCCCTGGCCGTCGAAGCCGGCCTGCACCAGCACGCCGTAGCCGATGCGGTCGGCCTCGCGCTCCATGTCGCGCGAGAAGTTGAGCTGCTGCTGGATCACCGCCGCCTGCCCGCCCACCGCCAGCGCGGCGCCGGCCTGCGGGTTCCGGCTGGCGGCGATCATGCCGGCCACCATGGCCGCCAGCATCAGCGGCGTCTGGCGCTTTTCCTGCTCCAGCAGGCGCGGGATGTGGCGCTGCGTGATGTGCGACAGCTCGTGCGCCAGCACCGACGCCAGCTCGGCACGCGAGCCAACCACGCCGACCAGCCCCAGGTGCAGACCGAAGTAGCCGCCCGGCAGCGCAAAGGCGTTGATGCTGCGGTCGCGCCCCAGCAGCACGCGCCAGGCGTAGCGCTCGTCCAGCTCGGGCGGCAGCTCGCCGCGCGCCCGGGCGCCGTCGAGCAGGGCGCGCCACAGGCCGTCGACGTATTCGCCGACGATCGGGTCGTCGATGTAGTCCGGGTCGCGGTACAGCTCGCGGATGATGCGGTCGCCCAGCTTGCGCTCTTCCAGCGCCGTCATTTCGCCGGCGTCGCCGAGCGAAGGCAGGCCGCGTGCGGCCGGCGCCGGCTGGGCCGCGGCCGGGGTCGCCAGCAGCAGCGCCGCCAGCGCGGCCGCGGCGCTCGCCCGCAGGCGCCAGCTGCTGAAGCAGGGGGTGGAGGTGGTGGTCATGGTGCGTCGCCGCGCCACGCGGCACGGCCGGCCGGCGGCAAAGCTGGCTCTATGATGCCCGCATTCGCGCCGCGTTCCCCCTCAGAGTGTTACCCATGGTCTCTCGCGCCCCCGCTTCCCCGCTCACGCATTTCGACGCTCAGGGCCAGGCCCACATGGTGGACGTCGGTGCCAAGCCGGCCACGCACCGGGTGGCGGTGGCCGGCGGGCGCATCGAGATGCAGCCGGCGACGCTGGCGCTGATCGAATCGGGCAACGCGAAAAAGGGCGACGTGCTGGGCATCGCGCGCCTCGCCGGCATCATGGCGGCCAAGAAGACCAGCGAGCTGATTCCCCTGTGCCACCCGCTGGCGCTGTCCCGTGTTGCTATCGAATTCGAAGCTTCTGGCGCAGATGGGACGGGCTCTGCGGCCGTTTTTTGCACCGCCACGGCAGAGACCACCGGCCCCACCGGGGTGGAGATGGAGGCGCTGACCGCGGTGCAGGTGGCGCTGCTGACCATCTACGACATGTGCAAGGCGGCCGACCGCGGCATGACCATCACCGGCGTGCGCCTGCTGGAAAAGCGTGGCGGCAAGTCGGGCCATTTCGTCGCCGCGCGCGCCTGAGCCGCCCATCCGTGCCGCCTTCGCTCCGTCACGTCGCGCGGGTGCTGCTGCTGGCGCTGCCCTGGCTGTGGCCGTTCACCTCCGGCCCGACGGCGGCCACCCAGCCCTACCTGGCGGGCGCGGCGCTGGCGGCGCTGCTGCTGCTGGCCTGGCCGCGCCAGCGCCAGGCCGGCTGGCACGCGCTGCTGGACGGCTGGCTGCTGGCGGCGCTGGTCAGCAGCGCCATCGCCCTGCTGCAGTACTTCAACCTGGAAGCGCCGCTGTTTCCCTGGGTCAACCAGGCGCAGACCGGGCAGGCCTTCGGCAACCTGCGCCAGCCCAACCAGCTGGCCACCCTGCTGGTGATCGGGCTGCTGGCGCTGGCCTGGCAGGCGCAAGCCGGCCGGCTGAGCCCGCGAGCGGCGGCGACGCTGGGCGTGCCGCTGCTGCTGGCGCTGGCGGCCAGCGCCTCGCGCGTGGGCGCGCTCGAGCTGCTGCTGCTGGGCGCGCTGTGCCTGTGGTGGGCGCGCGGCAGCGGGCAGTTGCGCCGCGCGGGCGCGCTGCTGGCGGCGGCCTGGCTGCTGTACGCGCTGGCGGCGCTGGCGCTGCCGTGGGCGCTGCAGCTGAGCGAGGGCCAGCAGGGACGCGACCTGATCGAGCGCCTGCGCGCCGGCGAAGGCACCTGCGGCAGCCGCCTGATCCTGTGGCGCAACGTGCTGCACCTGATCGCCCTGCGGCCCTGGACCGGCTGGGGCTGGGGCGAGCTGGACTGGGCGCACTACATCACCCTGTACCCGGGCGAGCGCTTCTGTCACATCCTGGACCACGCACACAACCTGCCGCTGCACCTGGCGGTGGAGCTGGGCCTGCCGCTGACCCTGCTGGCCGCGGGCGTGCTGGCCTGGGCGGTGTGGCGCGCCCGGCCCTGGGCCGAGCGCCAGCCGGCGCGCCAGCTGGCCTGGGCGGTGCTGGCCGCCATCGGCCTGCACAGCCTGGTGGAGTACCCGCTGTGGTATGCGCCGTTCCGGATCGCGGCGGCGTGTTGCCTGTGGCTGCTGTGGTCCACGCGGCGCGGTGCGCCGGCCGAGGCCGGGCCGGCGCCGGGCCGGCGGCTGCTGGCGGTGCTGCTGCTGGCCGGCGTGGGCTGCGCCGGCTGGGACTACCACCGCATCAGCCAGATCTACCTGCCGCGCGAGCAGCGCGCCGCCGCCTACCGCGACGACGCCATGGCGCATGCGCGCCGCTCCTGGCTGTTTGCCGACGCGGTGCGCTTTGCCGAGGTGACCACCCGACCGCCGACGCGCGACAACGCCGCCTGGCTGCTGCCGGCGGCGCTGCAGACGCTGCATTACTCGCCCGAGCCGCGCGTCATCACCCAGGTGATCGAAAGTGCCAGCCTGCTGGGGCGCGACGAGCTGGCGCTGACGCACCTGGCGCGCTTTCGCGCCGCCTTCCCGCGCGAATACCGTCAGTGGTCGGCCGACAACCGGCAGCTGCTGCAGGACGCGCAAGCCCAGCAGCGCGCCGCCGGCAGCGCCCCGCTGGCGCCCGCAAGCGCTATGAACAAGTGAGCTGTCGGCGCAGGATGGGCGGGCGCTGCAGGCCTATTTCGCACTTCTACGACACGGGCCCGCCGCCGGGTCGCGCGTCATCCTAGGAGGCTGTCGAACTTGGAAATCGCCGGCTGCAAATCGACCGCAGCGGCCCATTTTTGGCTTCGCCGCTCTTCGAGAGCACCGGCTTTTTGCCCAATAGCTCAACTATTGGGCTGCAAATCCGGCAAAAACTGGTCTCGCTGGGGCCGATTCTCGCTTTCGGCGCTCCAAGCCCGACAGCCTCCTAGAAACGACAGTTGGATGCGCCTGCCCGTGCCGTGATCGGTGTGCCAGGCAAGGGAGACGACGCAGCGCACTGCTGTGCGCAAGAAGGAGCCACGCCGCATGGCGCGCCGAGCGCGGTGCGGGTGCGTGCGTAGCGTGCTGGCCCAAGAGGTGAAGACCATCGCAGCCGCCGGTCCCGGCATCGATGCGGTCTGCCCGAAGTTGACAAGCGGTGAACTGCGGTTTCCGGGGTCATCCGCCAGGTGGCGAGCGCATGCCGATCAGCCGAGGCCGCTCAGCGCGCGCCGGTACTGCACCGCCTCGGCCACATGGGCCAGGCTGACCGCCTCGCTGCCGGCCAGGTCGGCGATGCTGCGCGCCACCCGGAGCGCGCGGTGGGTGGCGCGCGCGCTCCAGCCCAGGCGGGCGGCGGCGCTGTGCAGGAAGGTGCGGGCGGCGGCGTCGAGCCGGGCGTGGGTGTCGATGGCCTGGCCCTGCAGCGCCTGGTTGGGCTGGCCCTGGCGCGCCAGCGCGCGCTCGCGCGCGGCCACGCAGCGCGCGCGCACGGCGGCGGTCGACTCGCCGGCCGGCGCGTTCAGCAGCTCCTCGGGCGCCAGCGCGCCGACCTCGACGTGCAGGTCGATGCGGTCGAGCAGCGGCCCCGACAGCCGGCCCTGGTAGCGCGCCACCTGGTCGGGCGTGCAGCGGCAGGCCTTCAGGCGTGAGCCCAGGTAGCCGCAGGGGCAGGGGTTCATGGCCGCGATGAGCTGAAAGCGCGCCGGGAATTCGGCCCGCTGGGCGGCGCGGCTGATGGTGATGTGGCCCGACTCCAGCGGCTCGCGCAGCGCCTCCAGCGCGGCGCGCGGAAATTCCGGCAGCTCGTCCAGAAACAGCACGCCCTGGTGCGCCAGCGAGATCTCGCCCGGCCGCGGCGGCGAACCCCCGCCCACCAGCGCCACCGCGCTGGCCGAATGGTGCGGCGCGCGCGTCGGCCGCCGGCCCCAGTGCGCCAGCCGGAAGCTGCCGTCCAGGCTGGCGATGGCGGCGCTCTGCAGCGCCTCGTCCACGTCCATAGGCGGCAGCAGGCCGGCAAAGCGCTGCGCCAGCATCGACTTGCCGGTGCCCGGCGGGCCGACCATGAGCAGCGAATGGCCACCGGCGGCGGCGATTTCCAGCGCCCGCCGCGCCGCCGCCTGGCCCTTGACGTCGGCCAGGTCGGGGTAGGCCGGCGCGGCCGGGCGCGGCGACTCGGGCACGCGCAGCCAGCCGGCGTCGACCTCGTCCTCGGGGCCGAACGCCGAGTCTTGCATCGGCGGCTGGCTGTGCGGCGGCTGAAAGCGCGCCACCACGTCCAGCAGGTGGCGCGCCCGGTACACCACCTGACCGGGCACCAGCGCCGCCTCGCCGGCGCTGCCGGGCGGCAGCACCAGCCGGGTGTCGACGCCGGCCTGCTGGCGCGCCACGCTCAGCGCCAGCGCGCCGCGCACCGGGCGCAGCTCGCCCGACAGCGACAGCTCGCCGGCAAATTCCCAGCCGGCCAGCCGGCCGCCGTCGATCTGGCCGCTGGCCGCCAGGATGCCGAGCGCGATCGGCAGGTCGAAGCGCCCCGAGTCCTTGGGCAGGTCGGCCGGCGCCAGGTTGACGGTGATGCGCTGGTTGTGCGGAAACTGCAGGCCACTGTTGAGCAGCGCGCTGCGCACGCGCTCGCGCGCCTCCTTGACCTCGACCTCGGCCAGCCCCACCAGGGTGAAGCTGGGCAGGCCACTGGCCAGGTGCACCTCGACCGTGACGGCGGGCGCTTGCAGCCCCATCAGCGTGCGGCTCTGTATCAGACTCAGGCCCATGCGGCATCTCCCCCAAAGGGTGCGTGCACCGACTTGCGGCACCCGCGACAGAAAAAAAAGCACCGCTTTGGTGCAGACCGCCCGGCGACGGGCGCCGCCACCCGAGGCGCTGGCCTGAAATGTAGCGGGCGCGAGGGCTGGCACGCGGCGTGCTTGGTGTGCCATGTCCCATTTTTTTTGATGTCACCGGAGAGCAAGGATATGCACCCCACCCTGTCACCCCTGACCCCCCGCCGCCTCGCCCTTGGCCTGCTGTGCGCCAGCGCCGCCGGCGCCTGGGCCCAGAGCAGCGGCGCCGCGGCGCCGGCCACGCCTGAGCACAGCCTCAGCTTCAACGTCGGCCTGACCAGCGACTACCGCTACCGCGGCATCTCGCAGAGCCGGCTCAAGCCGGCCGTCAGCGCCGGCGCCGACTACAGCCACGCCAGCGGCCTGTACGCCGGCGCCTGGCTGACGTCGATCAAGTGGATCAAGGACGCCGGCGGCGACGCCGCGGCCGAGCTCGACCTGTACGCCGGCTACAAGGGCAGCGCCGGCCCGCTGGCCTACGACGTGGGCGTGCTGCGCTACCAGTACCCGCGCGCCCACCTGGCCGTCAGCCCCAACACCACCGAGATCTACGGCGCGCTCAGCTACGGCGTGTTCACGGCCAAGTATTCGCATGCGCTGACCAACCTGTTCGGCTTTGCCGACAGCAAGGGCAGCGGCTATCTGGACCTGTCGGCCAACCTCGACCTGGGCGATGGCTGGTCGGTGGTGCCGCACGTCGGGCGCCAGTGGGTGCGCCACAACAGCGCCTTCTCCTACACCGACTACGCCGTCACGCTGAACAAGGACTTCGGCCACGGCCTGGTGGCCAGCGCCGCCGTGGTGGGCAGCAACGCCGACAAGGCGCTGTACGTGACGCCGTCCGGGCGCTTCACCGGTCGCACCGCGCTGGTGCTCGGCCTGAAGTACACGTTCTGATTCAAAACCGCCGCTGGTGCTTGTCCATTCAGCGCCAGAAGCTATCAAAAAGGAAGCATGATGAAACTGGTCACTGCCATCATCAAACCCTTCAAGCTCGACGAGGTGCGCGAGGCGCTGTCGGCACTGGGCGTGCAGGGCATCACCGTCACCGAGGTCAAGGGCTTCGGCCGCCAGAAGGGCCACACCGAGCTGTACCGCGGCGCCGAGTACGTGATCGACTTTCTGCCCAAGGTGAAGCTGGAAACCGCGGTCGCCGACGATCAGGTCGAGCGCGTCATCGAGGCCATCGAAGCGGCCGCACGCACCGGAAAGATCGGCGACGGCAAGATTTTTGTCGCCGCGCTGGAACAAGTCGTCCGCATCCGCACCGGCGAAACCGGTGCGGACGCACTGTGAACCCCTGCAAGGACATGGCCATGAAACACCCCATTGCTCCCCTCACCCTGGCCTTCGGGCTGGCGCTGGCCCTGCCGGGCGCCGCCTGGGCCCAGGCCGCCAGCGACGCCGCCGCCGCCGCGCCGGCACTGGCCGCTTCGGCCGCTGCCGCCGCTTCGGCCGCGGCGGCGGCGGCGCCGGCACCCAAGATCGACACCGGCGACACCGCCTGGATGCTGACCTCCACCCTGCTGGTGATCCTGATGACCATCCCCGGCCTGGCGCTGTTCTACGGCGGCCTGGGCCGCGCCAAGAACATGCTGAGCGTGCTGGTGCAGGTGTTCGTCATCTTCGCGCTGGTCAGCGTGCTGTGGGCGCTGTACGGCTACAGCCTGGCCTTCAGCGGCGAGGGCAACTTCTTCGGCGGGCTGGACAAGCTGTTCCTCAAGGGCGTGACGCCCGAGACCTTCGGCGCCCTGACCACCATCCCCGAGTACGTGTTCCTGGCCTTCCAGGGCACCTTTGCCGCCATCACGGTGGCGCTGATCGTCGGCGCCTTCGCCGAGCGGGCGCGCTTTTCTGCCGTGCTGCTGTTTGCCGTGCTGTGGTTCACCTTCAGCTACGTGCCGATGGCGCACATCGTCTGGGGCGGCGGCCTGCTGGCCAAGGACGGCGCGCTGGACTTTGCCGGCGGCACCGTGGTGCACATCAACGCCGGCATCGCCGGGCTGGTGGGCGCCTACCTGGTGGGCAAGCGCATCGGCTTCGGCCGCGAGGCGCTGGCGCCGCACAGCCTGACGCTGACCATGGTGGGCGCCTCGCTGCTGTGGGTGGGCTGGTTCGGCTTCAACGCCGGCTCGGCCGGTGCCGCCAACGCCATCGCCGGTCTGGCCTTCGTCAACACCGTGCTGGCCACGGCGGCCGCCACGCTGAGCTGGATCGCGCTGGAGGCGATGCACAAGGGCAAGGCCTCGATGCTGGGCGCGGCCTCGGGCGCGGTGGCCGGCCTGGTGGCCGTGACGCCGGCGGCCGGCTTCGTCGGCCCGATGGGCGCCATCGTCATGGGCGTGATCGCCGGCGCCTGCGGCCTGTGGGGCGTCAGCGGCCTCAAGCGCCTGCTGCGGGTGGACGACGCCTTCGACGTGTTCGGCGTGCACGGCGTGTGCGGCATCGTCGGCGCCATCCTGACCGGCGTGTTCGCCGCGCAGGGCCTGGGCGGCACCGGCGGCCTGACGCCCGACAGCTTCAGCATGGGCGCGCAGGTGTGGATCCAGATCAAGAGCGTGCTGTTCACCATCGTCTGGTCGGCCGTGGTGTCGCTGATCGCCTTCAAGATCGCCGACCTGGTGCTGGGCCTGCGCGTCAGCGAGGAAGACGAGCGCCAGGGCCTGGACATCAGCAGCCACGGCGAGACCGCCTACAGCCGCTGACGGCGCCCGCTTCTCCAAGGTCTTCATGGCCCGCCCGCCGGCGGGCCTTTTTTTTCGTCCCGGGCGCGGCCCGCGCAGCGGGCTGCCGCTACCATGACGGCATGGAAGCCGCATTGCAGTCCCTGGCCGCAAAGATCACGCAGGCCGCCGCGCGCGGCCGTCCGCTGCGCATCCGCGGCGGTGGCACCAAGGATTTCTATGGCCAGCAGCTGCTCGGCGAGTTGCTGGACGCGCGCCCGCTGGCCGGCGTGCTGGCCTACGAACCGAGCGAGCTGGTGGTCACCGTGGGGGCCGGCACGCGCCTGCGCGAGCTGGAAGCGCTGCTGGCCGAAGCCGGCCAGCACCTGCCCTTCGAGCCACCACGCTTTGGCGTCGCCGGCACCGTCGGCGGCGCGGTGGCGGCCGGGCTGTCGGGGCCGGCACGCGCCAGCGTCGGCGCGGCGCGCGACTTCGTGCTGGGCGCGCAACTGATCAACGGCCGGGGCGAGCGGCTGAACTTCGGCGGCCAGGTGATGAAGAACGTGGCCGGCTACGACATCAGCCGGCTGCTGGCCGGCTCGCTGGGCACCCTGGGGCTGATCACCCAGCTCAGCCTGAAGGTGCTGCCGCGCGCGCCGGCCGAGGCCACGCTGGTGTTCGCGCTGTCGGAAACCAGCGCCCGCCAGCAGCTCAACCGCTGGTGCGGTCAGCCGCTGCCGCTGAGCGCCAGCGCCTGGGCCGACGGCCAGCTGTGGGTGCGCCTGCGCGGCGCCCAGGCGGCGCTGGCCAGCGCCTGCCGGCAGATGGGCGGCGAGCGGCTGGACGAGCCGCGCGCCCAGCGCCAGTGGGACGCGCTGCGCGACCAGACGCTGCCGTTCTTTCGCCTGGCGCCGGACGAGGCGCTGTGGCGCGTGTCGGTGCCCGATACCGCCAGCCCGCTCAACCTGGGGCCGACGCTGGTCGAGTGGCATGGCGCGCAGCGCTGGCTGCGCCTGCCGCCAGCCGAGGCGCCGCGCGTGCGCGAGGTGGCGGCGCGGCTGGGCGGCCACGCCACGCTGTTTCGCGGCGGCGACGGCGTCACCCCGGTGTTCACCCCGCTGACGCCGCCGCTGGCGCGCATACACCAGGCGCTCAAGCGCGAGTTCGACCCGGCCGGCATCTTCTGTCCCGGCCGCCTGACCCCGGATTTCTGATGCAGACCGCACTGGCCCCCGAATACCAAGGCACCGCACTCGGCCAGGAGGCCGAGGCCATCCTGCGCAAATGCGTGCACTGCGGCTTCTGCACCGCCACCTGCCCGACCTACCAGCTGCTGGGCGACGAGCTGGACGGCCCGCGCGGGCGCATCTACCTGATCAAGCAGGTGCTGGAAGGCCACGCCCCGACGCGCGAAACCCAGCTGCACCTGGACCGCTGCCTGACCTGCCTGAACTGTGAGTCCACCTGCCCCAGCGGCGTGCAGTACGGCCACCTGATCGACATCGGCCGCCAGGTGGTGGAAGCCAAGGTGGCGCGCCCGCCGGCCGAGGCGCGCACCCGCGCCCTGCTGCGCCGCGGCCTGAGCTCGCCGCTGTTCGGCCCCGCCATGCGCCTGGGGCAGTCGCTGCGCGGCCTGCTGCCGGCCACGCTGCGCGCCAAGGTGCCGGCGCCGCGGCCGGCCGGCGCCTGGCCGCGCCGCACGCACGCGCGCAAGGTGCTGCTGCTGGAAGGCTGCGTGCAGCCATCCATGGCGCCGGGCATCAACGCCGCCACCGCGCGCGTGCTGGACGCCGCCGGCATCGAATGCGTGCTGGCGCGCGGCCAGGGCTGCTGTGGCGCCATCAAGTACCACCTGGCCGACGGCGCCGGCGGGCTGGCGCAGATGCGCGCCAACATCGACGCCTGGTGGCCACACATCGAGCGCGGCGCGGTCGAGGCCATCGTCATCAACGCCTCCGGCTGCGGCGCCATGGTCAAGGACTACGGTCACCTGCTGCGCCACGAGCCACCGTATGCCGAGCGCGCCGCGCGCGTATCGGCCATGGCGCGCGACGTCAGCGAGCTGCTGCCCGATCTGGTGGCGGCGCTGCGCGGCCGCGTGCGCCCGCCGGCCGAGGTGCTGGCCTGGCACGCCCCGTGCACGCTGCAGCATGGCCAGCGGCTGCGCGGCGGCGTCGAGCAGCACCTGGGCGCGCTGGGCTTTCGGCTGCGCCCGGCGGCGCAAGAGGCGCACCTGTGCTGCGGCTCGGCCGGCACCTATTCGGTGCTGCAGCCCGAGCTGTCGCTGCGGCTGCGCGAGCGCAAGCTGGGCCAGCTGCTGGATGAGGGCGCGGCCGACCAGCCGGCGGCCATCCTGTCGGCCAACATCGGCTGCATCACCCACCTGCAGGCCGGCACCGAGGTGCCGGTGCGGCACTGGATCGAGCTGCTCGACCAGGCCCT
>Ga0116141_10004884_pt1 | contig 11246 bp, 10 predicted proteins | sample AD_UKC097_MetaG_FD_89744 | JGI IMG/M metagenome (GOLD analysis project Ga0116141, IMG submission 89744) | Active sludge microbial communities of municipal wastewater-treating anaerobic digesters from USA - AD_UKC097_MetaG | ecosystem: Engineered > Bioreactor > Anaerobic > Digestate | place: USA... | reverse complement strand
TCTATTTTGCCATGGATCCATCTCCATCCAAACAGTATTCAGCATCAACCATAAATAAACCCCTAACAAATAAACGAATAACATGGTCTTTTGAATAAAGACTTTAGGTGCAAAAACAACCAACGAGATGCCCCAAACAAATACCCACGAATGATAACTTCGAATAAAGGGAGGCAAATTGGCATGTAGTAAAGGCATAAATACAAGCCCTGCCAATATTATAGATAGTACTAACAAATGCTTCCTAACAGACCACATAGAGGTGAATCAATTAAAGTCCCTAATAATTTTTAAATACTCCTCCCATGTACCCACATCTATCCACGAACCTTCGCTAATAGGGAAAACACCCACTTTGCGATTTTCGTCAAGCAATTTTTCTATTAAAAATGTAATATCGTAAAACTCATTGTCAGGGATTTCATTCAGCAAATGGGGTTCTAAAATATAAAATCCTGTATTTATTTTAAAGGTAACGTCCGGTTTTTCTTGCAATAAGGCAAGTAAACCGTCCTTTTTGGTTTCAAGCGTGCCATAAGGGATGCTTATCTTTTTCACAGCGGCTACCATAGTTATCTCGTTTTTGTTTTCATGATGATATTTAACTATCTCTGCATAGTCATCATCTACGATGATATCGCAATTGGAGACAAAGAAAGTATTAGTTATCTTATCTTTCAGCAAACGCAAACTGCCGGCTGTACCTAAAGGTTTAGTCTCTTCAAGATATTCTATCTGGTAATCATTTCCCGAAATTGATTCGAAATAGAGTTTTATAAATGCAGCTTTGTAATTTACCGAAAGAAAGAATTTGTGGCAACCATGCTCCACAAAGTTGTCCATGATATCTTCAACAATGGTTTGCCCGCCGATAGGTAACAATGGTTTTGGAAAAACATTGGTGAGGGGGCGTAAACGCGTGCCTTGTCCACCTGCCATTATTACCACAGGCATATTGAGAACCTTCGGGGTTTTTCGTTCATCTTTCATGAACAAGTCCTCCCAAAAAACGACATCTACCACTTCACCGGATGTGTTCACAATCGGCATATATTCATTGCGCCTCTCTTTAATATTTTTTTTAATTTCCTCTTTATCATCAGTAACCGATGCCACTTTAACCTCATGCCGCAAAATATGCTCTACGGATGTAGCGGTGCTGATATTGGCAATAATAGCACGCTGTATATCTCCGATGCTCAGCAGGCTGTAGTATTTACCCTCCTTGGTAACTATCAGCAGCTTGCGTTTGATGCTGTCCATTTGTTGCAATGCTGCAATAATGGCAACCTTGCCATCTATAAATAGCTCTTTAATTCTGTCGTTATTCATTGTCTCTATGTTTTTTAGCAGGATTACCAACCCAGATTTCTCCGGCAGGAATGCGTTTTTGTGTTATAACTGCACCCATACCTATAACCGCATTTTTTTCTATATGGCATTGTTCCCTAATAATTACTTTAGAATAAATCGTTACATTCTCTTCTACATGAGTCGAACCGGCTAACATACTACTGGTTATCCACACATTCCTTCCCAAAAAACAATTGTGAGCGATAAAACACAAGCCATTGATTTTACAACCGTCGCTGATAACGGTATCCGATAATGCTCCTCTTGCAATCTGACAATTAGATCCAATTTCTACCATATTCCCAATAATCACTCCTCCCAAATGAGGAAATTTCACCAAACTGCCATCGGCTTCTCGTTGACACCCCAAGCCATCGGTACCAATTACGCTTCCGGATTGGATTAAACAATCTTCTCCAATAATTGTTCCATCACCAATAACGGCATTGGCTCTAATTATGCTGTTTTTTCCAATGGTTGCTTTCCCTATAACACATCCCGCTTCAATACTTGCACTTTTATCAATAATCGCCATTTTGTCAATGATTGCCGAAGGATGTATATCTCCTCTTTTTTGATGAACAAAAAAATAATTTGCTATTTTTGCGAAGGTTTTGCGGGGGTTATCAACTACGATTAAAACCTTTTGTTTTTTTTGCAAAATTTCCGAATAAACCACTTCCTTATCCACCAATATACATTGCGCCGATGAATTATCTGCTATTGCTTGTTTATCCGTGCGAATTACATTAATCCAATCCAAGGTATGTTTATTAACCTTATCCAGCGAGGCAACATTATCTATCCAACAATCCTTATAATTACCATATATTTGGATTATTTCATGCCCTAAAAAGACGACAATATCTTTAATGGCTATTTTATCTGATCGTATCATATTTTAATAAATGGGAAATTCATTAGTATCAAACAATAGTTCTTTGGGTATGGGTGTGCCGTGATGATAATGGGCTAAGACGGCATAATAATCGGCTAAAAGACGTTTGGCAGAGGTGGTATTATCAAAGGTTTTCAGTACAAATTCCCTGGCATTTTTCGCTAAGCTCTGTGCCAATATTTCAGACTCCATGAGGGTTAACATATGATTTGCTAATTCCCGGACGTTATTTAGCTCGGCAATCAACACACTAGGATTCTCGCTGTTTAAATAAGGGGTGCCTGTTGTTTTATAGCATACTACAGGCAAATCTAACAGTATTGCCTCTATTATAGAGCCAGAAATGACATCCAACTTTACCGGCAACAATGCAAACCTTGATTTCTGCGTCTGCTGGTGCATATCTTCATGTCTTGTAAAATATGGCGTAAACACAATATTCTTTGTTAAGCCTAACTCATCTATTCGTTTAAGAAGGTTTTTGCCATAATCAGAGATTTTATTAAAATGGCCAATTAAATTAAGCATAACCTCCGGATATTTTTTCTTGACGAAATACAATGCCTCTATCGCATCATCAGCTCCCTTCTTGGCAGAAATACTAACAGAAAAAGAGACAAAATCATATATCTTTTTCTCCTGCTTTACGGCATACGGCCGCTGAATAGGGAAAAAGTTTTTAAATATAATGGCATTTGGATTATTCCTTAAAATCAAATCCCGATGCATCCTGCCACCACAGCCAAAATAGGTCTCTTTTTCATGAATTTTCAACTCTATATCCCAATTCAATTTTGACACATGACCTGACAATCTCATTCTGTCGGGATTTGTGTAAACCGTTTGTGCCGACACATATACCGGAACATGATTTATACCCAAAACCGTAGCCGAATAATAGGGGTTTTCGCTTCCAACAAGATTTACAATATCGGGGTTGATCTTTTTCACAAGCTCCTGAACCAATCGAGTATTGCGATTAAACCGGCGTTTTGCGCCAAAAATTTTTGCAGCCAATTGCTCAAAAGGAAATGACAGGTTTCCCTTAAAAAAATGATAGTGTACCCCTTTAATATCAAATTCAACAGTTTTTCCTGAGAGATTTGGCGCCGGAGCAACTACATGCAACTCAAGATCTTCAAACTTTTCTAACTCACGAATAAGATTTGTAATCCATGGAGCAAAATCATTATCCTTGCTAGCTTTGCTGTTTCTCCTCAATAATCGTCTTACAACTGCTTCAAAACCACTAAAGGAAACAGGCAATTGTGCCCTAACTTCCTCATTGGAGAAATGACAAAGTAAGATGGCTTTAATTTTTTTCGGCATTAATATATTCTTCTCTTTATTCCCAATACTCTAAAAGACTTGTTAATTATTCGCTTATATAAGGGGTTGTGGCTAAATATTTTTCTTATATGATTTTTATAGTGCAATTGTTCATAACCCTTATTAATAATTACAAATTTCGGATGTCTAATTAATTCAGGCATATTTTCTGATTCCATATCGGTAAACTGATTGCTTTGTCCATCATAATGAGTACCTGCTACTCCGATGTTTTTAATTAGGTTTTTACAAGGTACAATACCTAGCCCCCCATTTTTTAAGATACTATATCCAAATTGAGAGTCCCACGAATACGTAACTTCTTCATCTATTTTATCAAAAATTCTCTGATGTCTTTTATTTAATAAAACACCCTCTTTTTTTGTTGATAATACATTGATAGCTCCGCCCATTTTAATATAGTCAGGAAAATCGCTCATCATTATGTCGAAATGGCTCCAACAACGTTTCCATGTTGCCCATCCCCAGATATGTGCATAATGAGAAAATATATAATCTTGATCATCAAAATATTTAGATTTTGATTGATGAGACCTTCCGCTAATTAGCCAAATCCTTGTATCGTAGTAATATTTTTCAAGCATTTCGTTGCAAAAGCTGAAAAAGCTAAGTGAAGGCACACAATCATCTTCAAGTATAATTAAACGATCTTCATTCTCAAAAGCCCAACTTATGGCAGATGAAACACCATACCCGCATCCTTGATTTTCTTCATGAAAGAGTGTGTGTAATTCACAATTCCAATCAATTTCGTTTAGCATTTCTCGAATTTTCGCTCGGTTTTCCTTATCATTTTTATTACCAAAGCGTGGAGCATCATTGGCAATATACAATTTAGGAATTTTTGCCTCTTTAATTTTTTCAAACACCTTACGTGTATTGTCAGCTCTGTTGAAAGTTATTAGAAGTACTGGTGTTGTTAATTTTTTATTTTCCATTATTGCTGATTTTTGGTTTTAATATAAAGATAATTACAAATGCAGATATAATTGCTAGAATAAAAAAAGAAAAAACCTGGGCCCAGGCAGCGCCAATAAATTGAAATTTATCTATTAATACTTTGTAAATTAACACACTAAACCCTGCGCCAATTATACGAATAACAAGATCGTATTTTGTAAACCCATAGCCTACAATAATAACTATAGTGCTATAATACAAAGCAGTAGTTACATTTCTCAACGATAGTACATTAGCATACATATAAGACATGGTGTAACGATCAGCAGTTAAAAGTTTCATCAGCGGTTTTGATAGTAGAATAAAAACAATGTTGGCAACCACTACTGTTCCAACAATACCACCGATAATCTGAACTACTTTTTTTAATTGATTATCAGCAATTGCTTTGTATATATCCGGATCAAACGTTTGTGCAAGAGCAACATAAATAATACCAAGTCTTGAAGCAACACTACCCCCAATATTATATAGTGCAAAATTATCAATATCATTTAGTTGTTCCAGAAAAGCTTTATCTATTCCACTAACAAAATACCATAGCATTGCAGAAACGGATAGAGGCCAACCAAAGTGAAAAGCATCCTTCATAATTGATCGCTCAAACTTATTATTGTTATACATTTTCTTAAAGCTATAAATCGCAACCAAAATTGCAACAATTGCCGGAGCGAACATAGCTCCAAAAGCACCCCATTTCAAACCCACAACCATTAGAAGGGTTAAACTAGTTGAAATTAAAGTTGAAGTAAGTGTAAGCTTAAAATATTTATTTGCTTTTCTTTGCATCCTGTATTTCACTTGAAGTAAAGTGAGGAAATTATTAAAAAAAGTGGATATAACGGCAAATAAAAAAAATGGAAATATTGGTAACGCTACATTTGTTAATTTAAAAAAGATAGTAAATCCTAAAGTTACTAAAGGTATCAATACAGCTCCTAACATCAACAACGCTTTAAGTAATGTATCAGCAACTACAATACGTCTCTCTTCGCTAAATTTAAAATAATTTCGTGTGTAATATGTTATCAGAGAAAAATTCAGAAGAGGCAGAAGCAGCAAATTAAATGAAGTAAAATATCCAGTAATATTATAATCTTCAGGCGACATGTTTTTCGCCATAAATGGAAAAACCACCAAACCTATTAGTGAAGTGATAATAGTTACCAAAAAATAAAGAGAGGCATTTTTAAAATACAAAGCGTATTTTTTAAACAACAATGTTACCTTAAGTTTTTTAGTCATCAATATTTTTCGCTCCAAATTGGGTTAAAACTCTATCGTATTGATTTTTTATCCTATCCGCATTTTTCTGAATGCTCTGATACACCCGTTTTCTGGGTGATAGGACTTTTTCAGACCACATTGCATCATGAACTAAAACTTGAAGATGTGTAATTTTGAGGTCTTTCAGCACATCCTCTAAGACTTCATAACGCCAATATCCTGTACTATCTGAACAGTATTTATACTTTGTTTTATAATAATCGGAATAAACATTCAAAAGCCCACCGTATGATTTGTTTCGGCAACTTAAGGTAAATTGTGTGTTATTATGAAATGAGAATACTTCAGTTTTAAGATGAAAAACTTTTTCAAAATACTCTTTATCCTGGCGTATAAACTTATCTAAATCATTCTCTGATTGAATATTGTAATAATGAGAATCAAAGTGCAAACCTATGTGATGGCCAAGCGATTTTATTTTCAGTAACATATCCGAAAAATATCTTTCTAAAATATTATAAAACTCACTATGCAATTGAAAAAAGTATGTTGTAGTCACACCCAATTCACTTTCTATTCTGGCCATTTTTAGTGCTACATCTGGCGAAAACTCAACATCATGTCTCCAAAGAATTTCTTTTCTATCTTTTTGGAAATCATCTGTAAATAAAATAAATTGGAATCCATTTTCAAGAGCCAATTCCAATTGCTTACGATAATTATCAATGGTAAAATAATCAAATTTATATATCTCTCTGTTAACCATAATTAATTATCTTTTGGGAACACCTTTTACAGTATTATAAGTATCAACATCCTTTGTCTCAATCGTCCCTTCACCAATGATTACCACATTTCTTATGATTAATTCGGATAAAAATATAGAATTGACTCTCATATAACACTTCACATGTTGTTTATATGCAATTTTTTATTTTCACTGCAGGATTACCTATATACACACTATTGGGCTCAGTAGATTTAATAACATTACAAGCAGCCCCAACAATATTATTTTCAGCAATTATTATTGTGTCCTTAATTGTAGTGCTTAATCCAATAAATGAATTATGTTTTACGATTGCTTTACCTCCAATTGTTACCGAGTGAGAACAAAAAACAAAATCTTCAATAATTACATCATGTGCTATTGATGAATTTGGCAAAAATATTACACCATTCCCAATTTTTACATTGGTTCCAATAGATACAAATTCTGTAATATATACACCTTTCCCAATATTAACATTTTTTCCTATTATTGCATTTTTAGAAATATAAGTAAAAATCTCAAAATCTTGGTTAATAATCTCTTTATATACTAATTCCCTAATACTATTTAGTTTTGAATATCCGATAGCAGGAAAGATTTTAATTTCATTTTTATTATAAAAATACTTTAATAATTGAAATTTAATAACAGGCAATCCATTATATATATCTTTTTGAAATTTAGATTCATCAACGGTAAATGCGACAACTTTATAACGATCATCTAAATCAAGTTGATTCTTTACTTGTTCAGCAAAATCCGAATCTCCATATATTACAACTTTATTTGGGCTATTCATGACTTTTAATTATAATATTTGTATTTATTATATGTTTTATTCGATTGATCTGTATTTCTAATAATTTTCTTTTTGTTGCCTGTAAAATAACAAAACCATATCTATTCAAGCTATTTGTAATTTTTTTAACTGTATCTCCAATATGTAAATTAAAATTATACGAATATACTCCTTCTATTTTGTTAATTTGTTCTAAATTTTTAATACTTATTATATCGCCCATTGATAATTCAATATATATTATTCCGGAACTATAATTTAAAATGGGATAAAAAAAATCATTTTCAATTGGATGCCCTATGGATATATCTATCAATATATCTTGCATATTAATACCTGTTGATAAAGGCACTAGGTGAGATGTTATAAAATCTCCCCCCAAACGCGGACTGGTTTCAATTATAAAAATCCCTTTGGAATTTATCTTTAACTCAGTATGTGAAGCACAGTTATTAAAACCAAAGGCTTTTGCTATTTGATTTAACAAACCCTGAATTATCTTTCTTGTTCTTCCACTTAATTCGGCAGGTTGAATATGCCCTAACTCTACATTATAGGGATAATTGCTTGTTATTTTTTCCGTTATTTGTATCACATGAGAATGATTGTTATAATGAATTCCTTCTACACTATATTCTTTTCCTTCAATAAATTCTTCTACCAAAACATTCTCCTTTTTTGTAAAATCAAATGCTTCGTTTACTGCCATTGACACTTCCTCCACATTATGACAACGAATTACACCTCTACTACCTGAATTATCACGTGGCTTTACAATCAATGGATAAACTAAATTAAGGTTATATAATTCATTAATACAATTAATTATATATCCTCGGGCACAAGGAATATCATATTGTATAAATCTTTGCTTCATTAACCATTTGTCAGTTGATACTTCTGCTGTTTCAACAGTATAAAAAGGCAAATTTAATTTTTCTGCCACTCTTGCCATCATAATTAATGGTTTATCTGTAGCCGTTGTTATAACACCCGAAATATTATATTTCTTAGCTATATTTAACGTCCTTTCAAGATTTCCATCTTCTACTCTTTCAAATACGTCAACAAAGTATTTACAAACAGGTATTTCTGACGGATCGATTCCAATAGTATACAATCCTTTTTGTTTACATCTTTCAATAAGTGATTGTTGTAATTCTCCTAATCCAAAAATTAAAATGGATTTTTTAATCATTTATAGCTTTTTCTAATTGTTTAACAATGTATGCTATTTCATCCCATTTTAATGAAGCATACATCGGTAAGGTAATTTCATTTTCAACAACATAGTCCGTCTGTGGCAAACTAACAATAAAATTTCTATATATGGAGAAGCGATGTATTGCGGGATAATGAATACTAGTTTGGATGCCAGCTGAATGAAGTTGTTCGCGAATTAAATCTCTTTTTTCAACTGTTGACTCTTTTAATACAATAGGCATAATATAGTTTGAAACAAACTCTGTATTATCTGCAAAAGGCACATAAACCCCTTCTATTTTTGACAGTCTTTTTACATATTCAGATCTAACTTTTAGCCTTTGATCTAAATCGTCTTTTAATTTTTTCATTTGAACTACGCCAATTGACGCACGGATATCGTCCATTCTGTAGTTATACCCCAACTCAACTACATCGTATGTAGTGGCGTGCCCACTGGCTCTTTGATATGACATCGTTGTCATACCGTGTGAACGCAAAAGGCGGGCTCTTTTTGCAATAGCTTCATTATTCGTTATCATCATCCCCCCCTCACCGGTACTGATATTTTTATTGGAAAAAAAACTAAAACAACCTATATCTCCAATTGTACCCAATTTATTACCTTTATATTCTGATAAAGGACCATGACAAGCATCTTCAATAACTTTTAAATTATTCTTTTTCGCAATTGACATGATTCTGTCCATATCTGCCGGAAATCCGGCAATATGTACAACTACTATCGCTTTTGTTTTAGGCGTTATCTTCCTTTCAATATCATCGGGGTCAATATTTAAATCATCATATCCAACAATATCGCAGAAGACTGGAGTTGCGCCAACATATCGGATACAATTTACCGAAGCGGCAAAAGTAAGCGAGGGGCACAAAACTTCATCCCCTGCTTTTATATTACAAAGAATACAAGAAAGATGTAGTGCATCAGTGCAATTGGACATGCTTAAAGCATATTTCACATCCAACATTTCAATAAACAAATTCTCTAATTCTTCGCATTTCGGCCCCGTAGAAATCCATTTTGAACGGATTGTCTCTGTTACAGCCTGAATTTCCCGCTCATCAAAATTCAATTTAAATAAAGGTATTTTGTAACTCACAATCACATTTTTGAATCTAAATATTTTCCTGTTTCCTTGTGGTCAAATTTTGGGATCATATAATTAAATAAATCAACGATTTCATCTTTATTCCAGTTGCCTTTCCGTCGCATTTCGTTTATTGCAGCCTCAAATCTAATCAGCTTCTCTTCTTCAGTATTGAGTTTATTTTTAATGACACCCAAGCTATCAAACCTGTCCATATCTAAGATTTCATTTTCAGTAAAAAACTCTTCAAAATCTTTCTCGCCAGTGGTGTCGCTTGAAGTAAAAAGACATGGCCATGCTTCAACATCGGTCAGCATTCTGTTTTCATCACTTTGCAAAGTATTATTTTCAAAAAAGCCTCTTGCTTCCTCTTCGGTTTTACACAAAAAGGGCTTATATCCTAGTTGCTCTAAATACCTCTCAGCAATCTCTGCAAAAGTAATAAGATGGAGAGCCTCGCTTAGCTTTGGGAAAAAGATATCTCTGTTTTCACCAAAAATACAGGACATAAGGCATATTTCGCCCGACTCTTGCGGTGTAATAAAATAGCGTTTTATATCATTTGGTGCAACAAGGGGCTGTTTTTTCTTTAACCTCTGATCAAACCCATGCAGCAAGGAACCATCCGAAAACGCAACATTTGCAAAACGGGCCATAGAAATGCTAATATTCCGGCTTCTTCTGTTTGCAAACATCTCCATGATTCGTTTGGATGCTCCCATCATATTCACCGGATTGGCTGCCTTATCCGTGGAAACGCAAAAATATTTCTTAACTCCCATTTCTATCGCCTGCCGGATCGTCTTATCCGTATTGAAGATATTTACGTCTATCATACGCATCAACGTAAATGGATCCTTTTCACTGCGAACATGTTTGAGCGCTGAAAGATTTAATAGATAATCATATTGCCCGTCTGCTTCCCAAAATGCGTCATACTCCACCGAGCCTACGTCAAGGGCGAAAGTCCGGAAATCGCCGTCAATATATCCAAACGAGCTGCGGATATCGCGAACCAACTCTACCATGTTGTTTTCAGAAATATCAACCACATGTAGTTTCAAAGGATTTCGTTTAAAAATCTCTTTTACGGTAGCCTGCCCAATGGAGCCGGCTCCGCCAATAACTAAAAAGGATGATTTAGAAATGATCTTTCTAAGGTCATCTTCATGCTTGTTGATATCCTCAGCCAAGAGTTCTTTATTACGACCGATAAGGGAAAGGATGTTCATGGGTAAGTTTTAAGATAAAAGACAAAAGCGATGCTCTGAGTTAGGCGATGTGGAAAATGAAAAAGATTTTCTAAGTTGTTCATGAGATATGTTAATCGGAGTTTTACAGAGATTTTAATTCCTCCGTGCTACTCTGTGCGTACTCTGTGTAACTCTGTGTAACTCAAAATACACTCTGTGCAGATAAATTTAACAGCTTTATTTATCACAAAGTTTTTCCTCAACCCAGCCCACTCATAACTCACACCTTATCACCCTATACCCCACACTGTCCTTTTCACATAATCCGTATAGCTCAAGATTATCCTTACCACCTTTTCACTTACATTTGGCATTCTGTAAT
>Ga0116141_10004883_pt1 | contig 11246 bp, 8 predicted proteins | sample AD_UKC097_MetaG_FD_89744 | JGI IMG/M metagenome (GOLD analysis project Ga0116141, IMG submission 89744) | Active sludge microbial communities of municipal wastewater-treating anaerobic digesters from USA - AD_UKC097_MetaG | ecosystem: Engineered > Bioreactor > Anaerobic > Digestate | place: USA... | reverse complement strand
TCGGGAAGGATCCGCTCAGAAGGATAGACCAGGATGGATTCAACATTTTCGTAGTCCTGACGCGGAAGGTTCAATATCAGCAGGCAGGCCATGGCGGAAATGGCGACGCGAATTTCGTCCGTGAGTTCAAGACCGCCGCATCCTTCCCAGTTTTTTTCCGCGATGAAGACGGCAATCCGTTCGCGAAGACGCTTTTGCTGGTCTTCATCAAGCATTTTATAATGCGTCAGGCTGCTGCGGATGATGGCTTCCCATTCGGAAGGAAAAGGCGCCTCCAGAATTTTCCGCCGCCGTTTTTTCGCCAACCAGTCAAACATCTTGACTCCTTATCCAACGAGTATATATCTATCATAAAAACATGGATATGAAAAACAGCGGTTTACGGTTGAATCCCGCTGCTGCGGGACGAGCGTTCATTCTCCGCAGCCTGTTGCGATATCATGACGTTCATTTTACCCATCGACAGCTTGCTGTGTGGTGGTTGATCCAAATGCCGGGCGGCGGTATATTATCCCGAGGAAGGAAATCCTATGTATAGCCTGCTGGCGGATGCGCTGATCATCATTCATTTTTTGTTCATTCTTTTCGTTGTGGCAGGCGGCCTGCTGATCCTTCGCTGGCCGCAAATGGTATGGCTGCATCTTCCCGCCGCCTGCTGGGGGGCCTTCATCGAATTTGCCGGATGGATTTGTCCGCTGACGCCTCTGGAGAATCACCTGCGCCGGTTGGGCGGGGAAGCGCCCTACACGGGAGACTTCGTTGTTCAATATCTGATCCCGGTGATTTATCCGGCGGGACTTTCCGCCTTGACCCAACATATTCTCGGTGGACTGGTCATCGCCGTCAATCTGATGGTCTATGCGTTGGTGCTGCACAGGCGTTGCCGGGTTCAGAGGTTTTAAATTTTTTTTCGTTCCGTGCCCATTCCGATAACAAGGATGGTCATGTCCGAAAACGGCTGGTATAAAGGATTGTAAACGGATATAAATTCTTCATTGCTGATACGTTATGGTGAGGGGTGCTGTTTTACGGTTTCTTCACGAAAAGACCGAACGACCAGATTTGATGGCAATCTGCATCATTTGATGCTATAATGCATCAAATGACCTGAAATGGAGTGTCCCGATGATGCCGGAACGATACGATTTCAGCCGTTCCATCGATAAAATCATTCCACATCTCTACAACGGTATCGTTGTCGTTCGAGGCCCAAAAGGCAAGGTCGTCTTTTGCAACGAGAAGGCTGCAGAATTGTTCGCAATTCCTCGCGACAATGTGCACGGGAAGCCGGTTGAAGATTTCATGAAACTGGGCGAGCTGCGGGAGGCTGTTCTTTATGGCGCCGGTTATGAGAATAGGGAGATTCTCCTTTTCGGCCGGAACCAGTACGTCCTGAGCCGTTGCCTTTCCCTGTCCCGGGAACCGGAACACGATATGGTCATCGTCTTCCAGGATGTTAGCCAGGACCGGCTCCGAAACCTTGAAGCACTCAACCAGGAGCTGAACGCGATTATCGAGTCTTCCTATGACGGGCTCTGGATTACCAACGGCGAGGGGGTCACCCTTCGCGTCAATAAGTCTTATGAAAATTTTTCCGGGATCAAAGCGGAAGAAGTAGTCGGCAGATCACTGAGAGATCTGGTCAAGGAAGGGTATTACTCCGATTCCGCCGCATTGCGTGCCCTGGAAAAAAAAGAGCCCGTAACGCTGATCCACAAAATCAAAACCGGCAAGAAGGCGATCGTTACCGCCAATCCGATTTTTGATGAAAACGGGAAGATTTTCCTGATCATCACCAACGTGCGCGACATTACGCTCCTGGACAATCTGCAGCAAAAGCTGGAGGAACTGGAGCGACTATCAAAGGGCTATCAGTATGAACTGCAGCAGTTGCAGAAGGATTCCCCGATCATCGGCTGCAGCAAATCTATCCAAGATGTGATCACGCTGGCGATGCGGGTGGCAGAAGTTGACGCGACCATTTTTCTGCAGGGCGAATCGGGTGTGGGCAAGGGACTGATCGCCGAACTGATCCATGGCAACAGCAAACGTAAAGGACCGTTCATCAAGGTGAACTGTGGCGCCATCCCGGAAACCCTTCTGGAGTCGGAACTCTTCGGATACGAGAAGGGCGCCTTTACCGGCGCCAGAAAGGATGGGAAGATCGGGCTCTTTGAGCTGGCGAATCACGGCACCCTGTTTCTGGACGAGATCGCCGAACTTCCGGTTCTGCTCCAGGTAAAGCTGCTGCAGGCCCTGCAGGATCAGGCGATCTACCGGGTTGGCGGGACCCGCCTGATCAGGCTTGATCTCCGCATCATCGCGGCAACCAACAAGGATATCGGTGAACTTGTCAGGCAGGGCACCTTCCGCGAGGACCTGTATTATCGTCTAAATGTCATTCCCTGCATCCTTCCGCCCCTGCGGGAAAGGAAGGAAGATATTACCCTTCTGATCAATCACTTTCTGGGCATCTACAACAAGAAATTTTCCGTAAATAAAAAACTTGCGCCGGAGGCCGTCGATTGCCTCATCGATTATTCCTGGCCGGGAAATGTCCGCGAAGTGGAAAACGTCATTCAGAGAATGGTTCTGTTGAGCGGCGATGTCATCGAGCGAGGAGATCTGCCGGAGTTTATCCGGAAAACGACCCGCGCGTCCGGCGTCAAAGAAACGGGTCGATCGGCCGCTGCAGAGAACCAGAATCTGCGGGAGACCCTGCAGGAATTGGAAAAGAGCCGCATCGAGGCGGCTCTGCTCATGGGCGGCTCAACCCGTCGCGCTGCCCGCCTCTTGGGCATCGATCAGTCAACTCTCGTCCGGAAGGCCAAGCGGTATAAAATCGTTTCGCCCCCGAATGAATCGGCCCGTCGCTGAAAGCCGTTTCCGCCAATAGTCACGAGCCCTCCCGGACCAGGGTGATAGGGGGAATCCGTTCCAGGTCCCGCGTGTAGTATGGTGCACCCACGAGGAAGATCACGCAGGCGACAATTTGCGAGAGCGGCAGGGCCAGCAGGGCTTTCTCGATCCCGTAGGCATCAGAGATCATCCCGACGACCAGCGGCCCCATCATGCTGCCGAAGACGTGCTGGGTGATGACGCACATCGAGAACGAAGTGGCGCGCAGTCCCGGATGAACCACATCCTGCGTCACAGCGGACGTGGCCGGGATGAAGGCCATGAAGCTGACGCCGAGCAGCAGGAAAGAGGCGAACTGCAGATCCCCCCGGAAAAAATTCAGGCTGACAAAAAGGATGACGGCGGAAGTTGCCGAGGAAATAGCCGGGAACCACATGCGGGCGGCTTTGTGGCGTCTGTACCAGAGGTCGGCCAGATATCCGCCCAGGGGTGCCCCGACAAGGCCGAAAAACATGATCAGGCCTGCCCGGAGGCCAGCGACATCCATGGGGAGGCCGTAGGTTCTGTTCAGGTAGGTCGGAAGCCAGATCAGCATCGCCGTCGTGACAAATGTGTTACCCGCAAATCCGAAATAGGCGGCGATCAGGGAGGGGGTTTTCAGAAAGCCCTTCACAATATTGCCGAAACCGAACGTCCGGATGCTTCCCGCAACTTCGTCCCCGGCCCCGGCGCAGAGCCCGACGGTCTTATAGTCCTTCAGACGATACGCCAGCGCCGCGAGCAATAGTCCGGGCAGAGCCACGAGCCCGAAGACATACCGCCAGCCGAAATGCACGGCGATCAAACCGCCGAGGATGACGCCCAGAGCGGAGCCGATCGGGATCGACGCATTCCAGAGGCCCATCATCAAAGCCTGCCTCTCCTGCGGGAATGCGGCGGCGATCATGGCCGTACCGGCGGGGGCGAATCCTGCCTCTCCGAGCCCGATGAATACGCGGGCGGTGAAGATCTGAACGTAATTCCTGGTAAGCGCGCAGGCGGCCGTGGCGACGCTCCAGAGGGCGGTCATCATGGCGATGCTTTTGCGGCGGCTCCAGCGGTCCGCCAGGACGGAGACGGGAAGTGTGCAGATGAGCAGAGAGATGTAAACCGCCGAGCCCAAGCCGCCCAACTGCGTGTCCGAAAGCCCCCACTCCGCCTTGATAAACGGAAAGACCGACGTGATGACCATGCGGTCAATGTAGTTGAACATATACAGAAAGAACAGCAGAATAACCACCCGGTAGGATTCCCGCCGGCCGAGCACATAACCGCCATCTGTATTGTTCTGCATCGGCATATCCTTACAACCCCAGCATGGCCCGGGTTTCCTCCAGGGTTGCCACCTCCCGGCCCATCTCCCGGGCGATCCGGACCATGCGCTCGACGAGCTGCGCATTGCTTTTGACGGGCTCGCCTTTGTGATAGGAAATGATATCCTCGAGGCCGGTCCGGACATTTCCTCCCATGGCCATGGCCGCGATGGTCGTGCGAAGGTTGAACTTTCCGACGGTCACAACCTGCCAGGAAGATTTCTCCGGAATCTGACTGATCAAGTGGAGCAGGTTCTGCGCGGTGGCCGGTGCGCCTCCCTGGATGCCCAACACGATGCTGAAGTGGTATGGCGGCTTTAAGAGGCCCGTCGCAATCATCTCTTTTACATTCTCAATTTGGCCGGAGTCGTAGACTTCAATTTCAATGCCAAATCCCTTTTCCTGGCACCCCCGGATATAATCCTCGTTGAAGGAGACGGGATTGTCAAAAGTGATTCCGAAGCCATACGCGGTGCGGAATTCGAAGGTCCCCGCGTTAATGGTGTGCATCTCCGGCTGCGGATCGATGTTCAGGAGATTCAGCCGCTCCTCGAGAGAGGCATGAGCGATGCGGATATGTTTTTTCAATTCGATCTGGTGCAGCTTGATGTAGTCCGAGAAATTCACGCCTTCCGTCTCGGCCGACTTCATCATCTCCGCAAGCCCCTCCTGGGAAATGTCGATGCGGGCGCCGATCCCGTTGCCGATCTGGCGGATGATCGGGCAGGCTTCACCGATCAGCCGGACGGCCTTGTTGTAAACCCGGAGATCCGGCGTATTCTGCCCGTCGTCGCCCCGGACGTGGAGGTGCAGTACGGTGGCGCCTGCATTGTAGCAGTCGCGGGCATCCTGCGCCTGCTCTTCGGGAGTGATGGGCAGCGCTGCGTTCGCCCATTTGCCGTGAATGCCGCCGGTGATGGCGGCGGTGATAATAACCTTGTCCTCTGAAATGAAATTGGGTTCCATGCGTCAGCCTCCTTCTGCAGTCTTTTGTTGGTTGAATTCATCGATCAATTTCCGGATGCGCCGGAGAATCCTGCTGTTTGGGCGCCTGTCGCCAAGGGCGTACGGGCGTCCCAGGGATTCATACTTGGGCATGCCCAGACGGTGATAGGGCAGTGTCTCATACGTTACGCCCGGCATTGTGCTGATCCTTTCCAGAATGGCCGCGATCTGGACCTCCGAATCATTGAAGCCGGGAATGAGCGGTGTGCGCACCACGATGGGCAGTCCGGGGAAGCCCTGACGTACCCTCTTCAGGTTTTCGAGGATTGTCCGATTGGATTTGCCGGTGAACGCCTTGTGCTTCTCCGGGTCCATGCTCTTGATGTCGTAGAGCAGAACATCCAGATGTCGGCAGGCTTCCGCGAGCAGATCCCAGCGCACGAACCCGCAAGTCTCCAGCGCCGTATGGATCCGGCGGCGCCTGGCTTCGGCAAGCAGCCTCGCCGTGAATTCCGGTTGGTACAGGGGATCGCCACCCCCCAGCGTCAGTCCCCCGCCCGAGCGGGAATAGAAAAGACCGTCTTCTTCAACGCGGGCAATGATCTGCGCCACGCTCATGCTTTCTCCATAGCGTCCCAGGGCCCCGGACGGGCAGGAAAGCGCACAGCGCAGGCAACGGTCGCACAGCTTCCGATCGATCCGGATCCGGCCGTCTTCATCCTTCCCGACGGCTCCCGCGGGGCACACCTCAAGGCAGCGGCCGCAGGCGTCGAGAGTGACGCACTTGTTAGGGTTTACGGCCAGTTCAGGGCCCGGCTGCTGCGATTCCGGGTTGCAGCACCACAGGCATCTGAGCGGACATCCCTTCAGAAACACGACGGTTCGGATTCCCGGGCCATCATGCACGGAATACTTCTGCACATTGAATACAATGCCCTTGTCTGGCGATGCTGCGGTCATGGCTCCCTTACGGCCTGTCGGCCTATATCGATCCGTGCTCCGTGCGCGCGATCAAATCGTTCTGAAGATCGCAAGACAGCTCGACGAAGTAAGCGCTGTACCCCGCGATGCGGATGATGAGGCCGCGGTATTTATCCGGCTCGCGCTGGGCGGCAAGCAGGGTTTCCCGGTTGATGATGTTGAACTGGACGTGCCAGAGCCTGAGATCGCACCAGGTCCGGATAAAGGAGACGAGCTTTCGCGTTCCCTCGTTTCCGGCCACGCACCGGGGCGACAACTTGAGGTTGATGAGACGGGAGGCTCTTTCGCGGAAGTCGTAGTTTTTGGTATTGAAGTTCGACAGCAGGACAGCCGTGGGTCCGTTGAGATCGGCCCCCTGCGAGGCGGACGATCCATCGGACAAGGGCGTCCAGGCAAGGCGTCCGTTCGGGGTGGCGCTGATGACCTTGCCGAAGGGGACATGCGATGTGAAGGGGACATAGCGCACATCAAGATGAACCCCGAGTTCCTGTGAGTATTTCCGCGCATACTCGACGGAAACCCGGTCGATCGCCTTGCCGATCGCGTCGGCATAGGGATCGTTGTTTCCGAATGCCGGAGCGTGCACGAGCATCTGACGGACAGCTTCTTTCCCTTCAAAGTTGCACGCCAGGACTTCCAGCAGCTCCTTCATGGTCAGCTTTTTTTCGTCGTAAACCAGTTTCCTTACCGCCGCCAGAGAGTCGATCACGGTGCCGAACCCGATGCACTCAAAATATCCCAGATTGATACCGCCCTCGATATCCGCGGAATGCAGGTCCCGGCAGTTTTTCATGCACAGGTCGTGAAGAGCGGAGGCCAGCGGTGCGCTGAAATGCACCGGACGCAGCCGGTTGATGATCCCCTGCTGGATGAAGGCGTGGCGGATAAGATTCGTCTGCTGGGCGGCATAAGCGCTCCAGAAGGCTTCCCAGGTCTGGAAGCCGAGGGGGTCGCCTGTCTCCAGACCGAGGCGTTCTCCATTGTATTTCTTCAGCCGTCCGTTGTACAAGGTCATTTCCAGCGCCGCGGCATAGTTGATGTAGGCGCAGGGGCTGGTGAACGTTTCCCGGTTGGGCATCCGGTTTTCCGAGCAGCCCGAGACCGCATAATCCAGCGCTTCGCCGAAACGGGCCCCTTTCGACACGAGCAGGGGCACGACCTCTTCATCGTTGATGAGTTTGGGAAAGCCGGAGCCTTCTTTGATCGTCTCCGCCACGTCCCACAGATAGCGCTCGGGGGAACGCGCATGCACTCTGGCCGCCAGATCGGGATAGTTGAGCGGCAACTCCCGCTTGGATTTCAGTAAAAGGTAAGTAAGATCGTTCGCGGCATCCCGGCCATCGGGGGTCTGCCCGCCGATGGTGACGGCCTCCCAGTGGGCATATCCTTCATTGAAGGCGCCCCCGACCGGGGAGAGGTAAAGATCGATGAACTGTGCCATTCCCAGCCACATACATTCAAGGAGTTCAAGCGCTCGCTTCTCGGTGATCCGCCGCGACTCCATGTCCGTCTGGAAAAAGGGGTAGAGATACTGATCCATGCGGCCGTTGGAAATGATCGCACCGGCCTTCTGTTCGAGGCGCGAAAACATCTGAATGAACCACTGGGATTGAACGGCCTCATGAAAAGTATCGGCGGGATATTCCGGAACCTTGCGGCAGATACGCGCCATCTCATGCAGTTCGGCCTTCCTGGTTTTGTCTTTCTCCCCCTCGGCCAGTTTTTCCGCCGACTGTGCGTGCCGCCGGGCCCAGGTGACGACCGCATCGCACAGGATGACGACGGCTTCGAGAAACGGTTTTGATTCCAGAGCATCGCGGGGGCTGAGCGGATCCAGATGGGCAAGCCTTGCCGCGGCGTCATCACGGATTTGCCGGAGGCCTCTTTTCAGCACCTTTTCGTAGTCGTGGACCCATTGGAGGCAAGACCGGAACGAGGCCGTCTCGTTTACAATGTAGCGGGAGTAAAGCAGGTCGTCGGGATCATAGGTCACCCGGAGCGTCTCCTCAGGCAGCGAGGTGGCCAGCGCTTCATGAAAGGTCTTTCCTTTCCAGTATGGTGCGATCTCGTCGATGATGACACGGGCATCGGACTCGCTTAAGTCCCAGGGGGAAACATCCCGCGCGGGGAGCCGCTCCACAGCGAAGTCCAGGAAATCGCCGTCCAGCTCCGGATAGAGGATTCCGTAACGCCCCTGCCTGCCGGCTCTTCCGGCCAGAAGCTGGCCGTCATCGATGTACACGGTTATATTCCGGGCGATATCCTGCAATGCCCTGGCCCAGCGCAGAATCAGCGGTTGCCCTTCCGTCCTCTTCATCGATTCCGTAAAAAACCGTCCTCGCTCGATGTCGATGACAGGCCTTTTCCCCTGAAAGCTTGCAAGGATGCGGAAAGCGCGCTTGTGGTCTTTCCCACCCCGGCCTTTTTTCCCCCGTCTTGGGTCATACAGGCGTTGTTCCTGGGGTGATAGCGCTTCGCGGCATTCGGTTACGACAGACATGATGCCTCCATTTCAGGGTTTCAGGAAGTCGGGTCGGGCATAAGCCGGGTCGGGGTATTCATAAAAACCCCGGCTTGATTTTACCCCGAGTTTTCCTTCTTCCACCATTTTTTTCAGCATATCGGGCGGTTTATAGAGCTCTCCATATTCTTCAAAATAAGTTGAGTGAACGGCATAAACCACATCCAGCCCGATGAAATCCATCATGGCAAAGGGTCCGAGTGGAGTGTTGTTGAAGATCATCCAGGCGCGGTCGATATCCATGAAATCGACAAAACCGGCCGCCCACATTTTCATGGCCTCGAGCCTCGCCATGTGCCAAACCCGGTTGAAGCAGAAGCCGATCAGCTCCTTCCTGACCTTGAGGGGCACACAGCGCAGAGCACGTACCCACTGGGTCACCGTTTCGAATGTCTCCGCGGAAGTTTTTGTTCCTCCCATCAGATCAACCATGTTTCTTTGGGAAATGGGGGGATAGAAATGAATATTCATAACACGATCCGGCCTCCCGGTGACATCCTCGATCCTGGATACCGGCAGTGAAGAGGAATTTGTGCCGAGAATGGCCCGGGGAGGGGCGAGCTGGTCCAGCTCGGTGAAGACCCGCCGTTTCAATTCAAGATTCTCGGGAACGGCTTCAATAACGAGATCCGCACCCGCGAGTGCACCTGCCAGTTCATTGCAGAAGTGGATTCGCTTGAGAATGGCCGGCCCGTCAGGCAGGGGGGTAAGAAAAAACTGAGCGGATTGTTTGGCTTGTGCAAGCACGGCCGGGCTCGCGTCATACAGTGCCAACTCGTTGTCCGTATTCTTCGCGGCAGTTATGGCGATATCCATGCCCATAAAGCCGCATCCCACGATAGCGACCCGTTTGATTTGCTGCATCCGGACACCTCCCTCACAAAAATCCGACAAGAACCGAACCATCCGACTGCAAAAAAAGATTTGATACTTCCCTCCGCAAGAGAAGTGCCAATCACACAAGTTCATTCCGATTATTTTAAAAAGTTGGAAAGTTCGTTAAAATCAGGTTACTTAGAAAGTATTAGTGCGGGCAACGCCGGACTTCTCCGGGAACGATTCCCCTAAACTGTTCTAAAAACTGATGCAATATTGCATCAGGTCGTTGTTTTTTTTTTGAGGACAGCGCAAGAAGTCTCGACCAGATTGCGGTCTTTGGCGACAGATCGCCATGCCTTCTGGTTCCGGATAACACATACACTCCGCGAGAACGATGGCAGGATGATACAACGCGCCGGCTTCCCAAAAGTGTGTTGTAAAAAACTTACCGTAAATCAAATGATCATAAATATGAAAGATCTTGTTAAGATAGAGGCTATCTGTTATTCAAATGCCATGCAAACGCCGTTTCGTCTCCATGATTTCATTTTGGTTGTCGTGGTGATCCTGTCCATGACCATCGCGATACTTTTTCCCGGTTTCGGCGCCCGTTTTCAGGCGCTTCCTGTTTACTGCCTGATGATCAATTTTTTCCTGAGCTACCTGTCCATTGATCTGGCGGATGTCTGGAAAGCGCTTCGGGGGCACATCCGGGAGATTCTAGGTTTTACCGCTCTCAAACTCGCCTTGTTGCCGGTGGTCCTTTACGGCGTCTTTTACGCGGTTGCTCCGGATTATGCGCTGGCCGCCCTGCTTTTGACGGGCGTCTCCACCGGCGTGGTTTCGCCGATGATATCGAACATGGTCAAAGGCAACTCATCGCTGGTTCTGGTGGTGGTTGTCATCACCTCTGCGCTTGCGCCGCTTACGCTGCCGGCGCTCATCAAGATCGTGATTGCGAAAGATGCGGCGATTTCCTTTCTGGCCATGTTTAAAATGCTGGCGATGGTGATTTTTATTCCCATTCTAATCGTGGAAATCATTCGATATCTGCTGCCGCGGCTGGTTGCGCCGATTCTGAAGATTCAGTTTCCCGTCTCGTTGTTGATGTTTGCCCTGATTAACCTCGGGGTATTTTACCGCTGGGCGCCGTTTTTCAAGGAAGAACCGTCCGTGATAATCATGGCGACCGTTGTCGTGTTTGTCCTGGCGGCGATTTACTGCGCCGTTGGAATATTTTTCTTCCGGAAGGGGCCCCTGCATAATCATCTGGCCGGAGCAGTCATGCTGGGGAACATCAACAATGTGCTCGTGATCGTCTTCTCTTCCGAGTTTTTCGGTCCCGTCGAGCCGCTGGTTGCCGCGATGTACATGATTCCCTTTTTCATCATTGTCATTCCCCTGCGGTATTACCGCTACCGGAAAACCAGGCATTTAAAATAAGCGGCGCCTGTGGTATGCGTTCAGCTGGAAAGGATAGATGTCATGATCTCCTTTAGAATATTTTCCGATTATGTCTGACCCTTCTGTTATATCGGCAAGGCGATTGTCGATCAGTTGAAGAAAGAATATCCGATTGAAGACGAGTGGGTGAGCTACGAACTGCATCCTGAAACCCCGCCCGGAGGCCTGTTGCTTTCCGAACACTTTAAAGGCAGAGACCTTGCGCCCTTTTACGCCGGGTTGAAGTCGCGGGGCAGTGAACTGGGCATCGTCTTCAACGAACACACCGTGCTTTCCAATTCCCGATTGGCGCTTTTGGCCTCGGA
>Ga0116141_10004881_pt1 | contig 11250 bp, 6 predicted proteins | sample AD_UKC097_MetaG_FD_89744 | JGI IMG/M metagenome (GOLD analysis project Ga0116141, IMG submission 89744) | Active sludge microbial communities of municipal wastewater-treating anaerobic digesters from USA - AD_UKC097_MetaG | ecosystem: Engineered > Bioreactor > Anaerobic > Digestate | place: USA... | reverse complement strand
TGCCATCCGTATCAATGGAGTTAAGGCAAATCTCTCCGGCTCCCAAGTCCTGTGCCTTTTTTGCCCATTCGACCGCATCCATATTCATCGGCGTCCTTCCGCCGTTTATCCATACTTCGTATCCGGAGGATATCCGATCGCTTTTTCCGACCCTTTTTGCATCCATTCCCAAAACGATGCATTGGCTGCCGAAGAATCGAGCGCCCTGAGAGATAAGATCCGGGGTCAGAACGGCAGCGGTATTGACGCTGATCTTTTCCGCCCCGGCATTCAGAACGCGGTACATATCATCAACCGTTCGGATTCCTCCGCCGACGGAAAAGGGGATAAATATATTTCCGGCAACATTTTCCACCACATCGATAAGAATGTCCCGCTGATCCGAGGAGGCCGTAATATCGTAAAAAACCAGTTCATCGGCACCTTGCTCATAATATTCCCTGGCCATGGCTACGGGGTCACCGACGTCGATATTTCCCTGAAACCGGATCCCTTTGGTGGTTTTGCCTTCTCTGACATCCAGGCAAATAATGATTCTTTTGCTAAGCATACATTTATTTTTGAAACGAAAAATCAAAAATATGCAATAAAAAAGCGATTAAACCCCTAAAACCGAGTCATCGAAATGACCCGGTTTCCCATCCCACCTGCTGAAATTTACCAGGATTCGCAGACCCTCCCTTCCGCTCTTTTCCGGATGGAACTGAGTCGCGACCACGTTCTCTTTTCCGATAACCGAGGCAAACCGGATCCCATAGTCCGTTGTGGCGATCATGTCTTCCTGTTTTGCGGGTTCGGGATAATAGGAATGAACAAAATAAAACTGTACTCTCGGATCGATACCTTCAAGGATGGGATGAGGATGCACAATCGACAGATTGTTCCATCCCATATGGGGAATTTTCAGGTTCATGTCCGCAAACTTTCGGGCCGTGCCGGAGATCATCTTCAAGCATTCGGTATTGTTTTCCTCACTCTTATCAAGGAGAATCTGCGCTCCCAGACAGATTCCGAGAAAAGGCGTCTTCCGTGCGATGACATTATGAATGACCTGCAATAGATTCCTTGATCGAAGGACCTCCATGGCCTTTCCGGCCGCTCCCACCCCCGGGAAGACGACTCGATCGGATGACAGGATTTCTTCGGCGGAACTGGTGATTCTACACGCAAGGCCCAAGTATTTTAGAGCTCGTTCCACCGATCTCAGATTGCCGGCTTCGTAATCAATAATGGCGATCATATTCTGGTTTGCCGTATTCCTTCAAGAGATTTTGTAATCTCGGACGTAATCATACCCACACCCTCGCCCAGAAGGAATTCGATTGGAAGATCTTCCAGGTAACCGTCATCCCATGGCAGATTGTATTCATTGACCAGGTCTACGATCTTGCCCAGCTTGTCTCCGAGAATCTCTTTTTTCTCCTTTACGGAAAGGTTGTTATTAAAATCCACATGGGCAAGCATTAAATTCCTTATCCGTGACCCTTCACCCAGAAGCGGAATAATCACAATGGGAGCCTTGTCAAATTTTCCGAGCCCGGCATACATCTCTCCGGTACTGACGATCGTTTTTTTGGTTCCTTTCAGCGGACCGGGTTTTTCTACTCTGGATTTCATACGAAGAGAAATGCCCTCCTTTTTTGCGATCGACAGGGTCGATGCATCTCCCGGTTTTCCATCTTCATTCAGTCCGTCAATATCGTACAGAGTGTATCCTTTGATGCCGGAAATGGCGTTTTGAATTCTCTTGGCGACGATTCCGTCTCTGCCGGTTAAATTTTCCAATGAAAAATTAAGCTCGCTAAGCAGTTCAAAAAGAATCCCCTGAAGCATTTCCTCTTTTCTGCTGGTTCCGACGGTAACCGTCTTGGCCTGGTGCCGGATGGCATCGATGGGCCGGGAAAGCTCATCAATGGCTCTTCCCAGAGAGATATCCATAAAATCCAAGGGGGATGAAGATATTCTTTTTTCCTTGAAGTCTTCCCAGAAATCTTCCAGCGGCAGTTTGCCGATGGCATATTTTAAAAGAAGGGTGATATCGGATGCAAGTTCCACGCTCATCGATGAAAAAAAGCCCGAATTTCTCCGATAACTGAATCCCGAAGAAAAATTTTCCACGAGCTTGTGAAGACCGGGATCCGCTATTTTTTCGAAAATGGAATAATTATTATTGTTCTGTTCTTTAAACTTCAAAGATAATTGACTTCTGAATTCACGCAGAAATTCGGATTCCTGGTTAATGCTGCAGGCTGCATAATAACCCCAGAGGTGGCCGGCCAGAGTGTTCAGGATCACGGATGTGGGAAAAGGAGAGACAGGAATCGCGATAACTGAATCCGCAACATGGTCGAACCCGTCGTCTCCCTCATCCGCGATAACCACCACAGTAGCGGCATGAGATTTAAAAATTGCCACGTCTTTCACGATGTCTTCCAAAACGAGCTTCGGATTTCCTGCCGCACAAACCAGTATCAATGGTTCGGAAGAAAGATCGATATGTTTTTTATCTTCGACGAAATCCGACGATATGGTCTTGTAGCACAGCTCACTGAGTTTTATGCGGATTTCATCCGCTGCAACCTTATTGGGCCCGCTGCCCACAACCGCCCAGTATTTCTTTTTCTTGACGATATACCAGGCCGATTTTTTCATTTGCTCTCTTTTGGCAATGACCTGATTCATCATTTCAGGAGCGTTTTCCAAGGTATTGAGTGTTTCGACGATGGAAGCATCCGACAGGGTACCGAAGGTCCGGGCGAAATAAAGGGCAAGGATGTAACCTGCCACAATCTGCGAATAAAAGGCTTTCGTTGATGCCACGGACATTTCGATGTCCCTGCCGTCACTGGTATAAAAAATCCCGTCTACCAGATGTGTGATGTCGGATTGCCGCCGGTTTACAATTGCAAGGAGATAGGCGCCACGTTTTCCGGCCATCGCCACGGCTCGATTGGTATCGGTTGTGGTCCCGGATTGCGTGACCGCAATGACCAGAGTGTGCTCCAAAGTTTCTTCAAGGAAAAAACCGCTTAATTCGGAAGCCTTCAGTGCCTGGATCTTGATCGGAAGTTTTTTCAAATACCTGGAGAAGGCATCGGCAATTGCGGCTCCCGCAACTGCGGCGGTCCCCTGCCCGATCACAAGAATATTCCGGATTTCATTGTCCGCGAGGGCCTTTTTCAATCTGGAAGGGATGATATCGGATCCAAGATTAAAGGTTGGAACAAGACTTTCATCCGGTCCGAAGGAAATCCGGTATTTTCCCCTCAGGGTCTTCTTCACGGATAGCGGAGCTTCGAGTATCTCCTTCAACAGATAGTGAGGATAATCCTTCCGATCAATATCGCGGGTGGTGATTTCAGCTTTTTGTATGTTTTTCTCATGAATCGGAAGCGGTTGCCCGTCATAGGAAAAAGCGCGGATTCCGTCCAAACGATCTTTCGCGGTATGACTCAGTACGAAGACCTGCCCCTTTGTCCGGGGATCTCCCGGTATCCTTTCTTTTTCGCCGTCCATCTTAATAAAATATGGAGTCAGTTCTACAAGACCGTAAATTTCCGAAGAATATATATACTGATCATCCCGTAGTCCGATATAAAGAGACTGGCCGCTTCCTTTCAAGGCCAGAAAGACCTTCCCGGGCTCAAGGTCGCTCTGCATGGCAATGGCATGGGAACCTTTGAAATCATTCAGTGCAAGGCGGAAGGCGTTTTCCAGATCGTTTCCCTGATAAAGATATCTTTCGATCTGCAGAGGGATGATCTTCGTATCCGTGGTCACCCGATTGTCGATGAATTCTTTTCCTTGGGACTCCATGGCGGACCGGAGACTGCCGTAGTTATCAATATCTCCGTTAAGCGCAACATCAATGGACCAGTTGCCTCTGCCGTAAAAGGAATATTCTTTTAACGTCGAGATGGTTCCCGGAGTCCGATCGGACGGCATGCCCGGAGTAAAGTTGTTGACGGGGTGACAATTTTCGACGGTAATGGAACCGACGGAGGCCCAACGCGTATGGGCCAAATACATTTCGGAATCGATGGATTCATCAATAAATGCATGAAGTATACGGTCCGATCGGATTTTATCTCTCAAATAACGGGTATTTTCACCCAACGCCCCCGTTATGGAAGCCTTTTTGTAAGTAAACGACACGAACGTAGAGGCCGTCCCCGATGCCTGATCGGATAAGTGAACGGAGCCGTCCAGCAGATCAGCCGAATCGAGTCTTTTAATGAAGGCATCGTATAGGCCCTGATTTTTCAGCCGGTTTGTCACCTGATCAGGCAAACGCCCGTCTTTGAGACCGAATGAGATTTGTATTCCTGCCGAATCCCTGCCTCTTACCTCTATCCTGTCGATCGAATTCAGCAAAAAATTGATCTTTCGGTACTTATTTAAACCTTGTCTGGATAACGCGCTGTTTTTCTCTGCGCCGGAAAGATGGAGAATATTCTCAAAATTCGAAAGGATGTCTTTATCCAGTGCCCATGCAGCATCTTTTAATTGAATCAAACGGCCATTCACTTGCTCCATTTCACCTGTGGAAAGCTTGTTCGCGTTCTCTTCAATCAATGATTCTTCGTCGGAAAGAAAAGAGTTCATCTTACCGGAAAGCCGGTTCAGCCGCTTTCTTTTTTCGTCTTGAAAAAAAAGAGGTTCCAAACTTGCATCTTGTTTTAAATCGAAGATGGTTGTTTCGATCTTTTTGATTGTTTCCATACCGCCCAGATAATTTTCCGAATCGATTGTCCGGTCCAAAAGTTTTTTGAACCTGTTTTTTCCAACCTTTTCAAAACATTCAAAAAGCGGCGCGATGAGATCGTTGCCCTTTATTTCGTTTTTTCTTTTGATCGACAGGATGCCGGCCAGACCGCAACACAGTCTCTCCGGGATCAGGGGAAAAATAATGATGGAGTTCGGTGGCAAAGAATCCGGGGAGCATCCGATAAAAAGACGCCATTTTTTCAAGCGATTCCATACGGTCAGATAAAACCTTCCGATTTGTTTACACATACCTCGAACTCCCAAACCGGTTGAAGAAACCGGTTTTTGAAATCAACATAAAGGATTTCTTCAATGAGTTTCTTAAAATTAAAAAGCCTTTTGGAAAAAGGACAAGAATTGCGGTGCAAAAAGACCTTTATCCAGAGAGGCTCTGCGGATGAGATATAATAAAGAAATCTTCATTGCAAGCGGAAACTCTTTTGGCGGAATTCGTAATTTTTTTAAAGAATTGAAATTTCACCGAATGATTTTAAGCCAAATCCGGGCGCCGAATGATCATTGGGCGCTTTTGCTTTCGTCCTTTCCGAATCCTTCGAAGAGTTCAACCTGAATCGCGCCTCGAGGGCAAACGTTCACACAGGTATAGCACAACGTGCACTTTTCCGGATCGATTGTAAATATCTCCCCATTACGCGATATGGCCTTTTGGGGACACAGTTCCACGCATTTATCACAGAAAATGCACGTACCGCAGCTCATGCACCTGTCAATTTCCTTTTCCTCCCCTCCGAAATAAAGGGGTTGAATCTTTCTTCTCGGAACCAGCTTCTTGTCCGGATAAACAAATTCATCGCCATTGATGGTGACGTGGATTTCCATCGCGGCCAGTCTCCCCGATCCGATGGCATTGGTAACGAGACCCGGCATGAGAATATCGCCCGCCCCATAAATCTTGGGATCACTGCTCTTGAAAGATTTTTCCGCAGTAACCATGTACCCTTTCTCATCAATCAGCACGGATTCAGGCAAAAACGACGTATCCGGAATTTCACCGATGCTGAAGATGGCGATATCGGCATTTAAATCCGTCCCGTCATCCAAATAAATTTTCCGCTCATCCAGTTTCTCGATTCTTTTCGGCCAGATAATTCGGGTTCCCAGCTTCATCGCCAGTTCCAATTCTTTTCCGAAAGCCAGCGGTTTTTGAATATCGATGGCTGTCACCTTCGCAGCGCCAAGGCGCCAGGATTCACAAGCGATATCCATGCCCGCATTGCCGGCACCGATAATAACCACCTCTTTTTCGGTTAAATCGATCGGCTTTCCTTTATTGATATCAATCAGAAACCGGAGGCCCGATAAGATTCTTTCGCCGCCCGGATAATTGATTTTCCGGGCGACATGGGCACCCGTCGCAACCAGAACCGCATCGCTGTCGTTATAAATCTGTTTGAAGGTCTTCCCGTCGATCGATTTCCCCAAATCAAATCGTATCGGAAGAGATTGAATCCTATCGATGTCTTTATTCAAAAGATCGTCGGAGAGTCTTTCTCTCGGAATCGCTTTTCGGATCTTTCCCCCCAGGTCATCCATCTCGTCATAAACCCTCACTTGATATCCCCGGCGAGCAAGTTGCCATGCGGAAGACAATCCGGCCGGACCGGCCCCGATAATGGATATAATCTCTTTTCGTCTTTTTTTTGAAACCACCGGATTGAAATCCGGGTAATATTCTCGTGCCAGCTCTTGAATCCGAACCGGGCCGTCGATTAAATTTCTGCTGCAAGCCTCCATGCAGGGTGCAGGGCAGACCGTCCCGCATACGGACAACCGGAAGGGGGTGTATTCATCCATCAGGAGTTGGGCTTCCTTGATTTTACCGTCCTTGATCAGGTTCAAAAAAACCGGCGTGGGGATCCCTGTTGGGCAGTTATAGGAACAGGGAGGCGAAAGGTTGAAATGCTTCGGCATTTGAGTTTTGATATTCATGCCGGGGATATACAGATTACCGAAAGGTCTGTGACCTTTTCGGGTAATCTTAACAAATTCATTCAACGAAATTTCTTTAAGATCGATAGCCAAATCTTCCGCGTATTCCGCAAGCGCCGCTTCTAGAAATTTCCGATCATCCGCATCCATGTCCGTAAAGACGGCACCGGGCCCGAGTTGGTGGTTTGCAACACGCCCCCTCACATAAATGCTGCCTCCGTGAATTCCGGTTCCCACACTACCGCCGACCGGCGGATTTTTTCCCTCATTCAGATTCAAAACCACCAGTCTGCCGCCTGCCATATATTCGCCGCAGTAATCCTTCGCGCTGCCTCCGACAATGAGCCAGGGAATCTGCTCCAAATATTCCTTCATATGAATACCGGCCCTGTATTCCACATCTCCCTTTATGAAGATCTTCCCCCCCCTCATCGAGTGACCGGGAATCTCTCCGGCTTTCCCGTGAATAACGATTTTACCCGCATTCATGGTATTTCCGACGCCGTCCTGGGCATTGCCGAAGACGGTGATGTTCGGTCCGTTCATAAAAGCGCCGAGATCCTGCCCCGGCGTCCCGCAGATTATCAATTTAACTTCCTGGTTTAATCCGCCGCCGATATATCTTTGGCCGAGTATATTCTTCAGACGGATCTCTTTCTCCCCTTTTGATAAGGATTGCCGGATCTGTCGGTTTAAGACTTTATAATAGAGTTCTTTTGCATCAATGGTCAGCATATCAGTTATTCACACATAGAATTGATGGTCTTTACATGATAAAATTTGCAGCCGCGTCTCCATTTCATGAATCGAAATCGGTCGGAATTGACTGGAAGTGTCAACAATGATCGAAGCTGAGGTTGTGGAGTTCCGAATTCCACGAAATCCGTTACGTCCGGCCCGCTGAAGTTATGCTCCGGCATGCTTGATCCCGAGAATTTTCAGTTCTTCTTCATTCAGACCGATGCCTCTGAGCCGGTCCCGGTTGCCTCTCAGTGCCTCTATGGCACTGATTCCCATCGATCCCATCAGCTCCTTAATTTCTTCCGCCCAGGCATGAAGAAGCCTTATTAGAGCGCCGGATGCTTCTTCCACATCGATCCGTTCGGCCAACCCAGGCTTGTTCGTCGTGATGCCATACGGGCACCTGCCGGTAAAACATCGCTGGCAGACGCCGCATCCGAGTGCGATCAATACCGGAGTACCCACATAAACCGCATCGGCGCCAAGACAGATCGCCTTCAAAACGTCGGATGAGCACTGAATCCCTCCGGATGCAATGAGACTGACGGTATTTCTTATTCCTTCCTCTCGCAAACGCCGGTCCGCGGCGGATAAGGCAAGTTCAATCGGAATACCGGTATTTTGCCTGATCTGAAAAGGGGTTGCCCCCGTACCGCCTCGGAATCCGTCAATGACGATGATATCCGCGCCAGCTCTGGCGATGCCGCTTGAAATCGGGGCGACATTATGCACCGCTGCAATTTTGACCGCCACCGGAATCTTGTATTCCGTCGCTTCCTTTATGGCATAGATAAGCTGCCGTAAATCCTCGATCGAATAGATATCGTGATGGGGTGCGGGGGACAGGGCATCGGTTCCCTCGGGAATCATCCTTGTCTTTGAAATCGCCTCCGAAACTTTTTCTCCCGGAAGATGCCCACCGATGCCCGGCTTTGCTCCCTGACCGATCTTGATCTCAACGGCGGCGGCGGACTTCAGATAATCCTCGCTGACTCCAAACCTGCCGGAGGCCACTTGTACGATCGTATTGCCGCCATATTTCCTCAGTCTCTGATGGAATCCGCCCTCTCCGGTATTCCAGTAAGTCCCGACCTCGCGGGTCGCCTTTGCTTCCGCCTCATGGACTCTCAGGTTGACGGCACCGAAACTCATGGCGGCGAACATGATCGGCACCTCCAGCTCCAGCTGGGGACCGATTTCCTCTCCGTAGCAATGCGGTTTCCTGCCAAGGTATGTTCTTATTTCCATCGGCTCCCTAAGAGGATCTATGGATGGATTGGTAACTTGGCAGGCATCAAACATCATGTAATCAAAATATCGCTTCTGGGGGCCGGTTGCTCCCGTTCCTACCAGCAGGACCCCGCCTTTCGATCCGGCCTGTCTCCAGAGATTGCTTACATAATTGGTCGTCCAGTACCCATGAGAAGTATGCATCGGTTGAGATGCGATGTGAATCGCATTCTGCGGGCACATTTTTACGCATCTCTGGCAGGCATTACAAGCGCTCCGGTTTGCCCAAGGCCGATAGCAAACCTTCCCGTCCTTGCCTTTCACCGGCTTGAGAGATATTTCTCCAAAAGAACATTCCTTGACACAGATGCTGCACCCGTTTTCATAGTCGCATCTTTCGAGATCAAACTCCGGATGAAACGAAGGTATGATCTTCCAGTTGTTTTTCATATCAGTCATTAGGTGATCCCTGACTTTTCTCTGTGGAAAACGCCTTTACCATAAGGTCCAGGAAGATTTAATTTTTTCAACCGTAAGGTTCTCCTCTACGGAAAATTCGATAATAACCGGCTCGCCGCCTTTGGGTGACCATATCATGTCGGCATCCGGAGATAAAAGCCGAATGCTGCATTCTTCCGATGATGCATAAAACGTACTTCCCGCCTTTGCGCATACAACCGGCCGGAGTTTATTCCTGTCATTAAGGACGATGGCGCCGTTTTGATTCGTTATGACGATGCCGAAGGGGCCGTTTACAATCGCGGATCCATAGATCTGCCTCAAGGCTTTCTTTTTTTCATCTTTCGTCCGGTCGATATCTTCCCACAGCGACGGAGCCATCACATAGCAGGCGTTTTCCGGTGCCAGCTTGTCCGTTCTCGTAAGCTTATCGTAAATGTAAGTGATCACCTCGGTATCCGTCTTCAGCATACAGTAATATCCGTACATTTCGAGCCATCTTACATTGGTCCCGTAACTGGTTATCTCGCCGTTGTGGACAACCGCCTTATCAAGAATGGCAAAAGGATGGGCGCCGCCCCACCATCCGGGCGTATTGGTCGGAAAACGATTGTGAGCCGTCCACATGTAACCTTTGTAATCCTCAATCCTGAAATAATCCGCGATATCTTCGGGGTATCCCATCCCTTTAAATACCCCCATATTTTTTCCTGAAGACACCACGTATGCGCCCGGCATTTTATTAATGGTCATTACAATTTCAACAACATAATCTTCTTCGGTCTGCTCTGGCGAAAAAAACTCTGCAAGCGGTTTTAAAAAATATCTCTTGAAATGAGGGCCTTTCGGAATCCGGTCATTTGGATAAACCGGGATTTGTTCGGATTGATAGATATTCATCCTGCTTTTGAGGTAATCTTCAACCACCGGGATGTAAGGGCTGTGCCGGTTCCCCTCGAACATGATATGAAAGGCGTATTTGTCTCTATGTTCAGGGTATATACCGTAGACGGCAAATCCCCCTCCTAGGCCGTTACCCCTTTCTTTCTGGATCCGTATGGCCTCGCGTATATAGCCCCCGTCAATGAGTTTTCTGTCCGTGTTGATAATTCCGACGATTCCACACATCGAAGGCTCCTTGATTCCGGTTAAAAACAGTGATCGGCTATTTTTTACTTCTTTGTCCGTCCATCGACTTGCGGATTGCCGCAAGCCGTAAAAAGTTTGTGCATATCGTTCCCGCCTGTGAATAAAAGTCGCTTTCTATTTTTTCAAATGTGCGGATCATCTCACTGCGTTCCGGAAAGGGCTCCATCCATTCAAGCAGCATTTCAGGCGTGACTTCAATGTGAAACTGTAGGCCGTATGCGTTGCGATATCGGAACGCCTGATTCGGACATTCCCCTGATGTGGCAAGCAGCGATCCGCCGTCCGGGATTTCAAAGCTCTCCTCATGCCACTGAAATACCGTCAGAGTCTTTGGAAGCCCTTGAAAAAGAGTGTCCCTTCTTCCCAGGTCCGTCATGGAAACGCTTTTCCAACCGATTTCTTTCTCGGGAGATTTCTTGACGGAGGCTCCACAAGCCTTTGCGATCATCTGGGCACCCAGGCAGATTCCGAGCACCGGCAGATTATTGTCAATCGCCTCCCGTAAAAATGCTTTTTCTTTCCCGAGAAACGGATACTTGTCTTCATCATTCACACTCATCGGTCCGCCCATCGAGACAATCGCATCATAGCAACCGACATCGACCGGCGGATTGTCTCCATCATAGAGCTTTACCGTTTGATGGCCTGCACCGGCGCGTTCGAAAAAATCCACCAACGTGCCGGGTCCTTCGGATCGAATATGGGTAAGAATAAGCGCCTTTTTCATTTGACTTCAAAACAATAGACTTCGCAAGAAGCTCGACAATGAACCGCCTGCCCGTACCCGTGTTTAAAAAGAGGAATGAATTCTTCCTTAAAATTGGAAAACAGGTGCAGGCAGGCAGTCCAAAAGATAGAGCTTAGGTTAAAGAATCGGCAAATACTTTTCCAATTCGAATTTGCTCACGTGCGTCCGGTATTTGTCCCACTCGATTTTTTTGTTGGAAATAAATT
>Ga0116141_10004879_pt1 | contig 11256 bp, 9 predicted proteins | sample AD_UKC097_MetaG_FD_89744 | JGI IMG/M metagenome (GOLD analysis project Ga0116141, IMG submission 89744) | Active sludge microbial communities of municipal wastewater-treating anaerobic digesters from USA - AD_UKC097_MetaG | ecosystem: Engineered > Bioreactor > Anaerobic > Digestate | place: USA... | reverse complement strand
GCCCTTCGGCCAGCGCCAGCGCACCCGCGCCCTCCTCCCCGGTGTAGACGCGGGGCCCGGCGTCGACCGTCACCGGGCCGGCCCCGGCCGGCAGCGCGCGCCTGGGCCAGCCAAAGTTCCCGCCGCAGCGCCTCGGGCCCGCCGACGGACGGAATCCCGGCGCCGCCGTCCCGTCCGTACGCCCACGCGAGAGCGATCAGGGCCGCGCCGAGGACCGGCGCGGCGCGCGTGGCGAGCCATTTGAACGATGTGTTCATTGTATCTCCTGAACTAGATAAGCCTACATATCTTACTGAGTTTTGGGCTACGATACTTCAGTATATTGCTGAACGTCAACCAATTTTTTTGTATTTTAAAGATTATTCTATAACTATGTTGCTGACAACGGGTTATCAACGACCGGAACATCCATGTCTTACCTGAGAAAGGCCTCGCCAGCGATCATTTCCGCTAATTTTACTCGTCCTTCCCAAGTTAAAAGCTGATGACCTTCAGGGGGAAACGAGACGCAGGGCCGGACGAGCGGACGCCCGTCCCTCCCGCGCATCGGCTGCCAGCGATGAAACACCCGCGCGCTTGGCTCGTCCACAACGCGAGAACAGAACGGCGGGTTAACGTTCACCTCAAGTCACCTCAACGTGGCTTGACAGCCCCCCCCTCCTTCTTCCTTTCTCCCTCTTCCCTTCCCCCCTACCCCGGCCGCCAACCGATGATCCCCGCACCTCAGGGCTGACGCATCTAATTTCTTGTCTTACGGCCTTTCACCCACGATGTCGGCGCATTGATCACTGTGCCTGTGTCGGGAGTCTGTGAATCAGGTTTCACATCGCGGACGGGGCCGTCCGCGCCCCCGGCTCTTCGTTCAAAGCACGCGCTCAACGCTGACGTCGGGAGCAGACATCGAAATCGGGATCGCTATCGGGATCGCGATCAGGATCGAGCATCTTTCGACCCCATCGCGAGAGGAGCCGCGCGGGACGGCTCAAAATGGACGACCCCGATCCCGATGGCGATTTGGATGAGAGCAAGCTCCGGCCAGTCGCGGGACCGCACACGGTCACGGGAAGGCGCTGAGGCCGTCGTGTACGTGTACGTGAACGGGTACGGGGACGAGGGGCCACAAAAACCATGCCGCAGTGCCGACTGCATGGCACTCACTGGGTGCATGTCACACCCGCAGTTCTGACGGTATGAGTCAAATTTAAGATGCCCCGGCCCTGCCCCGCGCACTTTCTTCACCCTTCCAGCGGAGCGTCAGATCCGCTATCATCCTGCCGAGTGCGCCCCGTCGGGGCGGGGAAGGAACTGGCGCTATGGGTTGCACCAAACAGCAGGCCTGCGCGGCCGACTGGATCTATACCGGCGCGACCGTGTGGATCGGCGACGCTGAGGGCCGGGTTGCCACAGCGCTGGCGGTCAAGGACGGCCGCGTGCTCGCGGCAGGCAGCGACGCCGCGGTGCTGCGCTTTGCCGGTCGGGGCACTGAAGTCGAGGATCTGCGCGGCGCGTTCGTGATGCCGGGGTTCCTGGATTCGCACACGCATGCGCCCGGCACGGCCTTGCCGGACCTGTATGACGTTTCGCTCTACGCCTGCAAATCGCCGGAGGCTTGCCTGCGGGCGGTGCGGCGGTTTGTCCGGGAGCATCCCGAGGCCGACGAGGTGCGCGGCGCCGGCTGGGACATCGCGGGCTTCACCGACAAAGAGTTGATCCACGGGCCGCGCAAGGCGCGCCTCGATGAGGTGTCGGCGGATCGGCCCATCATCCTGCGCTCCTATGACGGCCATTCGCTCTGGCTCAACAGCGCGGCCTTTGCCCACTACGGCATCACGCCGCGCACGCCTGACCCCGCCGGCGGAGTGATCGAACGCGATCCGCATACCGGTGCGCTGTGGGGCACGCTCAAAGAAGAGGCCGCCAAGCTGCTGCCACCCAAGGTTTATTCGGTGCAGCAGACCGTGCGCGCGCTGAAGCTCTATCAGGCCCGCATGCACCGTTACGGCATCACCGGCATCGCCAGCATCCGCGGCGCGGGGCTCGGCGCTCCGGCCGAAGCCTTTCAGCGCATGGAGCGCGAGGGCGAGCTGGCGCTGCGGGTCCGTTTCGCCCAAGAAATCGATCCCGAACATCCGGTCGACGCACAGCTCGACGCGCTGCGCGACATCAAGGCGCGCTGCGACGGTCTGCGCTTCAAAGTCACGGGCGCCAAATTCTTTGCGGACGGCGTGGTCGAAGGGGGCACGGCCTTCCTGCACGCGCCTTACGCGGCCAAGGTCGGCCGCGAAAGCGACGAGAACAATGCGGCGGTGTGGGGCCTGCGCGATTTGGCGGCGGCGTACGGCACGGTGCAGCGCGCCGGGTTCCAATCGGTCACGCACGCGATCGGCGACGCCGCCACGCGCCGCGTGCTCAACGCGCTGCGGCAGGCCGGCGCCGCGCGCTGGCGCGACGCACGGCCGGTGATCACCCATCTTCAGGTGGTGCGGCCGCAGGACATCCGCCGCATGCGCCATCTCGGCGTGGTGGCTTCCGTCCAGCCCTTCTGGCACATGAAAGAGCCGCAATGGTGGAGCCGGGTCGACGCCACCATGCTGGGCGCGAGCCGTGCCACGCGCGAATACCCGCTACGTCGACTGTTCGACGAAGGCCTGACCGTGGCCGCCTCCTCGGACCACCCGATCACGGTGCAGCCGAATCCGCTGGTAGCAATCGAAATCGGCGTGACGCGCAATCTGGCAGCCGCCGCATGGTACGGCGTGCCCGACATCACCCGCACGGACAGCAAACGGCATCTGCTCGGCAAAGGGCAGCGTGTCAGCGTCGAGCGCATGCTGGCCAGCTATACGCGGCACGGCGCTTTTCTGATGCGCTGCGAAAACGAATGCGGTGCCTTGCTGCCGGGCTATTCGGCCGACTTCATCGTGCTCGACCGTGACCCGCGCGCCATGCCGCCGATCGAGATCGAGTCGTGCAAGGTCTTACGGACCTATTTTTGCGGGCGTATGGTCTGGGACAGCGCCGGAGGCGCCTTTTAACGAAGCGTTGGCGTGAAACAGAAACTTGAAACCTGAAACCTGAAACCTCAACGGTCATGAATTGTGAGGCAACGCGCCGTCGTGCAGGGTGAAAAATCGCCATTGCCATTTTCAGCCAACGCGGGAATAATAGGCGAGAGTGTGATTGAACTCGTTTGAAAGGAATCGCAACATGGTCACCCGCCGTCGCCTTCTGAAGCTCACGGGCAGCGCCGCCGCTGTCTCGGCTCTCTCGTCCTGCACCACCGCATCGGTCAGCGCCGCCACCCGTCGGCGCGCGCTCGGCGCTAACGACCGCATCCGCATCGGCGTCATCGGCTGCGGGGACCGCGGCCGCAACGCTCACATGAAGGGGATTTACCGGCACGTCAAAGAGACCAACTTCGAGATCGTCGCGCTGGCTGACCCTTGGCGCGTCGCGCGCGAAACCGCCAACGGCCTTGTGAAGGAGTGGTTCGGCCGGGACGCGCAGCAGTTCGTCTCCTACCGCGACCTACTTGCCGTCAAGGATCTCGACGCGGTGATGATCGCCTCGTGCGACCTGCACCACACCGCACACCTTGAAGCCGCGGCACGCGCGGGCCTCCACATCTACTGCGAGAAGCCCCTCGCGGTCGAGTTTCCGGACCTCGTGCGCGCGGTCGACGCGGTCAAGGCGGCCGGCACCGTCGTGCAGGTCGGCACCCAGATCCGCAGCCTGCCCTCGATCGTCGGTGCGCGCGAGCTTTTCCGCACCGGCATCTTCGGTCGCATTTCGCGCGTCGAAGAGTGCCGCAACGCGGAACGTCCCTACTGGTACCACTATCTCAAAGAGGTGCGCCGAGAAGACGTGGACTGGAAGGAGTTCCTGCACGGCCTTCCCGACCGGCCCTTCCGCGACGACATCTGGTCCGGCTGGTACGGCCACTACGAATTCACGCGCGGCCCGATCCCCAATCTCGGCGCGCACTTCATCGACCTCATGAACTATATCACGGGGGCCACGCTGCCCACTTCCTGCGTCTGCCTCGGCACCCGTTCGGCCACCTGGCAGGATGAACACCGCTTCACCTGCCCGGATGTGATCCAGGCCACCTGGACCTATCCCGAAGGCTTCCTCGTCAGCAGCTCAAACAACCTCGCCAACAGCTCGGGCTCGATCCGCAAGATCTACGGCGAAAAGGGCTCGCTCGACATCAGCAACTGGAGCAAGCCCACCTTCGACTGCGAAGGCGCGCCGCGGCGCGACGGCGCGATCCGCGGCAAGAACGAAGTGCAGCCGGTCGATCATCCCGACCACTTCCTCGACTGGCTCCAGTGCCTGCGCAGCGGCAAGACGCCGAACGCGTCGATCGACGCCGGCTATCAGCACGCCGTGCCGGTCATCATGGCCATGAAGTCGTTCGAGAGCGGACGCAAGGCGCTTTACGATCCGGTGCGCCGCGCGATCACCCTCGCCTGACGCATATCACTGAATCTTTAATAAGGCTTTTCATGACCTTCCTTCACGCCTCAGCCGGCCTGTTGTGTGCCGCACTCACGGTTTCGGCCGCCGCGCCGCTCTTCGATTTCGAAGACCCCGGCGCGGTGGCCGCGTTGCCCTACCGCAGCCGTGCCAAAACCGCGCTCGACATCGTCCCCGCCTTCGCCACGTCCGGCACGAACAGCCTGCGCATCCGTTCTGCGGCGTGGCAGCCCGGCATGCCGGAGTGGCCCGCCTTCGAACTGAAACCGCCGCTGCGCGACTGGCGCGGCTACGACCGGCTGGTCATCGACCTCACCAACCCTTCCGAAACGCGTTTCCCGTTCGCGCTCTTTGTCTCGGACTCCAAGGTCCCCATCCGGCAGGGCCTGCATCACACCTTCGCAGTGCCCAGCTTCGGCTTTGCACGTTGCGTCGTGCCGCTCAGCGCCTTCCCGGACAGCGTCAACCGCGCCGACATCGCCACGCTCCACTTCTTTACCACACGCCCGCCGACCGACATGGCGCTGCACATCGACTCCTTGACGCTGCTCAAGAAAGACGAGGACCTGCCCGATCCGTCGCCTGCCTTCGTGCGTGCGATCGCGGCACTCTCGCGCGACGCGCTCGACGCGGCCGACCGCACGCTCGCCGGCCTCGCGCAACGGGTCGCCCCCCTCTGCGACACGCCCGCCGCCCGGCGCAGCGCCGCGCACGGCATCGAGCGGCTCGGTGCCGTCTTTCAGACCCTGCGCCGCGATCTCGCCGCCGACACCTTGACGACGGAGACGCTGGCCGCGCTGCAAACCGAACTTGCCGTCTTTTCGAACCGCACGGAGCGGCTGGTGGACACGCTCCGCTATCAGCAGGCCAGCCTCCGCGCCGGCTTCGACGCGTCGCCGATGCTGGTCGGCACGGCCTCCGCCATGGAGCAGCTCCTGCCGCGCGACGCGCCGTTTACCCTGACGCCGGCGCGCACGGTCGCGCTGCGTCTCGCCCGTAACGAAAATGAGAGCGTGCAGCTCGGCGTGCTCTCCGCCGACACCGCGCTGCGCCAGGTGCGCGTCACCGCCAGCGCGCTCAAGGGGCCGCGCGGAGCTGTTCTGCCCGCCTCGCAGATCGACTGCCATGTGACCGGCTATGTGCAGACACGGCGCAAGCCGCCCTATGCCGTCACGCACATCGGCTGGTGGCCCGACCCGATCCTCGACTTTCTCGGTCCGGTCGACATCGCGATCGGCGACGTGCAGAGCTTCTGGATCCGCGTGCGGACACCGCACGACCAAGCGCCTGGCGATTACCGCGGCACGTTGACGGTGAGCGCCGCCAACGCGCCGGCCGTCACGCTTGACCTGCGCGTGCGTGTTTATGGCTTCACCCTGCCCGACGCATCGCCGCTGCCGCTCGCGATCACCTTCGCGCCGCACGACTCGCCGGTCGCCGGCTCGCAGGCGGAACAGGCGGTCTGGCGCAAAGAGCCCGACTACCCGCTCAACGCCTGGAAACGCCACACCGCCGCCTGGGCTGACTTCCTGGCCGACTACTACATCACGTACGACAGCCTGTATCATCACGGCCTGCCGGACTTCGAAATCCTCCAGCGCCTGAAACGCCAGGGCCGACTCGGCCGCTTCAATCTAGGCTACTGGTTCTACTTCGACGACACACCCGACTCACGCGCGAAGTGGCAGAGCAAGACCCTCGACCGCCTGCGCGCCGCCTATGACCAGGCCAAAGCCCACGGGCTGCTCGACCACGCCTATATCTACGGCTGCGACGAGGTCGCCACCAATCATTTCGCGCGTGTCGAAGAGGCTGCCGCGCTGATCCGGCAGGCCTGCCCCGGGGTCCCGATCATGACCACGACCTACGACCACAGCTTCGGCCAGTCTTCCGGCATCCGCTCGATGGACGCCTTCTGTCCCCTCACGCCGAAATACGATCCCGAGCAGGCCGCGCGTGCCCGTGCCGACGGACGCCAGGTCTGGTGGTACATCTGCTGCGGACCGCACGCTCCATACGCCAACATGTTTATCGAATGCCCGGCCATTGAGGGGCGTCTGCTGATGGGCGCGATGACCGCCAAAGAACGGCCCGACGGCTTCCTCTACTACCAGATCAGCATCTGGAACGCGCGGCGTCCCATCACGACCGGACCTTTCACCGAGTGGGACGCGCGAAGCTGGACCACCTATCACGGCGACGGCGCATGGACCTGCGTCGGACCGGACGGCCAGCCGCTGCCGACCCAACGTCTCGAAAATTTCCGCGACGGGCTGGAAGACTACGCCTATGTCCGCGAACTGGAGGCCCTCTTGAAAACGCGCGCGTCGCCCGCGACGTCCGGCTGGACCACCGAGGCGCGCGCCGCCCTGCATGTCCCGGAAACGCTGGTCGCCAGCCTCAAGGCGTACACGCGCGATCCTGCCGCCGTCCTGGCCTGGCGCGACCGACTGGCCGAACTGATCGAACGCGCCCCCGCCCGATAGGCGCTGTCGTACCCGCCCCCGGGGCGCGTGCAACGCGAGGAGAACCGCATGACCCGACACATCGTTTTCATCGCCGCCTCATTCGTCACCGTGCTGTTTGCGCCGCACGCGGGCGCCTGGGGCGGGCCGCACGGGCCCATCACCCGCGCCGCGCTCGACGCGCTGCCCGCCTGGCAGCAGGAGGTCCTCGGGGCTGAACGCCAGCCTCTGGCCTCGCTCTACTGCGCACTGCCCGACCTGGTGTACAGCCGCGCCGATTTAGCCCCTTACGCGATGATGGATTCACGCCCCGGCGTGAAGTATCTGGTGGGGTTGCACCTGCCGGCCTCGCCTGCAGACAACTACGCGCTGTTGACCTATTTTCTGGGACGGGCAGTCGATGCGCTGCGGACCAACAACGTGGCGGGCGCGGCACGCTACGCCGGTACGCTGGTCCACATGCTGGAAGACTGGGGCTGTCCGGCGCACGTTGTGCCCGACGACAACATGTTCACGCTCTTCAAGCAGTTCCTGCCGCCGCCCGAAAAGTATGCCCATGTTCCGCTGCACAGTCTGGTCGAAAGCGGCACATTCACTGTGGCGATCGACGGCTACCGCCCGAGCCTGGCGGGCACCTCCGTGCCGGAAGCGGCCTTCATCCTGCTCCGGCGATCACAGGAGGGCACGCGTTTCGCGCGCGGCCAGGTCGTGCCGATCCTGAACGCCTTGTACGCTGGCGACACCAATGCTTGGAACGCCGCCCAGCAGACGGCTGCGTGTTTCGGCGCACGGCTGGCGGCGGACGCGCTCTACACCCTGATCTGCCTGGCGCGCGACCGCTTTGGACCAGACGAGGCTGGCGCCCTGCAACGCATCGACCTCACATATTACGCGCCGCTCGAAGCCCCCGACCTCTACTTGCCGCAAGCCGCCTTTTTCAGCCGGCCCTACTGGGGGTATGCCACCGTCGGCGCCTCGTTGCGCGACGGCAAGACCGCCGTGCCGCTCGCTTTGCGCGTGAGCGAGGCCGGGCGGGAAACGATCAGGGTGTTTGAACACGGCGTGGGTGTTGGCACGCGCAGCGTCCTGACCTATCTGATTCCGAAGGATGTCTACGCGCGCTTCCAAGTCTCGGCAGGACTTCACGCCGAACTCGGCGGTAGCGGCCATGTGCGTTTCGAGATTCTAGGCAACGGCAAGCGGCTGGCCGACCTGTCGCCGGTCCAAGGAACCATGCCGGCGCACACGCTCGACCTGCCGCTCGCGGGGATCACCAACCTGCAGCTCATCGCCACCTCAGCCGGCGGCGACGGCAGCGGCAACCATGCGGTCTGGGGCGCGCCGCGCCTTTTGAAGGAGGAGAGATGACAACCACCACCGCTTCAACTGCGTTGTCCCTTATTCTGCTGTGGAAGGCTTCTATGTCTGTCGGCGAAGTCAAACCGATGATCGACCACACGCATGATCGCGTGCAGACCACGCTGAACCCCGGCTTCAAACGGATCGGGACCATCAAGCCGCGCACCGCCAGAGAGGTCGGCCGCTCGAACATCGCAATCGGCTGCGAAATGCTGCCGCGCGATTACGGGAATTTCGAAAACTTCAAAGCCTGGCTCGCACCGCTCGGCGTCGCGCGCATCCGCATCCATGCGGGCTGGGCCAAATGCGAAACCCGGCCCGGCACTTATGATTTTGCATGGCTGGACCGGCAGATCGACTACTGTTGCGCGAACGGACTGGAGGTCCTGCTGGAAACCTCCTACGGCAACCCCATCTATCCCGGAGGCGGCGGTGCGTCGCTTTCGGACGGGCTGCCCTACGGCGACGTTGCACTTGCCGCCTGGGACGCATGGGTCGAGGCCTTGGCCGCCCACTACAAAGGCCGCGTTAAGGACTGGTCCACATGGAACGAGCCGGACGGCTGCAAGAAGAACACGCCCGCCATGCTCGCCGACAATAACATCCGAACGGCTGAGATCATCAAGAAACACATTCCCGACGCGCGGATCGCGGGTCTGGTGCTGTGCTGGCCCAACGTGAAATACGCCGAGCCTTACATGAAGATCCTCAGTGAAATCGGTTTATCTGTTCCGTAAACAGAACGGCGGGCCGCGCCTCCTTGCTTTTTGGGACAGCTCCAGCCATCCCGAAAACGAGAACCGCACCGTTCCTGCGCGATTCACGTTGACCGACGTAACGTTTAAGGACCCCGTCTGGGTCGACACCGTTACCGGCGCGATTTACGAGTTGCCACCGGCGCGATGCACTGTGGAAGGGGGGAAGACCGTTTTGAGCGACATCCCCCTGTATGACGCGCCGGCGATCATCACCGACAAAAGCGTGGTGATCAATCTCATTTCAGCGCGTGAATGAAGAACGTGATGGCCGTGGCGTTGAAGAGGTCGACCAGAAACGTGCCCGTAATCGGGACCACGAGAAACGCGCGCGGCGCATGGCCGTAGCGTTCGGTCACGGCCTGCATGTTGGCGACGGCATTCGGCATGGCGCCCATTCCGACGGCGTACAGATCAGCCATGTCCACCAACGTTGCGAGACGCCGGTTTCAAACCGCAGCGCGCACACGCCCGAAAGGTTGGCGGCCAGCACCAGCAGCGCCACCAGTAGCCCACCGATTACCGGCTCCGGAATGTTAAAGCGGTTGAGCAGGCGGACGCGCCGCACAATCTGTTCGCCGCACAGCAGCACCGGCAGCGCGAGCGCGACCGCCATCCACGGGGAAAGTGTCATGCCTTCTCCTGTCTCTGCCTGAGCCCCTCAACCCGCGTGAGCACCGCTTCAAACAGCCCCTTCACGTGCTCGGGACGCGCGGACAGCGCACGTGCCGTCACGGCTCCCAACGCTCCGTGTCCTCTCGCTGCGGGCGCCACACCGGCCTGTGGCCGAACAGCACGGTGCCGAGGCGCACCCAGGTCGCGCCCTCCTCGACTGCCACCTCATAGTCGTTGCTCATGCCCATCGACAGATTCGGCAGGCCGATCGCGAACGCCCGTTCCCAGCGGTCGCGGCACGCGCGCAGCCGCGCGAAGAACGGGCGCGACAGCTCGGGGTCGGGGCTGAACGGCGCCATCGTCATGAGCCCGGTTAGCGTGAGCGATCGGCACCCCAGCGCAACCTCGATCACCTCGGGCACCTGTTCGGGCTTGAGTCCGTCCTTGCTCGATTCGCCCGACACGTTGACCTCCAGCAGGATCTCGGGCCGATGGCCGCATTCGTCGGCGACTCGTTCAAGCTGCTCGATCAGACGCACAGAATCCACGGAGTGGATCACGGAAAAGAGTCCCAAGGCGGGGCGCACCTTGTTGCGCTGCAGATGGCCGATCAGATGCCACGACGGGCCGCTAACGCTCGCCGGGATCTTCCAGGCGGCCTCCTGCACCTTGTTTTCGCCGAAGAGCCTGACGCCCGCGTCCCACGCCTCGCGCACCACGTCCGGGCCGTGCGTCTTGGTGACGCCGATGACCTCCACGTCATCCTGTCTGCGTCCGGCCTTGGCGCAGGCCGCCGCGATGCGCGCCTGCACGTCCATCAGAATGTCGGCAACCGGTCTATCCGTCTCCATCGGCATCCATCCGTGTTTCAAAGTTAACGGCTGTCAACCGCACGCGATGCGTCCGCTGATGGCGCGCTTGAGCGTCAGCGGATCGGAGTAGCCCACGCCGCTGTCGGCGGGCAGACCGAAGGCGAGACGCGTCACGCGCACGCCCAGCGGCCTGAGCAGTTCGCCGATGTAGCCCGCGGTGGCATCCCCCTCCATGTCAGTGCTCAGCGCCAGCAGCACCTCAGTCACGCCGCCGCGGCCGACGCGTTCGGCGAGCGCGCGCAGGCGCAGGTCCGCAGGGCCGGTCTGCCGCGCGGGCGAGAGCTTGCCCATCAGCGCGTGGTAGCGTCCGCGGTAACCGCCAGAACGCTCGATGGCGAAAATGTCGGAGGGCTCCTCCACCACGCACAACACCGCGCCATCGCGAGAGGTGTCGGCGCACAACGCGCAGGGATTCTGCTCGCGCGACGTGAACCCGCCGCAGACCGAGCAGCAGCAAACCGTGGCGCGCGCTTCCTGCAAGGCCGCCGTCAAGGCATCCAGCAACAGCTCCGGCTTACGCAGCAAGGCCAATGCGGCACGCTCGGCCGACCGCCGTCCCAGCCCGGGTAGTTTGGCCAGTGCGCGGATCAGATTGTCGACCGGCGGGACCATGACGGCTTCACCCTCCGAACATGTCGCCCATGCCCGAGCCCTGCATCATCTTGGCCATGGCTTCCTGCGTCTGTTTTTTAACCCCTTTGAGGGCGCCGT
>Ga0116141_10004875_pt1 | contig 11260 bp, 11 predicted proteins | sample AD_UKC097_MetaG_FD_89744 | JGI IMG/M metagenome (GOLD analysis project Ga0116141, IMG submission 89744) | Active sludge microbial communities of municipal wastewater-treating anaerobic digesters from USA - AD_UKC097_MetaG | ecosystem: Engineered > Bioreactor > Anaerobic > Digestate | place: USA... | reverse complement strand
TGCTTTTTATCTCCCTCGCCGGTAACATCAAAGCGCAAAGGTGAAAAGCGGCCGGTCCCATTGATGGCGGCAATTATGAATTGCGATGACCAGGACGGTTTCCCGTGGACCATGAAAAGGTTCTGCATTACCATCAGCGGCGATGCCCCGATCCGTGCGGCGATCTCAAGCGCAATGGTGGCATTGGCGACGTTTCCCTGATATTCCTTCGGGACCATCTGCGATGATGCCAATAGTTGCGCTGCCCGCTGCATCAGTTCAAAACCGTTCTTTGTGCTGAATCCCAGGCTGACGCTTGTTTCTGCCGGCTTATAAGGTGTCAATGCTGTTTCTGTCATGTGTTATCCCTCCCTAATAAAAAATGATTTGAATGTTCTGAATGGTTGCCCGGTCTTCGCGTATTGTGCGAATATTTCCGGCTGCTCTCTCTGTAACCTCTTTGAATCAATGCTTACGCGGCCCGGCGATTCCTTCCAGTATATCCGCGCGCCCGCTCCCTCGGCGACGGCTGCGCCCTGGGCGTCCATCATCTGCTGAATGGTTTGTTTTGCTTCATCTTCCAGGGCCTCGGCCTCGGTCTTGATTTCTCTAGCTTCCCTTAATCTCTCAATGGCTTCTTTCCATTCCGGTGAATCTACGGTGACAAGCTCCGAAGGTCCGACGGTTGGCAAATTCAGGGCAGGGGTGGCGTCAATGATTGGTGGTCGGTCGTCTTTAACGTGCTGGTAAAACTCGGCGTCCTTCACGATGATAAGGTGTTGAAGTTCCGGGTCCGCGTTCACATCGAAAAAAATAAGTTCCCATTTTTCCGCGTTGAATACGGCGAACGCGCCCCAGGATCGTTTTGAAACGGCCAAATAATGTTGAAGCTGCAAATTATAATTTGCCGGCAATCCTTCGCGTTTTGCCTTCCCAAATACTTGCAAGCCAGGACATTTCACTTCCAGGACGCCGGGGCCGCGGTCATCGTTCACGATTTCCCTGTCGATGTTGCCGGTCATCCAGGGGTGTTCCGCGTGTCTTAACAGCGAATTGACACGGCGGAGCTTCCGGCCGGTTTTCTCGGCGTATATGTAGGCGGCCACTGCTTCCAGGACGGTCCCGCGCTGCATGGCCGGCGTAACTTCAGGATCGGCGCGCCGTCCGGTTTTGCGCTCCCAGAGTTCCAGGGCCGTTTCATAGGGGTTCATCCCCAAAATCGTCGGCGTGTCGCTGCCGCCAATGCCTTCACGGTGCAAGGTCTTAATTTTCATAAATTCTCCAATCATTTTTGAGATAAATTTGTTTTCGTTTCTGCGCCGCGGCTCTGAAAACCGCGTGGGCGTCAATGTAGTCGAATATTTTCGCCGCCGTCTTCCCCGGTGCTGGACGTAAAACGCGACCCAGGTATTGAATCAAGCGGCCATGAAACGAAACAGGGGAGGCCAAGAAGAGGTTGCTCAATCCTTTGCAGTCAAAACCTTCCCCGATAAGTTGGCCGGTTGCGATTAGGACCTTCACGTTTCCGCTGTTCAGCCGGTCAACGATTTCTTGCCTTTTTCCGGCGGTCATATCGCCGGTCAAGATTTCTGCGCTTTGATGATGGCGCTCTAACGCGCAAGAAATGGCTTCAGCGTGTTTTTTTCTGTCGGTAAGGCAAAGACACGTTCCGCCGCCGTTTTTCGCTTCGGCGGCAACGTCGCGGGCGATGGCGGCTGTCCGGTTTTGGTCCTCTGTCAATTCGGCCAGGCTGCGGCTGTATTCTTCCGCCGGGTCCGTCAAGGGTATAAAGCCGGTCTGCTTTATGGTGACGGTGGCCGGCACGATCGCGCCGGTTGCCTTGACTTCTGCCGGGTTGATTTTGCATAGAGGTCCGCAATGCCAGAAAATAACGGATGACAGGCCGTCGCGCCTGAATGGTGTCGCTGACAGTCCCAGACGGAAACGGGCGTCGAAAACTGCCAGGGCCTCCGTGAAGGTGCGGCTCGGCGCTCGGTGGCATTCGTCAATGACTATGTGGCCAAAATGCTTTTTGATGTCCGGCGCGATCTGATAGAGGGTGTTCACGATCGAGACGGTGATCTTTTCGCCGATTGTCTTCTTGCCGCCGCCGATCTGCCCGATGTCCGCCGCCGGGATGCCCAAAAAGGTTTCGATGCGCTCTTTCCATTGTTCCATCAATTCCCGCGTGTGGACAATGATCAAGGCCGGCTGCCGCCGTTCGGCGATGATAGCCAGGCCGATGACGGTTTTTCCGGCACCTGTGGGTGCGGATAGTGTGGCTTCGTCGCGGGCAATGATTTCTTCAACGGCTTCCTGCTGGTATTCCCGCAAATATCCAGTAAAACTATAATCGACGGGTGGCAATGTCCGCCGGTTGTCTTCGATTGTGACGGGTTCTCTGATGTCGGAGCAAATCAATTTGATGTTGCTGAATAATCCCCGCGGGACCGTCAAGCCGTCGCCGGATTCTTTCCAGAAAGCAAGCGCCTTCGGTATGTTTCCGGTCCATCGGCCCATCTTCTCCGCTTCATCATAGGCCGGATTCTTCAGGGTCAATTTTTCGCGGATGCTGTTGGCCAGATCGGGCGTCTGGATGTCGGTTAATGCCAGGTTGTTTGAAATTGCGATTTTCATTTTTTCTCTCCAAAAAATATTTTAGAACTGTCGTGACCGTTCAAATAGAATAGAAACGTCAACCCTATATAGGGTTGACAGTTCTAGTTCTAAATTAGAACGGTTAGAAAATTTAGAAGTGTCAATGACGTTTCTATTATTTTTGACGTTTCTAAATTTATTCATAGTCTCTCCCGATTTTAAGCCACTTGTTATTTTTCCCGAATGATCGTTCTTCCCTTGTCAAAAGAAAGCCATTTTCCGGATCGGTTGCCCACTTTATAAAACTTCTGATTTTGTGGTCTGAAAGTCCTGTTTTTTGCTTCAGGATATTTTTGAAAAGGGCTATGCCCATTTCTTCCCCGCCCATGATCTCCCCGGCGATCGGTAAGTAGTCGGATAAGGGTGTGGTCGCCTTTTTCGTTTTTGATGTTCGTTTTTCGGCGGTCAAATCTCCGGCTGTTTCAAATCTGTATCCTCCGCTTTCGTCGTCGGTCCATCGGATTGAAAAAGGCTCCTGCGGTCGATAATTTCGTAAGAGGACGTCAACCACTGCGGCTTCTTCTTCGCTTGCGTGGGGTGTGAGGGTGATACAAGCGTCATAATCTCGTCCGAGGACGTTTGAACCAGCGCCGCGATCTCTTATGTCGCGGTCTCCTGGTGCGCCTTTGGCGTCGTGGTGGACGTAAGCAATGGCCGCGCCGGTTTCTTCAGCCAGGGCGTCAAAGATGGACAGGATGACTTTGAGGTCCTCCGCTGCATTCTCAATGCCGGTTGCGATTTTATAGAGTGGATCGAGTGAAATGATCTCCGGCTTGATCTCTTTTGCGATGTCCCGAATTTGGTTGATGCCTTTCTCTCCGGCAAGTCCCAGGCCGCGTCCGTTTATAATTTGCAGACGGTCGCCGAGGTTTTCCGGTCCGATGCCCAGGGCGCGCGCCATGCGGATAATGCGGGCGTGGTAGTGGCGCGGCTGTATCTCAAGCTGAACGTGTAAAACTCTCCGCGGCTTTGGAATATCCCAGGCCAGAAAGCTTCTTCCGGCGGCAATGCTGATCAGCATTTGCAGCAAAAAAAATGATTTCCTCATTTTTGATGATCCGATGATCGCCACTTTATCGCCCAGGTCAAAAGTATCGTCCAGGATTTGATCCGGTTTTGCTGGTTCGAGCTTTAACCAGTCCGCCGCGTTTATAACCTGAATTGCGGGCGCTTCCGGCTTCGGCTGTTCTGGCTGCTGGTCGAGGTATTCCGGCGCGCCGTCAATGAGGATGGCCAGGCGTTCCGCTGCTGCGTCCGCGTCGCCGATCTGCGCGATAAGGTCCGAAATGTCGCCTTTTTCGGGCAATCCGGGCAATTCCAGGAGCTTTAATGAACGCGCTTTTCCTTTGATGTTGGCCGAAACTTTCCGGGCGTGATCGCGGCCGGCCGAATCGTTATCTGGAATGATGATGACGGATTTTCCGGTGAAATATTTTCCAAAATCTTCCGGCCATTTTCCCGCGCCGAATGGATTACAAGTTGCCACAAATCCCAGGGCGTGAAGATTGTCAACGTCCTTTTCTCCTTCGACGATGATAATCTCATCGGCCTTTAGGATGTCTGGTAATCGGTAGGGAATGAGTTCAAGGCCTTGTCGGTTGTATGCCCATGAATCGCCGTCCGGTCTGCGGATGCGGAACGATTTCGGCTGTAAGCGTTCGATTTGATAGGCCAGGCTCTCGTCGGCCGTCTGGTAATCGTAGCGGGCGACAACTTTCGCCGGTGTCTTTGCCGGCCGTTCTGTCTCGGAAATTCCGAATTGCTCCGCAATGCCCATGATAACCTTGTTGAAGTCCTTCCGGGCGTCCAGGTTGTTCTTGCGGGCGAAAAAGTCAAAAAGGCTCCCTTGTTCGCCGCAAGCGTGACAATGAAAAAGGCCGTCTTTCTTGCTGATTGACATTGAGGGGTTGTGATCATCATGGAATGGACAGGCAGCTTGCGCCGTCCCGTTGTTCCCCGGCTTGATGTTTGGAATAAACTGCCTATAAAATGATAAAAAGTCGCCTGCAAAGTGATTGCAAATCATTTCCTTACTGAATGATTTCATTATCGAATTCCTGTTTTATGATTTTCGGATCATCGTCTATAAAAAGAATTCCGTCTTTTTCCGGCGGTATATCGTTTTGAATGACGGCCAGGTCGCCGCGCCCGTAAGCGTCAAGTTTCTTCAATCGTTCGGCTTCGGCCTGCTGCTGTTTGTATGATGAAAAGGCTTGCCCGGAAATAATGATCGAGTCGATTAAGTCGATCCTGAAAATTGAAAGTTGCCAGTGTAACTTATTGAAAATTTTTATGTCCGGCTCAGAAAAGCAGATATTTCCATCCGTAAAGTTTGTCACGTGATTGTGCACCATTACAACAGAAGTCGCGCCGGAAAGCAGGGCCGCCGAAACGATCTCGCGGGTGACAACGCAGCATTCGGTTTCGTTTCCCCGGTAAGCGACGGTTCCCAAACAACGGCCATAATCGTCGAGAAATGCGAAAACTGCGCGCTCGTAAGCCAGGTTGCTTAATTCCCTGAAGAAACTGGCGACGGTTGCCGGCTCCCGAAAATCAAGGCCCGGGTCGATCATCTTGGTTTTGTCAATGGTCCGGCGGAGTTCAAACGACACGGAAAAAGACACGTCGCCGGCTGTCATGTCTCCTCCGAATAAACATCGATCGACGGAATGCCGGCCTCCAGCGCTTCAACGGCCGCGGGATCAAATTCAGCTTCAAGCTTCATGTCGCGGATCTGTTCGATGGCGTTCTGGAGATATTTAAATTTGGCTTTTACTGCGGGTGTATTGGTTGAGATTTTCCTGTAAGTGCCATTGTGCAGGAGGTCTGCGGGGTTTTTTATAACTCTATGCTCGTCGGTTGTCCTGGATTTTTGCAGCAAATTTTGAAAATGCCGGATTGCCTCGTCAATACGCGGATCAGCGTCTTCGATCAGTTTTTTCTGAAGCTCGTCTTTGCGCATCGAAAATCTTCTCGTCGCGTCTCTCAGGGCGCGGTTGGCTGCTAAAAGGTCGTTGGTGCGCCGTTGAAATTCGGCCTCGGCTTTTTTTCGATCGGCCTCGGCCTTGTCCGCGGTATCTTTAAGGGATATGTAATTTTTCGAAAATTCTGCCTCCAGTGTTCGGAGCTGTCCGACGATTTGCTTCCTTTCGGCGACGGCTGCGGCTTCCGCTGCATCAAGCTGCAGCTTGATTTGGGGAATAAATCTTTTTGCTTCTTCAAAAGTGAATGGTCGATTTTCTTGAAATAACATGGTTTTTTCTCCTAAATTTTATTGAGTTCGTTTTTGAGAAAATCGAGAATGGCCGCTTTTGGATAAAAAACGCGGTCATTGATCGACGTTGCTTCTTTCGGGCCGGTTCCCAAAGAGTCGCGGTTTGCAAGAGTTCTGTAACTCCAGGGAAATGAAGGGCTCAATTTGTTGATCTTATGTCTTGGGATGATTGCGCCTTGCAATTCGCGGTCAACGGCGTCAATAAGCTGCTGATTTACGGATTCTCGCACGGCGGCATCTAGCGTGTTGCGCCGCTTGAGGGCCAGTCCGTCCTGTGTGCTGCCTATTTTCATTTTTTTTCTCCTTTCAATGTTTCGTTGTGACACATTAAAACGAAAAAAACCTAATGAATCAAGGTGTTTGCGGTCTCTTGAATTTAGAGGGTGTGTTTAAATTTGAGGGACAATTTTTTTATTATAAATATTTTACGGGGTTATTTTCCCTTTGGGTGGCCTTTTTTTGGCGCTGAAATGCTTGCTCGCAAGATTTTTGATAACACTTGCTGCGCTTTGCATCTTTAGCAAAGAAGATTTTTCCGCAAAATGTGCATCGTTTTATTTTCCTGTGTGCTTCCGGCTCGGATGTTAGAAAATCAATCAAAGCATTTGCCGGCATTCCGGCCAGAAAAAGCGGAAACGCTGTGTCGTTGGTTGTGTGTTCGTCGTAAATATGCTTTTGCAGGCCCTTCGGCCCCATGATAACATCTTCCGAATGTTCTTTATGATATTTATCAGGCAGGCCGGACGAATAAAGGATTTTGTAACTGCCGGCGGATAGATCGTCGAGAATTGAATTATAAAATAAGTGATCGCATTCCAGGCAGGGCAGGGGAGATCCTTTCCAGGTGGCGTCTTCGCATTTATCGGCGGGCGTGATCAGGCCCTTCGCGGTCAAAACATCCATTTTGGCAAAGGTGCAGGGACAAATGGTCTTTTGTGTGAGTGGTTCAAAGCAATGAATCCGATAAACATCAAAAAACGCGTCTTGAACATATTCGAAAATTGATGAATTGTTTATGATTGGGACGTCCGATATATTGCATATTGTTTTAGTAAAAAGTTTGAAAAATCTTTCAACTTCACGGCTGAAGTAGTGCGGCGGCATATCTACATTTATTTTTTCGAAGCTGCTTAAATCGCGCAAAAGTTCCTTTGCCGCCGGTTTACCTATATTAACCATGTGTGCAGTTATTGCGATCCTCCAGGATATTTCCTGCTGCGATGCCTGATCCTCCCATACCTTCCGGCATTTTCGAAGCGGGTTCAGGTTTATTTCCTCAATTTCACAACAATAAAAATTATCTGCGTTGTCAAATTCCGGCTGCAACATGGCGGTTTCAATCTTCCAGAGGTTCTCAATCGGCGTTGGCGGCGTGTTGGCATAGATGGAAACGATATTTTTCAGGATGTCAATTTGTGGATTTTTCATATTTATTCCCCCGCTTTTCTTTGGAATGGGATGACGTTGGCTCCTTCAGGCTTTGTGTTAAATCGTTCCTCCAGGGCCTGCGCGCCTCTGCGCAAGCGATCATCTGTCATTTTGGCGTAACGTTGCGTCATGGTAATCGTCGAATGCCCCAGGGCCTTTTGTGTCAGATATAGGTCGTTAGTCGTTTCAAACAGGTGCGTGGCGTAAGTGTGGCGGAGCGTGTGGAATGTGACCTTCATCTTGTTATCGGTAACGCCTTCATTGAATTTCAGTGAATCAATAACATCAGAGAATATTTTTGATGCCTGAATTGGTTTTTCAATTTCGCCGGTTTTTCTGCTGATAGTTCCGAATACAAGATCATCGGGTTTCCCCGGATTTCGATTTATCAGCATTTGCCTGGTTACCTCCGTCAAATAGGCGGTGCGGCTGCCGGCTTTGGCGTTCAATATGGCAATCGTGCCACTGCTCCAGTTAATACAGTTCCATGTCAAATTAGCAATTTCTCCGTATCTCAAACCACAATGTAAGCTCATTAATGCCTGATCGTGGAGCGTTTCGCTTCTCTCTTTAAGCGCTGCCAGGAGCTGATCTGATTCTTCAATGGAAAGGAAACGCTGCTTCATGTTGTCGAGCTTCGGCCAATCTGTCTTTTTAATTGGCGGTTTCAATTCGGCGTGACGATATACCTGGCGGATTAACTGCAAAGCATATTGCCGGGTTCGTGCGGACAAATCCAGATTTTTCATTTTGTGCATAACTTCAATGATATGGTCGTTATTGACTTCTTTCATCGGAATGATGCCGATGACGGGCTTGATATGGCGCTCATAAAGCATTTTTTCATTTTTCAGCGTTGCCGTTTTTTTGCTGCCACAACCGGACCAGTAAAGACGGATATAATCATCGAAACAGATATTTTCCCTTGCTTCAAACAGTTGTGCTTCCTGTTCAGCATTGCGCCGGTCGGCTTCCTGCTGGCGTTGCTCGGATAGGCGCGTGGGCGCTTCCTTGATTCCCTGCCTGGCCGCGCCCTTCAGTCGTTCAAGAAGAATAAAGGCCTTTTCTTCAGTCCAATATTTACCATCGGCCGGATCGCGTTCAGAAGTCCAGCCGATGCCTTCTTCAATGCGCTTGCCGTCCTTCTGGTAGCGGATCGCAAGATAGCGATTATATTTGACACCATGCTTTCGGGTTTCATGCTGATAAAATCGAACGCCTTTAAATTTGCTGCTTATCCATTTTTGCCCTGCCATGATTGCCCCCTTACTGATTCTCTCCCCGTTTTGTCATTAATCAGTTGTTCCGTTTTTTTTCAAATACTCTCCCCATTCTCTCCCCACTTTTAGCGTGAATCACGACGTTTCACAAGATTTCACGATGAAAACAATATAATTGCAAGTTATTGATTTGTCAAATTAAAAATGTGGTTTCGTGTTGCCTTGTGAAAGCGCTTAAAACTGACTCTTAATCAGTAGGTTGTCGGTTCGATCCCGACAGGGCTCATATAAAATCAAGGGGTTACGTGATCCGTAACCCCTTCTTTTTTGCCTAAATTGGCCTAACTTTCATGGCCTTCAAAACGTCTTATCGATTTTCGTAAATGCTTTAAATTTGTGTGCGTGTAGATTTGCGTGGTGGCAATATCTTGATGTCCAAGCAAGGATTGTAAAGATCTCAAATCAGTCCCAGCCTCAAGATTATGTGTTGCGAAGGCGTGCCGGAATCCATGGGGAGTTATGTTAGTTGTGATTCCTGCTCGTCTCTTGGCGCCGCTAAAAGCGGTGCGAAATGATTTAATGTTGCCCCATATGTAATCGCCGCACTTGGTTAATTGTTGTGCGAGTAATGCCGTCAGCCGATCAGTCATGGGCACAATCCGGTCCTTGTCGCCTTTGCCCCGCACCCAAATGCATTGTTGGCCTAAATCCACATCCGTTGGCCTAAGCGTGCGCGCCTCATCAGACCGTAGCCCGGCCTCATAAATTGCAAGAAAAAGGCTCTTGTGAAACAAATCGGAGGCATGGTCAATTATGGCGTTGATTTCTTCCTGAGAGGCCACATGGGGAATTTGACGCTTATAGGGCAATGGCCTCGGGGAGAACAGCATCGGATTACACAAAGCCGGCGTTTGCTCAGTACCCCACTTAATCATGGCTTGCAGGCACAGCAACTCCAGATTTATTTGCCGGTTGATTTTCCCTCGTTTGGATTTGTCAAGGCGCAATTCCTTATATTTATCAATTATTTGGGAAGATATGCGATCTGGAAGAAAGGCGCCGAAGAAGGGAAGTATGTTTGACATCAACATTCTCTGTTTTTCGCGGGTGGTTTTTGGTCTTTGGTTGATCCTCATCCATGGGATATATAGTTCAGCGATCATGCTGACCGTGTACGCTTGGCCTGATTTCACTTGCACACCAAGCTCGGCCTTGATTGCCGTTTCGATTTTCAGGGCATCCAGTTCTGACCCACACTTGACCCGGCGGCGGATTCGCCCAGACGAGGATTGGTCAATACGGATATAAATATCGTAAACGCCATCACGTACCTTTTTTACGCTCATTCATGCCCCCCTATGCGATAATATACCAAATACAACAAGGCGGCTATCCCCACATGTCGAGATAGCCGCCACATAATGCTACGGGCATCCAGGGATGTCAATTCCCTTTCGGTCCTTTTTTGGATTTCAAAAACTCTCCCTTATGTATGTAATAATCGAAAAATACAAATTGTGCGAAAGCGGAGCCATTATTAGTAGTTTCGCCCCAGATACTCGTATATATGGTATTTATAAACGTCTTGCCGTCAACCCCTAAATACGTATTTCTCCGGACCCACGCCTTTGCCTTTTCCTGGTCACACCCAAAATTATCACAGGCAAGATACTGCATAAAATCAGCACGATAAAAATGCATAAAATAATCGAGCACGCCTGTATATAGTAGCGCATCACTATTGCACATATTACCTGAAATCTTAACAAATATATCCGGCACAGTGCGTATTGTGGCAACCGCACCATCAATATCCTGTGTAAACAATTGCCCAATTAATTTTGCATATATCTTGCAATCTTTCAATATTTTTGGATTTTCTAACGCAGGCTTTAGCAAATCGCCTACCCCCAACCCCTGCTCTAAGCCCTTTGCAAATCCGATCCCCGGAAAATTCCACAATTCAGGCGCCGGCCAACGGGCCGCTACTGCCGGATCAACCCTAACCCACACATCACTTGCAATGATTAATAGGCGGCGGTAGTCGTCGACAGTAAGATATTTATGCATTTTGTGGAATGCCACAATGAACGTGGCATACGAGTAGCCACGTTGGATACCGGCATTACCAACAAGGGCCGATTGGATGTTTTTTGCATCGCCATATGCTTTCGTAAAGACTTGTTCCGCTCCTTCGATCCCGCCCAGAAAAAATACTGGCCTGCTGGTCATTTCCAATACACGCGCCTCTATTATTTTCCTAACGTGCGCATCAGACATAATAACTTGGCAAGCTTTGCCCATGTCCTCCCATGTTTGCGACATAACTTTTGCATTCGGGCAGCCTTCCGACTCAGCCTGGCGCAAAATACGCAGTGATCCTGCATAATCACGCTCATCGTTGCGCTTTACCCAAGCCTGACGCACTTGAGCAAAACAGCGAAAGTCTTTATTTTCTCTCTGTTCAGCGGCTTTTGACAGCCACTCCGCCGCCTTCTTGTCATTGTTTTCGACGTAATAATATATGTATGACAATTCGAAAATATCAGCAACGTTGCCTTTACTTGCACTTTGCTCTAGTTTTTGCATTAGGGCCTCTTTATCCATATCAGCAGCCCCCGCCGTTGCAGTCAATAGTATTATGACTGCGATACTTACTATGTGTTTTATTTTCTTCATTGTTTATTCCTCCTTCTTGCGG
>Ga0116141_10004874_pt1 | contig 11262 bp, 9 predicted proteins | sample AD_UKC097_MetaG_FD_89744 | JGI IMG/M metagenome (GOLD analysis project Ga0116141, IMG submission 89744) | Active sludge microbial communities of municipal wastewater-treating anaerobic digesters from USA - AD_UKC097_MetaG | ecosystem: Engineered > Bioreactor > Anaerobic > Digestate | place: USA... | reverse complement strand
GTCATGGGACGACATTGTCCCAGACAGACGGGGAGATCACCCTCCCAGGGCTGCCGCGGAACCGGCTTGGCCGGGCCGCTGGCAGCGCCCCCTTGAGGGGCTGAGGCCCGCGGCTCCAAACCTGCCTGCGCAGGTTTGGACGGTGCCGAAGAGCAGCAGCCTCTGGCTGCAGCACCGGGCGGCGCAGCCGCTTCGGGGGTGGGTTTAATGAGCCAGGATCTTGTTCAGGAAGTCCTTGGTCCGCGGCTGGCGAGCCTCGGGATTGCCGAAGAACTCGTCCTTGGGGCAGTCTTCCAGAATGCGGCCGCCCACGTCGATGAAGATCACGCGGTTGGCCACCTTGCGGGCAAACCCCATTTCGTGCGTGACCACCATCATGGTCATGCCTTCCTTGGCCAGGTTCACCATCACGTCCAGCACCTCACCCACCATTTCGGGGTCGAGTGCGGACGTGGGCTCGTCGAACAGCATCACGATCGGGTCCATCGACAGCGCCCGGGCGATCGCCACCCGCTGCTGCTGGCCGCCCGAGAGCTGGCCCGGAAACTTGTCCTTGTGCGCCATCAGGCCCACGCGGTCCAGCATCTTCAGGCCGCGGGTCTTGGCTTCGTCGGGGCTGCGGCCCAGCACCTTGATCTGCGCGATGGTGAGGTTTTCCGTGACCGACAGATGCGGGAACAGCTCGAAGTGCTGGAACACCATGCCCACGCGCGAGCGCAGCTTGGGCAGATCGGTCTTCGGATCGTGCAGACCGATGCCGTCGACGTAGATCTCGCCCTTCTGGAACGGCTCCAGCGCGTTCACGGTCTTGATGAGCGTGGACTTGCCCGAACCCGACGGTCCGCAGACCACCACCACATCCCCCTTGTTGATGTGGACCGAGCAGTCATTGAGCACCTGCACCGGGCCGTACCACTTGGAAACGTTCTTAATCTGAATCATCGACATGTCCGGTCTCCTCAACGGATGATCTGAATCTTGAGCTGAATACGCCGCACGGCGTATGACAGCCCCATGCACATCGCGAAATACACCACCGCCGCGAGCAGGTAGGCCTCCACCGGCCGGCCCAGGTTCTTGCCGGCCGTCTCGAAGCCCTTGAGCAGGTCGTAGGCGCCGATGGCGTACACCAGCGAGGTGTCCTGGAACAGGATGATGGTCTGGGTCAGGAACACCGGCAGCATGTTGCGAAACGCCTGCGGCAGGATGATCAGCTTCATGTTCTGGCCATAGGTCATCCCCACGGCGTAGCCGGCGTTCACCTGCCCGCGCGGGATCGACTGGATGCCCGCGCGCACGATTTCGGAGAAATACGCCGCCTCGAACGCGATGAAGGTGATCACCGCCGAGGTTTCGGCCCCCAGCGGGCGGCCGATCGCAAACGGAATCAGCAGGAAGAACCACAGCAGCACCATGACCAGCGGGATGGAGCGCATGGTGTTGACGTAGGCGGCTGCAGGGATTTCGAGCAGCTTGTTGCCCGACAGTCGCATCAGCGCCAGCACCGTGCCCAGCGCGATGCCGCCGATGGTGGCCACCACCGTCAGCCACAGACTGAAGATCAGGCCCTTGGTGACGAAAGGACCGATCAGCGACCAGTCGAAGAAGGAAAAGTCCAGAGAGCCCATGTCAAGCCTCCCGACGGGCCGCCCCTAGGGTGGCTTGCGCCCCCATGGGGGGCAGTGAAGTACACAACGTGACGAACGTGGGGGCCATCATGTCAATGCCCCCCGCTCATGCCGCCCGCGGCCACAAAGCCGGGCACGCGCGACCTTCTCTCGATCAAGCCCATGATGCGGTTGATGACGAAGGCCGACACCGCGTACAGCAGCGTCACCGCCAGGTACATCTCGACCGGCTGCGAGGTTTCCTCGCCGGACTGCCGGGCGAAGAACGTGAGTTCGGCCACCGACACCGCGAACGCCACCGAGGAGTTCTTGATGATGTTCATCGACTCGCTGGTCAGCGGCGGGATGACGATGCGCAACGCCATCCGCAGCAGCACGTAGCGGTAGGTCTGCGCCGTGGAAAAACCCAGCGCCATGCCAGCGTAGCGCTGCCCGCGTGGCAGCGCCTGGATGCCCGAGCGCACCTGCTCGGCCACCCGCGCCGAGGTGAAGAAGCCCAAGGCCAGGATGACCAGAACCTCGGAAGCAACGTCCTTCATGACCGGGAACACCGCCGGCACCACGAAGTACCAGAGAAAGATTTGCACCAGCAAGGGGATGTTGCGAAACAGTTCCACCCAGGCGTTCGCCAGGCGGACCAGCCAGGGGCTGTCGGGCAGGGTGCGCAAGGTTCCCATGACCAGCCCGGCGACCAGCGCCACCACCAGCGCGCTCAGCGCAACGGTCAGCGTCCAGCCCCAGGCCGAGAGGATCCAGTTCAGATAGGTCTGGTCGCCCCCTTTGCCAAAACAGCCGGCGATGATGTCGCCGGTGGTGGTTTCCTTGCAGAAAACCTTCCAGTCCCAAGCCATGGTTGTCTCCTGAGGAATAGGGGGTCGGAAAACGGGATGAAAAAACCCCTCCGGATCGTCCCGAAGGGGTTGTGGCAAGGCGATGTTTACTTCTTGGCGAAGTCTTCCATGGGCTTGTCGTTCGGGTTGGCCCAGGCCGCCTTGGTGCTTTCGGACACCGGCAGGCCCACCTTCACGTTCTTCGGCGGGATCGGCTGCATGAACCACTTGTCCCACATCTTGGCCATTTCACCGGACTTCACCAGCGCGGCGATCGTGTCGTTGCCCAGTTTGCGGAACGCGGGGTCGTCCTTGCGGATCATGATCGCGATCGGCTCCACGCTCAGCACCTCGCCGACGATCTTGAAGTCAGCCGGGTTCTTCGCGTTGGCAATGTTGCCGGCCAGGATGGAACCGTCCATCACGAAGGCATCGGCGCGACCGGATTCGAGCAGCAGGAAGCTGTCGGCATGGTCCTTGCCGAACACCTCCTTGAAGTCCACGCCCGTGCCGCGCTCGTGTTTGCGCAGGTGCTGCACCGAGGTGGTGCCGGTGGTGGTGGCCACGTTCTTGCCGTTGAGCTGGGCAATCGACGTGATGCCGGAATTGGCCTTGACGGCGATGCGCACCTCTTCGACGAAGGTGGTGTTCAGGAAGGCAACGTCCTTCTGGCGGGTGGCGTTGTTGGTGGTGGAGCCGCACTCGATGTCCACCGTGCCGTTCTGCACCAGCGGAATGCGGTTCTGCGAGGTCACCGGGGTGTACTTCACCTCCAGCTTGCGGCCGACGGCCTTCTCGACATCGGCCACGATGCGCTGGCACACCTCGACGTGAAAGCCGGCAAACTTGCCGTCGCCCAGCGTGAACGACAAAGCGCCCGAGGATTCGCGCACACCCACGCTGATGGTGCCCGAGGCCTTGACCTTGGCCAGCGTGTCGTTGGCCTGCGCCATGGCGGTACCGGCGGCGAGGGCCATGACGGAAAACGCGATCAGATGCTTCTTCATAGGGGTTCCTTGAAAAATAGGGGTTGAAGTGGGCGGATTCTAGGCATTCGGTCAGGCAGGTAAACGCGGAAAACCCTTGCTGGCCCGCGCGCCCCGTTCACAGGTCGCTTTGTTCACAAAGCACTTTCCATGCCCATGACATCCCTGATCGGTCGACGCCGGCACACCGGGGTCTCCGGTTCGCTGCCCATCCGCAGCGGGGCGAACTGTACGTGCCAGCCCGACGAAACGCCAATGCGGATTGGCGCGCCGATCATGCGAAATATTTATAACCCGGCCGAGCCGGTCATTTTTCGGCGTTCTGGGCTTCCAGAAAGGCCCAGAAGGCCTGCGCCGGGCCCTTGGCGGCCCCCTTGACCGAGGGTTTCCCCCGATAGGCCCGCACATCCATCAGCAGCTCCAGCCCGGCCAGACCGGGCGGCGCCGCCGTCACCAGCTTGCCTTCGCGCAGCTCCTTTTTCACCGCGCTGTACGGCAAGAAGGCCACGCCATGGCCTTCGAGCGCCATGACCTTCAGGCCCTCGGCCATGTCGGTCTCGTAGACCCGGTCGAGGTGGATCGCGGTGCCGGCTTCTTTCAGGATCAGGTCCGTCACGCCGCCCAGGTAGGCGCCGGGCGCGTAGCCCAGATAGGGCAGCGGCTGGCCGGGGCGGCCGGGCAGCCGGAACAGCGGCGCGCCCTCGGCGTCGGGCTTCACATAGGGGGCCAGTTTCTCCTTGCCCAGGCGCACCATGTCGTAGCGCTCGGGGTCGAGCTGCAGGGGCTGCGACGGGTGGTGGTAGGCGATCAGCAGGTCGCAGCCGCCCTCGACCAGGCGCATCACCGCGTCGTGCACGTTCAGCGCGATCAAGCGGCTCTTGATCGGGCCGAAGTTCTCGCGCAGGCTGGACATCCACGCCGGGAAAAAGGTGAACGCCAGCGTGTGCGGCACGGCGAATTCGATCACGTCATGCCCGGCCGACGCATGGCCGCGCAGCATCGCGCGTGTGCTCTGCAGGGCCTGCAGCATCTCCAGCGACTGGGTATACAGCGTCTGGCCGGCGGGGGTCAGCCGCGTGGGGTAGGAGCTACGGTCCACCAGATCGGTGCCGGCCCAGGCCTCCAGCGACTGGATGCGCCGTGAGAACGCCGGCTGGGTGATGTGCCGCAGCTGGGCCGAGCGGCTGAAGCTGCGCGTCTCGGCCAGGCTGACAAAGTCTTCAAGCCATTTGGTTTCCATGGCGCGCATGATACGGGTGCGGTCAGGGCCATGCACAGACTCTGTTTTTGATAGCACCTGGTGGCCGATCGGCGACGGGATCGGCCCTGAAACAGCCTCAGATCACGTTCAAAACGTCCCCAAAACCCGCCTGGAAACCCCGACAAGGCCTGCGCGCTACAGTGGCCGGCATGAACAACATCCTTGTCCTCGGCGGCACCGGTTTTGTGGGCCGCCACCTGTCGGCGCGGCTGACGGCAGCCGGGTTCCAGCTCACCGTGCCCACGCGCCAGGCCGGCGGCGCGACCATGGCACCAGACGCGCGGCTGCGCGTGGTGCCGGCCGATGTGCACGACCCCGATGCGCTCGCCGCCCTGATGCAAGGCCAGGACGCGGTGGTGAACCTGGTGGCGATCCTGCACGGCACGGCCGACACGTTCGAGCGGGTGCATGTCGAGCTGCCGCGCACGATCGCCCGAGCCTGCGCCGCCACCGGGGTGCGCCGGCTGGTGCAGGTCAGCGCACTCGGCGCCTCGCTGGACGGGCCCTCGATGTACCAGCGCAGCAAGGCCCGTGGCGAGGCCGTGCTGCAGGCCGCAGCCGCCGCCGGCACACTGGACCTAACCGTGCTGCGCCCAAGCGTGATCTTCGGCGCCGACGACAAGTTCCTGAACGTGTTCGCGCAACTGCAGCGGGTGATTCCGGTGATCCCGCTGGCCGGCGCCGGGACGCGCTTCCAGCCGGTCTGGGTGGACGACGTGGCGGCGGCGGTGCACCGTTGCCTGCTCGACGAGCGCACCATCGGCAAGACCTTCGAGGCCTGCGGCCCCGACGTGCTCAGCCTGCGCGATCTGGTGCGGCGCGCCGGCCAGTGGTCGGGCGCGGCCGGCGGGCGGGGCCGCGCGGTGTTCGGCCTCCCCACGCCCGTGGCACGCCTGCAGGCCTGGGTGATGGAGCGCCTGCCCGGCGAGCCCCTGATGACGCGCGACAACCTCGATTCGATGGCGGTCGACAACATCGCCAGCGGGAAACTGCCCGGCCTGGACGCCCTGGGCATCACGCCCGCCGCGCTGGACGCCATCGCGCCGGCTTACCTGCACCGCAGCTGAGCGACCGTCGCACCGGGTGAGCCATGCGCGGCCCGCATCAATCGGGCCGTCAGGCAGCATCAACGGGCGACCCGGCCCGCGCTAGCATCACGCCATTCCCAACCCGGCGTCCCTTGGGCTCGCCGCTGACCGAAAGGCCCCACCATGCGCAAACTCACCATCGGCAACAAGAACTATTCCTCCTGGTCCATGCGCCCCTGGGTGCTGATGAAGCAGGCGGGCATCCCGTTCGAAGAGGTCATGGTGCGCTTCGATTCCTTCGAAGCGAACTCCGGTTTCAAACAGGCCGTGCTGGCCCAGAACCCGGTCGGCAAGGTGCCGGTGCTGGTGGAGGACGACGGGTTCGCCGTGTGGGACACGCTGGCCATTGCCGAAACCCTGGCCGAGCAGTTCCCCGAGAAACAGCTCTGGCCGGCCGACGCCCACGCGCGGGCCCGCGCCCGCAGCGTCTGCGCCGAGATGCACAGCGGCTTCGGCGCGCTGCGCAGCGCCTGCCCGATGAACATCGAGGCTTCGCTGCCCGACGTCGGCGCGCTGGCGCTGCGTGACCAGCCCGGCGTGCGCGCCGACCTCGCCCGCCTGGTGGCGATGTGGAGCGAACTGCTGGCGCAGCACGGCGGGCCGATGCTCTTCGGCGAGTTCACGGTGGCCGACGCCTATTTCGCCCCGGTGGTCATGCGCATCCGCACCTACGCGCTGCCGGTGCCCGCGCCGGTGGCCGCCTACCTCGACCGGGTCTGCGCCCTGCCCAGCGTCAAGGCCTGGATCGACGGCGCGCTGGCCGAACAGGATTTCCTCGACTTCGAGGAGCCGTACCGGGTGCGTCGCGACTGAGACGGGATTCGCCCCCGAGCCCGGCGCCCGATACACTGCGCCGATGCAAATCTACCGGGTGGGCGGATCGGTCCGCGACGAACTGCTGGGCCTGCCGGTCCAGGACCGGGACTGGGTGGTGGTGGGCGCCACACCGGAGCAGATGACCGCCGCCGGCTACCTGCCGGTGGGCAAGGATTTTCCGGTGTTCCTGCATCCCGAGACGCGCGAGGAATACGCGCTGGCGCGCACCGAGCGCAAGACGGCGCGCGGCTACAAGGGTTTCGCAATCCACACCTCGCCCGAGGTGACGCTGGAGGAAGACCTGGCGCGGCGCGATTTGACTATCAATTCGATAGCTGTCCGTGTCCATTCGGCGCTGGGAAACGGCCGAAATGACTCTGAAAACCGTCTGATCGACCCCTTCGGCGGCCAGCGCGACCTGGCCCAGCGCGTGCTGCGCCACGTGACCGACGCCTTCCGCGAGGACCCGGTGCGCATCCTGCGCGTGGCGCGCTTCGCGGCGCGCTTTGCCGACTTCCGCGTCGCGCCCGAGACGCTGCAGCTGATGCGCGAGATGGTGGAACACGGCGAGGCCGACCACCTGGTGGCCGAGCGGGTCTGGCAGGAGCTCGCGCGCGGGCTGATGGAAGACACCCCGTCACGCCTGTTCGACGTGCTGATGGAGTGCGGCGCACTCCAGGTGCTGTTGCCCGAGGTGGACCGCCTGTGGGGCGTCCCGCAGCGCGCCGACTACCACCCCGAGATCGACACCGGCGTGCACCTGATGATGGTGCTGGACCTGAGCGCGCGGCTGCGCGCGCCGCTGGCGGTGCGCTTTGCCTGCCTGATGCACGACCTGGGCAAGGGCACCACGCCGGCGGAGATGCTGCCGCGCCACATCGGTCACGAGGAGCGCAGCGTGAAACTGCTGCGCACCGTGTGCGAGCGCCTGCGGGTGCCGGTGGAATGCCGCGAGCTGGCCGAGGTGGTGGCGCGCGAGCACGGCAACATCCACCGCAGCGGCGACTTCAGCGCGGCGGCGGTGGTGCGCCTGCTGGAGCGCTGCGATGCCTTCCGCAAGCCCGAGCGGTTCGCCGACATCCTGCTGGCCTGCGAATGCGACGCGCGCGGCCGACTGGGCTTTGCGGACGCGCCCTATCCGCAGCGCGCGCGGCTGGCCGGTGCGCTGGCCGTGGCACAGGCGGTGGACACGGCCGCGATCGCGCAGCAGGCGATGGACCAGGGCCTGGCCGGCCCGAAGGTGGGCGAGCGCATCCACGCGGCGCGCATCGCGGCGGTGGGCGCCTGGCTGACGGCGCCATCGCCGGCATCCGAACCCTGATACCAACGCAAAAGGCCGCGCACCCCGGCAGGGGCACGCGGCCTTGCGAGGCCGGTTCAGCCGGTCACTGCGAGATCTTGACTTCCTTGAAGTTGGGATCGGCCTTGATCTGCGCCTCGGTGTAGGGCAGCTTCACCCACTCACCAGCCGAGTACTTGCGCGTCTGGTCGCTGAAGTTCGGGTGCGCGGGGTTGGACGACTGGCTGTAGCTCAGGATGCCCTCGGCCACCGGGCCGTTGTCGTCCCAGGTCACGAACTGCATGTAGCTGTTGCCATAGGCGCCGGCGTTGGTCTTGGGGTCGCCGGTGTAGACGTAGGTGCCCGGCGCGATTTCGGTCTTCTGGCCGCGCCAGTTGTTGAAGGTGTAGCGCCCGCCGGGGATCGGCAGGTTGCCCTCGGGGCGCGACACCACCTGCACGTCGGCCGGGCGGATGCGCCGCTTGGCGAACGAGTCGAACTGGGCCGTGGCCACCAGGGTCTCCAGCTTGGCCAGCGCCGCGGCCGTGCCGGCGTTGCCGCGCGGGGTTTCCTGTGGGTCGGCCGGGTTGAACGGCACCGACCACCACGACGGGTCCGAGAGCTGGTTCAGCGCGGCGTAGAACTCGAAGAACAGCACCGCGCCGACGCTGAGGGGCGCGTGGGTCTTGTCCCAGTCCTTCAGCACGGTGCAGGCATCCTTGGCCGCGGCCGACGCGGTGGGGCTGGCCAGGCACTCGGCGGTGAAGCCGGGCAGCCATTTCTCGGCCTTGAAGAAGCGGCTCTTCTGGTAGATCTGCTGCAGGTTGGCCACGGTGAAGCGGTTGCCCGCCAGGCCGTCGGCGCCGGCGAGGCGGTCGCGCACGATCGCGTGGCCGGTGCGGGTGCGCTCACCCTGCACCGTGCCCTCGGCGGCGGGGCCGGTGGCGATGATCTTGGGAAAACCGGTCAGGAAGGCGTTGGATGCGGACCACCAGTGGCTGTCGTTGGCGTTCACGATGTAGTCGCTGCGCTTGATCGACGGCCGCTGCGCCGCGCCGACGGCGCCCGACCAGTCGCAGGCGGCGGTGGTGCCGGTCATGACCACCAGACCGTTGGCGGCCAGCAGGCCCTGGAACGGGCCGGGCACGCAGGCCGCGAGCTGGGCGTCGGCCACGTTGGCGGCGACCGAGTAGTTGAAATACATCGCGTTGCCGTTCTTGTCGGCCGCCATGGTGTTGACCCAGGGCATGGCCGTGTAGGTGGCGGCGGCCTGCAGCAGGCCGTCCACCGAGGTGGCCTTGCCGTTGAGGATCACCTGGTCGATCAGCTTGGTGTTGGCGTAGTTGGCGTCCTGGATCGCGTAGGCGGCGCTGCTGCTCCAGGTGAAATCCTTGTCCATCAGCATCGGCCCGAACTCGGTGGTGTAGAGCGTGCGGGCGAGCGTGGCGAGCTTGCCGTCGGCACCCTTGGCCTGGATGCTGAGCGGCACCGCGGTCATCGGCTTGGAGACGCCGTCCTTGATGTAGCGCGTCGGGTTGGCCGGGTCGAGCGCCAGGTAGCGCAGCGTGAAGCGGTTGTCGGTGGAGAAGGTATGCGTCCAGCCCAGCGTGCTGTTGAAGCCGATCAGCGGCAGCGGCACGCCCAGCAGCGTGGCGCCCATCACGTCGTACTGCTCGCTCGGCACGGTGAGGTGGATCTGGTGCAGGCGCAACGCGCCCCACCACGGGAAGTGCGGGTTGCCCAGCACGATGCCCTTGCCACTTTGCGTGGCCTCGCGCCCCAGGCCATAGCCGTTGGAACCGATGGTGTGCTCCTGCAGGTTCTTCAGCGCCGCGACCATCGGCGACTCGACCAGCTGTTTCGTGCTCGGCAGCCTGGCGGGCCGGGTGGTCTTCAGCGACGCCACCGTGGCCTTCGGCGGCTGCGCCGCGCCGATCTGGTTGATGAAGTTCAGCGAACTGCCGGCGATGGCCGCCTGCGTCAGGCGCAGGTAGGCCTCGTCCTCGCTCATGGGCTTGACCCACTCGGCGCCCTTGCATTCAGCCGGCAGGTTGGCCACGCCGGTGTCGGCCAGGTAGCGGTTGTAGCCGGCCGCGAAGCCCACCACGATGTCGCGCGCGGCCTGGCTCGACTCGGCCTTGATGCGGTCGGCCTGGGCCTTGGTCATCAGCAGCTTGTAGAAGAAGTCGGAATCGACGTTGCCCGAGATGGTGCCCAGCTGGCCCAGGTAACCGCCGGTGGCGCCGAAATACTGCGCGCGCTCACCCCGCAGCGTGACCAGTTCCTCGGCGTACAGGCAGATGTTCTGCTGCGCGAACGCATAGCCGTAGCCGAAGCCCGCGCCCTTGAAGTTGTCGGCCACGATGTGCGGCACGCCGTAGGAGGTGGTGCGGATGGTGGCCGAGAACTCGGCGGGCTTGGGCGGATCGTCGCTGCTCGAACAGGCCGCCAGCACGGCCGCCACGGCAACGGCGCTGAGCTTGAGCGGGTTGGCCAGGCGGCGGGCGCCGCGAACCATCGTTTTTTTCATGCACATCTCCTGGGGTTGGGATCGGAATCCGGACCCCGATCGGGGCCGGAGAACGATCATAGGAGCGCGTGCCGGCGCCGGCAGCTTGGTTTTCCCTAGGTTGATATGCTCCCCGCATGAAAGCCGACCTGCTGGCGCTGGCCGCCATCGCCCTGTGGGGCACCCTCGCCGCGCTGGGCGTCCAACTCAACCACCTGCCCCCGTTCCTGCTCACCGGACTCGGCCTGCTGGTGGGCAGCCTGATCGCACTGCCGCTGTCGCGGTTTCGCCTGAGCCAATGGCGGGTGGCGGCGACCACGCTGGCGGTGGGCATCTATGGCCTGTTCGGCTTTCACTTTCTGCTGTTCATGGCGCTGCGCACCGCGCCGGCCGTGGAGGCCAACCTGATCAACTACCTCTGGCCGCTGGGCATGGTGGTGCTGGCGCCGCTGTTCCTGCCCGGGGTCACGCTGCACACCCGGCACGTGGTGGCGGCCTTGATCGGCTTTGCCGGCGCGGCCATCGCCATCCTGGGCCGTGGCGGCGCGGGCGAGACCGGCGCGGGCTTTCACCTCGGCTACCTGCTGGCGCTGGCGTCGGCGTTCGTCTGGTCCAGCTACTCGCTGTTGACGCGGCGCCTGCCGCACTTCCCCACCGCCGCGGTGGGCGGTTTCGCGGCCGCGTCCGGCGGGCTGTCGCTGGCCTGCCATGCGGCGCTGGAGCCCTCGGTGGCGCTGACCGCCGGCGACTGGCTGCTGGTAGCCGCGCTGGGCCTCGGGCCGCTGGGCGGGGCGTTCTTCCTGTGGGACGCCGCCATCAAGCGCGGCGACACGCGGCGCATCGGCCTGCTGGCCTTCGCCACGCC
>Ga0116141_10004873_pt1 | contig 11263 bp, 6 predicted proteins | sample AD_UKC097_MetaG_FD_89744 | JGI IMG/M metagenome (GOLD analysis project Ga0116141, IMG submission 89744) | Active sludge microbial communities of municipal wastewater-treating anaerobic digesters from USA - AD_UKC097_MetaG | ecosystem: Engineered > Bioreactor > Anaerobic > Digestate | place: USA... | reverse complement strand
GTCTTCTCTGTGGGGATGGTGAAAGCGCGAAGATGTACCTTCGAACCCGCCGGAATCATCGCGGCGATCTCACCAAGAAACGGCGGCTGCAAGACACCGGGAGAGACCTCCGGTTCGACTACCGCCAGGGCCTCCAGTTCGGCTACCTGATTGATGATATCCCGAATCGCCAGGGGACGGTAACAGAGCGGGCGGATAAACGCGCACTTGCCGCCGCTGCTGTCGTAGCCGTTCTGCTCGATATCCGCCGGTGCGGGAAGGAGGGAGACGATAGCCCGGTTGGCTTTGTTTACCTTCCCGGCTACCGGAAGCGAATCCTCTTTCGCCTCATAGCCGCATTGTTTGTACAGATCCGGCAGTGCGGCGATCAGTTGCCGATAGCTGCCCGGAAGGCTGGGCGGTTCTTTTTTGCGCTCCATGCGGGCGAACGCTTCCTCAAAGGTCATTTTGAGTTGCCCGGCCCGCGCACTCTCCAGGCCCTTGAGCGGGCTGCCGAGATTGAGTTCCTCGCGTACCCGGAACGTGCGCTCACCCCCGCCATCCATGCAGGATTGCATGACCATCACCGGCAGGCGGATCTTCCTTTCCTCATGGAGCAGATACCCCAGGCAGAGGTGGTCGTACGCCTCCTGGTAGGTGTGTGTCCAGAACTGAATCCACGCGGTGTCCCGCAGAAAAAGCGGTGAGACATTCGGCAGGGATTGTCTCCCCAGTTCATCCCGCAGGACAAGGATTACCACCGGAACCATGTCCCTGGACATCTGGATAAACTGGTCGTACGCCGTGAACAGTTCCTGGTATGCGCAAAACAGCAGGGCGCGCTTTTTGTCGTCCGCCTTGTCCGCCGCGTAGGAGAGGCCGTTGCGGGTGGAATCGGCGTGTTTGAACTGGGTCACTCCGCCGCTGGCGACGGCCATTTCGAAATAGAGTTGTTTGACCGCCGGGGTGAACAGCACCCGATCCAGGCCCGCCTGTTTCGCAATCGCCGTAAGAAGATCCTGCATGGTGAAGTCCTCCGGTTTCAAATGATTCTACCACCGATGAGCCTTGCGGAAAGTGTTGCGAATCCGCTTTGGAGTGCGGGAGCTGCGCTCCCGCACTCCAAGGACAATTCTCCGAAAGATTTTCCTGCCCAATTTCCACCCAAAAATGCCAATTCACAGGTGACTCACAAAGGGCATCCACGGGATAAACCCAGCAAAATCAATAAATTACATAGGGTGTAATTTACATCTATCCACAGATCAATATGTAGTTGTTTAACAGCAAAAAAAACACGACAGATTGTGTTTTTTTGTCTTGACGAGCGGATTTCCCTATTCTATACTTGGGACCCAGTGTAGAAACATTTGCAGATGTTTTGACCGTTTGACGTACTGCGCATGGGTAGCGAGGCGAAATGTATCTTCGAAAATTGACTCTCAGTGGTTTTAAGTCCTTCGCCGACAAGACCGAGGTGGAGTTCGATTCCGGCGTGACTGTCGTTGTCGGTCCCAACGGATGCGGGAAATCCAACATTTCGGACGCGGTGCGCTGGGTGCTTGGGGAGCAGAATCCCAGGAAACTTCGTGGCACAAAGATGGGGGACCTGATTTTCAACGGAACCTCCAACCGCTCTCCGCTCGGTCTTGCCCAGGTTACCCTCGTTTTCGACAACAGCGATAATCTCCTGCCGGTGTCTTACCAGGAAGTGGCCATTACGCGCAAATTGTTCCGCGACGGCGAAAGCGAATACCTCCTGAACGGCACCCCCTGCCGTCTGAAAGACATTACGGACCTGTTTCTTGATAGCGGCATTCGGACAAGCACGTACTCGCTGATCGAGCAGGGGCGCGTGGACATGATTATCAACGCCAAGCCGACAGAGCGGCGCGAGATCATCGAGGAAGCCGCCGGGGTCTCCCGGTATCTCCACCGTCAGGCGGAGGCGCTCCGTAAACTCGAACGGACCGAGAATGATCTGGTTGTCATCAACAATGTCATTGCCGAGTTGGATCGACAGATGCGTTCCCTCAAGCGGCAGGCCACGCAGGCGGAACGGGTCCAGCAATACCGTCGCGAGCTGAAACTGACCGAATCGGTTGCCGAGCGGCGACGCGGACGGAAACTCCTGACCGACCTCGGTACGCTTACCGGGCAGATCGAGGAACTGACCGCCAGGATTCAACAGTCCGAGGGGAGCATCGCCGATTTGCGCGGTCGAAAAGCAGAACTGATGAAGGCCGCACAGCAGTTCGACCATCGCACCCGCGAGTTTCGCGATACCTATCTGCAACTCAATAACCGCCTGGAGCAGACGGAGAAGCAGATTGAGGCACTGCGCAACCGGATCACCGAGCATCGGCAGCTCGCCGAGCGGTTTCGCGCGGAAGTACAGACGGATCGGGAACGGATTGCCCAGGAGGAAGAGCGAATCAAACTCGCGGATGAGAATCTGAAGACGATCTCCAAGGATCTGGTGGGGATTGAACAAGAAGTCACCTGGGCGGAGAAAGAGGCGGATCTTGCCCGTGAGGAATGCCGACAGATCGCCGCCGAAGGGGGACAGCGAAAGGTCCGGTTGAATGAAGTTCAGCGGACCATGACGGATTACCGCAACTTGTCCCGTGAATGGGAACGAGACTACGAGTTTTATACCTCCCGGATGGAGAACCTGGCGGCGCAAGAGCGTCAAAGCGAATCCGATCTCCGCACACACCAGGCACGTCGCGGCGAGCTGGAAGGATCGGCTGCCGACCTGACCCGGCAGATTGCTGCGCTTGCTACGCGCCTGGAGCAAGTCAATTCGCTTCTTCAGGAGACTTCAGAGAAGCGTGACCTGACCGGCAAGGCGCTTCATGAAACCGAGGGAACCTGGCAACAGAAGAATTCGCGGCTGGAATCATTGGTTCGTTTGCAGAACAACCTGGAGGGATTCGCGCCGGGTGTCCGGTTCCTGCTGCGTGAAGATAACAAACGTGTGGAAGGCTTGTCCCACACCATTGCGGAGCGAATCGTTGTCGAAAAAGGATTTGAGCGAGCCATTGAAAGTGCGCTGGATAAGGCGCTGGAGGCGATTCTCACATCCGATCTCGGCACCGTGGAACGCGCAATCGAACGTCTCCGCGAGAAACGAAAGGGTCGTGTAGCCTTCATGGCGAACGGGAACCCGAGAAATTCCATCGGAGAGGTTCCCGAATCGCTGCGGGGATTCCGTCGCGCTCATACGCTGGTCCACGCAGACGGGGAGACCACCGAAGTGGTCGAATCTCTGCTTTCCAACACGTTGATCGCGGAAAACCTGGAAGAGGGATTGCGGATCTGGTCGGATTTGCCGGCAGGTTGGCGGATCGTGACCCCGCAAGGCGAGCTGCTGGATGGGCGAGGCGTAATCATCGGCGGTTCGGTGGAAGAGACCAGCCTGCTTTCACGGAAGAACGAAATTGAAGGACTGCGCGCCGAGACCGAGCAATTGGCCCGGCGTCGGGAAGAACTCACCCGGCAGGTGGCCGAACTGCGCGAATCCGTGAATCGAATCCGAGGCGAGCGAAATGAAATCAGTGAGCAAACCCTGGCCACGGAAGCGAATCTTCGTCACGCGAAGGAAGATCTCCGGCGCACGGATGAACAGATCGCCCGCATTCAGAAAAGTCTGACTGCCACGAAGGAAGAACAGACCCGTATCGAAGAGGCAATTCAGGAGGGCCGTGAGGCCGAGGAAGATCGGCAGCGCATCCTGGCCGAACTCAAAGAGCAGGAAAGCCTGCTCCTCGAAGAGATGGACTCCTGGGATGCCAAGGTTGCGGGATCGGAAGAAGCGCGGAATCGCATCCAGGAACACCTGGCCGAACTCCGAATGAGAATCCTGGAGCAGCAGAAAGATCAGGAACGCTGGACCGATCAACGCGAGACCATTTCCCGACACGTTGTGGAAATGATGCGAAGCATTGAAGAGAAAGAGGAATTCATTTCTCTTCAGCAGCTTCGCGAAAAGGACGCCGAGGGTGAGATTGCCACGCTGGATGAACAGGTCCGGTCTCTGCGGTCGGAACGGGACAGTCTCTGGACACAGATCCAGGAGAGCGATTCCGGTGCGGCCTCTGTGCGGGAACAGATTGATGCCCTGGAAAAGGAGGAGAAGACTTTCCTGGAGAGTATCCAGACAACAGACGAGGAGCGCAACCAGCTGGAGCAGCAACGGGTGCGCAACACGGTGGAGAAGGAATACTGGGAGCGCCGAATGCGCGAGATGTTCGACGGCGAGATTCCCCAGGATCTTTCCGATGAAGACACGCGGCCAGACGAAGAGATTGAGGAATTGCTTGCTACGTTACGCCGCCGCCTGGAGCGCATCGGTGTGGTCAACGAATTAGCCATCGAGGAATACGAGGAGGTCCGGGAGCGGAATGAATTCCTCACCGCGCAGCGGGATGACCTTGAAAAGGCGCGGAATACTCTCGTACAAACCACTCGTGAACTGCACAGCACAGCCGTAGAGAAATTCCTGACGACCCTGGAACAGGTTCGGGTCAATTTCCACAACATGTTCCGAAAGATGTTTGGTGGAGGTCGTGCAGAGCTGCGACTCCTGGAAGGCGACCCCATTGACGCCGGAATCGAGATCGAGATTCAGCCGCCCGGCAAGAAGCTTCAGTCGATCAGCCTTCTTTCCGGTGGTGAAAAAACGCTGGTTGCCATTGCCCTGCTGTTTGCGATCTACCAGATCAAACCCAGCCCGTTCTGTTTTCTCGACGAGATTGATGCGGCGCTGGATGATGCGAATGTCGGAAGATTCACTTCCATGCTGGATTTGTTTACGGATCAATCGCAATTCATCATTGTAACGCACAACAAGTGCACCATGGCAACCGCGAATACCATCTACGGTGTCACCATGGCGGAGGAAGGCGTTTCATCGCTGATCTCGATGCGTTTCGACAGTGAGAAACCCGAAGGAACGTACGAAATCGAAAGCACCGGGGAACAGCCGGAGTCCGAGGAACAGTCCCCTGCCGGGGAAGCGCCGGTTGAACGGGAGCGGTCGATCCTGGAACCGGAGATCCTGGATTCCGCATTGCCTTCAAAAACCGAAGAAGTGCCGGAATCCGAAACGATTGAAGAGTCGGAACAACCTGATGTGGCCGGTGATTGGCCGGAGCATTCAATGGATCTCAAGGAGGTTTGAAAATCACGGTCGGGGGATGTTCCCCGGCCGATGAGCCAGATATCAAAAGATCAGAGGTGGCCGCCTAGCGGCCACTAGCTCTGAGTCGCCTCCCGCTTGCAGTACTGTGTGCCGGTCTAACCTCTAGACCGGCCATTTTTTTTGCGAAGACGATGAGGGATGGGACAGGCTTTGGGCGACCGAGGCCACCAAGGCCAAAGGAACCTGCGGTTGTGATTGACCGGCGGGGGGTGGGGATTGTATTGTTTGACCGGGAAGGAGATTGCGCGGGTGGAAGGAAATGTGCGGAAATGAAAACACTGATTGATTTTGAGGGCCGACCCGTGCGGTTGACCGACGAGCGGCGGGAACATATTCTGGAACACCCGGAAATGGCCGGTATGGAGAACGCCTTGGCGGACACGCTGGCTGACCCGCAGCTGGTCATTCGCTCACGGACCGATGAGACGGCGATTCTGAACTATCGGTACTATTTGCGCACACTCGTTGGCGGCAAGTGGCTGTGCGTTGTGGTAAAATACAACGATGGGGATGCGTTCGTGTTGACAGCATATCTGACGGAGAAACCGAAACGAGGTGAAATCCTATGGCACAAACCGTGAAAGTGTGGTACGACCGGGAAGGAGATTTTCTGGAAGTCCTGTTCTCGGACAAGCCGGGTTTCATGCGCGAGACCGACAATGATGCGGTAATGGAACGTGTGGACGAACAAGGCCACGTTCTCGGATTTTCCATCTTGCGCGTCAGTTCCATCGAAAAGCAGAAGCCGCTCGTCGCCGAACTGGCGTAGGAGAGCACAAACCAAATGAGCAAAGGCGGGAGCTGCGCTCCCGCACTCCAAGTTCCTGTCAACCGGGGAAGGGACTACCCGGCTCCAATAAGAACACCTCGAGCCGGTCGATCCATACCGTTGTCTGCGCCGAACCGCCCGCGACCTGGATGAACGGACTGACCAGTTCGCCGGAATCGGGCTTGAACAAGACCAGGATCTCATCTTCCTGATTTACATAAGAGGTCGTGGTGACGAAATTGCTGTATCCCAGCGAGAAATCCAGATCCTGCCCGGTAAACAGATTGCCTTTCAAGGCTCCGATGAATACTTGGGCTGACGGCCCGCTGCTGCGTATCTTTGCGCGCATCAGGGCGTGATGACCGTTTGTTGAAATCGCTGTCTGGGTGAGCAGGAAAGTCACCTCGCCCGGATCGACCGTGATTGCCAGCCCCTTGCTGTCCTGCGAAGAGGTGAACTGACCGGCGGTGAAGCTCACCAGGGAGAGACTTCCCGGAGTCGCGCTGCTGAATCCGCCCGGAATTTCCGCCCATCCGTTCTCAGCCAGTGTGGAGAGATGGAACTCCGAAGCCGCGACGGGATTTGATCCACTACTCGGTGTGGATGTAGCGGTTGGGGATGGCGGTCGTGTCGGAGTATAAGTTGGGGTCGACATGACCGTGGGAGTCCGTGTCGGCGTGGGTGTTTGTGTCGGTGTGGAGGTGGGCAGCGCGACACTCCCGACAGCGAAAGTCAGGCTTTTTGTGTCGTTACTTGGATTCTCGTCCCCGGAGATTGACAGTCGCCATTCGACCGTATGGAGTCCCGCCGTGCTGGCACTCCAGCTGCCGCCTGTTTTCCAGGTCCACCACGTGTTCAGTTGAATCGGCCCGTTGTTGTATGACCGGCTGTACAGGCTCCCATCGACATAGCATTCCCAGCTGTAGTCGGGAATTACCTCGTTGCCGACATTCTTGATGACACCTTTAAACTTAATCCCCTGGCCCGGTGCGGGATTCGTTACTACGAGGCTGTCGTTTGAGGCATCCACCATAGCCACCTCGGTTACCGCGCCATCCAGATTGTATTTCACAGCGATCGGAGTTGGACTGGTATTGCGCGGGGGCAAGGTTGGTTTGGGTGTTGGCGTGAAGGTCGGCAAGCCGGAGGGCTGACCATCGGCGAACTCCACGTTCAATACGTAGTCTTTGGAAACCTGGAATCCATCCGTGGTCGGATGCACAAGCCCAATCCAATGCCAGCCTGTTTCTGTCGGTGTGAATGTCATCGAGGGGAATTCCGAAACGTCGCTCTCTTTGTACTGCCCTGACGAATCGTACATCTCGATCATGACATCGCCATTATAGCGTATCCCTGCATTGCTGATCGACCAGAACCCTCCGTAGAACGAAGAGCCGACGGAGACTTGAATTTCAATCGGTCGGCCCAAATCGGACTCCACAACAAAGAAGGCATACCAATCCTCGGTATCCTGGAAGTCTTCTTCGCGGTCGGTTGCATAACCATACTCGGTTGCATACGAGGAAAGTGCCCCCAGGATCGGTTTGCCGATTTCCATGATGAACGGTTCATTGAACGAGTCGTTCGGCTCCGCCTCCTGGGTGAGGATTTCCTGGGCAAGAGGGGATTTTTCCTGGTATTCCTGAATGGCGGCATCAAGCAGCTGTTGCGCCCCGCTGAGATTGAACACGCCGTAATAGTGGGCCAGATAGGCTTTCACATTCGGCGGCAGGTCTCCGTATACATGGTTCGACGGGGCGTCGTAGGTCATAAAGGTATTATTGAGTCCCCTGCTCCAGCCGGAGCTGAATTGCCCTTCGCCATTGACTGTCCAGGCGATGGCGTCCGGCGGCGGGTTCCCTACCTCCGGCCAGGCCAGCCAATCGACCAGGTAACTGTTCGTGTCCCCCTGCTCGTTGTTTGCCAGGGCGTCAAACGGATGCATCAGGCCGACCAGGTGGCCTACCTCATGCAGCACGGTCTTGCTGAACGGAGAGCCGTACAGAGTCTGCCCGCTTCGCTGAAAGGCAAACACATCGATCGGAAAGACACAGACAAACGGATTCCCCGGCGGATATCGGTAAGCGGCGAGAGGCGCATCGTTCTCCAGCAAACCCAACGAGGGTGCGAAACGGTCATACGAGCTTCGAAAGTGCAGGACCGGATCGTCCACACCGAATGCGCCGAAATAAGTCCCCAGCCCTACATATCCCTGGATATCCGCCGAGTCGGTTGCCAGGGCGGTAACATGCTGGCTGCCGTCGCTGACCTCTTTGAACTCGAGACCGACATAAACGAGAGAGCGGTTGTAGATTTCCATACATTCGCGGAGTTCGTTTTTCAATGCCTCAATTTCGCTCTGAGAATATCCGCCATCCGTGGCGAAGTTCCCGAAGTCGATGGCGTATCGGCATTCCCGAAGCCCGTCGCCATCGGAATCGGTCCGATTGGCCAGGATGTAGTAATACTGACTCGGCCATTGATAGGCATCCATAGGCCGGTGCATTGTGGCCTCGTTGGCGGGGATATACGGCGCGGTGACAGCCGCTTGAAGGCTTCCGTTCACCAGTTTCTTGTTCGCCTGAAGATAATCCGCCAGACTGCCGGAGTAGCTGTCGGCGTGAATCACATGGCCGGGATGGGCCAAGACGGGAACACACACGCCTGATGCGACGACCATCCAGGCGAACAACCCGATCATCAGAAAACTGTTCATTCGAGCGACATAGTTGTTCTTTTCTCCGGTTGGAATGAAACTTGTCATGAGGCGATCCTTTCTCTCTTGGATTTCCGGACCGATAGTAACGGGCATTATAGAGTCCTTTACTCAAACTCGCCATTATTCCATAGACCGGTAGTGTATCGAGCCTGCAAAGGTATAGAATCGCTCGAAAAGAAGTCTGTGAGATGGAGGACACGCAATGAAAGTTTTTGGAGAGACATACCAGGCCAATCAAATTCGCCGTCTGGTCGGACGGACACAGCAGATCGGTGGGATCCGACAGGGACGATTCGAAGGCGGGCCGGAAGACGGCGCGCGGTTTTTGCAGTTCGAGACCGGTACCGGATTCACATTCACCGTGCTGCCGGATCGTGGGATGGACATCGCCTCGGCGAAATACGGTGGGGCCTCGCTTTCCTGGGACTCGCCGTGCGGGGAAGCGCATCCCTCGTTTTACGAACCGGAAGGATTGGGCTGGCTGCGCACTTTCTATGGCGGACTGGTGTGTACCTGCGGGCTGACCTGGATGGGTGCGCCCTGTGTGGATCAGGGAAAAGAGCTGGGGCTGCACGGACGGTATTCGCATTTGCCGTGCCGCAACCTCAAAGTGGGTGAAGAATGGAACGGGAACGAGTGCATTCTCTGGGCGGAAAGCGAAATGCGGGAGACGGTCGTTTTCGGGGTGAATGTCCTGCTTCGGCGCAGGATCTCCACCGCGTTAGGCTCGAATACTCTGACCATCGAGGATACGGTGACCAACGAGGGCTTTCAGTCCACCCCCCATATGCTGCTGTATCACATCAACCTGGGATTCCCGGTGGTATCTCCGGGGAGTTGCTTGCTCTCACCGGCGAAGCGGGTGAAACCAAGGGACGAAGAGGCCGCTGATGGTCTCGATAGATACAACCGGTTCGACCATCCTCAGACCGGATACAAAGAAAAGGTGTATTTCCATGAAATGCCGTCGGACCGAAAAGGCATGGTTACCGTCGCGCTTGTGAACAAAGGATTTCAGAATCGGCGTGGTCTGGGAGTTCTGGTTCGATACCGGCAGAAGGAGTTGCCCCGGTTCATCCAATGGAAGAACATGGGAACCACGACGTATGTATGCGGTCTGGAACCGGCGAACGCGCTGGTAATGGGCCGTGCGCACGAACGCAAGCACGGCAAGTTGCAGACACTTCGCGCGGGGGAAACCCGACAATACCATGTGGAAATCGGCGCATTGCCGGATAAAGCGGCCATCGCGGAGATTGAACGTGCTATCGGGGGATAGAGGCCACAGGCTGGAAGCCTGTGTACAGAAATTATCCTGTGACGGAATTGGAAGGAATCTCCGAAGGAGAGCCTTGTTTTTCTTTCAGGGTTTCCAGGCGCTGCCGGAATGTATCCAGGTAAGGACTCTTGTGCAGTTGTGAAGACAGGATCCGTATGGCTTCCTCGCACGCTTCCTGTGCCTGATCGAAATGCTGACTTCGCTCCAGGGATTGGCAGAGGAAGTCATACCCTTCTCCCACTTTGCCGGGGAATATGATGTCGAAGAAGTACACGGTGCTGGGGCGGTCGAGCACCTTATCGAAAAAGTCCTGGGAGAAATAGAGAGTGCGCACAACGACCTCGTTGGTACGGTAGAGGGGAAGGATTTCCTCGAAAAGGGGCATGAGGCGATCCATCAGTTTTCGGGCGCGGCGGATTTGAACGGGCATATCGCGACGGGCTGCGGCCAGAACCTGACGATCCAGTTGGCGGAGTCCGCGCAGGTGGTTGCCGTCGTTGATCTCATCCTCGGATGCGTAGGATTCCAGCAGACGGGCATTTCCGCGCGCCTTGTCCAATTCATGCCATAATTCGCCCAGAAACTTGTCGAACAGCCGTTGTTGTTTGCAGCTGATATCGCCCCTGTCCGCCACGCGGTACAGAATGTGAGAAAGGTCTTTCAGAACACGCAAGTGTTTCTCGAGAATCCGGTCGATGTAGGTGTGAGTTGGCTGCTGAGTGCGTTCCGAGATCTCGAAGAGGCTCTCCAGAACTTTTCTCAGTTGATAGATTCCTTTGATAAACTGGACGCGAAGGTTGTTGCGCCAATTCATCTGGGGATCGTGTTCGTACACAGGTTTCTCCCTACCGGCCCACCAGGGCGAATTGTTCCCGAACGGCGTTCCAGACCACGTCCGCTGAGAGGGATTGCATACAGTCCGGATTTCGGTCGCAGTCGGGCAAATAACACCCCAGGCAGTCCACAGCCCCCTGCAAGATTGTTCCTTGACCGTACAACTCCAGTTCCGCCGAAGAAGTCGGTCCAACGGGGACAATTACACGCTTACCCAATCCCAGGGCAAAATGCAAGCCGAGCGTATCCCCGGTGACCACCACATCGCATAGATTCATCACGGCTGCGAATTCGGCGAGCGAGTTGTCACCACCGGTGTCAATCAGGGGCGTCGGAACGTGTTTCAGCAGGTATTCCGCTCGATCCAGGTCCTCCGGGCCGCACAGCAGGAGCACAGTTGCGCCGAGTTCTGAGTGCACCCGTTCTGCAATTGCCTGAAATCCTTCGAGAGTCCAGGCTTTCTTTTTCCACCGCCCC
>Ga0116141_10004869_pt1 | contig 11269 bp, 10 predicted proteins | sample AD_UKC097_MetaG_FD_89744 | JGI IMG/M metagenome (GOLD analysis project Ga0116141, IMG submission 89744) | Active sludge microbial communities of municipal wastewater-treating anaerobic digesters from USA - AD_UKC097_MetaG | ecosystem: Engineered > Bioreactor > Anaerobic > Digestate | place: USA... | reverse complement strand
TCTACTATCTGCTTAAAATGTGGATGTAAAATTTATCTCAAACTTAAAAAATAGGGATCTATGAAAACAAAAATCGGATTATTAGTTGCATTTTTATTGCTTACACAGATCGGATTTTCTCAATCTGAGTCTGAGCCGCAACCGGAGCAAAAGAAAGTCAAAACCGGCTGGAATCTGGGGGTACTTCCCAGTATTGCCTACGATGCCGACCTGGGATTTCAGTATGGTATCTTGACCAACCTGTTTAATTACGGAGACGGATCACAGTATCCCGACTATTTACACTCATTTTTTCTTGAAGTTGCCTATACTACCAAAAAATATGGACTCTTTAGGTTCAATTACGACTCCAAATACCTCATCCCCAACCATCGTTTAACGGTGGATCTCTCTTTCCTCCCTGATGCCATGTGCGATTTTTACGGCTATAACGGCTATTCAAGCATCTATAATCCGCTCTGGCACAACTCCAAATTGGATAATAACCCCGAATATCTTTCCAGGGCTTTTTACAAGTTCAATCGGAACCTGTTCCGTGTTTCCGGAGACCTGCAAGGTACCATTCGTAACGATTTCAAATGGGCTGTCGGTTTGGGATTGCTTCATTACCATATCTCACCTGTTAACCTGGAACGCCTCAATAAGGGACAAAAAGCTGAAAATCAACTCCCTGTTATTGATGAACTATTTGATAAGTATGTTAAGTGGAACATTTTTTCTGAAAATGAACTCAAGGGGGGAAGTCATCCGTACCTCCGTGGAGGAGTTATTTTCGATAGTCGGGATAGACAATCGAACAGCTCCAAAGGAATCTATTGCGATCTCTTTTTAACCTATAGCGCCGCCTTTGGAGAGCAAAAAGAGTTCAATAACTTAAAATTAAATGGTGTATTCCAACAGTACATCACATTGTTTCCCGATCGTCTGATTTTTGCTTACCGTGCCGGTATTCAATTGCTACTTTTAGGAGACTCACCCTTCTATATGGATAACTACCTTAACACATTAGTAATACAACGTGTTCTGTATGAAGCGATTGGAGGAGGAAATTCAGTCCGTGGGGTGATGCGAAACAGAGTATTAGCCAATGGATTCGGATATACAAATATGGAACTCAGATGGAAAGTTGTCAATTTTGATATAGGCAAACAGCACTTCTATATTGGTCTAAACCCCTTTATGGATATGGGTATGGTTATTCAACCTAATCCAATAGATGAAGCAAAGGTAAGAGAGAGTATCGCTGCCAATGATCCTGACTTTGACATCAATAGATTGCCGGAATATTTCGACTGGGATCCCAAAAAAATATTTCTACCTCACTTTTCTGCCGGAATGGGACTTAAAATCGCCATGAATGAGAACTTTATTCTCTCTGTGGATTGGGCTATGCCACTCAAAGAACAAGATGGCGCGAAAAAGGCAAATTTTTACATCAAAATGGGTTATCTTTTCTAGGGTATGATCAATGGTCAAAAAATTGTGGTGGTGATGCCTGCTTACAATGCCGAAAAGACATTGGAGCAGACCTATACTGAAATTCCGTTTGACATTGTTGATCATGTCATCTTAACCGATGATTGCAGCAAAGATGATACAGTCAAAGTAGCCCAAAAATTGGGTATAGAACACCTCATCATCCACGATCAAAACAAAGGATATGGGGGAAATCAGAAAACATGTTACGATAAAGCACTGGAAATAGGCGGTGACATCATCGTGATGGTGCACCCCGACTATCAATACACCCCAAAACTGATCCACTCCATCTGTTATATGATAGCCAATGAAGTTTATCCTGTGGTGTGTGCTTCCCGAATCCTGGGAAAAGGAGCAATCAAAGGGGGAATGCCAATCATTAAATATATCGCTAACAGAGCGTTGACACTGTTCCAAAACATTCTTTTAAATCAGAAACTTTCCGAATACCACACCGGGTTCAGGGCTTTCTCTAAAGAGGTGCTTGAGAAAACCCATTATCAACAGTTCTCTGACGATTTCATCTTCGACAATGAAATGTTAGCCAAAATCTTATACCTTGGTTACGATATTGGAGAGATCTCTTGTCCAACAAAATATTTCGAAGAGGCCTCCTCTATCAGCTTAAGTCGCAGTACTGTATACGGTTTTGGAGTGATCCGGATCTCTATTTTATACCGACTGGCAAAATGGCAGATTTTTAAGAGCAAAATATTCAAAAAAAATTCGTAACTTTGTCGATTGTATTAGAAGCTTAAAAATCATTTAATAATCAATAAACATTAAAAAAAATCAATCAATTATGAAAAAATTTGATCCTGCAAGTGCAATTCAAGACTTAAGACAATTTGGCGAATTTGGTGGTGTGAATCCTTCTGTTTGTGATTCGGCTACTTTTACTTTTATGGAAGCACACTCTATGACAGACACTTTTCATGGTGAAACTGAAGGATGTTTTTTATACTCAAGACACTGGAATCCAAGTAACAAATACTTATCCGATGCTTTGGCTGCAATGGAAAACACAGAAGAAGGTTGGGTAACCGGTTCGGGTATGGCTGCCATTACCTGTACCATTTTACAAATCTGTAGTGCCGGTGACCATATCGTGTCCAGTATGACCACCTACGGCGGAACTTTTGCTTTTTTAAAGAACTACCTTCCAAAATTCAATATCGATGTTACATTTGTTGATGCAACCGACTTAGACGCAGTAAAAAAAGCGATGCGCCCTAATACCAAGATGGTGTACACTGAAACCATGAACAACCCTCTTTTACAAATTGCGGATATCGAAGGATTGGCAAAAATTGCTCATGAACATGGTGCCAAATTAGTAGTTGACAATACTTTTACACCTCTTATTTTCACTCCTGCCAATTTTGGTGCAGACGTTGTGGTGTACAGTATGACTAAGTTTGTTAACGGTAAAAACGACTGTGTTGCAGGTGCTATCTGCTCTACTAACGATTTTATCAACAGCTTGATTGACGTAAACGACGGAACAGCGATGTTGTTAGGTCCTGTTTTGGATCCTAAGTTGTCATCTTCTATTCTTAAAAACTTACACACATTGCATATCAGAATGATACAGCACAGTAAAAATGCGATGTATCTGGCCGAAAGATTCAAAGAGATGGGACTCAAGTTCAACTATCCCGGTATGCCTGAGCACCCAAGTCACGAGCTTTTCAAAAAGATGATGAACGAAGGATACGGCTTTGGCGGTATGATTGCTATCGACTTAGAAACTGAAAAACGCTCTTTCGAAGTGATGGAGAAAATGCAAAATGCTGACGTAGGATACTTAGCTGTAAGCTTAGGTTACTTCAAAACCTTATTCAGCAACTCCGGAAAATCAACCTCTTCAGAAATTCCAAAGGAATACCAGGATAAAATGGGTATGTCAGAAGGTTTAATTCGCTTCTCTGTTGGATTGGATATGGATATTGAAAGAACATTCCAAAAAATTGCTGAATGTCTGAAATAACAACCAAACATATTATCATCGAAAAGGGATCCGGGAGGGTCCCTTTTTTATTGCATCGAAACCATATGAAAATTCCGGATTTCAGATTTGAAGGCGGAAATCGGAAGGCGGAAGGCGGAATGAAAAAAGTCGAAAGTCGAAGTATTTTTGAAGTATGAAATAAGCTATTTGCGAATATAATAGCCTGATAATCAATATCATAAATAGCAACATCCTTTAGGATATGGCTATTGATATATTTGATTTTAAAGGTGTTACAATTTTAATAGGCAGAAATTTAATTCTAAAATCTAAAATCTAAATTCTAAATTCTAAATTTATTCCGCCCTCCGCCTTCCGCCTTCCGCCTTTTTTTTGGGTTCGTAATTAATTATTCCTCTTGCCGCGGTTCCTCAAATCTCACCCTGCGGCGTACTAACTCCTGATCTCCTTGACTGACAGTTAAAAAGAATCTCCCGTAAGGGAAACGGGTTAAATCATATCTGAAATAACCTTGCTTTAAGGCGGGATAAAAATGTTCCTCCAACAACTCTTCACCCGGATCGCTGAGCAGTCTGACATGGATATCCTCGGGTGTATTGGCGAAATAGGAAAGCGTGGTAAACTCCGAAGTACGGGTCGGATAGATCGAAATTTCCTTCGTTGCAGGATCTATTGCATCCGGTTGCTGACCGATGCTAAACTGATATTGCCATCCCGAACCACAATCGGATTCAAAAACCTTAATCAACTGATTATCAACACTCAACAATCGTGCTTCCCCTTTTCCTCCCTTCCGATTGAACCAAAACTCCAAACCATCACCCTCTGTATCTTCAAAAATCAAATTATAACTTCCATCAGCCAAATGCAGCGTATCCGTGTACACCTTCTGCGCTTTCAACTCGTTACTCTTCTTTTCATAGACCGTTTTCCCGTTCACATCAAGCAATCGCCATGAATTATGTTCTGGTTCTTGATTTGTTTGGAAATAAAAAATAAGGGGGGACGCATGGGTCGGCGGCGCCGAGAAACTACTCCTCATGCGGTTATCCAATGCATACTGATCCTTCTTGTCATTCGGCTTTTCCAGTCTGACCTCAAATTGATTTTCTATAGCAGTAGCTTCAATAATTCCGGGCAGAATCACCGTGTCCAACTGATCAAATCCAAGATTGCCCTCCCAGAGAAACTCCTGCATTTTCTGACCAACCGTACCATAAATAATCTTCACCTTTTGCAACGGTTCACTCCCCACATTTCGGATGATAATCTGCGGATGCATCGAGGCGGGATTGATCCTGGAATACAACGTTTTTGTAGAAGGCACCATAATATCCTCTACTGCAACATCATATCGAGATGTAGGCTTCTCATATTGGATTAAATAGGCACTGATCCGTTGTGCCCCGTGATTAATCACTGTCGCGCTGTAAGGTTCCATCTTGAATTGGATGGTGTTATCGGTACCTTTTTTCAATGGCAGATCAAGTCGTTCAATCATAACCAAATCGCCGGGACACCAATTGGCGCGATCAAATAGCCAGGTTCCTGCCTGAGGAGAAAGCGGATTGTCGCCACACTTTTTCCAAAGATCCCGTTTCTGTACCAACTCGTGATTAAACCAAATTTCACGATAGCGTTTGCAGAACTCTGCACAATTATCGGGCTGGTCCATGCCATGTCCCGTCTGGATGGTACGCAAACGCCCAAAATCGGCACGAGGATCGGTTTTTACAGTAACCGGAATCAAATGTTCCTCAATCGGGTTCTCATCGTTTCCATACTCATAAATATCGTGATAGATTTGTGTAATAGAAATGGGCTGGGCAATCGGTTTACCGGTGATAATCTCAAATTCGATAGTCACCAGCCAACCCCGATCATGATTGGGTTCATAACCGGAGTGGATATAGTTGATTTCACAGCTATCCCTCAATATCAAGGCAAACTCAGTCACATCGGTCTGCCAGGTAAACTGCCAATCTTTAGAGAAAAAGCCTCCGTAGGGAGTAATAAGTGATCCGATCTCCCAATTTTTCAGTTCTCCATTCACTCCTCCTACCCTTTCCAGCAAAATATGATCCGCATAATCCCAGTCGGCACAGCGCATGGAATCGGGACAAGCAAAATGAACATACATGTTGATTTTCCGGACAGGTTGTTCCGGTTTTGGAAAAACACCCCATCCTTTATGGGAATTCACTCCTTGCGACGGATCAGTCACCACCACTCTTTTTTCCAGGGGAAACACCCTGATGGTATCCTGAGAGAAACCAATCAGTGGCACAGCCACAAATGAGAGGAATAATAAAAATTTACGGATCATAACAATACTGAAATAATCCGCAAAAATAACGATTTTTTGTTATTTTGGATTATTTGAAATTCGTCATCATATCATAGAGACGCAAAGCATTGCGTCTCTACAGCCTTGGTCAAATTCATCGTCATATTGTCGTAGAGACGCAAAGCATTGCGCCTCTACAGCCTTGGTCAAATTCATCGTCATATTGTCGTAGAGACGCAAGGCATTGCGTCTCTACAGCCGTACAGCCGTACGGTCGTAAAAAAATCAAAATTATTACATAAAATTTTGATTTTTCACAAAAAACGATTATCTTTGTTTGTCAAACTCTAAATTCACTTAATCTACTCATGGCTATGGGTTTCTTTGATTGTGCCTGTGGCTTGAATCTAATGAATAACTATATTATGACAGAGAAATTTCGAGACAAATACCGTATCCCATCTACTCGATTACAAAATTGGGATTATCATTGGGCAGGAACCTATTTTATCACCATATGTGCCCATAACCGAGAAAATTATTTTGGAGAAATTAATAATGGTGAAATGAAATTATCAGAAATAGGGATCATTGCAGATCAAGAATGGATAAAAACATTCAAAATGCGTCCTGATATGAATTTACAAATGGGCGCATTTGTGGTTATGCCAAATCATTTTCATTCAATTATTACCATCGGCAAAAACAAATTCAACAATGATTTCAGCTGTAGAGACGATGTCTGTAAAGACGCAATGCTTTGCGTCTCTAAAAACGAAAATCAAAAAACAAAACGAAATTATTTTGGACCACAGTCCAAAAATTTGGCATCCATTATTCGTGGTTTTAAAATAGGTGTAACCACACGTGCACGTCACATCGAGACCTATTTTGCGTGGCAAAGCCTGTTTTATGACATTCTTGTTAGAGACAAAAGAACGTTTGATATTATAGAAACCTATATTAAGAAAAATCCCTCAAAATGGATTGAAGATCGATTTTATAATGATTGATTTCGATGGCTGTAGAGACGCAATGCTTTGCGTCTCTAAGACAATATAATTCGTAATTAATCCTGCATATCTAAAGAGATTAATGTTACCGAGTGGGGAAATAAATTAGCAAAAAGGGACACCCTTTCTGCCCCCCATTTATTTAAATTTCCAAATAAGAAATATGAAGTAAGAAGTAAGAAATGAAATCAGGAATTGAACCCGTAATTCGTAATTTTATTTCGACTTTCGACTTTCGACTTTCGACTTTTTATTTCTCTTTCTTCAACAAATCGCGAATCTCAGTTAGTAGTGTTTCTTCAGCGCTGGGTGCCGGATCAGCAGGAGGAGCAGCAGGTTGTTTTCTTTTTAATCTGTTCATCCCTTTGATGACCATAAACATCACGAAGGCAACCACAAGGAAATCGATCAGAACAGTAATAAATGCTCCATAGGTCAACAATACCGATTCTTTCCCTTCCCTAAAGCTAGGTAATTTCAATACCAATTCGCTAAAGTTAATACCTGCAGTCAGATATCCCACTAAAGGCATCACTATGCCATCAATAAAGGAACTGACTAATTTTCCAAAAGCAGCACCCATTACGAAAGCGATTGCCATATCTACCAAGTTGCCTTTCATGGCAAACTCTTTAAATTCTTTAAGCATTCCCATAGTTTTAAATTTTAATGATTTATAAAATAATTAATTAAATATTATCTAATTTTTAAACAATTTATTGTTAAAATTTATATGAAAAACCTATCCCAAAAATCTCTTTAAACTGCACTTTATCGGTTCCTTCCGGATTCAATTCACTTTCAAACTTTACGTCATAATCGTAAATTAGGTGCGTGGTTAAGTTGATCGTGATATATTTATTCACTTTCATTGCTATCAAGGTTTCCCAGTTCACGTCCACTTTTTCAGGATCTTTCAGGTAGTTTGAGTAGAGGTCTATTTTAGTAGTAAAAGCAATATTCCTTAAAAATGGGGCTTTAAAATCATTTTTACTAAAAATAACTCTAATATATCCCCCAAATTCACTTTTTACACGCTGCCCTTTTTCCACACCAAAAGCGCCCATAGCGGAAAGTTCCTCATCCATAACGAAGGTCCATTTAGCAGTAACCGGAGCAATAAAAGCACTGAAGTAGGCATTGGGTTTATAATCCATCCCCAAAGCGAGAATGGTATAAGCCGGTGCAAAGAAAGTCGAGATTTTATTTGTGTCTCCCGGTTTGGCATATCCGGGAGTCATCTGAGTTTTAAAGTTAAACAACGCAGCGTAGTACCAACTTCTAAATGCCTGATATCCATATTTAGACAGCAGGTCAATTTTATCATCTGTTTTTGTGAAAGGAATCTCTTTGTCAAACCCTTGCTTCATCAATCCATAACCGATATCCAACGAGTTATCCCAGGCACCTTTTCCTTTTTTATAGTTCGCAAACAGACTCAATAATCCGTTGAGAGAGACGGAGTTTTCTCCTCCGGCAGCCCAATTAAAGAGAGAAGTTTGGGACCCGGTGATGGCAACAACCCCTCCTGTTTTCCATCCGGTTACCGTATCCTTTGTTAAGGTACGCAAATCCTCTTCAGCATCTGTAACTTGTGCCATTAAAGAGAAGCTGAATCCCCATAACAGCAGTAAAATAAATGTCGTCTTTTTCATGATATCATTTTTAATAAATTATTTCCATTATTTATTTGACTGCAAAAGTATGATTTTTTTTAAATATTTAACTCAGAGTTAATATTTTTGTAGCAAATCTGATTTTTTTTTGTGTATCTTTGCAGTTCGAACATCGTGATAATGTTGTACTTAAGTTGTTGATGTATGTTAGAAGGTGATTATAAAATAAAAACAATATTAGTTGAGAATGATGAATCGGCACAACTTATAGCTCGAGAATTGATCTCCGGTTACTCCCGTTTAGAATTAGTCAAAGTTTTTTCTTGTGCTAAAGAGGCTATCCAATATCTCAAAGAAAACACGGTTGATTTACTCTTTTTAGCTGTCAATCTGCCTGATATTACTGCTTTTCAATTATTGGACAAAGTAAAAATACCCTATCCTGTGATCTTTACTAGTGCAGATGTAAAACAGGCTTTTCACTCTTTTAAGTATAATGTAGTCGATTTTTTGAAAAAACCGATCAACCCCGACCGGTTTGACAAAGCTATAAATCGTGCAGTAGAACAATCAACATCACAAAACCAAATCCAAGAACAAAATAATGAGAATCCCAAAATTATAAAATTTCCTGTTGGGACATGTCAAGTTCCTGTTGAACTGGATCGGATCCTTTTTTTACAAAGCTTTGGAAACTACGTAAAGGTCAGTGCGGACAACCAAACAGTGATCGCATCGCTTTCAACTCAAAAAGTGATGGAGATGCTTCCCGCTTCACAGTTTATAAGGGTACATCGCTCTTTTATTGTAAATAAAAACCGGGTTGTCTCTTATAACTCCAAAGAATTGATCGTAGGTTGCAATACCATACCAATAGGAATCTCATTCTGGCAATCAATCAAAGAGAAACTGTAATGCGGCACTTGATTTCGGATTTCGGATTTCGGAATGACGTTTTATAATAGAGACGCAAAGCATTGTTTTGTTGTGTTAGAGACGCAAGGCATTGCGTCTCTACGGCATTTCTTACATCTAATTTCTTCTTTTTTATTATGAAATAAAAATAAATGGGGGGCAGAAAAGGTGTCCCTCTTTTGTTATTTTAACTCCCCTCCTCTGGAAGAAGGAGGGGTGCCCGAAGGGCGGGGTGGTCTACGGAATATTATACCTTTGGGATAAATGGTGAGGAATTAAAAATCACGAATCGCTTATTTCATAATTCTACCTTCTAAATTCTAAATTTACAATCATGTCACCCCTACGGGGTTTATTTGGCTCTTTTTTATTCCTTTTATGCTACAATCATGTCACCCCTACGGGGTTCACTTGGTAGAAAATAAAATCATTCCAGATTATTTAATTCTACCTTTTACCTTCAAAAAATTTCGGCTTTCGACTTTCGACTTTTTTCAATCCCATAATCCTCTAATCCTATCAATCCTAGTATTTTTTTTATATATTTGCGACTCGTTTTATAATAATCATATTATTCTTAAAACTGTTGATATATGCTAGAAAACAATTCCACACTAGAAGCAGTATTGGTTGAGGATGATGAATCAGCACAGCATGTAATTCATAAACTGATCTCTGATTATCCACGTTTGAAGTTAGTGGAAGTCTTTTCCAATAGTTCAGAAGCTATCCAATTTCTCAATGAACATCCTGTTGATTTGCTTTTTTTGGCTATCAATCTGCCTGGTATCAATGGGTTTCAGCTATTGGACAGTTTGGATAAAACTTATCCGGTGATCTTTACTACTGTAGATATAAACCATGCGATTGCCTCTTTTGAGTACAATGTGATTGATTTTCTACGAAAACCTATCAACTCAGTTCATTTTGAGAGAGCTGTAAATCGTGCATTGGAGAGATTGATTCCGTCTCATTGTGGTCGAATCCATGAGAAACATTGTCCTCTAAGAATTAATTTACCTATTGGAGCATGCGGTATGCCCATTGACATAGACCGGATCCTCTTTATACAAAGTTGGGGTAATTATGTAAAAATCCATATGGAAGATGAGGCAATGATTGTGTCGCTTTCGACTCAGAAAGTATTGGAAATGCTTCCCCCTTCCCAATTTGTCAGAGTGCATCGCTCTTATATCGTGAATAAAGATCGGGTGCGCTCTTGCAATCCCAAAGAGCTCATTATAGATTGTGATTCCGTAGAGATGAATACCATACCGATAGGTGTCTCATATAAACAATCTATTAGGGAAAAGCTAGAGATTAATAATTTTTAACATTTGTTTAGAAATATTTTTCAGATATTTGCCGGATATTTTGCCTATAGTAGTTTAATTGAAGTTTTATGGGCTGAATTGCTATGTACCAACGAATACAAACATACAAAAATTTATACACTTATGAAGAAAATTATATTTTATTCATTTTTTCTATTTTTTTTCTGCTTCTACCTTTCTCCTGCTCAAGTTGTAATTTCCTATCTCGATGCTTCAAATAATCCCTTAGCTGCGGAGCCAATTCCTACCTGCGGAGAATCTAAACTCTATGTACGGTTGGATATCCAATCCTCTTTAGATTCTATAGAGGTAGAGATCAATTTCCCCGAGGGCACCACCTATGTTCCGGGTTCTGTTACAAAAACCGGTGGCACATCAACCGAGATAGTGATTAACGATAAAGATATTACCAATTTAAAGCGCCCCAAATTTAAAGTTACCGGACCGCTGGACCCCGCCGCCATGCTTACCTTTAGTGTAAAACGTACCGCCGATTGCCGTGCCTACTATTTGGCTAATATTGCCAGCCCTAAAGTGGTGCAGAAAGATAGCGTGTATTGCAGTTGGAACGGAGGAGCGGTGAGCGATGAAAACCCCAATATGAATTATTATAACATTTTGGCTCCCACTTTTACGTTGGTACAACCTGCCGC
>Ga0116141_10004868_pt1 | contig 11269 bp, 6 predicted proteins | sample AD_UKC097_MetaG_FD_89744 | JGI IMG/M metagenome (GOLD analysis project Ga0116141, IMG submission 89744) | Active sludge microbial communities of municipal wastewater-treating anaerobic digesters from USA - AD_UKC097_MetaG | ecosystem: Engineered > Bioreactor > Anaerobic > Digestate | place: USA... | reverse complement strand
CCAGCGCCTCGTCCTCGGCGGTGCCGCCCCGCGCCGCCCCTGCGATCCAGACCAACAGGATGATGCCCACCGTCACGCGCCGCATCGCCGCCTCCTCTGCAGTCCGTTTCGGCTATTGTACCGCATCGGCGGTGCCGCATCGCGGGATACATACCGAAACCGCGCGTACGCCGCATTCGACGAATGCGGCCCGACGGCACTCAATCAATCCGCTTTAGACAAACTCGGCGCCGAGTCCGTTGAGCCTCTGCCGGCGCGCGTTCATCGAACGCGCGGTACGGAACCGCGCCGGGCTAGCGCCGGCGGCCGCCGCCCCCCCGGCTGCCGGTGTAGGCGCCGCGGTTCCAGTTGCCCGACTGGTACTGCCGGCTGCGGTACTCGCCCTGGCTCCGGGCGTTGTACTGCCGCTGCAGGTTCTGCACGCTGGCCTGGTCGCGCGACTGCGCCCGGGCCTGGGCCTCGGGTCGCTTCGGGTCCACCTGGTTCCAGGAGCCGTTGTCGTTCTTGTACCAGTTGCCCGAGTTGCGGTCGTACTTGTACACGTTGCCGTCGTGGCCGGCATAGACGTTGTTCTTCCCCACGGCCAAGCCGGTGTTCGTGTCCGTGTCGTAGATCAGGCCGCCCCGACCCGCGGCACCCTGGCCGGTGTAGATGTTGCCGATGTAGCCGGCTCCGCCGATGGCGACGCGGCCCGTCTCCGGATTGTAGGCGGCGCCGCCCCGGCCGCCGACGGTGTTGCCCGTGTAGATGTTGGTGTTGTGGAACCGCCCGCCCGCGGCCACCGCGCCGGTGGCCGGATTGTACACCGCGCCGCGGGCGCCGCCGCCGTAATTGCCCGTCCACGGGTTGGCCCAGGCGGCCCGCGTGCCGGCGTACGTGACGTTGCCCCACCGGCCGTAAACGTTCATGCTGGCGTAGCCGCCCCAGGCGCCCCAGCCGTAGGGGGGATACCAGCCGTAACCGTACCAGCCCCAGGGGCCCCAGTACGGGTAATACCAGCCCCAGCCGTAACCCACCCCGAATCCCACGGACCAGCCACCGTCGGAAGACCAGACGAAGGTGGCGCCGTAACCGTAGGTGCAGGGCCAGCCGTACCACCAGCCGCCCATGTACGGCGGGTAGTACCAGCCGCTCCCGTAGACCACCACCTGTTCCTTCGTCACCACGGTGCCGTAGTAGCCGGGGGTGTAGCCGACGTAGACCGACCCGTCGTCATAGCCGTAGATCCGCACGTAGGTGACGTAGTGGATGGGGCTGCTGGGGGGAATGGTGTAGATCACCGGCGGCACTGTCACGGCCACCGTCCACGGGCCCAGCGGCCCGGGCGCGCTGAACCAGACCGCGTTTTCCACCGCGTAGTAGCTGGCCTCGGCCACCCGGATCACCGGCGTCTTGCTGTTGACCGCGTACTGGAGCGGCGTGTCCTTGACGTCCTTGAACTTCGGCTGGCCGTCGTATTTGATCTCCAGCTTGGCCGTGGCCCGGCTGATGGTGGCGGTCTGGGGGATGGAATTGGCCACCACCGCCTCCTTCGCCGGCTCGGTGCCGGGGACGCACGCCAGCACGCTCGCCTTGGGGTGGTCCAGGGGGATCTTGGCGAAACCCTCGGGCAGCCGCGTCGCCGGGACGTACTCCCACGGCTTGTTGAAATCGGGGGAGCGGAACCAGCGTCCCGACAGCAGGACGTAGTACATGTTGCTCTTCGTGTCGACGAACAGGCTGTTGCCGGTGTTGGTTACCCAGAGCAGGTCCGTGCCCGGGATGGCCTCCGCCTGGGGGTCGCCCTGGGTCTGGATCAGCTCGGCGGGCACGAAGGCGAGATAGATTTCCGGCACCGTGGCGCTCTTGGCGGCATCCTGGAGCGTCTCCTTTTTCTTGCCGTCCTCCGACAGGGGCTTGCCGTCGAGCATCTCGATCTGCTTGCTCTCCCGGGCCGCCTTGGCCGCCTTCTTCAGGTCGCCCGAGACTTTCTTGGCCACGGTCCAGCCGGCGTTGAGGTCGGGCGCCTCGAGCCACCCCTCCATCAGGTGCAGGTAGTATTTTTTGGCTTTATCGTCGAAGACGATGAGCACCCGGGTGTTGATGACCCGCTGCAGCTTGGTGTCGGCCATGGGCCGGAGCACGGGCTCGCCGTCGACGATCACCAGGAGGGCCGGCAGTTTGCTGTAGAAAATCCGGGGCGGGTCATTCTTCACCTCGTAGCCTTCGGCCGGGCGCTCGGCTTCGAGCGCCGCCAGAGCCGCCTCCATGCGGTCGAGGGAGAGAATCCAGCTCCTGGCCGGCACCTTGGAGGCAAGAAACGCGAGATATTCGTCCCCTTTGTCCTTGGAGGAGGGGAAATCCATCCGGGTGAGCTGGAGGTTGTCCAGGGTGACCTGGCGATTGACCTTGTCCACCTCGGTCCGGGCCGACATCCAGACCACTCCGAACTCCTTGGGCTCCGCGGCTCCGGCCGGCTTGACCGCCAGGGCGGCGCGCGCCTCCACCCGGTTTCCTTCGTACTTCTCCAGTTGCGGCTGGTACATGACCAGGGTCACGTCGCCGTGGACAATCTCCCGCGGCCAGCCGATGTCGGCCCAGTCCGCCGGCGCCGCCGGGTCCGCCGCGGCCGCCGTCGGCTGGTCCGTTCCGGCGGGAGAAGCGGCGGCCTGCGGCGGCGGCTCCTCGGCCCGGTTGAAGCCACTGAATCCTGATCCTATCCCCAGGCTGACGATGAACAGCACCGAGAGAAAACGCGGGAATCGCATGAGTTCACATCCTCCAGAAACTGATGGTCGCGCCGACGGGCGCGCCGATTTTCCGCCCATCCAAGCCAGACAGATTATCACAAAGCGGCCGGGATGTCCCGCCGCCTCTCGAACGGGCGCGATGACCCGATGACACAAAACGGGTGCAGCAAGTGCCCCGCCCGACAACCAGGCAGGAACATCCCCTTCCATGCTCACAATTTCCTTTTCACTGTTTACTGTTCACTATTCACTGTTCAAAGGACCGTCGGTCGCGCGATCACCCGGGTGCCCCCCTCGATGCGGCAGGCGTACACCTTCGCCGGGCCGCCGTCGGGCGGCGCATAGGTGCGCCGGACCCGCTCGGCGAACGCCGTCACGCCGTCGGCCCGCACCAGGTTGACGGTGCAGCCGCCGAAACCGCCCCCCATCATCCGGGCGCCCAGCACCGCCGGGTCGGTCCAGGCGATGGCGACCAGTCGGTCCAGCTCCGGACAGCTCACCTCGTACTCGTCGCGGAGCCCCGCGTGCGATTGGCCCATTCGTTCGCCGAAGACGGCGAAGTCACCGCGGCGCAGGTCCTCGCAGCCGGCCAACAGCCGGGCGTTCTCCGCAATGACGTAGGCGCAGCGGCGCCACACCACCGGATCCAGCTCGCGGCGATGGACCGCCAGCATCTCCGCCGTCACGTCCCGCAGGTTGCGCACCCCCGGGTGGGCGCGCCGGATGAGCTGCACGCCCTCCTCGCATTGGGCGCGGCGAACGTTGTACTCGGAGGCGCTCAGGGCGTGGCGCACGCCGGTGTCGCAGAGCACCACGCGCAGCTTGTTCGAGGGGAACGGGTAGTGCTCCGCCGCCAGCGTCCGGCAGTCGAGACGCAGGACCTGGCCGTTCCGGGCGAAGATGTTCACGTACTGGTCCATGATGCCGCAGCGGACGCCCACGTACTCGTTCTCGGCCCGCTGGGCCAGTTTCACCAGCTCGAGCGGCGGCAGGCCCAGCTCGAACAGCGCGTCGAGCGCGTAAACCAATCCCGCCTCGACGGCCGCCGACGAGGACATGCCCGCCCCCACCGGGATGTCGCCGCCGAAGGCGCAGTCGAAACCGCCCAGGCGCGGCCGGACGCGCCGGAGCTGCTCCAGCACCCCCACCAGGTAGTCGGGCCAGGCGCCGCGGGGCTTCGACAGCCGGTCCAGCGCCACCGCGCACTCCTCGCCGAGATCGGCGGCGAGGAGCCGCGCCGTGCGTCCCTCGCGGGGGGCGACGGCGAACACCACGGCGCGGTCCACCGCCGCCGGCAGCACGTAGCCCTCGTTATAGTCGGTGTGCTCGCCTATGAGGTTGACGCGGCCGGGCGAGCGCACCAGCAGGGGCTCCCGGCCGAACCGTGCCGCGAACGTCTTCCGGATCCGCTCCGCCTGGTTCTCCGCCCGCATGGGTGTTCCCCCTGATGATGTGTCGCGGCCGGTCAAGGCACCCCGCCGGCCGCTCCGCGATGGTACCACCGTCCACCGCCGCCGACAAGGATCGTCGGTCGGGCTTCATAAATATCCAACCGCGGCAAATTCCATCGGCGCTGGCCACGCCGGTGCGGCGCGCGCGACCGATGATAAGGACGCTGACTCTTTGGAGTGCGGTGATGAGGCGCCCGGCAAAATGTCGCTGTCGCCGAGATTGGACCGGCGCCGAATCACCGCTTTGAGACGCTGCGGGCTCAGTCCGCATTCGTGCCGGACGAACTCGTGACCGGAGGCCGCGAGGTACTCCAAAAGTACCTCGCGCACTCCGTGCGCGAGTTCGGCCACGACAGGATCTACCGGTCTGCCGGTTTATCCGGCACACTTCGTCAGGAATTCCCACATCTCTTCCCTGACGCTTGACTCCCCCTCACACTGCCGTCGCAATCCCCATCATCATGCCGCTAGAACCTCACCAATTCTTGCAGATGGAACTCGCGGCCGGAGGCCGCGAGGTACTTTCAGAGCCTCATCACCGCAGTTCGAGGTACACGCCTTATCACTGCATTCCCAATCGACTACCGCCTGATTTCCTCCCGAAACGGCTCAACAGTAACGCCCAATGTTCGGTCAGCGCCCCACGACCGGCAGAAGGAACGATATTTCGTACTTCAACAGCCATCGACAGTGCGCAAACGCTCTTTTATAGACTTCTAAACTATTGATATACTATGATATTTCCGCAAATCTAAGGTACTTCCAGGTTCGTGGTACGGATATTGCGGATTAGAGTGCAACCATGGATGGTATATTCCGCATGGTACAACGCCAGGAGTGAGCCATGAACAAGAAATCGTCCGGATCCGAAGCAAAATCGATGCAGTCTGTCGCTCTGTGCTCCCCGGAACACCAACGGATGTCCCGGGCCGAGCGCCACGCCGTCGGCAAGAGGCTACGGGACGCATGTCCGCGCAGCGCCCACGCAGACTGGAAGGCGCCGTCCAGCCGGCCGGACGCTGTCGCGATGGTCCTGGCGGCCGAGAAGGGCCGGCTGCCCGACCTGCTCCCGCTTCGCCACGGGCGCATGGCCCGCTCCCCGTTCACCTTCTTCCGGGGCGCGGCGCTCACCATGGCCACCGACCTCGCCTCCACCCCGGTCACCGGCGTGCACGTCCAGTGCTGCGGCGACGCCCACCTGAGCAATTTCGGCGGCTTCGCCACGCCGGAACGCCGGGTCATTTTCGCCATCAACGACCTGGACGAGACCCTGCCCGCCCCCTGGGAGTGGGACGTCAAGCGCCTGGCGGCGAGCTTCGTGGTGGCCAGCCGCGACAACGGCCTCGGTGAAACCCAGGCGCGGGATGCGGCGCAAACCTGCCTCCGCACCTACCGCGAATCGATGGCCGAGTTCGGCCAGATGAAGACGATGGAACTCTGGTACTGCTCGCTCGAGGCGGACGACCTCGTGGCGGAAATACGGGATCCCGGCTTCCGCCGCCGGGCCCTGAATCGCCTGCAGAAAGAACGGGCGCGGAGCATTGCCGAGGATATCTTTCCGAAACTGGTGGAACAGAAAGGGACGATGCCCCTGATCAAGGACCAGCTCCCCACGATTTTCCACGCCAAAGACTATCCACCGGGAGAGGTTCAACAGGCGGTCCTTGAAACGTTCTCCGGTTACCGGGACACCCTGCCTCCGGCCATCCAGTCGCTGCTGGACCGCTACGAGATCCGGGACGCCGCCCTCAAGGTGGTGGGTATCGGCAGCGTCGGCACCGCCTGCTGGGTGATCCTGCTGATGGCCGGCGAGGGTGATCCCCTGTTCCTCCAAGTCAAGGAGGCCCGACCTTCCGTCCTGGAGCCCTTTGCGGGCCCCAGCCCGTTCCCCAACCACGGCCAGCGGGTGGTGAACGGATACCGGCTCATGCAACCCGCCAGCGACATGTTCCTGGGCTGGAGCCAGGGCCCCCGGCGCCATTACTTCTTCCGCCAGCTTCGGGACATCAAGATCAGCGTCCGCGTGGAGACTTTTGGCGCCGTCGAAATGAACCTCTACGCCACCTGGTGCGGCCGGGCGCTGGCGCTGGCCCACGCCCGCTCCGGCTGCGCCGTGACGCTCAGCGGCTACCTGGGCAAGGGGGACGCGTTCGACCGGGCCGTGGCGAAATTCGCGGCCGCCTACGCCGATCAGAACGAAAAAGATCATGCCGCCCTGGTGCGGGCGGTCCGGGAGGGCGTAGTCGAGGCGGCCTTTGAGCAAGAACAATGATACTCTATGGCGGACAAACCGCTCCGGTTCGAGGTGCACGGAATGGGATCACTGATCGGGCAGCGAACGCTCTCCTGCCGCCCTGCAAACCGCCGTCCGGGACTGGGCCTGGCGGCCGCCCTCTGGCTGGTGTTGGCCGCCGCGCCGGCTGACGCCCAAGAGCTCGAGCCGCGAGCCTACTCGCCGAACCCGGTGGGCGCGAATTTCATCGTGCAGTCCTACGTTTACCAGAGCGGCGACGTCATGTTCGATCCGTCGCTCCCCTTCTCCGACGTCGAGGCGCGCATCAGTGCCGCGGTCGCGGGATACGGCTGCACCTTCGACCTGTTCGGCCGGACCGCCTCTTTTCTGGTGATGATGCCCTACGTCTGGGGGGACGTGGAGGGGAACGTCGGTGAGGAGTATCGGGCGATCACCCGCTCGGGCCTGGGCGACCTGCGCACGAAGTTCACGGTCAACGTGTTCGGCGGCCCGGCGCTCAAACCTCGCGAGTTCGCCGCCCGCACGCCCGGGACCATGCTGGGCGTGAGCGCCTTGTTGAGTGTGCCGGCCGGTCAGTATGATCCGGCCAAGCTTATCAACATCGGCACGAACCGGTGGGCCTTCAAACCCGAGGTCGGACTCACGCATCCCATCGGCAATTGGACCCTGGAGGCTTTCACCGGCGTCTGGCTCTTCGGCGACAACGACAACTTCTACGGCGGTACGCTCCGCTCCCAGGACCCGCTGCTTACGTTCCAGGCGCACGTCGGCTACAATTTCCGTCCGCGGATGTGGCTGGCGGGAGACTTCACCTATTACGGCGGCGGCGTCGTATACTCCGACGAGATTCCCACCGACACGCGGCAATCGAATTCCCGGGCCGGCCTCACCTTCGCCCTGCCCTTCCACAAGCAGCATTCCATCAAGGTGTCCGTCGCGCGGGGCGTCACCGCGCGCGTCGGCTCCGACTTCACCACCATCGGCATCGCCTACCAGTATTTCTGGTTCGCCAAACAGTGATCCTTTCTTTGGAGTGCGGTGATGAGGCGCCCGGCAGGATGGCGCTGTAGCCGATATTGAGCTGGCGCCGAATCACCGCTTTCAGATCGGCCCACCGTCTCACTTCAGACCCAACGCTCCTTCACTCCGCTGCCCGCCCCGCTCCGGGCACAATTCCCTGCTCGAATTCCGCCAGTCGCCGCGGCGGCCGGGGCGTCTCAAAGCGGTGATTCGGCGCGCCCAAATCCCCGGCGATGCCGCCGGTTCGGCGCGCGCCTCATCACCGCACTCCAAAAGCGCCTCATCACCTTGGGTCGAAAATGCACGCCATATCATCAACTAACTGGCAGAATCGATTGCCAGTCGAACTCCGGTCAGAATTCGTCATACACCTTCACTCGATCGATGGGAAAGCTCTCCACCATCTTCCGGAACGCCCGCGACGCTCGTCGTTCAAACCAACCGGCCGAGCACCACGGATATAAGGTGGCCTCCGGGACCACTCCGTGATGGACGGGATTCTGGTGGACATAGTGCAAACGCGCGTAATACGACCGTTCGAAGGTGATATGCCGGTCCCAGTACTGGAACCAGACCTGCCGCCCCGGCGTGCCGTCCCACTCGTTCAGGATCCGAGACGTCTCCCGGTGAACCTGTGCCTGAAACTCGCCCAGATTGGCCGGATTGTCCGGCGACATCGCCACGAAATGGTAGTGGTTGATGAGGATCGACCAGGCCTGCATGAGCCAGCCGTAGGCTTCGGCCAACTCCAGCAGGCTGTCCTGTACCAGTGTCAGTCGCTGGGGCGTGTTCAACAGGTGGACTTTGTGCAGCGTCCCGCAGGTGACGATATAAGCGCCCTTGTCGATCAGCCGATGAACCGGCGCATGATGCCAATTCGGCATGGTGACCTCCCCGATGATAGCGCGTTGGATTCCGTCACTCATACAAACGGATGAACCGTGCAGTGTTCGGGAAAAAGCGACATTTTTTTCGGAATTTCTTTGGAGTGCGGTGATGAGGCGCCCGGCAGGATGTCGCTGCTGCCGATATTGAACGGGCGCCGAATCACCGCTTTCAGATCGGCCCACCTTCTCACTGCAAACCCAACGCTCCTTCACTCCACTGCCCGCCCCGCTCCGGGCACAATTCCCTTCTCGAATTCCGCCAGTCGCCCCGGCGGCCGCGGCGTCTCAAAGTGTATTCTGCCACTCGCCGCGGCGGCCGCGGCGTCTCAAAGCGGTGATTCGGCGCGCCCAAATCCCCGGTGACGCCGCCGGTTCGGCGCGCGCCTCATCACCGCACTCCAAAATTTACGCCTCATCACCGCACTCCAAAGTGAACGCCCGGTCCGTGGTGGCCTGAATTTCTCCGTTGTTGATTGCAGCCCGCGCAAGTAAAATAGCGCCATTGTGCTTGGCCGTTTGAAACCTGATCCAGAGAGGGGATCTCTAATAAACGGATATTTCGGATCACGCCGGGACCTCCGTCTGCGACCGGCCGGCTTGTCGAAGAGTCAACCACTTCGAACATCTGAGGAGGCCATCATATGCAATCCCACCTGATTCGGCTTCACCCTGTCCCGCGGATCGGCGCCCTGGCCGCCATCTTGTGCGCCTTGTCCTTGGCGGCGCTGGCGCAGAGCACCAATCCGGGGGCAATGGCCGACCAGTATGCCGCCAGCGCCAAAAAGAACGCTGAGCTGACGCGGCACTACGCCTGGCAGATGCGCATCGCGCTCACCGTCAAGGGCGACCCCAAGCCGGCCTCGCTGTACCAGATGCGGTTCGACGCCGACGGCAAGCTGCAAAAGACGCTGCTCTCCGCCCCGCCCGAGGAGAAGAAGGCGCGGGGCATCCGCGGCCGGATCAAGGAAAACAAGATCGAGGATTTCAAGGAATGGGCCGACACCCTGGGCGACCTGGTCAAGGACTACATGGCGCCCACCCCGGGCACCATGATGGACTTCTACGCCAAGGCCGCCTACAGCCAGTCCCCGGACGGCACGGTCCAGGTCTCGGCCGGCGGCTTCATCCAACCGAAGGACAAGGTGACCTTCTGGCTCGATCCGGCGACCAAGAGCCCACGCCGGTTCGCCTTTCAGACGGTTCTGGACGAGGACGCCGTCAGCGGACAGGTGGATTTCGGCCAGGTGACCGACGGCCCGCAGTACGCCGCCCGGCTCGTCGTGAATGTGCCGGGCAAGGACGTGTCGGCCACCATCGAGAACTTCAACTACCAGCGGCAGTGACCGCGGAGGGCGCATCATGAAACGGACCCTGCTGGCCGCGGCTGTCCTCGTCGGGTTGGCCGCCGCGACCGTCTGCGTGCCGGGGGCCCAGCCGGCCCCGTGGCCGAGAGTCAAGACACTGTCCGACGGCACCCGGATCACCGCCTACCAGCCGCAGGTGGACGACTGGAGTTTTTACGTCCGGCTGAATTTCCGAATGGCCATGGAAATCCTGGAGCCCGGGGCCGCCCAACCGATTCCGGCGGCGGTGGAGCTGACCGCCGAAACCAACACCGACCTATCCACCCGCACGGTGGTGTTGTACAACCTGAAGATCGTCCGGGCGAATTTTCCCTCGACTGACGACGCCACCGCCCAACGCCTGACCGAGCTCCTGACGCGCGTTCTCCCCACCGGCCCCATGAAACTGTCCGTGGACAGTATCCTGGCATACGTCGTTCCCAAGGAGGCGGCCGCCACCCAATCGACTGCGTCCGCTGCGGCTCCGTCAGAACCGGCTCCCGCAGCGCCCCCGCCGGCTCGGCCGGCGCCGGCGCCCCGCCCCATCGCGGCGCCGCCGGACCCGCCGGTGATCCTGTACAGCCAGACGCCGGCGGTGCTGGTGATCTTCGACGGCGAGCCGAAATTCGCCCCCGTCGAGGGGACCGGCCTCCGCTTCGCCGTCAACACGAACTGGGACATGTTCCAGGAAGAGGGAAAGCCGGATACCTTCCTGCTCAATGGCGACTCCTGGCTCCAGGCGCCGGGGCCCACGGGTCCATGGGCGCCCGTGGAGAAGCTCCCCAAAAGCATTTACAGCCTTCCGAAGAATGACAGCTGGGCCGAGGTCCACAAGAATCTCCCCGGCAAAACCATCGCCAAGAACCAGATGCCCCGGGTGTTTGTCAGCGTGAAGCCGGCGGAGCTGATCCTGTTGGACGGCGCGCCGAAGCTGAAGGACATCAAGGGCACCCAGCTGGCGTACGTCGCCAACACCGACAGCGACCTGTTCCTGTTCAAGGCGGATCGACGCTACTATTATCTGGTCTCGGGGCGCTGGTTCCGCGCAATGTCGCTCGATGGGCCGTGGACATTCGCCAGCGACCAGCTACCCGCCGATTTCGCCAAGATCCCGAAGGATCATCCCAAGGCCGCCGTCCGGGCCTCGGTTCCCGGCACCCCCGAAGCGCAGGAGGCGGTCATGCTGGCCCAGGCGCCTCACAAGGCCGAGGTCAAGCGCAGCGACCTCACCGTCGAGGTCAAGTACACGGGCGATCCTCAGTTCGTCGCCGTCGAGGGGACCACGGTCTACTACGCCGTGAACACCGCCAACGACGTCTTCCAGGTGGACAAACGGTACTACTGCTGCTACCAGGCGGTCTGGTTCGTCGCCCCCTCCCCCACCGGTCCCTGGACGGTGGCGGACACCATCCCGGCCGTGATCTACACCATCCCCCCGAGCTGTCCCAAGTACAACGTCACCTACGTCACGATCTACGAGTCGAGCCCGTCCACCGTGACGGTGGGCTACACCGCCGGGTACCTGGGCGTCTATGTCGTGGGCGCCTGCGTGGTGTACGGAACGGGCTATTACTACCCGCCCTAT